>Ga0209636_10000541_pt1 | contig 37457 bp, 33 predicted proteins | sample DeeMarSWOR152_54_FD_187464 | JGI IMG/M metagenome (GOLD analysis project Ga0209636, IMG submission 187464) | Marine sediment microbial communities from White Oak River estuary, North Carolina - WOR-1-52-54 (SPAdes) (version 2) | ecosystem: Environmental > Aquatic > Marine > Intertidal zone >... | reverse complement strand
AACATCCAGCTAACAGCTGGTGTCCCTCAGGAAAGGAACAACACGGCTTGATGAAACGCCCAAAAAAACCTGGAAGCCTGGTCTGTGGGAGTAGAAGGCCGCTCCCAACCTGAGTAAAAGAATTCAACTTGTATCGAATCCCACGCGTGCGTAATAGAGAACTGATAACTAACCGCGAAGAAACTGTCGGCGCGCGCTCAACACGTTGGGAAAGTGTCCGATTCAAAATTATCAAACACGATCATTTTAATATCGAAGCATGTCGCCCGTGCTTTGTTTCTTGTTGACAGAAAAAAGGGGGATACTACGCCGTCCACACCTGGACGAGGTGCATAGCCAAGCTCTAAATTGTGCGTGATCAGCCAGTCCCCGATATGACTATGTCGAAGCTGAAAGCGCTGATACCCTGCACGCCTTCTGAAACAGAAAGCGTAATCACAAATTCTATAACTTCGTCGGGATTGATTTGTTGTCCTTCGCGGTTCCATGTCAAGATCATATGATTTGTCGCGTTTGAAGGGTTCCAGTTTTCCGAAGCCATACTCAAAGTAAGAACTGAATTTCCTTGATTCTTCAAGTATAAAGTGTAATTCTTTTGCGATCCAGGTTCCAATATTCCCCAATCAAGTGAAGACGTTGCGTCTGTGCATTGCAGATCCCAGTATACTCCAATTCCTACGCCTTTGATTGTGCCAGTTCCGTGGATCGTTCTTTGAGTTGTGAGCAGAGCGTAAGGGACACTAACTGCGATGAAAGAGACAACAATTGTATAGATCACCAAAGCTCGAGTTTTCTGCACGTAACCTCCCTCTATATTTTATATTAAGACTCGCGATATATTTAATAGGACACAGGTGCTAATAAGAATTCGCGTGTCTTTGTTCAACAGAAATACATTTTATAAAAACTATTCGAAACAAATTCAAACTCGCGAGATGCGCATCCATGTGGAATATTCGGAACGCTGTCATACGATTAAAATCTATTTCGCTTTGCTCTTCATCTTCAACCCTTTGCACTACGTTGACACCGAAAATCGTTGCCAATGGTTATTGCCCGCACACGAGCGCGCATGTGCAAATCAGGGTGAAACGAGAAAGAGGAGAAATGAGCACACGCATCCATGCATTTGAAAGGAGGTTACGTGCAGAACTCTCAATTGCGAGCATGCGTGCACTCATTAGTCATAGATCCAGATATGGACATAAAAGCCTTAGGAATTTGCGATATGTATTCTGGGCAAAGGAGAGTATCAGCTTAGTGTTCTAGTGAAAGACATGGAAAGTGTTATCTTCTTGATTGAAACATTTTGGCGGGCAATCCCAGTCTTCAGTAGTTCATCATCTTTTTGGAGACTTCCAGAAGTTGCGCGCGCGCTGAGCGTGCTACACGTGCAAAATAAAAAAATTCTCTTGTAGAACCTAAGAACTATTATATTTAATATATGCCCATGCATCTTGACGAAATCTCAGGAGGCTCTGTATGATCGCTTTCACTAGCAGACGAGAAAACGGGTTTCTAGACGCTTTGTTGACTATTCCAAACATCTATGGTTACAAGATTTCAAGAAACTCAAGATACGTCGCCTATACTTGGAAAAATGTTCATCCAAGCCTTGACGTGTTTCTAGTTCCAACCGATGGAACAAAGAAGCCTGTTGCCCTAACAGAGACATCAGAAGCAACGGTTATCGTAGATTTTGCTCCGGACTCTGAGTCGGTGATTGTTGGGGAAGACAAAAACAGAAACGAGCGAGTGAGACTATTCGAGGTGCGAATAGACAAGCCCGGACAATTGACGCCATTGACAGAAGAAGATCCCCCATTCTATTTGAGGGGAGGAGCGTTGCACCCCAACAGAAAATGGCTCGTTTATGGTGCCAATTACGATTTCAAAAAGAAAAGAGAAATTGAACCAACATGGGTATATAGACAGGATCTCAGAACCGGTGAAACAATAGCTTTAGCGAAACCTGTGAAACCCACGTGGTTATATCCGTGGCTAAATGAACCAGGGACAGATGTGCTCTACAATCGAAAGGAACTTCATCCTAAGGGAGACCAAATCTGGCTAGTAGACATCAAAGGAGAAGAAGATCGAGAAGTACTTAATTTTGGACCTAAGGCAAGGGTTCAAGCCACATGGTTACCTGATGGGCAACGCGTTGGATTTCTCACGGAGACGAAGGATGGTAGAGTTCAAAAATATTATTCGTTGGGAATTTATGACGTTCAAACAGAAGAAATTTCTTGGTTGATTGACGAACCGGACCGTAACATCGAACGAATACGATGTTCAGCTAACAGCAATCACCTGATAGTTTTGGAATATAAAAAAGCCCGAGTCAGCTCTTCAGTAGTCGACCTGGCAAACAATGAAGAAAAGATCCTACCTGAAATTCAAGGCTCACTCATACCCGTAGGTCCTGCGACGAAGAAACAATGGATAGGTCTGTATTATTCATCCGCCCAACCAGAAGAGTTTGTCAGGTTTGACATCAACAACGTTTCGCCTTCCTGTTTTCAAGGACTAACTCACGTTTGGGAAAGAACAACAATCAAGCGAGAAGTCCTCACCCCCGCAGAAGATTTGGAGTGGGAAGCAAAGGATGGGCTAAAGATTCACGGATGGCTCTATCGATCAAAGACCGCTAGCAAGAAAACCATCATCTACGTTCACGGTGGCCCCACCTATCATTCCGAAGACGCTATAAATCCCCAAATTCAGTATTATACCTCACGAGGCTTTAATGTTCTCGACCCAAATTATCGGGGGTCAACAGGTTACGGCGTGGAATTTGAAGATTTAATCAGAGTCAATGGGTGGGGAAGTGACGAACAAGAAGATATATGGGCTGGGATTAACGCTTTGAGAGAGCTGGGAATAACGGAGCAAGGAAAAACAGGTATCACTGGAACCAGCTACGGCGGCTATTCAAGCTGGTATGCTATAACCAAAGCACCGGAGCTAGTGTCTGCAGCTGTTCCCATTTGCGGAATGACCGACTTGGTGGTTGACTATGAATCAACCCGTCCTGATTTGCGTCCATATTCTGAAGAAATGTTAGGAGGAAGTCCCAAGGAGACTCCTCAACGATACTATGATCGGTCGCCAATAAACTTCGTTGGACAAATTAGGGGTAAGTTGATGATTGTTCAGGGATCCCAAGATCCTAATGTTACGCCTTTGAACGTAGAGGCGGTAAAGAAGAGGCTGGACAGAAGGGGAATCAAATACGAATTGTTAGAGTTCAGAGATGAGGGCCACGGGATATTGAAGACTAGGAATCAGAAGATGCTTTTCAGAAAGATCGCAGACTTTTTTGCTATGGCATTGGAATAGTCCCCTCACGCCTGGATACTGGTTGATTTTTTTCGCTATTCGTGTGGCAACCGAAAAAAGGAAAAGTCTCTAGATCATATTGCAAGATTGTGAAAGGTTGGCTCAGTATGCCCATAATCATAGCGAAACCTTTGACGTTTCATTACGCTCCGCCGATTCTATACCTTTTTGATGTCCATGATTTGTTTCAGAAGTATCCCAATATGTACGGCGAAGTGGGAACCCGTATTCGCCTCTACGTAAACCGGGTGTACAACGAAGCGCTAAGAATTGTGAATGAACCTAGAATCGGATGCATGCTCGACGTGGTTGATGAGAAAATTGGTCAACCAGCAACAACGAGAGCCTTCGTGGATATTACAGATGTGGCATCCAAAATGGGAATACCCCAAGGATACTTCGTCGAAGTATTGGCCATAAACTTTGTGCTGCGAGATAAAACTGGAAAGGTCGTTGAATCTCCCATATTTCCCAATGAGATTCTCATCGACGTGAAAGATGAAGACCTTCGGATTCGCGTGGAAGAAGAAGCTGAATCGCTCAAGAAACTCGGTGAAGGCTTCGAAACCGTGGCTCTCCTCTTCCAAGCTGGTCTCAATGACATAGCCTATGAATTAACAAATGCATTGGGGAAGTTCGACAAAAACGATTATGATGGGATGATGCAATCCTACGCAAAAGTGGTGGAAGACCTTCAACTTTTGACAAAGGACAAAATCAGAGGCGAAAAAACCACGATTAAGGAGCTGAAAGATTTTCTGAACAGAGCCCAGAGCCTCTTATCGGGTCTTGGAAAAAACTATGGCGCACAAGCTCTTGTGGAAGAAGGTGTCTTCGCCCGCAACCTTGTCGTATCTAGCTGTAAGTATCTTAGTCACAAACTCAAAAGTTAGAGAAGAGAGACAAAATATTGGCTAGCTATGTAGCCGATGCACAAAAATGCAGAATTGACAAGGCTTCAATACACACAAAGCAAAAGGACATGTGCGATTGGAACTTCGTGATTTGAGTTTCTAAATTGGATAAGACCTGTAGCTTTCCGAGTTTTTCTCTCTCATGCGAAGACCAGTTTGCCTAGAATGAAAAGCATCACGTTTACTATTGCCACAAAGCCTGTGGTCAGGAAAGCTAGCTGATATGGATGATTTTTGGGGAAAGAACCTATCGTTTCTCGTATGTGAACATGGAAGGGCGTTTTTGATGGTCCAAGCCCTTCTGACACCTTCTCGAATCCCCGTTCAAGGTTTGGAGAAATCTCATTAAACCTTAGGATTAGATTGTTTTGCATCCAAGCATACAACATTCCGCTAATTTGTGCTTTGAAATCTAATATTTCTTCTATGTCTTCAACTTTTTCTACTCTGTCATTTACTATTTTGAAGGGAACAAATGTTGCCTTTAGCATCTGATCTTTGAGTTCGCAGAAGATTCCCAAATGCATTTTCTCTTTTCGACAAATAATCAACCCTTCATTGTCCGTTATATTCTTCAGCGACATTGCAAATCCCATTCCGTGGACCATTCTGGCAACGAGTTTGAGGTCCTCTATTTCATTGATCGTTGAGTGTTGAATATCAAAACTGAAAAGGGTTTCAGCTGGAATCTCCGCATCGTCCAATACCTTTGTGTCGAATCCGGTAAAGAATGCAAGGAATGGAGAAACAATGTAAAATGAAGCCATGAAGAGAACCAAGGCAGGGACTTCAAAAGCCACAAATGTTCTGAAGAAATTGGGAATCGAAATGCTTGCTACAGTCCCCGTGTAAGTAATTGGAATTAGAAAAATACCAAAGTAGATTTCTCTTGACATGACAGGTTTGTTCAACAACACCCCTAGGCCATATTGCAGAACAAAGAAACTGAGAATTATCATAGCCCACATTTCAGGGTTGTATAAATCACTGATTGACGCTGTGTTTGATGGCGCCCAGACGCTGAGGATGAGACCATATAAGGCCCCGAGCAACAACCCGAAAATGGCGAAGAACCGTGGGTGAACCTTGTGTGGCATCATCTGTTCCCAATCAGAATCATGTCTCGCTTCTGAAATAATTTGTGAATATCTAATATGATCTGCTAGTAGTTAGTACTCATCACTTCTGCAAATGGGTTCTGGAATGTACATTGCATAAATGACGCGCGCCAATGTTTAAATCTTGCAATTGGTGATTCTCTAGCCCGAAAACAGTGGTGAGGACATTTTCTTGGAAGACGTTGACGTTGTTGTTGGAATAATTTTGAACGGAAAAAAGTTTCTAGTTGAGCGCCGCGGATTAGATGAAAAAATTGATCCAGGCATCGTGTGTTTACCTGGAGGCCATGTTAAAATCAATGAAAGCAAAGAGGAAGCTTTGAAAAGAGAAATGCATGAAGAGTTGGGTATCAAAGTAAAAGGAATGAAATTCGTTTGCAAAAACTTCTACGTTGCAAGCAATAGCGAAAGACAAAACGCGTATTGTTTTCACGTTACAGATTATGAAGGAAAGCCGGTTTGTAAATCGGCTAGAGAGATCTTCTGGGAAGACAACATTAGAAACCTAAGCCTGGATGTCGACAGAAAGACAATAACGAAGCTAAGAGAACTGATGCGTGAGCACGCACCTTCTCATTGACAGCTAAACCTTTATTATTTGAATCACTCTTGAACGTCTTCAATGCCCTTTTCTGTGATTTTGAATCGTGTGCTGTTTTCTGGTAGATACGGGGAGTCAATGACCTTAGCTAATCTTGTTCCCTTGCTCCCCTTTCTAAGGTAGACTCGATGAGTGCAGGCGTGAGCCATGACATGCCCGCCTGCTGGTTTGTTTGGGTCTCCGAAGAATTGGGCAGGGTTTGCCTGAACCTGGTTTGTAACTACTACAGGCAGGTTAAAAGCTTCCGTCAGTCTCAACAGTTTGTGGAGCAGACTGTTAAGTTTCTGTTGACGTTCTGAGAGGTTTTCCCTACCTACATATTCGCCTCGGAAATGTCCTATCATCGAGTCGACGACAACGAGTTTTACGTTGTTTTCTGGACAAAATTCGAATAGGTGATCTATTAATAAACTTTGATGGCTGCTGTTGTAAGCACGGGCTAGAAAAATGTTTTTCAAAGTTTCGTGAGGATCAAGTCCATGTGCGCTGGCTATTTCAAATATGCGTTCGGGCATGAATGTCCCTTCAGTGTCTATATACACCACATTTCCTTCTAATCCTCCCTTATCTAATGGAAGCTGAACCATAACGGAGAGCATCAGACAGATCTGGGTTTTCCCTACACCGTATTCACCTATCAACTCAGTCATAGCTTGAGTTTCGATTCCGCCACCCAAAAGCTCGTCTAGGCTCTTGGAACTTGTGGAACACTTGCGCATGTTTTGCCTCTTTATCCACAGTTCCTCAGCTGTGATAAAGTCCACACAAGCTGATTTCCTGGCTGCCGCCACAATATTGATCACCGTGTTGAACCCTATCCCTGTCTTCTCCGTTATCTCTCTGGGCGGAGTCACAGCAATCGCTTCGATAGTGGTTAATCCAGCTGACCGAAGTTTGCCGGCCATGGCGGGTCCAACGCCGTCAAGAGTTTCCAGATCGCCCTTTTCCATTGTTTTTCACCTTTCATAAGTTGAACTATTCATCGTCATATTTGGTAATGCGTCTTTCGCACAGCGTTTAAAACCTATGGTCTAAAGTATGGCTATGAAGAGGGGAGAGATCAGCAAAAGTAACTGTTTTATTTTGAGATGCGTAGGTAATTGCGGTCTCCTTGAGGTCTAGCAAGAAATACGTTGAGAATCCTTTGATCTGGCCTGAGACTGTAGAGGCTAGGCTCTACCAGGAAACCATAGCAGAGAAAGCATATCAGAGAAACACTATGGTGATACTGCCTACCGCTCTTGGCAAAACCGTGATCTCCGCTTTGGTTGCGGCCTATTTCCTCTACAACCATTGGGACATGAAGATTCTGGTCATGGCGCCTACCCGACCCTTAGTCTTGCAACATAAGGATACATTCCACCTGTTTCTCAGAATCAAAGCTGAAGACATGGTTGTCCTTACAGGTAAGGTGACGCCCAGCTACAGAAAATATCTTTGGACGAGTGATGCCAAGGTCTTCTTTGCCACCCCTCAAGTTGTGAGGAACGACCTAGAAAATGGAATTCTCTCTCTTGAAGACTTCAGTTTTGTAATTTTTGACGAGTGCCATCGGACTCGAAAAAACTACGCTTACACGCTCGTGGCCAGAAAGTATGTAGAGCAGAGTCGTTGGCCTATCATCATGGCAACAACTGCCAGTCCAGGGTCAAATGAGAAGAACATCCATAAGACATGCAGCGATCTTTTCATAGAACAAATAGAGTTTCGATCAGATGAGAACCCAGACGTAGTACCCTACATTCATCGTGTGGATGTTGAATGGAAGCAGGTAGATCTTCCTCAAGAATACAAGAGCATGGGAGAGATTATAAGGAAAATTCTTTGGGAGAGACTCAAAAGGCTTCACTCCTTGGGTGTAGTTAGAAAGTACCTGAGATACGTGACTCGTCGAGACCTTCTAGAGGTTGGAGAAAACCTTAGAAGGCACGTGGAGATAGCCTCAGAAACAGAAAGAGGCCCACTTTACGGCGCTATCATGCTTCAAGCAGCCTCCCTCACAATCTTCCATGCCCTAGAACTCCTCGAAACCCAAGGAACTTACTCTTTGAATCGGTTCCTCGAACGAGTGGAGAAAAACAGTCGACAAAAGAAAAGCTACAGAAACATAATCAACGATCCAAAGTACCATCTTCTAAAAAACCATCTCAATAAAATCGGCAATTTGAACCATCCAAAGATCTCTGCACTCAAAGATGAAATCAAACAGCATCTACAAAGCAACCCTTCCACGCGCATTCTGGTCTTCACACAATACAGAGACACAGCAACTCATCTAGTCAACGAGCTAAAAGCCTTAGACGGGGTGAACGCGACACGTTTTGTTGGACAAACCAGCAAGGAAAACGACTTAGGCCTCAGCCAAGAAGAGCAAGCGCAAATACTGCACGATTTTAGAGAAGGCCACCTGAATACTTTAGTGGCCACCAGCATAGCTGAAGAAGGCTTGGACATTCCAGCTGTCGACCTTGTTATCTTTTACGAGCCTATCCCCAGTGAAATACGCTTTATCCAGCGCAAGGGAAGAACAGGAAGAAAAAGCATCGGAAAAACGGTGATATTAGCAGCCAAGGAAACCTACGACATAGCCTACCTCCATGCCAGCAGACGAAAAGTGGAAAAGATGAAAGCCATCGTCGCAAATCTAAACAAGCAAATGCAATCCCATACTAGAAAAGGAGTGAAACCGGCCCCTAATCTCATACCAAAATCGGAGATCGCCGAAGAAAAGCCTCTCATAGGATCCAGAGGAATTGCAAAAAAAATTGAAGCGGAAGCAGAAGAAGCAAGAGCTTTCGACAAAGAGGTCAATCTAGTTGCTAAAAGCCTATGGATAAAAGCCATGAAGGCTGGAACACAAGGACTTCTGACACAAGATCTTATAGAAGAATCTGTGTTGGAAGGTCATTCTTCAAGCATCGTCAAATCTGCCATAAATCTCCTCGAGAAGACTGATCAAATCTACAAGCTAGGTTGGGATCGCATTGCCTCAACGGCAAGCATGTCTAACCCGAAGGAAAAAGAGGATCAACATCTTTACGAATTAGAGGTTGAAAAGGTCCTACCGGGAAAAGCTGTATGTGTAATAAACAAAAAGTGGAGAGCCAAACTGGTTCCCGAAGAATATGAAGGCCCACCACATCTAATTAGGAAGAACATGAGGTTTAGAGCCAAATGCACCCTCTACCGTGAAGGAAGAACTCTTTGCATACAAGTGCAAAGAGTCACGGAAATCTTGTAGGCGCCCACTCGTGTACAAGAACTATCTCTTGTTTTTCTGGTGCTTCTTGGGAAGCTCAACCTTCTTTTTCTGTTTCTTCTGCATCTTCTTGACCCTTTTCATCTGTCTATGTTGTTCCCGACCTGCAGCTTTCGCTTTCTTTCCACTCTTAGCCATATTTTAACCTCCGCCTTCAATTGCATTTAGCGCTATGCATTAGAAGGGTCATATTTAAATCATTTGGGCTATGCACGCGTAGAAGAAGGTCAACCATTAATTAGTCTTCCACGATCGAAGCGTGTAGATATATTAAGCTATCGATTCTCTCTTTCAACGAAATGTTATTAATGCCTACGCTCAATCATAGAGCAGTGATTTTGTGGCTAACATGGAGAGTTCTTGGCAGCATGGTACGCTTGGAAAAAATCGAATATAGACCCATGCCAGTTCGCAACATACTCGTCGAAATGAAAGACATATCTGAGTTAATGATTGATCTAGCATATTCTGCAGCTCTCTTCAATAGTCGCGAGCTGGCTGAGGAAGTACTAACACTCGAGAAGCGTGTTGACACTCTTGCCTACATTCTGGAGATGAACGCTATGCTCGCCGCCAGAGACGCTGACGACGCTGAAGCTCTTGTTGGGGTGTATACGGTGGCCGCGGCGGCCGACAAGATTTCTGATGCAGCTGCGGAGGTAGCTGGGATAGTTTTGCGGGAAATTGGTGTTCACCCAATTGTTCGTGAAGTCTTTCAGAGAGTGGAAGAACGATTGGCTCGTGCTGTTGTTGATTCCAGCTCTCTTCTGATAGGCCAGAAGCTAGAAGAACTAGAACTAGCGTCAAAGATCGGAGTTGACATAATAGCAATTCGTCGAAAAGGAGAATGGATTATCAATCCCAAAAGCGACGAAACAATTGGGAAAGAAGACATTCTTATCGCACGGGGAGCTCCTTTAGGCATCGAGGAACTCAAGGGTCTCGCTGAAGGAACAATTCAGAAGCTTGAGGACTAGAGCATGGCCTCAACCAGAAAGCTCTTCAAAAATATCGCAAACAAACTTGCGGAACTAAAAGACACCTCTGAACTTATGATGGACATTGCCTACTCTTCGATTCTGCTGAATAGTCGAGAACTGGCAGAAGAGGTGCAAGAGCTTGAAAAGCATATTGATGAGTTACACACAGAATTCGAGCTTCTTGTATTATCCAGCGGATTCAAACCAGAGGAATCCAGAGATTTTCTGGGCCTGATACGACTCGGGATCGTTACGGAAAGGATAGCAGACGCCGCAGCTGAAATCAGTGAAGTCGTGTTGAGAGGGCTAGAACCTCATCCCGTGTTGAAACTTGTCATCAAGGACGCTGAAGAAACAGTGACTCGTGCGCAGGTGACAAAGAAATCTTCGTTCGTTGGCAAGAACTTACGAGATTGCCGCATTCCGGAGGAAACAGGCATGTGGGTGCTAGTAATAAGAAGGGGAAAAAAATGGTTAAGACCAAAGCCAAATTCAATAATCAGAGCTGGAGATTTGCTCATTGCCTCAGGTTACAAGGAAGGCGAGGAAGATTTAAGAAAGCTTGCTTCGGGAGAAACTCTTCTGTCAGAGTAACCTAACTCGTGGGAAGGTTGTAGCTTTGATCTTTCTGTTCGGGCAGCAGTAAGATCCGTTAGACTTGTGAAGTTTTAAGCCATCTCCGGTAAATTTCCTCGTCTACGGTGGGTCGAAGCATCAACTTGATTTTAGTCAACGGTTCTCCCTTTTTCGAGTGGGGTTTTCTCACCAGAGTGTCCGAGTATTTTTCAATTTCTCTTGCTTCCTCAGCCAATTTGGCAGCGGTTTGCGCTATTTCATGTGCACACGAAACAAGAGGAATGTATTTTTCTCTGTCTTTCTCTAAGAAACATGCTTGAGTGTCAATTTCAGCAACCTTTTTTGTCAATTCATATGCGGCCATGGCTTTTGCTTTGGCATAGGGATTCTGGAAATCAGAGTTGTCTCGGATAGTGTCCGTATCAACCAGCAATTTTGGTAGAGTGAGAGGCAAGCCTTCTTTTACGATAGCGGTTAATTTGTCAATTTCTTGATGTAATATTCTCAAAACTCCGGTAATTGCGAGTACTTTAATTATGTTTGAGTTGAAAATTGCCATTTCTATAGGGTCTAGAAATTCTCTCCTTGCTCCAATCAAGGGATCCCCCATGATTATGATGTAGCCTAGACCTTGTTTTTCAAGATCATTCCTAATGCGCTTCGCTACGCCGTCTGAGATTACGACACTCGGTACCCCTGTTTTTAATAACATTTCCCTCACCCTGGCGGGCCCTGAAATTGCTGGATTTGGAGAAATGAAAACTATAAGATCTGGGTCGAATTCGAAGAGTTTTGGCAAGGTTTCTTCAACGTCCTCGGCCCCCATCTTAGAACCCGTGGTCACCGTGCGCACCACAATGTCTTCACGTTGTGCCAATTCATCGAGAAGAAGTTCAAATACAGGAGATACGCCTATATTGCCGCATCTGAAAACCCCTATTTTCACTTTCTCCAAAGGAGTCACCCAGTGTGTGGTTAATATAGATGCTTATATAACTTCGCGGTGGTTAAGGGGCTGAACGTATGTATCGTATATATTGGTACGTACAATATTACGAGCATCTATATATTGGTCAAAAAGTATTGCATGTTTTCTAATACAAGGTTGATAACCTTGAAAACACTTGAAATTGCGCCTCTAAAAGATAAGAAATTAACAGTCTTGATCATTGAAAAAGAGTATGATGAACCATTCTGGCTAGTTGAACCACCCTCAAGTCAATCCTCTCAAAATTTTCATCTCCTCTCCAGACCTTCAATAGCTTTCTCTAGTTTCTTGGAAAAGCTAATTAAGAAAGTTAGCCCTGACTTTGCAACTGAAGAACTTGGAATGCGCTCTGTTAAAGAATTCTACAAGGACAATGACTTGGCTAAACTATTTGAAAGACATGAAATTCCTCTACATCCAGTTGATATCGATGAAAATGCTAAGGCTTATCTGGCGTTTCATATGGGTGAAAAAAAGCTGTTAAGGGATCGAATACTTGAAGCGTTAGCTCTGATGTCCAAGAAAGAGGGAGAAACCAAAAAGTTCAGCGTAGAAGAGCAATACTTGGTGGCTTATGGCCAGTATCTGCAAAGTGACCTGGAGGAACAAGAACGCGAAGCCAGCTTCCCAATTAGAGAAAGCTGGATAGTTATGGAGATTTTGGACAATGCTAGAAAACTGAGCGCAAACGCAGAGATTACATGCCTTCATGTGTCCAGTCCAGAACATGTTAAGGGAGTTAGGAAACTCTTAGAATCTTTGGATGTAACGGTTGAAACACTAAAGCTTTCAAAGGAAGTGATTTTGACTTATCCAGAGACTTCCCAGTCAAAAGAGATGGAAGATTTACTCCAGTCAATGAAGATTCAAGTCAAACCAATCATCAAAACAGCTGCAGGAGACGCACCTTACCTTCTATTTTTTCTGGACACAGACAAAATAGCCAGCCCTTTTGACGTCTGCATGGCATATGACGCAGGTTTCAACGCAGTTATCCCCTATGAAAACGTAACTTCCGAAAACGCCAAAAGAATTGTTGAAGACGCCATATTTTCAAGAGGACCTCAAGGAGTGAAGCACACTTGCTTCTTCATCGGAGGTAAAGATGTTGTGAAGGCCGAGGACATATCTGAGGTCGTGAAAAACGTTATGTTTCCGCCTTTTGAAGCCAGCATAATAATTGATCCCGGTGGAGCATACACAACTGCAGCAGCTGCAGTAGCAAAAGTTGAAGATGCCTTGACATCTCATAAGTTTGGAGGCTTAAAGGACAAAACTTGTGCTGTTTTTGGAACTGGTGCTGTTGGAAGAATGATAGCCGTTCTTCTGACAAGACTTGGATGTGATGTTACGATTGCAAGTCTAAATCCAAAACGTGCAGATGGGGACGAATACGCAGCAGAAGTTGCTGAAGTCCTGCGCAGTAGATACGGAGCTGACGTGGCAGGAGTTTTTGCCCCTACACCGCGAAAAAAGCTTCAGATCCTGAAGAAGGCTGAAGTGATATTCTGCGCTGGTACTCGAGGACTTCGCGTCGTAGAGAAAAAATTGTTGAAGAGACTGAAACTTCTGAAAGTAATGGCTGACATAAACGCTATCCCACCTCTGGGAATAGAAGGAATAAAATTAGGGGACGACATGCGCGAAGCTATGCCTGGGATCTTTGTGATTGGAGCGCTCACAATAGGACGGCTGAAGCACACAGTCGAGAATGAAATGTTGAAAGAAGCACGAAAAAACGGAAGAGACATATACAATTACAACTTCGCTCTGCAAACAACAAGAAAACTCTTAAAAAAGGAGATTCGTCCAACCGTGCTTGCATTGACTTTAAGTTATCCCCACTGAACATAAGGACGCAAAAGGCTAGTCCGAAAAGGCAAATAGATCCTGGGCTCCACCGAAGCTAACTTTGTCATCAATGTATTTCGAAAACTTTGTTTGGTATATCTATAGCACTGGCTTGTAGGAACGGTCGATAGTAATCTCGGCTATGTCCGCTGCATATTCGGCAACCCTTTTCATACTTTCGCGTATAGAACATATTGCACAAATTATGAAGGGATTCTTCTTTTCGTGTAGAAAAGCCCAGGATGCAATCTCCCGATCCGACTTTTCAACGGATTTCTGCCCATCTATTATTCCGTCGGAACCAGTGGTATCATTTGAAAAGAAAGCTCCAACTGCTTTGTCATAGCAGTTCAATGCAGAGTCGCTAGCAGCCATTATAAGCTCCAACAGAGGATCCGATATTCTCAACTGTCTTCCGTTAAGCATTATAATGTTTTTTGCAATATTTGTTGCATTGTCAGCAACCTGTTCTATTCTGTGCACAAGAGTCTGGTAATCTAGGCAATCAATTGGTTCTAAGTCAAGTTGATACGCAAGAGCTGGGTCTAAAGCAGCTCTACGAAGTAATCGGAGAATGAAGAAGAAAAAGTGATCAACGTCATCGTCTAAGGAGTACACGGTCCTTGCCAATGTTGCATCTTGATCCCTTAACGAGTTCAAAACGTCTCTACACATGGAATTAGCTACTACGTGCATCCTCTGAATACCCGATATTACTGAAGCCTTTGACTCATCAATCAAAGTCACTATATGCATGTTCTTGGCATCGGATTCTATGATCCTCATATAGAGCATTCTTACAATGCGGCGTATTGCCCTCTGCTGGATTGCAGGAAAGATCTTCTTTGACACAAGTCTTATGGCCGAGTAACCATTCAAGTAGCAAGCAATTATGCTCCGAACGATCATAGCGTCTCTTTCGTTTGGATCTATATGAAGCGTTATTTCTTTAGACCATTTTTTACTTCCAGTGCCAGGAAGAACAACCAAGGAGCGATCTCTTTGAATGGCCATGGAGACAACATCCCCTTGTTTTAGCTCGTTCAACTTCGTCCAATGCTTTGGCAAAGAGACCACCAGAGAGGATCTTCCCAGGGACATTATCTTGCGTTGTTCCATACTTGCCTCACCGCGGAGAGGATCACCACTGATGTGACCTTCGTATATATAGAATCCGAGAGATATATATTTAGTATATAGAGTATATAGAACATATGTTTCTGCTTCCACAAAAACGCATTACGGCCGGAACATGTTACTGAGAAATTCAGTTCAGCTTCTTTTCAGCAACTTAACTCTAATCCCTTTCATGTCATGGCTTGAGGAAAATTACAAGAAGCTATTTTTTCGTTTTCTTTGCGAGAGCCTGATCAATAGATCTAGAGCTCTATTTTCCTCTTCAACAGGCCTTGTTCTAATTAATCCCTCTCCTTCAACCTTCTCGAAGAGTTCTTCGCCTCTCTCAGTGCGGATGATGGTGAAAGTCCAGCCGTTTAGTCCTAAGCCGCCAGTTGAGATGTCGGCGAGTTCGGAGGAGAAATCGGCACACGGAGGGCAACCTTTGCGTGTGTATTTTTTTGCGTCTGCAAGGGGGATGGTCTTTGTTTCGCCGGATTTGGTCGTGACTAGAACTTTTCCCTTGATATTGATTTTACTGATGTCGTTTAGGCTGATGCCTAGTTCCTTTTGGATATGTGTCTTCATTAATCCTTCGTACGTGAAGGATTCGGTGCACATTAATCCAATAGTTAATCGTAGGGGGTTAGAGTATTTTTTGAGGGGAACCATCTCAATTTTTCGCAGAGCATGAATTTGACATGGAGTTCCAACGAAAGCCATGCTCTTCTTTTGTTTTATTCCTTCCTGAAATGCAAGGAAATTTGTTGAGTAGGAGTATCTTGTTCCGGCATACTTTAGAACCTCCTCTGGAGTTGTTGCCAGCCTCGGAACAGGATAGAAAGGTTTATCCTTGTCAACTCCAGACACGACGACGCTGTCCACAAATCCAGTTTCTAGAGCATGATTTAGAAGAGCTGTTACTACCCCGCCATCTTGGCAAACTTGAAGTACACTTTTGTCACTAGCCTGTGCAATAGCTATGCGCCGATGAACACCAAAGTCTTCGTCTGATTTCCTTTCCCTTCCGAACACGAATTTCTCTATTGCAGACAAAGAGAAGTCGTATCTGGGACAGACCTTAGCGCAGATTCCACACGCTGTACATTTATTCACTAGTCTTGGTTTTTCTTCTGCATATTCTAGGCAGCCGATTGGGCAGACAATAACACATGCAGCGCAGCCGGCACACTTTTCAGCAGAAACAACTTTGTCCAAGATTTCATCAAAACTTGGCTTTGGAGCTTTTAAGGTTGGTTTAGACATTTTTTCACCCAAATGTTATCATAGGAATTTATCCGATTATTAGCCATTCTAAGTGTTTTAAAGCTTGCGTGAAGAATATTAATAAGAATAGCTTTCTCCTGAAAAGGTATGGAACTGACTTCAAGGGAGAGAGACGAGCCTTCGCTGGCCTTTGGCGGACAGGCGGTAATAGAAGGAGTAATGTTTCGCTCTAAGAACCACATTGTAGTGTGTGTAAGACAGCCAAATGGCGAGGTACTGACAAAAACAGAGGAAATAAAGTCTCTATCTGAAACATATAGAGTCCTAAAAATACCCTTCTTAAGAGGAATCGTGGCATTATTTGAAACTTTGTATCTTGGGGTCAAGGCACTATATTTCTCCGCAAACGTGAGCTTGGAGGAAGAAGAAGAGAAAATTGAGCCTAAAGAAATGGCTGTGGCGTTTGTTTTAGCTATGGCCCTAGCCATATTTCTGTTCAGTATCTTCCCTTTCTTTCTAGCCAACCTATTCACTAACTTTTTCAAGTTGAAAGGTTTTATCTTCGTTGTAGTTGAAGGCATAATTCGAGTCGCAATTTTCATCCTATACCTTTCGGTTGTAGCTTTGGTTGGCGAATTCAGGAAAGTGCTCCAATATCACGGTGCAGAGCACACGGCTATCAATGCTTATGAAGCTGGAGTTGAACTGAATGTTACAAACGCCAAAAAATACTCTAGGCTCCATCCAAGATGCGGAACGTCCTTTCTGTTCATCGTGCTCGTAATAAGCATTTTACTATTCTCACTCATGCCTCGTCAAGATTTGGCCACTAGATTATCTTACAGAATTATCCTTATCCCTGTGATTTCCTCCATTTCTTATGAAATATTGAAAATCAGCGACAGATACAAGAAGTCAATAATCATGAAAGTCCTGGTAACTCCGGGTTTGGGAATCCAATATTTAACCACAAAAAATCCAGACGAAGAGAAGATTGCAGTTGCCCTAAAGGCTGTACAAGAAATAAACAAGCTGTCACAAAAACACTAGAGAACACATGGAAACTTGTTCAAAAAGATCAGAGCATAGTCCCCTAAATTGCTTACATCAATAAGATTAATAGGTCACGATACAAAAGTAGCTTTTCAAAGCTGGCAATCAATATTCGACACGTGATACATGACAATTGGGTCACTTGTTGAGGTGGGTAAATGCCTAAAATGAAGGTTTCACTGTTAACTGGACGAACTATAGATCAAGGCCGAGGAAAAGAGTCTGGAAAACTTACAAAAGAATACTTGGACAATGTAACAATCTGTCAAATAGATCCTGACGACATGAAAAATCTTGGAGTAAAAGAAAACACTAACGTCAAAGTGACAACAAATTTTGGTTCAGCAGTCCTAAAGGCAATGAAATCCGCTAGGGCTCCCCATCCAAAAATTGTTTTTGTTCCCTACGGTCCATGGGCAAGTCTCGTAATGAATCCAGAAACCCATGGAACAGGCATGCCATCCCTGAAAGGCATACCTGCAGAAATAGAACCAACACCCACTGAAGAGGTGCTAAGCTTACAAGATTTACTTGACCAACTTCGTAAGGAGGGAAAGCGGTGACTGTTGTTACCGGGGTAACCTGTCCCGTCTGCGGTACTTTTTGCGATGATATCGAGGTAACTGTGAAAGGCAACGTCATAACGGATGTCAGGAATGCATGCGCTATGGGAGCAGCCAAGTTTCTTAACTACTCGACTCATCGAGGCGTGAGACCTCTTGTTAGAAAAAACGGTGAACTGACTGAGGTTCAATTGGATGAGGCGATTGAAAAAGCGGCAAAAATTCTTGCAGATGCTACTTACCCTATATTATATGGGTGGAGTAACACAAGTTGCGAAGCGATACGTGTGGGTTTGGAACTGGCGGAAGAGGTTGGTGGAGTCATCGACAACACCTCCACCGTTTGCCATGGTCCATCTATTCTAAGCGTTCAGGACGTGGGCATAGCATCTTGTACCCTAGGACAACTCCGGCATCGCGCAGACCTCATTTTCTATTGGGCAAGCAACCCGTGGAGTGCTCACCCACGTCATATAGAAAGGTATACAATGTTTTCCCAAGGCAGATTTCAAAAGAGCACTTGGAAAGGATATCTTTCTCGCCTTGGCGGGGCGCTGTCCATAAAAAGACTTCAAAGAGCTGCAGATCTGGTCTTGAGACGCGACATTTTTACCACTCCTGAAGTTGAACGCCATCTTCCCTACGGTATGTTTCAAAAGAAAAGGAAAATGGTAGTAGTGGACGTTCGCAGAACTCGTACAGCTGAAGCAGCTGACTATTTCCTTCAAGTTGAACCAAACAAGGATTATGAGCTTCTACAATCCTTTCGCATGCTTATCAACGACGAGGAACTTGACGTTGACGAGGTTGCAGGAGTCCCCGTGGAACTCCTTGAAGAGATTGCTGACGTGATGGTGGGATGTGAGTTCGGGGTCTTCTTTTTTGGAGTAGGCTTAACTATGAGCGAAGGAAAACTTCGTAATGTTGATGCAGCTCTCCACTTAACTCGCGATTTGAATCGACGGACAAAATTCGTGATTATGCCCATGCGAGGACACTTCAACGTCACCGGCGTAAATGTTGTATTCACTTGGCAAACTGGCTATCCATACGCCGTCGATTTTTCTCATGGTTACCCCCGATACAACCCAGGTGAAACTTCTGTGATCGATATCTTGTGCCGTGACGGGGCTGATGCCAGCTTGATAGTTGCGTCAGATCCAGTTGCTCACTTCCCGCGAGAGGCTGCCAAGAATCTGGTCAAGCACCCTCTTATTGCAATTGATCCTGAAGTGACGCCTACGACATTAATGGCAGATGTGGTTTTTCCTTCGGCATTCGTGGGAATCGAGGCAGAGGGGACAGCCTATCGTATGGACCATGTTCCCCTTCCATTAAAGAAAATAGTCGAGCCTCCAAAAAGCTGTCTAACCGACGAAGAAATACTTCAACGAATTCTACAAAAAGTTCATGAATTAAGGAGGATCCAGAACTGACAGAGATCATCATCAAGAACGGGTTTGTTTATGATCCCCTCAACCACATAAACGGGGACAAAATGGACATCGCCATAAAGGATGGAAAAATTGTTGAAAAAATCGACGAAAGGAAGGCTGAAGTCGTCGATGCGTCAACCATGATAGTGATGCCGGGCGGAGTTGACATCCATTGTCACATAGCTGGTGCTGAAGTGAATTCTGGTCGCTTACTACGGCCTGAGGATCATGTGAAGGATGTGGAAGTGAAGACAGCTTTGACGAGGTCTGGTGTTGGCTACTCCATTCCTTCAACCTTCACAACAGGGTATCGTTACTCCAGAATGGGCTACACTACCATTATGAACCCTTCAATGCCTCCTCTCGAGGCGCGCCACACCCACGAAGAACTTGATGACACGCCAATGGTTGACAAAGCTACCTACCCTTTGCTAGGAGATTGGTGGTTTGTCTTGGAACATTTGCGCGACGGCCTAATGGAAGAGTGCGCAGCCCACGTAGCGTGGATGATGTCCGCTACGAAGGGCTACGCCATAAAAATTGTCAATCCAGGCGGTCTGGAAGCATGGGGTTTCGGTCGGAACGTTGAAAGCCTCGACGACTCTGTTCCATACTTCAATATTACCCCAAGAGAAATCGTTCGTGGCTTGTGCAAGATAAACAAGCTTCTAAATTTGCCCCATACAATCCATGTGCACACAAATAATCTGGGAAAGCCAGGGAACTACGTCACAGCTTTGGAGACTATGAAGTGCGTCGAAGACTTGGCAGAAGGAAACCGCCCGGTCATACACATTACCCACTGTCAGTTTTGCGCTTTCAAAGGTTCAGACTGGAGAAACATGAGTTCTGGCGCAGAAGAGATTGCAAAATACGTTAACCACCATAATCATGTAACCCTAGACATGGGACAAGTAATATTCACCGACACAACTACCATGACGGCTGACGGACCATTTCAATATGGTCTCTACAACCTGACGGGAAACAAATGGGTCAACCATGACGTGGAGACTGAGACTAGCTCCGGAATTGTGCCGTTTAGATACAGACGCACCAGCACGGTGCATGCAACTCAATGGTCAATTGGACTCGAGCTCGCCCTTTTGATCAATGATCCTTGGAAAATCTACATGACAACCGATCATCCCAACGGTGGTCCCTTCACAGCCTACCCAAACATCATTGCTTGGCTTATGAGCCGCGCAGCGAGGAAGAAAACTCTGGACAAAACTAGCAGACTAGCGAGACGAAAAAGCCTTCTTCCCAGCATTGACAGAGAACTGAACCTCCACGAGATAGCTATTACTACGAGGGCCGGTCAAGCAAAGGCCCTAAACCTGACTCAGAAGGGGCACCTTGGAACAGAAGCAGAGGCTGACGTTGCGATATATAACATAAATCCCGAGCAAATCGATCCTTCTAAGAAATATAAACTGGTCAAAAGGGCTTTCAGTAGAGCCGTTTACACAATTAAAGGCGGCAAAATTGTGGTTAAGAATGGACAGATTGTGAAACCGGTTTTTGGGAAAACCTTCTGGATTGATGTAAAAACCTCGCTTCCACGGGAGATCAATGATGACATCAAACGAAAATTTCGAGAGTACTGGACTGTAGAGTATGAAAACTACCCTATTCCTGACAGCTTCCTACACGTTCCCGCTCCGATCCAAATGAAAGCGGAGGTTTAAAATCCTGATCACGCTATATCCAAAACACTTGTTCAAAGTGCCCGTAGCAGCAGATTGTATAAGTCCTGATGTTTTCACCGAGAGATCAGCAAAGGAGATAGCTGAACTACAAATCTGGGAAGGAAACCGAAAACGAACTCTCGGCGATCTCTTCAAGATAAAACACAAGACTGATCCTACATCCAAGGAACTCACAATACGAATTTGCGGAGACGTTTTCAACGTCCGAAGAATCGGCGCCAAAATGTCTATTGGCAAAATAGTCATTGAAGGTAGCGTTGGCATGCACCTCGGGGAAGAAATGACTGGAGGCACTATCACTGTTGCTGGCAACGCAGACTCATGGACCGGATCCATGATGAGAAAAGGAACAATCGAAATCAAAGGAAACGCAGGAGATTACATCGGATCGTCCTATCGCGGAAGCACTCAAGGAATGAGCGGAGGAGAAATCATCATACATGGAGACGCTGGAAATGAGGTCGGGTGCTACATGAGAAATGGACTAATCCGAGTGCACGGAAACACGGGACAATTCACGGGCATCCATATGAGAAAAGGAACGATACTTGTTAAAGGAGACTCGGAAGGGAGGACAGGCGCTCAGATGATTAAGGGAAAAATAGTCGTGTGTGGGCGTGTTCCGTCAATTCTTCCAACCTTCGCAATTGAGAGTATCAAACCCAAAGTCAAGATTGACGATGAAAAGGTCGTAGGTCCCTTCTACATGTTTGTAGGCGACTTGGCTGACGACGGTGAAGGCAAGCTTTACCTTTCGCAAAAAGAGAATCCTCATCTGAGCTTCTACGAGAAGTTTCTATAGGCACAGGAAAGAAGGAAGAGAATGTCAAAAACGCAAGTCAGCGTGAATAATTCTGCTTGGCAACTCGCAAAGAAACTGTGCGATAAACCTGAAGAATATGGCGTTATAGTCAAAGAAACGAGGTTGGGAACAACCCTCATCGACGCAGGAATAGAGGCGAAAGGAGGATACCTTGCAGGGAAGGTAATAACGGAAATTTGCCTCGGCGGATTTGGGACAGCTGAAATCTTTGCTGGTCAATACGATGATATCAAACTCCCATCAATCTCGGTTTACACCGATAATCCAGCTATAGCAACTTTGGGATCACAGTTCGCTGGTTGGCAGATTAGAGCAGGAGACTTCTTTGCAATGGGATCAGGTCCCGCCCGAGCGCTCGCTCTGAAGCCCAAAGAACTCTACGAAAAGATAGAATACGCGGACAAAGCAGACAGGGCTATACTCGTGCTTGAAACATCAAAGGAACCACAAGAAGATGTGATAACGTACGTTTCTCGCAAATGTAAAGTTGCGCCGAAGAAATTATTATTAATTCTTGTGCCCACCTCAACCATTACGGGTTCCACTCAAATTTCGGGAAGAATTGTAGAAACTGGAATACATAAACTAACGGAACTTGGTGTTGACCCAAAACTATTTTCTCATGCATGTGGATATGCACCCATAGCGCCAGTGCATCCGAAATCTGCCCAATCCATGGGAAGAACCAACGACGCAATATTCTATGCTGGGATAGCTTACTACACCACAAGCTATGACGACGACGAAAAACTAAAAGAGCTAGTGAAAAAGGCGCCTTCTTCAGTTTCCAAAAGCTATGGAAGACCCTTCTTCGAAATCTTCAAGGAAGCTGATTGTGACTTCTACAAAATTGACCCAGGTTTGTTCGCTCCTGCAGTTTTGATCGTTAACAATGCTAAGACTGGAAGTACCTTCGGAGCTGGAAAAGTGAACATTGATGTGTTGAAGAAATCGATGGGACTCTAGTGAAACAACTCATCACTCGCGGTTGCGCGGGCACATACATCTCGGATCTTGACTCCTGATTATTCAAGCAGAATAGTTCAACTTGATAGAAATAAAAGGGTAGACAGCTGAATATTCTGTCTTCGATTCCTTCAAGTTTGCTCTAAGAAATCTTCTTTCCGTAGCTTACAGCTTTTGCTAGGAAATAACCGATAGGAATTGTATAAAGCGCAAGAGTACCATTGAACAATCCTATTAATGGAAGCATCGCTACTATTGCTTCCATGGGCATTTCGAAACCAACTGGATAAGGATATTGAAGAAAGACGAGGTTTACGATTGACATAATTCCGACTCTTAGAATTGTTCCAAGGGCTGTGGAAGAAATGACCTGAATCATCTCCTGTCGCCCTGTGGAGTGGGTAGCAACAAGTTTGTGCATAACATAGATGCCAAGTAGCATGCTCAAAACAGCTGCAAGGTTATAGAGCGGGCCCGTGGGCAAATCTCCTGGATACAAACCAAGCAATACAATCGTGTTCATGACCGATATTGAGACTCCCACAGAAGGATCGTAAAATATGAATGCAGCGACTATAGGTATCTCCCATATTTGGTATTTGAGGAACGGAGCATATGGTGCGGGAATTTTTGCCGGTGACAAGACAAGCGCAACCGTAAGTGCAGTGAATACGGCGATAACGGCTATAGTTTTAGAGTTCATTCACGTTATCCTCTTGGTCCTTGGATTTATCCTCTAATTATTTAAGAGTAACTACCCAAAAATGAGAACACTCGGCTCTCTGAAAACATTTTAATGGGGATGCCTGTAAAGAAAAAGTGGAAGTTGAGCTATGTCTGAGGAGGTCGAGGTACCGCTCGAAAATCTCCGAGAATGGATAAAAAGAGAGACCGTTTCCATCGTTGAACCTGTTAAGGACGAGGCGACAAGTTTGCTCAATGATTTCAGAGACAGATTAAATGACCTCCAAGAAAGCTGCGAAAAACTTTTTGAAGATAGTGAAAAAGAGATGTTGAAAAGTAACCCCAAAACGTATCGCCGAGCTAGAGAAGCATACAGACTTGCTCGAGCCATATTAGATCTTATAGATGAAATTAGCATTCCCGAAGAAATTTCACAAGAGAGTCTTCAGACAGTGTGCGAAAACCTAAGAAAGATGTTTTCGGCGATTGGACGAGAAAGAGTGAAGCGTTTCCCAAGGATTTCACCCTACTTCATAATCGATCGCAGAAGACTTGATGTTGCTTTGAAGAAAGGAGCTGACTCTCTTGAGGAACTGCAATCCTTCTCTTCTGACAGATACTTAGAAGCTAAGGCCGTTGAAGACTCGTTGTCAATGATCGACAGACTTCGCCAATTTTTAAACGATCTGAATCCAGCCGAGAAACGCGTGGAAAAAATGGAACAAAGAATAAAGGCGCTGGAGAAGAAGATAGCGCAGAACCGACAGAAAACTACGCTGATCAAAAGTAAGGATGAGATAGATGAGCTGGAGCAGATAAACAGAAAAATCAAAGAGTTAGAAAAAGAAGTGAAGCACAACCTGCGTCATCTTCAAAAGCCTTTCCTTAAGTTCGAAAGCCTTGTCCGAGGCTCAAGTTATTCCCTCTTGTTAGACGAAACGAAAAAGCTCCACGAGTATCTAACTAATCCATTCATGGCCTTGGCAACTGAAGATGAAGGATACCCATTGCTCCAGGGAATCCTGCGAAAGATGAAAGACGCGATAACGAAAGGAAAAATGAAGTTGAAAAGTAGTCGCCTAAGAAAAGCTCAACAAAAGATCAGCGAAATTCTGCAAAAGAACACCCTAACCAATCTACATGAGAGTTGCAAGGAAACATTCTCCAAGAGGCAACAACTCCTCACCTCCGAAGCAATGACCACATTTCAGGGCAAGTTGACGCAGTTTCAAAGGGACCTGAGAGAGCTTGAGAAACGAAAGAAACTCTTGGGTTCGAGGAAAGCCGTTTTGGAAAACGAGCGTCAAAAGATTATTGATAAGATTGAAACGCAGAAGAGAGAGTTGCAAAAGACCATTTGGGAGCTAACCGACCAAAAAGTGCGGGTTGTATGGCAGCAAAACTAAAACTGGACGGCGAAAAGGCTGACACTGAACGTCAGAAACCCTTCTAGTCTGATTAACCTTGCTGTGAAAGCAGGCTGTGACGATCTCCTTCAGATTACGGAAGATACCTTACAACTGTTAAGCAGAGAGACTGAACAAGTTGGAGATCTACGAATCACTGGTAGACTCGTGAGAACGCCACCGAAGGGTGAAATAATCGTCATTGGCGACATTCACGGAGACCTAGGAAGCCTTCGCGCCGTTCTAGAAGACAGCGGCTTCATAGAGAAGACTCTCAAGGGGAAAGACTCCCTTCTTGTTTTCCTCGGAGATTATGGAGATCGGGGCTACTACTCTTCTGAAGTGTATTATGTGGTTCTGAAGCTGAAGTTAATGTTTCCCACAAAAGTTGTGTTGATGAGAGGAAACCACGAAGGACCCAGCGACCTCCTAGCCTATCCACACGACTTGCCAACGAACCTGAACAGAAAGTTTGGTGAGACTGGAGCAGATGTTTATGCAAAGCTCCGTGAGCTCTTTGACCGACTCTACAACGTGATGCTCGTGGAGGGCAAATACATTCTGGTTCACGGTGGAGCCCCAAGCAAGGCCTCTGCAATAGGGGACCTCGCTTATGCCCATAAGAAACACCCAAGAGAAACTCACCTTGAAGAAATTCTCTGGAGCGACCCAAACGATATCATAAAAGGGACCTACCCCTCGCCCAGAGGAGCAGGAAGACTCTTTGGCAAAGATGTCACAGAAAAATTCCTGAAGATCCTCAAGGCCAAGGTTATGATCCGAGGACATGAACCAAGTGGAGATGGGTTCAAAATAAACCACAGCGGAAAAGTTCTCACATTGTTCTCAAGAAGAGGCCCACCCTACTATAACAAAAACGGAGCCTATCTGCAACTAAACGCTTCTGACATAGTGGAAAACGCACAACAGCTGCAGCAAAACATTCACAAATTCTAGATTATGTGCAGACGAGACCACAAAAGGGTACAGAAGACAGCTTTTTATTGCATGCGTGCGCTTACCCTTTTCTCCTTTTCGCACCCGGCCTAACCTTTGAGTTCAGAAGCAGCTCCAAGGTTTGATAGGTCCGAAGAAATCGAAGGCCTTTCGCTGTGGTATGAAAAGAATTTCCCTCTACAAGGAGACCAGCGTTGAGCAAATAATTAATGAAATTTCCAGTCATACGGTAGCTAAGAGTGCAGGAATACATAATGCGGGTCTTTTTCGCACCATTTTTAGCCACTTTTAGAATTTCTGAGATTATCGCAAAAAAGCTTCTTTTCATCTAGTTCGCAACCTTCATTGCATTCCTTTCTCGTGCCCGCGCATAAATATCATCTTTCCAAAATCAACATATTTCAATGTTCGGTATTGCTGGTACAATAGATAGTACATTCTCTTTTCCACGGGGATTCAGAAAGACAAGCGGTATCTCGGCAAGATTTGGATATACCTTTATGCTCCCCTATGAATAAGAATTGTCTGAGTGGGATACCAATTGAAAATCGGAATCATAACGAGGGATAGGAAGGGGTGGTGTACCACCCAACTGATAGAGGCTATTAAAAGACAAAATGCCGTTCCTATGTGTTTCAGCTTTTCCGAGTTGGTGGCAAGAGTCAAACATAAACCTGTGGTATCTGTTGGCGAAATCAGCATCCTCGAGGACTTACACGCCCTAATCACACGTCCGATTGGAAGAGGTTCTGTCGAAGAAATCATTTTCAGAATGAATCTTCTCTATCGGCTTGAACGTTTGGGAATGCTGATTGTAAATCCTCCATCATCCATCGAACGTTCCGTTGACAAGTACTATGCGCTCACTCTTCTGGAAGAAAAAGGCTTGCCTGTACCACGCACAGCGGTGACAGAAAATCCCAGAGATGCTCTAAAGTGCTTTCATGAATTGGGAGGCGACGTTGTTGTGAAGCCCCTATTTGGATCTCGAGGAGTCGGCGCAACTAGAGTTTCAGACCCCGATGTCGCTACGAGGGTTTTCAGGACAGTTTCCTTCTACCACGGAGTTCTTTACCTTCAAGAGTTTGTTCCACACGGAGTTTCTGATTTGCGTGTATTCGTCGTAGGTGGTCATGTGATTGCTTCTATGCGACGAGTTGCAGAGAATTGGAAGACAAACGTCAGCCTAGGCGCGAAGCCTCTGCCATTACAGCTTGGCGGTGAGCTTGAAGACTTGGCGTTGAGGACGGCGAAGATCATCGGCTGCAAGGTGGCCGGCGTCGATATTCTAGAGGGCTCTAACGGACCCTTGATTGTCGAGCTTAACAGTCAACCTGGGTGGAGAGGATTGCAGTCAGTTACTAAAGTGAACATCGCAGATGAGATTGTCCAGTATGTTCTCTCTGAACTGAAAGCGTAGGGAAACAAGATGAAAGAAGTTCAAATCCTACGTGTGGACCTATCTGGCGAAAGAATTGAACGGAAAATGGATTATGTGGCCGAAGAGAGACCTCTCCACATTCTTCTAAATCGGAGACACTATGTAACTATCCTCTGCTCTCCAAGTCAGTTGAAAGAGTTGGCTGTTGGACACCTCCTCTCGGAAGGGATATTGAAGTCCATTGACGACATACGAGATATACGTCTGCAAAAGGACGGGAAATGCCGAGTCAGATTGAGTTCCGGTTTAAACGTCGAAGAACGCCTTAGCGTCTCACAACCTTTTGCGAGGCTGATCATTTATGCGTGTGGCTCATCGGATTATTGGCCGTTGGCCAAGCTCATAGACCGACTCAATCTTCCTGCGTTGCCCTTGGGTTTTACAGTGAAGGCAAAGGTTATTTTGGAGTCGGTCAAACGGCTGAACAAGCTTGCAAAAACCTTTAGAAAGACAGGTGGGGTTCACGTGGCGGCTCTTCACTCTGCGAAAGGCGAGTTGAGGGCTCTTGCTGAAGATGTGGGGCGCCATAACGCAGTGGACAAAATTGTCGGGACCGGTATACTAAAGAGACTGAGTTTCACGGATTCTTTTCTGACTTCGAGTGGGAGGCTTACAGGAGACATCGTCTTAAAGTCGGCACGAATGCATATCCCAGTTATTGCATCTATGAGTGCGGCCACTGACTCCGGAGTAGAGGCTGCTCAGCGCACTGGATTAACTTTGGTCGGTTTTGCCAGAGGAAAACGCATGAACGTCTTTACGCATCCAGAACGTATCGTTTTCGAAGCAAATTAAAGATGGCTCTTGAGGAAATCGGCGGTTGTTCTTGTTGGTGGCTTCTTCACGTGCGTATACTGGGGTTTGAAAGGGGCTGAGAGTCTCTTTAAATGTCTTTAGCTCTTCCAATTCGTATGCACAAGGGGTCCGTCCTTCGTTGATGAAGTTGATGATAAAGAGTTATGTACGGATCCAGGTCATTCTGTATAGGGTCTAAACTCCCAATCTTCTTTTTCCGTGTAGATCTGCTTGAGAATATTGGAGGCTCTCTTCGCGTCTAGGGTTAGCAACAATTTGCATATGTGTTTGCAGAACCGTTTGTTTGTCAAGGCTCTGCTCCAGTCTGCACAATCATGTAGGATGCGATGATTTCCGACGTCTATGACTATATGGTAGTCTCTTATCAGCGCCTCTATTTTGTTGTCGGTTTCCTCTTGGATCGTTAACTCTTTGTCTTTGATTCTTTGGGCCCTTTTGAGTCGGGGCTTATCTACAAAAGTGTTGAGTAAGTTGGTGAATGCCATTTCCTTGGGTTCAATAAATGCTTCTAGGGTTGGCGTTTCAATTTTGGTCGGAATTCTGAGATAGCTCTGTACTGTTGTCTTTGCCGTGGCTTGTTCGTGGGTTAAGGCTCCTAGCATTTCCAAGACTTGGAGGCAGTTCTCGACTGCGTAGCCGTGATAGTGGTTATTGAAGTATCCATAGACGTTTTCTACTCTGTTGGCTACTTCCTTGACCCTTGGAACCCATGGCTTGAGTTCGTTGACTCCGTATCGATAGTTATACCAAGGTCTTATTCCTTTTCCGTGCCACCTAAAGTACGCTATTTTGGATGTTATCTGAACTTCAGGCGGTAGCAATGGTTCATCAACGATTGTGTATGCTACTTCATATTTTCTGAGCAATCGCCAGGTTTCATCTCTCATCCAAGATAGATTTCTGAACTCTACTGCAAATTTTATGTTGGTCGGAATGACTTCAAAGAAGCTTTCTAAGAGGTCGAGGTCGAAGCGAAACTTTGGTGGGAGTTGGATAAGTAGACATGCAAGTTTCCCATTTAAATGGAGGGGCTCCATCAATTCACAGAAACGTTTAAGATCGTCTTCAACGCCTTTGTCCAAACTTAGCTTCTTTTCGTGCGTGATCAGCTTCGGAAGTTTTGCCACGAAAACGAAGTCTGTTGGCGAGTATTTCAACCATCCCATGGCCATGCCTTTCGACGGATAACGGTAGAAGGTTGAGTCTATCTCAACTGTTTTGAAGACTTTTGAGTAGGCTGAGAGCATGCTCCTCTCTTTTTTCTTGTAGAATGGCCCAATCCAATCTCTGTAGCTCCAGCCTGATGTGCCAAGTAGAATGTTCTTCAACGTTTTCACAATCTCCTGGCCAACCTTAACGTTTGAACTACCTCGTTAACGCTATTATACGTTTTTTCTGGAAGTTTTTCGAGCACGGATGATGCATGAACTCTTTCATCTTCTGCTAAATCGATCAGTTTCCATCCTTGATGGCGAATCAGTCGTGCTTTGTCGGTCGGAAACTTCGCGTCTTCTTGTAGGACTTCCTTCAAAGAATTTAGTCCGGTAGATTTTGTCACCGTGGGGAATTTGCCCGTTTGCTTGTATATTTTTAGCCGTGCGGCGTCTTTGTACATTCGGACGAAATGGAAACTCATGGCCACGGTCTTGTGATCTCCTTCGGATGCTTGCTTGTCAATTTTTTTCAGCTCTTGGTCTGTGGGTTGGTAGATGTTGTGTGGGCCTTTTCCGAACAGTCTTGTATATAGAATGTCGCATTTGTACGCTGGTTTCTCGTCTTTGGAAAGGTCGACGCAATGAATCATGTTGTAATCTTGCATTGCTTTTGCGAGATATGGGTTGATTGATCTTTTGCTGCTTCTTGTCTCCAAGGCGATTCTGATATCGTACATGTCTGCTGTTGAAAAGAAGTTGCGTATGAGGTCAACGTTAGTCTTTACAGGCTGAAATGTTGGAGGTGTTTGTAGGTGCAGGATTTCTGCTTTCAGGGCGCTGCAAATCGTGGTCATCTTTTTTAGAACTTCAAATGCTTCTGGCTGCGGTTGGAACTTGTATTTGTGAGTTAAGGCTTTGTTGCACCTCACTGCGAATTCGAAGTCCGGTGGAACTAACCTACGCCAAGATTCTACTAGTTTGAGACTTGGTATTTCATAGAAGGTGGAATTTACTTCTACAAAGTTGAATGCGTTTGAGTAGGCTACTAGAGGGTGCATATCTGGAACTTGAAAGTATGCCCATCCTCCTGCTCCAATGAGGTATCGTTCCAAAGTTGGCCCTCACATAGGTTCTGTAAGAGATGAAAATAAAAGAGAATATCGGTTTGAGCGCACCTGCAAATGTGAAAAAGCTTCCAGTGAAAGTTTGTCTAATCGGTTTCACTTTTACTTGGGAGTCCCTGCTATCATAGAATATTTTTCAACTAAATCCTTATGAATTGTAGTTTTCTCTTTTTTTACTCCCTTGTGCGTCGTGACTGCATTGTCCATGGAATCTAACAGAGCATTGTCTTTTGGCATCCAAAAAATAGATGAGACTTTTCCCGGATTTCAAAAGGGCGACTTTGCAGTTCTGTTCAGACATCCTCTCTGCAAAAAATTATCATTTCTTCTGAGCATTCGGTGTCAATTGCCCATCAAGAAAGGGGGACTGAACTCTAGCGTGATCTACATGGATGGCGGGAACACTTTTGATCTGTATGCTGTTTCGATTCTAGCTCAAGAATATGATTTGGAGCCAAAATCGGCGCTGGAGAAGATTTTCATTTCAAGGGCTTTCACAGCCTATCAGTTAACAGCGTTGGTTTTTGAGAAGTTGGAGGCGGCCTTGAAAAGACATAGATCAAAGCTTGTCATCATTTCAGACATAACTAGGCTTTTCCTTGATCGTGATGTGCCCCGAATAGAGGGTAGGGACATCTTCCTCAAAATGACTCAGTATCTTTTGAAAGTTGCTTCTAGGAGACGAGTTGTCATTGTTGTTTTGTATTTTCCACGATTTCATTCTAGCAGAAGTCTCTTTCTGGAGACGGTTTTGTTTGAAAAAGCGAGTACCGTAATAGAGATCAAAGAGTTTAAAGGTGTTTTGAAGTTTGTTTTGGAGAATCATCCAAGTTTCAAGCAGTTAACCATCGATTTTCCTTCCGATGCGGTCACGATGGACAGGTTTATGGAGGCCTACTGAATGGGAAGAACTGTTCCTTCATATCGTCAAGCTTTGGAAAGTGAAATTGAAAGATGGAAGGGGTTCAGAAAAGGGCTGAGAAGCAAAGATGCTAAGGCTTTCGATCGAATGATGAACGCCTGCAGAATGTTGGCATCTGCAGGAAGCATGGCTACAAGACCGATTTTGCTTGAAGCAATGTTCATGGCAATTCTGCTTCGCCAAGAAGAAGCCATCGTGGAGATCAAAGAAAAACTTGTCAAACTGGAAAAACAACTTAACCAGCCTTAAACTGCTTCGAGGCTGGTTGCTTGATGTATATCCTTCTAATCCTGGCGAAATGATAGTGTGGATCTTGGCGGAGAGCGGCGAACGTATAAAACTTACAGATGTGTTTCAGCCTAAGATTTATGTGTCAGGTAGAATTGTGGATCTAGCTAAGCTTACTGACAGTCTTGCGACTAGCAGATCTGTGGTTAGCTGGCGATATGTCAAAAAGTATGCGGATTTTATGGAAGACAAAGAGTCGAAGGTGTTGGAGATCACTGCGACTGATGGTCGTCGGATATCTCACTTTGCTCGCAAACTGTTAAGGTTGGGAGGGTATCAGAAGTTCAGGATTCATAACGTGGATGTCCCTGCCGTTCAGACTTATCTTTATGACAAAGAGATTTTTCCGCTTGCGCGCGTCGCAGTTACAGTTCAGGGTGATAGGGTTGCTTACTGGTTATTGGATTCTGTAGAAAGTGTAGACTATATTGCGCCTCCTCTTCGAACGATGAGAATGCATGTGGAAATAGCTACAGATAATCCATTTCCTGATTTTAATGATGCCATCGGATCGATTGTCCTTGAATGTTCTGGAGAAAAAGTGGTAATTGCTGAAGGAGACGAAGGTGAAAAGGTTCTTAAGATGGTTAGAACGATTGAGGACAAAGATCCTGACATCATTTTTACTCGAGGTGGAGACTCGTTTCTCTTTCCTTATCTTGCTCGTAGGGCACTTGTAAACGGGATTCTCAATAGGCTAGTTCTTGGAAGAGAGAATGTGCCCCTCAGGGCTAAGAAGAAGCATGGAATGACGTTCTTCTCTTATGGGAGGGTTTACTTTAAGGCGCCTATGCGGAGATTGTATGGTCGAATTCATATCGATGAGGAAAATACATTCATGTATTCTGCATGTGGACTCGATGGATTAATCGAGGTATCGAGGACATGTAGGGTTCCTTTGCATAGGGCTGCGAGGGCTAGTATTGGGACGATCATGTCTTCTTTGCAACTTTATCAAGCGGTTAGAGATGGGATTCTTATTCCGTGGAAGAAGAGGGAGCCTGAGGCTTTCAAGTCGGCATGGGAGCTACTTGTGGCTGATAGAGGAGGTTTCATTTTTGAGCCTAGGCAGGGCATTCACGATCACGTTGCTGAAGTTGATTTCTCTTCGATGTATCCGACCTTAATGGCGAGACGGAACATTTCAGCGGAAACTGTGCTGTGCAAATGTTGTTCTGACTCGAGGTTGAGGGTCCCTGAGCTCAGATACCATGTTTGTGAAAAACGAGAGGGCATAGTTCCACGGACCTTGAAGATGATTTTGAAAAAGCGGACTATATATAAACGCTTGAGAAATGAAGCAGGAAACCTAGAAGCACAGCAAGTCTTTAACCGCAGGCAAAATGCTCTGAAGTGGATCTTAGTGACGTGCTTTGGTTATCTTGGTTACAAGAATGCTCGTTTTGGCAAGGTTGACGCTCACATTGCAGTTTGTGCTTTTGCCAGAGAGGCTTTGCTTAGAACTGTGCGCATAGCTGAGAAAAGAGGTTTTGAAATCATTCACGGTATTGTGGATTCTCTTTGGCTCAAGAGGAAGGGAGCTTCTCCAAGAGAGTACGTTGAGCTCTGCAAGGCTGTTTCTAAAGAAATTGGAGTGCAGCTGAATGTTGAAGGCAGATACCGCTGGATTGTGTTTCTTCCATCCAGAATGCATGTGGAAGTACCTGTTCTTAATCGATATTATGGAGTGTTTGAATCGGGCAAAATCAAGGTGAGAGGCATCGAAGCGGTCAGAAGGGACACCCCGCCTTTCATCAGAAGTGCCCAGATCGACATGATTAAGGTCCTTGCAAGTGCTTCAAATTCTGAGGCGTTCATGAAGAAGATTTCAGAGTCAATAGAAGTGTTGAGAGCCTATGTAGAGAAACTGAAGAGGCAGGATGTTGATGTGCGAGACTTAATTGTTTCGAAGCAGCTATCTATGCATCCGGATAGATATGCTCACGATGTTTCTCAAGCCATAGCTGCTAGGCAATTAATGAAGGAAGGCATAGAAATCTCTGGAGGGCAGATAGTTCGCTATTTGATAACTGATTCTGACAACAAAAGAATGTGCAAGCGTGTGAAAGTGGCTGAACTGGTTAATGCTGACACTCGATTTGACGTTGAAAAATATGTGGATATGCTCATCATGGCTGGAGCAAACATTTTGAGTCCTTTTGGATACGGTGAGGAGCAGCTGAAAGATCATGTAGTTTATGGTGAAAAGCAGATAACGTTGAAGCCCATTTTAGGCGCAAGGTGAAGCGATACACCTATGCAAGGCTTTCTAGATTCTTTTTGTCTTATCTATTTCTTGATGAGGGAAATCAGTAAATCCCTAAACTTCTTCTTGAATCTCTGCTGTTTAACAAATTCCTCTTCAGACATGGCAAGAGTTTCAGCGTACTCTTGAATAACTTGCTTCGTAAGAAAGTCCACGTCGTCCAGGTCGGAGATTGCGTCATCAAACTTCTCTGAGCCACAGCACGCCTTAAGTTTTCTTCTTACGTCAATTAACTGAGAAATTTCATTGTCATCGAATTCAAGGTTGAAACCGAGCCTCTTCAAAGCGTTAAGAACGGCTTTCACCTGCTCCTTGGCGAGTTCCATACTGCGCGGAGTATTTCCAATGCTACAAAAGAACGACTCGGCGGTTGCTCTATAGTAACTTTCGATGAGGTGATCGATACGCTCTTCCCGTGCTACTTCTATCATGTCCGCCTTCCTAAGCTTCTTTATATGGTGGTAAACTGCTTGAGGAGTGAAGTTGAGTTCCCCAGCTATCTGACTCACTGTCATCTCCTTAGCTCTAAGCAGAAACACTATTCTTCTCCTAGTTTCATCAGCCAGAAGTTGGAAGGCCTCAGGGTCCGTTATCGCTTTTATCGATTTCATATACCCACGATATAAATCTTAGTTTAAATTGGTATAAAAGCGTTTTGCTATTAAAACGTAAACTTTATAAGAGTAGAACGTATTTGCATTGAAACGGTAGTTTGAATAGTAAAAGAGGTGATTGGTATATCCTGCTGTGAAGCAGATACAGTTCAACATTCTTGTACAAATCAGATCAAATGCACGAGCCCCAAAGATCGAAGATTGCAAGGAAAGAGTTCGTTAATATCAAAAGCGCTCCGACGACTGGGTATGAATAGGAGGTTTGGCGGATCTTTCAGCAACTCAGAAGAAATCATCCATGTTCACAATCTAGGTAGCGACTGTCAGAATTATCACAATAATTGGAAGGAAATCCAAACAGCATCGTTGGTGGCCGAACTCAAAAAAAATGAGGCAATGACTTGGCAGCAACGAAACGCGTTACGTTAAGAAAGCCAATTCACTAGAGCTCCGGGCGCGCGCCTTCTCTCTTTTTTTGATAAATTGCACCTGTAGAGGGAGTTTTGTGTATGCTTTTGTATCCACTATTCACGTATCATGATTATAGTTAGGTATTTCTGTACTAAATGAGCTGTCCAGACTTGCTAGAAAAAGAAATGGTCTGTTAGAAAGTTTGGACGTTTGCTTCATCTTAACTCGATATTCATGTTCTTCTATAAACTATGACTGCTAGTCAGTGTTGCTGGCTTTGTGATGCTATCAGTATTTTTGGTTCCTTCCATTCTTCTCTGAGGATACTATAAAGGTAGCCATCTGTCCATCTACCCTTGCCAGCCCACAATGCTTTGCGTAGGGTTCCGTCTTTTTTGAAACAGGCTTTTTCTAAGACTCTCTGTGAAGCCTTGTTTTGAACGTTTATGACTGCTTGAATTCTCGGAATGTCTTTAGCTAGAAAAAGATAATCTACTATTGTCTGGATTGCTTCAGTTCCATATCCCTTTCCCCTTTCCTTTGAAATAAGATAATACCCAATTTCAACCCATCCGAAGTTTTGAGAACTAATGTAGTGTGGCATCCATCCAATCTTTGTTCCATCTTTCTTTTGAATAATGAAATCAACCCATTCCATTTGAGGAAGTTGCGGCTCAAACATTCGCTTTTCAAGTTGAGCTTTCGAAATTTGTATTGGAAAATCAGAATATTGTCCCATAAATTCTACGTCATTAAGCCACTCAGCAAGCAATGGAACATCCTCTTTCTCCGCAACCCTCAAATTCACATTTTTGCCTTCAAGCATTTGCGCTTCTCTTCCATTACTTGGTATTTTCATTTGAAGTTGCATCAAAAATTTAAGAAGAAATGTCCCAAGATATGTTAAATGGTAGACTATGAAGAGAGTATTGCTTGGCTTATCTCATGGCTTGCAAGGCATCGGTAGCATTACATTAGCATTTTTTATCATCAGTCGTGCATGCATGCAAGAGGCAGAAAGAGAACTAAAATAGAGAGGAGTAATGCAGAGTGAAGAAAAAAGTGGATTACCGTAGCGGAGATTGCGTTAGTCACAATTTTGATTTTCGTTGGCGTGTTTCCTCTCGTAGTGGGAGTATGGATTATTCTCTATGGCCCTTCCATTGGGTTATACATTGGATCAGTATTGGTGTACTTTGGAGGTTCAATTATGGCCGTCGGAATTATGGTGATGCTAGAGTTGATTGAAACAAGGAAACGACACGAACTAATGCATGCATACGTACCGAAGTACACATTAGCATCACTTATACCGAAAGGACGATTCTGCAAACCTGTGGAAAACTGGTATCGGTTGAATTCGGTTCGTGTCCTAACTGCGGAAAAGAATTGGAATAAAAATTTGCTTGCTTGCATGCATCAGGCTCGACGCAAGTTGGTTGGTTAAAAATTTAAGGAGAAGACTTCTATACCTACGAATTTGGTGATAAGATGAGAATATGGGTTTTCTTGTTTTTAATTTTGAATTTCATTATTTTAATGGTTTCAATGGGAAGATTGTCAAGGGAAGCGTTTGAGTTAGTAGGGTGGCCTTTAGTTCATTCGAGTCTGATGGCTGTTGCGTTAATCTTGTTGAGTTTTTGGGTTTGGACAGATGGAAACGAAATTGAGGATTTACGTGAACGAGTAGACCGATTAAACGAACGCCTAAGACAAAGAGAGAAAGAATAGAATTCACTGCCTTTTTTCTAATGTTGCGGATGAGAAGCTTCCCCAAAAGATTTCTCCCCAAATTACAACTCTGCTCCACAGTTACCTTAATTCTACAGAAGACACAATAGTTTCTCATTGTTAGAAAGTTTTGGTGTTTGCTTCATCGGGCGCGCACTGGAAAGGAACGATTGAGTATCACAAAACCAAGGATATTCTACACGTTGAAGCCGTGCTTGGCATAAGAGCATCAACAACACCATGATAACACTAACCTTGAACAAGCCCTTTTCCATGCTGGAGAAAGCAGCGAATACACAACTAAGGCAGCCAAAACAGTAAAAGGAGCCAGAGCGCTGTTAGAAGCTAGATTCGAATACGTAATCGATATGGAAGGGTCGAAGCTGTTTAGGAGAGGGAAGCGAAACATGATGTGTCCTAAAGAAGATTCATACCATTCAGTGAAAATTCCCACCATTCAGATAATTGGTGTGGAAGGATTGCCCGTTATAAAGGATGGAGACAATATTGCGGAACTCATTTGCAAAGCAGCAGTGCGACAGGGAACCCCGATTCGAGAGGGTGACATTGTTGTCATAACGCATGTTGTTGTCTCTCGAGCTGAAGGAAACGTTGTGAATCTCAATAGCATCGTTCCCTCAGATTTTGCTAAGAGTTTTGCTCAACAATTCAATAAAGACCCTGCCCTCATAGAGATCGTCCTGCGAGAGTCCAAAAGTATTGTGCGGATGGGCGACGGAAAGCTCATCACGGAAACCACGCAGGGAATTATCTGTGCCAATGCAGGAGTTGACCAATCCAATGTTCCCGGAGAAAGAAACGTCGCCCTATTACCCAAAGATCCGGATCATTCAGCGCAGAAGATACGGCGAGAGATAAGACGACTGACGAAAAATGAAGTGGCGGTTGTCATCTCCGATACTCATGGACGGCCACTCCGAGTGGGTGAGATCAATATTGCCATAGGAGTCGCTGGAATCCATCCCATTCGAGACCGGAGAGGAGAGAAAGACTTGTTTGGATATGTTTTAAAAGTGAAACAAACAGCAATCGCCGATGAGTTGTGTTCGGCAGCCGAACTCGTTATCGGACAAGCAAATGAAGGAGTCCCCCTTGCA
>Ga0209636_10000540_pt1 | contig 37466 bp, 28 predicted proteins | sample DeeMarSWOR152_54_FD_187464 | JGI IMG/M metagenome (GOLD analysis project Ga0209636, IMG submission 187464) | Marine sediment microbial communities from White Oak River estuary, North Carolina - WOR-1-52-54 (SPAdes) (version 2) | ecosystem: Environmental > Aquatic > Marine > Intertidal zone >... | reverse complement strand
GCTCACAAACCGAAATCTTCCTTTCGACCGTTTGTTGGTAAGCTTGCAACGCCAATACCGCCAGGTCTCTGTTCAACTCCATAACAGGATTGTAGAAAACCGGTGCCTTGGAGGGAGCGTATTCTCCGCGCTCCTTCACAAAGACCTCAAGTTTGGGCACCACTACTCTGGTCTCTCCCTCCCTCACAACCACCGTGGGAAAACTGAAGCTAGGTTCCGCTTCCTTCAAAGCTTTACAACCGTAAACTCCATAATGTCATCCTCTAAAATAGTTTGTGAGAGGGAAAATTTCATGACGAAAAACCTGAAGCGGCTCATATTCTTGACGGGACGATCAGGCGTAGGCAAGACCAGCGTTCTGCTTCGTGCCGTAGACATCTTGAAGGCTGAAGACTGCAAGATCGGCGGTATGATCGGCCGCGAGGTTCGGGAACGGGGAGTTCGGGTGGGATTCGAAATAGTCGACCTAGCAACTGGAGGAAAAGGTTGGCTAGCCCATGTAAACCAGCCAACTGGTCCGCGCGTAAGTAAATATCAAGTCAACTTGAGTGACCTGAACGCCATAGGCGTGACTTCCATTCTTAACGCTTTAAAGAACGCCGACGTGATCGTTATAGACGAGATAGGTCCGATGGAGCTATTCTCCCCAGACTTCAACGAGGCAGTGATGAGGGCAATAGAAAGCGAGAAACCGATGATAGGCACAATCCACTACAGAGCACGTGATCCGCTGATCAACACCATAAGAGCGAGAGAAGACGCAGAGATTCTTGAGGTAACACGTGAGAACAGACGGCGTCTCCACACAATCCTTGTTGGCCGAGTCCTTCAGCTCATGCAAAGATGATCTTAAAAGGCTTGAAGTTGTGAAGGTGGCTTTTGTGAGAATCGCGGGGGTTGATGACGCCGGTCGCGGGGCAATAATAGGACCTCTAGTTATAGCAGGAGTTCTGATTGAGGATAAGGATTTGTCTCGTCTCAGAGATTCGGGTGTTAAGGATTCTAAGCTTCTTTCCCCAGACAAGAGGGAATACCTTGCTGTGGAAATCGAAAAGTTGGCTGTTGAATGGCATGTCGTAAGGCTGTCTCCAGAGGAGATCGACGAAGTTGTCAGGACGGGAAGAAAGCTTCACAGACTGAACCGGCTTGAGGCCCAGACAATGGCTAAAGTGATAGAGGCTCTGAAACCCGATGTGGCTTATGTGGATGCTTCAGATGTATTGGCTGATCGATTTGGGTGTCATATCGCTCAAGAGCTTTCTTTTAAGGTCGAGATTGTGTCAGAGCATAAAGCAGATAGGAAATACCCTGTAGTTTCAGCAGCCTCAATCATAGCTAAGGTGGAGCGTGACAGAGCGATTTCTAGGCTACAACGAAGGTTTGGGAACTTCGGCTGTGGCTATCCAACAGATCCCAAAACCCTTGAATTCCTAGAAGAATGGATTCGAGAATTTAAGTGCTATCCAGATTTTGTGCGAAAGTCCTGGAAGCCCGCGAAGAGGCTGAAAAGCGAAGCTAAGTCGAAGCAGACAAGGCTTGCTTAGAGTCTTGATATGAACTCCTTCGGATGCTTTACTTTCTTCAAGTCTTTGTGATGAATCAGTGGTATGTTGTTGTTCGGGACTTGTTGACCATCCGTTATAAACAGCGGTCGGGCGTTCACGACTTTGCTGATGCTCATAATCTCCTCAGTTCTTCTGTCGATGTCCCGTTCTTTTTCATCTGGGACTCCACCGATTATGCTTAGGGGCTCATCGCGAGATTGAGCTATAAAGTCGAAGGGCGCTCTTTTTGTATGAGCTACCCTAAAGTTGATTTGCGTGAACTTTTTCAGAACCTTCTGTAGAAAGTGGTGTCTGATGACTATGCGCTTGGCGGCGGCGAGGAAACCCTCGTTTTGAGGATTTGATTGAAAAACGTTGATGCACTTAACCACGGGTGCTCCTAGGATCCATTCAAGGTTGTATGCGACGGAAACAGATGCCTTTGCCATATCCTTTTCGTATCCATAGAGGGTTCTTCGAGAGATTCCTATCATATCCGCTAGCTTGCCGATGGACAACCCAAGTTTCTGTCTCCTTTCCCTGATTTCCTTTCCATCAAGCCCGACATAGTAGCCCCCTGGTCCCGCCTCCACAAGAGGGTACATTTCGTGAAGCGCTACATCTTCGAGTGTTTTTGGTGTGATAGTGCAAATATCATATCGTGAGTAGACAGTGTCGTCTTCAAGGGGTTTTTTGCGGTTTTCATTACAGATGAAGAATGGGGTTGCGGAGAGACATTCGGAGATTGTTTGAAGCTCACAAGCATCGTCTGTACAGAGGTTTCCAATATTGATATGCATTTTTATGAGGGCAAGTTGCTCGTTTCTTCGGGCAGCGAGATCGAAGCAACTAGACCTTGAAACGCATCTCTCAGAGAGCTGAAAGCCAGCTCCTTTCAGCATGGATTCGGTAGCGGCCAGAATCTCCGTCCGCTTCATCATCTCCCCTCAGTCACGTAAAACCATGAAAAGAGTCCAATATAAACCTACTTTTTATTGACGTTAGTTATATTTTGAAGCTATATTGTAACGTATTAAATGCCACGTGATTGAGCTACGATCATTGCATGTGCTTTATCGTAAGGCTCTAGGTGCACAACTTCTTTAATTCGAAATTTGCAGGCTTTTAGGGTCTCTATTTCGCCTTTATACACTGTGGATGGGTCTGCTGTAACGTCGATGCTTCGAGCCTTTATAGCCAACATAATCCACCCCTTGCCCATTAGAAATAAATTGGCATTATCGGCCAAAACCCTAGCCTGCTGAGGTTGGGCTATGTCACAGTAGATATCGTCCACCTTTCCCACAAGTGTCGAATAACGTTCAGGAATTCGGGCGTCAGATAGTATCGGTGACATGTTAGCACGAAAAGGGCAGACATTGTTCACCAGCTCTCGGATGGCGCGAGGCGCAAACTCTACGCAATAAACATGTCCTTCTTCTCCAACCAAGTCAGAGACATGGCTCGCGGTTGTCCCTGAGGCTGCTCCTAAATAAAGAACCTTGTGGTCGGGCTGAATTGGGACGGTTTCTAAGCCTTCAAGAATTGCAGCGGCGAACTTGCTTCGAAAGGGGTCCCATAATCTGTATTCCACGCCTTTATATTTGATCAGCTTTTCACCGTAGACGCTTCTTCCTTGGGCAAGATTTCGGGTAGCTAATCTTTTGGAGCCATCCCCCAGAAAGACCTGATAGATTCCTGGAAAACGTGGGTGTGGTTTAACCTCTGCGGCCACGTTTCATTCTCCTATGTGCCTTTTTTGGTGGGGACCTTGTATACTTTTCTTTTATCTCCTTGATTCTCCTCTCAAGATCTGCCTTTAGCTCGTCTCCCTTATACTTGCCGCTGAATGCATCAACCCGAGCGGCTATGGCGATTTTCCCAGCCAGTCCTCTGGCGACCTTCCCTCTTTGCCATGGCTTTGCCTCTTGGATGAGATTGTGTTGAAAGATTAGTCCGTGCTTTGGAGGGCGGGTTCCCGTTCTCAAAGCTCGAAAGAGAGCCTTTTCAGCTCCCAGAACTTGGACGGTGCTCGCTGGCATCTTGGCTAGATCTCTCAGCCCTCCAGCGAGTGCTATGAGCCTAGCGCCGAGGAGTGGCCCGGCTATTTCGCTGATATTTGGTGCGACTTTTTCCATAATCGCGTTTAGGTACTTCTCTAGTGACTGCCGGGCATCATATAGATTAAGCACGTTTTTGCATATGGCTTGAATCTGGTCTATGTCTTCTCCACTGAGTTCTGCGCCCATCGACTTTTTGGTGGCCTTTGCTATCTCTTTTGCTTTGGCTTTTGGCAAGTTTTCTTTTTCTAGGTTCTTTATGGTGAGGTTTTCTCTTCTTCCTAAGCTAGTTATGAGGCGGGCATACGTTTCATGTTTATCTACTATTCGATCCAGCTCTGGGAAGTGAAGGCCGTACCATTCACGCATCCTGCTCATGAACAGGTTGAGCGTCTTGTCCAAGTCGTCGATTGTCTGGATTGCCTGCACTATCACTGAATCTCGTTTCTCAATTGCCTTCTTAACTCGCATCCTCGTAAGTTCTATAGACACTTTGCGTGTCCAGTCAGTAAGTTCAGCCGCACGCTTTACGAATCCTGCATCTACGGCGAATTTCTCAAGGTTCCCACGCAACAATTCACCCGCTCTAGAAGGACTCTCCACGTCCACTTCGATTCCCAGTTTTTCTCGGACATTTCGAGCCATTTCTAAGGACTCAAATACAAAACTTGCATAGCCTTTTCTCTGCAATCTTTCGATCAAGGTAGCTATCTCATCAACAACCTTTCCTCTTTCGATTTTTCCCAGTCTTTCGGCTATCTCTTTCGGATCTTTTGGAAAGAGAGCTTTGTCAACAAGCTCATTTGCTTCTCCAAAGCCGAAAATCCCCATGACACACACTACAATGGTGGCTTTCAGGTCTCTTCCCTCCATCATCGGATGCCTCAGATTCCTGCCAACATTTATCTTGGCTATATGTTAACCTTTACTGCAAAAGGAAGTGCTTCTAATGGCAACCGGACTTGTGACAAAGATTGCTGGATTGAAACTCGCTAACCCTACTATGTTGGCATCTGGAATTCTCGGATTATCCGGATCATCTTTGAGAAGGGTTGTTGATGCGGGAGCCGGAGCTGTCGTCACAAAGTCTGTGGGAGTAAAACCTCGGGAGGGCTACTCAAATCCCACAGTGGTTCAAGTTGAGTGCGGGCTGATCAACGCCCTGGGACTTCCTAATCCTGGCATTCATTACTTCAGTGAGGAAATAAGCGGAGCAGAGTTACGGGCACCGGTTATCATGAGTATCTACGGCTTTTCATCTGAGGATTTCGCTGAGGTGGCTAGTGTGGCGGTTAAGGGTGGCGTGGATGCTTTGGAACTGAACCTGTCTTGTCCGCACGTTGAGCGAACTGGGGCTGAGATTGGACATGATGCTGGATTGGTGGCTGATGTTGTGGAAAGGGTGAAAACTAGGGTGGATAGGCCTGTTTTTGTGAAGCTGACTCCTAACGTGGCTGATATAGTTGAGATAGCGAAAGCTGCAGCTGATTCGGGAGCAGACGCCCTTACAGCAATCAACACTGTTAGAGCCATGACAATAGACATCGAAACAACCCACCCAATTCTGGCCAACAAAATAGGTGGACTCTCCGGCGCTGCTATAAAGCCCATAGCCGTTAGATGTGTGTACGAGATCTATCGGGAAGTCGATGTTCCCATAATCGGCTGTGGTGGGATATCCACTTGGCGTGATGCCGTAGAGTTCATGTTGGCCGGAGCTTCAGCGGTCCAGATGGGAACAGCCGTTGCCTTCAAAGGACTAGAGGTTTTCCGATCTGTCACGGAAGGAATCGAAGCTTACCTGAGAGAGAAAAGACTTAGGAATGTGGAGGAAATTGTCGGTCTCGCTCATAGACAGTAACCAGCTGAGAATCACAAAGATTCCTGAAATTAGAAAAGAGAGTCCTATAGTCAAGACGTTCATCTTCCACGATAAGCTCTGTTCTGAGGCAAAGCCTGGGCAGTTTGTTATGATCTGGATCCCAGGAGTTGATGAGGTTCCCATGAGCTTGTCCGCTATCGGCCCGGATGGGCGGTGTTCAATAACTGTAGCCAAGGTCGGCGAAGCCACAGAGACGCTTCATAAAAGAAAAACTGGAGACATTCTTGGAATACGTGGACCATACGGAAACGGCTTTGTACCGGTGAGCGGCAACACGATGGTCGTCGGTGGTGGCACCGGGCTGGCTCCTCTTGTACCTTTGACTGAAGAACTTGCAGAGCTTCATGCCAGGGTAGTCGTCGTGGTCGGAGCCAAAACGAAGGATGAAATCTTGTTCTTAGACCGAATAACGACTGCCTTATCAAGAATTGACGGAAGGGTTGTTGCTGTAACCGAGGATGGAAGTCATGGTGTTGAAGGGCTTGCTACGGATGTGGCGGAGCAATTGTTGAAGAAGGAACGATTTGACATGCTATATACTTGTGGTCCCGAGGAGATGATGTACAAGCTGTTCCTTCTAGCAGAAAGATATGAAGCGCCTATTCAGGCGAGCTTGGAGCGGTTGATGCGATGCGCCATCGGAATCTGTGGCAGCTGCGTGATAGGCAAATTTAGAGTGTGCAGAGACGGACCTGTCTTCTCCCTCAAACAGCTGAGAGAGGTCAGAGAAGAGTTTGGACGTTTTGGGAGAGAAAGCACTGGAAAGAGAGTTCGCATTCCATCTTAAAGACCATGGCAAATACTTCGTGCGCGTAGTAGACTAAGGTTAATCGTCTTTTCGCCTGCTTATCATCCCCTCCCCCTAGGTCTCTTCAGGCTTGGATTGGGCTGCTCTTCAGTGGCAGGGTTTGAGGTTTTGTAGGTTGCGGTGGGGCTTGATGGGAAGAGATCTGGAGGGATGGGGAAAGAGGGTTTCGGCTTGGCAGAAGTGACGTATGTGGGTTTGAGGATGGAAGGGTGTAGCGTTTTTTGTGTGGGGGGCTGCAGTTGTGGTGACTTTTCCGTTTTTTATGCACCACCACAACTACTTCTAGGGTGCACAATGATAACTTGACGTATGCGCCAAGAGTATAGAAGGCGTATGACACAGGTTTTTGCGGACTTGTACTGCAACCCATTTTTTGCGCGCACGGTTTTGTTATGCCCTCTGGGAGATTATAGGGAACAGGGTATGTTGAGTTATATGAGCCGCGTCTGCGTTAGTTGCTCTGTACTTCTAAGTTCGATATAACCTAGTGATCGGTTGAGTTAAAATCGTGATAAATAAAGGAAGGTATAAATTTTGTCACGTTGCATTTGTGTGCTCAAGACATTTGGGATGAGGTATGCGGCTGGAAAAGCTGACCAGGACCATTGCGTCTGCGAGGGGGCATCTGGAGGATTCGATGAAGTTTGTGTCGAAAGGGAATGATGAAGATGTTAGTGGTATTGTTTGGAGAGTTGCTGCCGACATAGAATATGCCCTTTTCCTATTCTCTATTGGGCATCAAGATGAGTCCAGAAGTTCTTCGTGGAAGCTTGATCTGCGTTCAAAGGATGTTGAAGTCGACTCTGTTCTAGCATCTACAAGAGATCTACTCGAAGAGGCAGAGAGTAAGATTGAAGCTGGCGAACTCCATGAAGCCCATCAGAAAACATGGATGGCACGTGGCTACTTATTGAAGCTTCAAGAATTCTTTGAAAAGAAGAGAAAACTCAAGAAAGCCGCCAAGAAATCATCTTAATAACTGTCGGATTCTTCTACCTGCTTTGCAGATGGATAACCGGTTTCATGCCAGATTCTTTCCGCTTCTCTTTCTACCTCATCCGTATCCGCGTATTTTCCTTCTCTGAAAGATTGGAGTATCTTTCGGAGTTTCACGCTCTTGTTTGGGGCTACTGCCTCGTAAAGTCTGGCCCAGCCATCTCCCTATCTTGATCGCCAATTCATTTTCTCCTATTTTCCCTTCTTTTCTAACCCATCTCAACCACGATTCGCCTACTTTAACGAATTCAGAACATCTGGAGTTAAATGGTTGTGCAGTTTTCAAATGAATTAGTCGGTTTTCCAGATTATACTTTAAGATTTCGAACATCCACGATCTCAGATGTGCCAGGTCCTGTTCCCATTAACGTTACGGGAACCTTGATTTCCTTTTCGATCTTTTGAATGAAGCTCTTTGCTTCATGTGACAACTCATCATAAGTTTTGACTCCCTTGCATTCTGGAAAGAGTATGTCAAACTTTGTCACAGCGGCTTGTGTGGCTCCATTCAGCATAACAGCTCTTTTCGCAAGCTCGTAATTGAAGGGCGCCGCCCTACGTCTTCTTCCGGTCACAGTGGCGACCTCAGCCCAACCCCTCTTCTCCGCTTCCTCCCATGAGAGCTCGTTCGGAAGTGGGCCAGCTCCAACGCGTGTTGTGTAGGCTTTTAGGACAAGGATAACTTCGTCCACTCTTGTAGGTCCAACTCCTATGTCTGAGCACGCTGCTGATGCTGTGACATCTTTTGAGGTGCAGTATGGGTAGGTCCCGTGAAAAAGAGAGAGGTAGGTTCCCTGAGTTCCCTCGATCAAAACGTCTTTCCCCTCATCGAGCGCCTCATTTACTTCCAGGGGGACATCAGTCAAGAACTCCTTTAGTTCAGGAATGTCCCGTGTTAGCCTTACAATTCTTAATGCTCTGTCAGCGTTGCATGGACCAGTGCCTGTTCCAGTTGTCTTTATCTTTTCCGCAAGGCGCCCTTTTTTGTCTGCTTCGATGTGCTTGGGTTCGATGACTGCACATTGGCGATCTACGCCTACGCGGCTTTTGGATGTGGTTGATTGTATCTCTTGAAGGAGAATCTTTGGGTTGACTAGGACCCCTGGGCCTATCAGCAGGCGGCATTCTTCATAGACGAAACCGCTAGGCAGCATCCTAAGCTTATACTTCTTGTTTTCGAAGACTACGGTGTGCCCCGCATTTGGACCGACGCCTGCTCTGGCCACTATGGCAATCTTGTCCTCCGATGAGAGATAGGAGATGATCTTTCCTTTTCCGGTGTCTCCGAAGAAACCGCAAACCACTACTGTACAGGTCATGTTACATTCCCGCCTCTAGCTATATTGCGGTTTTCCTTTTAAAATTTGCCATTTGGGAACTCCATTTTTTCTATATTTTTGTTAAAAAAGTCGCTCTCAGATCGCCCGTCGAGATTCCTATCACATCTATTGAGTTCTGCTGACGCTCTTCTTCATCATCCAAACTACATTATTACGCCGCTTGCTTTTGACTCTTTGCCGCAAACTCTATTCTTTCCACGCCCTTACCCTTTGATATTCTTTTCAGAACTTTGACGGTTCCTATTTCACCTGTGTTCTTTACGTGCGTTCCTCCACATGCACACGCGTGCAAACCTTTGATCTCTACGATTCGGACATTGGCAACTTGCGGAGGTAGAGTTTCGAGGTTTTCGTAAAACTTTTTCACATAATCTTCAGCCTCGTCTCGTTTCATTATCTTTACCTCTACCGCCCTGTTCTCTTTGACTATGCTGTTTGCGCCTTCCTCAATCTTTGGCAATAGTGGTCCTAGGGATTTTTCGTAAGCGAGGTCCAATCGAGCCTTGTCAGCGCTGATGGCTGATCCTACTATTTTCAGGGGAGTGCCTGTTGCCCTTCGTAGAGCTTCTGCCATCAGATGCGCAGTCGTATGGTTTTTCATCAAAGCGTATCGCCGACTCCAGGCGACGATGCCTTTTGCTTTTTCCTCTGGCCTGATTTCTTCTTTGATTTCTTCGGCAATATGGACTACAGTTCCGTTGACCATCTGAACATGGATAACCTTAACCTTTCCTTTATGGCCTTCTATTATGCCCGTATCTGCTGGTTGTCCCCCTCCCGCAGGATAGAATGCGGTACGGTCTAGAATTATCCCGTATCGGTCACCAATCTTCTTGATCTCAAGAACTCCTGCATCAAACTCCTTTAAGTAAGCATCCTCGTAGTATAAGAGCTGAGTTTTGGGATTTTCTTTCTCAGATTGGGAAATTGCTTGAACCTCCTCTTGTTACTATCCGCACGCACAATAAGAGTTATACGGATATGCGACTGCATTCTAATACGACAGTCGGCCTATGAATCTCTCCCGTTCCACGCTGTAGCGCAATAGCTAAGTTCTGCAAGTAGAATTTATGCTGGGTTTTAGGTATAGCACGTTTAGAGCTCTTTCAGCTTGTCTGGTTTTTGTTCGTTGGGTGCAATAACAGTAATACTATAGGAAACAGAAATCATGAAGTCGCTTAACAATGAGTGGATGGGGAATGACGTTTTGGACGTGCTTGAGGCGATAAAAAGCAGAAGAAGCATCAGAGCATACACCGGCGAAAAGGTTTCGGATGAAAAAGTCAGGACGTTGATAGATGCCGCAAGATGGGCTCCCTCAGCTGGAAACATCCAACCTTGGGAATTTGTGGTGGTGAGAGATCCTGTAACAAAACGGAAACTCTCGGCAGCTGCGTTAGATCAAACATTTATTGAAGAGGCGCCAGTCGTGATGGTTGTCTGTGCCAACGAGGACCGTTCGAGCTGGAGATATGGTCGGCGGGGTGTGAATCTTTACTGCCTGCAGGATACAGCTGCGGCTGTACAGAACATGTTGTTGGCCGCCCGCGCCCTAGGACTCGGAGCATGCTGGATAGGGGCTTTTCGTGAGGAGGAGGTTGAAAGGATACTAAAAACGCCTAAGGCTGTGAGACCTGTTGCCATAGTTCCAGTCGGCCATCCAGCTGAGAAACCGCGTGCTCCACAAAAAAGGTCTATGGGCGAAATAACTCATTATGAATCGTTCTGAGGAGCGGAGCCAGTAGAAGAATCCCGGCAGATTTTGCTGCGCACATTTACCTTTAATATTTCCTTACGCCTTTATTTACATGGAAGAAAAACGCCTTGAAATACTCTGTCATCGCAGAGTCGTACGAAAAAATCGAAGCCACAACAAAAAGGCTGCAGATGACGGACTACCTGGTTGAGCTCCTTAAAGAGACTCCCAACGACGTAATCGGCGAGGTTGTATATCTGACTCAGGGAAAATTGTATCCTGATTTTATTGGAATCGAGATAGGAGTAGCAGAAAAACTAGCAATACGAGCGGTCGCCAAGGCAACAGGCTACACCGAAAAGCAAATCGAGGGGGATCTCAAAGACACCGGGGACTTGGGCACAACAACTCAGGGTTTCTTAAAGAAAAAAGCACAAGTAATACTCTTCAAAGAGCCGCTAACCGTTCGAAAAGTATACGAACAACTAGATAAAATGGCGAAAGCGTCTGGCCCTGGCTCTATGGATCAAAAAATTAACCTTCTAGCTGGACTCTTGGCGAACGCCTCCCCTAAAGAAGCAAAGTACGTCGTTCGAACGGTCACAGGCAACCTCAGATTAGGAATAGGCGACATGACGGTTCTCGACGCGCTAGCTATAGCATACGGCGGTGGAAAAGAGGCTCGGGAAGATCTGGAACGGGCCTACAACATATCCTCAGATCTAGGTAAAGTGGCGAAGACCGTTGTGGAAAAGGGAATAATGGTCATCCAAAAGTTCGAGGTTTCTATTGGAAAGCCAATTAGACCCATGTTGGCCGAGCGTTTAAGCTCACCACAGGAGATTCTTGAGAAGCTTGGAGGAGAGTGCATAGCCGAATTCAAATACGATGGAGAAAGAATACAGGCCCATAAGCAAGCGGATAATGTTACCTTATTTTCTCGACGACTTGAAAACATCACAGAACAGTATCCCGATGCTGTTATATTGTTTCGCAAGCACATCAATGCAAAAGATGCCATCGTCGAAGCTGAAGTCGTAGCCGTTGACCCAGACACGGGTGAGATGAGGCCTTTCCAAGAATTGATGCATAGAAGACGAAAATACGGCATAGAAAAGGCTATGAAAGATTATCCAGTCTCGCTCTTCATGTTCGATGTTCTCTATGTTAATGGAAAAGACTTGACTTTGAAACCGTACGTTATTAGGCATGAACACCTTGAAAAAGCAGTCGAACAGAGTGATCGTGTTAACATAGCGGATTATCTTGTGACTGATGACCCGGATGAATTGGAGAAATTCTTTGAGGAGGCCGTAGAGAGTGGATGTGAAGGATTGATCTGTAAGTCCTTGGATGAAGATGCTCTGTATCAGGCAGGGGCAAGAGGGTGGCTCTGGATAAAATACAAACGGGATTACAAGAGCGAGATGACCGACACAGTGGACTTGGTAGTCGTAGGAGCGTTCCATGGGAGAGGAAAAAGAGCTGGAACTTATGGCGCCCTTTTATTGGCAGCATACGATCGTGAAGAAGACATGTTTCAGACGGTCACCAAATGTGGAACCGGCTTCACCGACGAGGACCTCGAAAAACTCCCGAAAATGATGGAAAGATCTAGGATACCTCATCGGCACCCGAGGGTCCAGTCAACTGTCGAGGCAGATGTTTGGTTTGAACCGAAGGTAGTCGTCGAAGTCATAGGGGCCGAAATAACACTCAGTCCAATTCACGTGTGCGCCATGGACGCTATCAGAAAAGGCAGTGGGTTGGCCATAAGGTTCCCACGATTCACAGGAAATTATAGACTTGACAAGTCGGCTGAAGATGCGACAGCTGTTGAGGAGATAATCGGAATGTATAACAGTCAGCTGATGAAGATAGCTGGCTAACCTACCAATAAGTAGTGTATTAACTCACAACTGTCGCAAAGAGCCAGGTATCCATTAATAAATAAGTTGTTTGTTCTAATTCGATGTGATGGCTGGCGAAATGAAGAGTCAATGGGTTGGAAAGAACGTGGACTTAAGTATGCTCGCTGAACGTATAAGACCCTTCTTTCATGAGACAGACTTTGCAGCTAGAGTTGAGCAGGTGAAAGAAGGATATAGGATTCAGGCGATGAGCAAAATTCCGAACTTAAAGTCAAAAATCACCGTAGAAATTCTAGGTCGGCCAAACGATTTCACAGTTGATTTTTCGACTGGTAGTAAAGGCGGGTATTTTTCACTCTCAATGATAATAGGATACTTGACAACAATGTTTGGAGGAGGATATCTTTTGTCAAGAGGAGCTAAAGAACAGGGAACCTTAGAGATAATTGAAAAAGACTTCTGGAGGCACACAGATATGCAGGTGGCAGATCTAGTGGATTCCGCGAGTCAGTTAAACAAGAAGAGTAAAACATCGACTTTGTAAAGTTCAATTTTTATGCCCCGTTTACAATGTTGTTCATTTGCATATTTACCGGACAGAATAGGTAGATTTTTATAGCGCTTCTGCCGCTAGGAGCCGCCTAAATTCAGACCAGAGAGGCTTTGCTCTCTCAGTCTATTAGGTCGAACGAATTGTGAGAACCTAGATCCAAAGATTTGCGTAGCAAATCAAACAATAATACTCGGTGTATGAAGATCGCTTTCGGGGACACATATGCGCCCAGGCTTCTTCACCAATGTCTAGGCTCTGACCACAAATTTTACACTTTGGGGGACCATCTAAGCGGCTAACGAGGTTTTCGAATACAGTTATTTTCTTCCAAGCCGCCATGACGAAGTTTACCTCGCACGGACGCTTTTTCCTTCCTCTTTCTTTTATATCTTTACAGAGGTCTTTATATTTTGTTCTTGTTCTTCTTTAGTCAGATTGGATTGAAATCATAGGCTTTGGAATAGCCATCACTACCACAAGTACAGGTGACTCATGAGTGCAAGCTTGTTGCTTACTCATTTTTCTTTGGTTAAGGAGTTCCAGTTGGCTAAGGTTAATAAACGTCGCGAAATACAGCTCATAGAGAATGTTTGGAGTAGTCTGTGGAGAGTGCTCATATAATTAGGATTGGGGGAGAAAGATGAAGACGGCAACAATCTAGTCAGAGTGGTCAGGGTGATTCCCGTGAGAGTTAAGAATAGAAGGTTTTTGTTCGTGATTGTGGTTCCTATTATGATCTTCGTCTTTGCTATCTTTGCAACTCTTCTGGAACGTGTACTATTGTATATGTGGCTGGGCTTCTTTGCAGCTTGGGGTGTGCATTTCTTTGCCAGGGTGTATTTTTTTCGGAAAACCAAGGAGTCGTAAGTACACTTCTGATCTGTAGCAAAACGACACGACAGTGTAAAGGATCCTTACAGTGTGAGTATCCAAGCGCCCTTCTTATTAAGACTTCACGTAGAGAAGAGCCGGCTTCCTCACACAAGGGGGAAAAAAGAGCAGGAAGAAGCAGCGCGCGCTATTCGCTTTGGTGAACAGACTCTTTTCTTCTAGTAGTTCTTGTTTTCCACGTCCAGAAAAATATACCTACCACGACGATTCCCATCAACACTAATGTGCCTACGATCCACCAGTGCATGCATGGAATGGTATCCAACGCTTCGCTGGCTCTGATTCTGACCATATGGGTGGTGAAACCGTAGGTGAGGTATAAGAACGTGTGAGTGTCGTTTTCAATTATTACGGTATCAGCGGTTACATTTGCTGTATCTATAAAGACGGACCAAGATCCTCTTAGAAGGATCTTTGGGACTGTAATGTTGCAGAAGCCATCTGCATCAGATGATCCGGTGACGCTGAAGCTTATCTGCCTCAATGAGTGGTTAAAGTTGAAATTTGCTATAGTGGAGTTGCTTATTGTGGTAATGTGATAGGTTCTTCCTTTCAAAGTGACATCAAACATCCTGAATCGGCTCCATACGTCCATAAGGGGGTACCGATCTAGACCCCGATGGGGGGTATTTGTATCTCCAATACCATCACCGTTACGATCATCGCCAGTATAATCGCTCCAGTAATTGCCTTCAGCCCCATTATCCCAAATATCAACATATGATTCGCTGAGATGCGCTTGTACTATGTTTCCAATGAAATTGTTGCGATAAATTAGGTTGCCTCCAGAGTGCAAGGAGAAAATGCCGTACAAATTACTTGTTAGAGTATTTTCGTGAATGCGATTAGAAGGCGAGAAAAGGTGTATCCCTTCATCATTATTTTCTATGGTGTTGCCACTAACAGTATTGTTATTTGAGTCGTTGGTTAATGAAATGCCCATCGCATTCTCCATTAGTGCGTTTCCAATGATGATATTGCTGCCAGACCTTTCCAGCCACATACCATACTCCGCACTGGTTATGGTATTATGATTGATATTGTTACCCGCTGAATCTCCTAAATAAATGCCAGCGGAAGTGCTATTATGAATTGTGTTCTCCCTGACGGTGTTGTTTTCGGCAAATTCCAGCCAGATGCCCCACCTATTATTTTTTATAAAGTTACCTCTGATTGTGGTGTTGCTGGAATGATCTAGGTTGGTTCCCTTGTCATCGAAGTCTGGGCCACTGTTTCGTAACGTAAATTCGCGAATGTCAACATTGTTCGCTGTTACATTAATGACGGTTCCAGATCCACCTGCATCAATGACTGTAGTGCCTTTATCTTCTCCAACGAGCTTCAACGACTTGTATACGGTCACGTGCTCAAAGTATATTCCAGCGTCAACATGGATTGTATGGTCCTCTAAGGTTTGAGGGGCATCTATTGCGTCTTGTATTGTATCGTAATCTAGACCTGTGTCTATGTTGTGGACTGGTGTTTCATTTGTTGCATGTGCTTCTTTGAAAGTGGCAATCAATAAGCTTGCAAAGGAAAGTATCAGTATTGTTTTTGTGACTGCTTTTAACTTCATCTGTATCCGTTTCCATTTTGGCAAAGGTAGTATTGTCTAACGTTTATCGATTACGCAGATTCGCTATGTGACTAGAAGATGATTCACTTACCGTCCTTTTATATAATCTTGGTCTTGGGCTCGTAGGATTTCTATGATTTCTTCTGTTCCGGTTGTATGCACGCAATGCACATATCTATGCCCCTGAAATTAGTTGTTTTCTGTGTGTTTCTGCATGTGTGCGCGTATTAGTGTGTCACAGTCTTATAGTTCATTGACGCGTAGACAGGCTACTGAATGTCCCGGTTCTATTTCAATAATTTCGGGTTCTGTCTTGCTACAGATGGGTTTTGCATACTTGCATCTGGGGTGAAATTTGCATCCGGGGATGGGATAGCGTGGGTCGGGGTGTTCTCCTGGAATGCCTTCTAATTTGAAGAGGCCCTTTGAGGTGTGTATATTGGGAACCGCCGCCAGTAGCCCTCTTGTGTATGGGTGTTTGGGCTCTTTGAAAATGGTTATCACATCGCCATATTCCATGATTTTCCCGGCGTACATAACAGCGACATGGTCAGACATCTCAGCTATTATCCCAAGATTATGTGTGATCAAGAGCATGGCAAGATTGAATTCTTTCTTCATAGCTTTTAGCAGTTCTAGGACTTGCCTTTGCACAGTCACATCCAGGGAGTAAGTCGGCTCGTCAGCTATGAGCAGAGATGGATTGCGTATTAATGACATAGCTATTAGGATACGCTGGCCCTCTCCGCCACTGAATTCCTCTCGAAAACCATAATAGCGATCCTTGGCGTCTGCTATTTCTACTTTTCCTAGATGGTCTACGACCATCTTCTTTATTTTCATTGTTTCAAGGTCTTGATGGGCTTCAACTGCTTCTCCTGTCTGCAGTCCGATCATCTCTATGGGATGAAGTGATGGTATGGGGTTTTGGGGTATCCAAGCTATTTCTTTTCCTCTAACTTTTGCCATCTCTTCTTTTGAGAGTTTCATCAGATTTTTATCTTTGAAAAGGACATTGCCTTCGACTTTCCAGAGAGGTCTGCCTTCCCCTAAAGGTTGGAGTATTCGCAACATTGAAAGAGCTGTGACGGTCTTTCCTGCTCCCGTTTCTCCGACTAGTCCTAGTGTCTCCCCCTCAAATACCTCCAGATTAACTCCATCGACTATTTTGATTAGCCCCTCTTTGCCAATGAGGTATGCTTTCAGATTCTTGACTTGTAGTAGCGGCTTTTCGTTTTTCATCGATTAACGACCTGTACATCAAATTAATATTGGCAATGCTTTTTCATCTGTTGTTTTTGGTGTCTACGTGACCAAGACGCGCAAGATTGTAGAACAGTAGCTTCTTTTTTGGTAATGATAGTGATGCCAAAAATTGGGGGCAATGTATGCGAGAGCTATTCTTTTCCATGCAGGTGGCATGCTACTTGTCTATCGTCGGCAACCTCGATGAGGGGTGGCTCTTTTCTTCGGCAAATTTCCATCGCTTGGGGGCATCTTGTATGGAATCTGCATCCTGGAGGTGGGTTTATCGCGCTGGGGACTTCTCCTTTCAAGACAGTGCTTATCCGCCTAGCTGTTGGATCTGGAACCGGCACAGCGGCGATCAGAGCTTCAGTGTAGGGATGTAATGGCTTGCTAATCGTATCTTCCACGGATCCTTTTTCAACGATCTTGCCCAAATACATCACTGCGATGCGGTTGCATATATGTCGAGCTAGAGCTATGTCGTGTGTGATGTAGAGGAATGAAGAGTTAACTTTTTCTATCAGCTCAAGGAGCAGTCTAAGCACCTCACTTCTAATCGAAACGTCGAGCATAGACACGGGTTCGTCTGCCACCAAGAATGCGGGTCTGAGCACGAACGCTCTCGCTATAGCAATTCTCTGCCTCTGCCCACCGCTAAGCTCGTGAGGAAAGCGATCCATAAATTCTTCAGGCGGGGTCAGATCCAAATCTTCCAAGACTTCCTCAATTCTGTCTTCTATTTCTTCTTCAGTTTCAGCAACTCGCTGGATTCGCAGGGGCTCAGCTACTATGTCAAAGACGCTCATCCTTGGGTTTAAGGATTCGTAGGGGTCTTGAAATATTATTTGCATATTCTTCCGAAGTTTTATCATCTCTCGTTCGAGGCTAATGGAGGTTATGTCTTTACCTTGGAAAAGCACTTCTCCTTCAGTGGGCTCAACTAGTCTAAGTAGCAGTCTTCCTGTCGTTGTTTTTCCGCAGCCGCTTTCACCGACGAGTCCGAAGATTTCCCGTTTGAAGATCCTAAAACTTACGTTGTCAACAGCGTGGACTTTTGGGAGATCCTTTGTTACGAGTGCTTGGAAGAAGCCTAGCTTTAAGGGGAAATGCTTCACCAAGTTGTGGGTCTCAACAACTACATCGTTTACCAAGGCGTAACACCTATGCGTATAGATGGCAACTCACGAAGTGATCCCTGTTTGAAATCTCTTGGAATATGGGTTCCTTGTTTCTGCAGATTTCCATGGCTTCAGCGCACCTTGGGTGAAATCTGCACCCTTTTGGTGGATTGAGAAGATCCGGTGGGAATCCTGGTATGGATGACAGTTCCCTCGTGGGTCCTGTGATGCTCGGGAAAGCGGTTAGTAGTTTTTGTGTGTACGGATGTAATGGTTCTTTATAGATTTTTGCGAGGTCTCCATATTCCTGCAGTTTTCCCGCATACATGATTCCAAGTCTATTGCAGGTTTCAGTGATAATGGAGAGGTCATGCGATATCAACATCCAGCTGAGCTTCAGCCTTTCTCGCAACTCTTTCATCACTTTCAAAACTTGGGCTTGTACTATCACATCTAATGCCGTTGTTGGCTCATCTGCAATGAGTAAGTCTGGGTTGCACGATAGAGCCATCGCGGTCACCACCCGTTGTTTCATACCGCCACTCAATTCGTGGGGATACCGTCTGGTTTTGTCAGCTTCCATTCCTACGAGTTCTAAAAGTCTCTGGGCTCTTTCAGATGCCTCGTCATTGCTGACATCCTCATGCATGAGTATGGCTTCAGATATTTGGTGGCCCACAGTGTAGGTAGGGTGGAGCGCGTTCATGGCACCTTGGAATATCATCGATATCCTTTTCCATCTAATCTTTCTGCGGATTTCTTTGTCACTCATCTTTGTTATCTCTTGGTCTCCCAGTGTGATGCTTCCATCTACGATTCTTCCGTTTGAAGGTAGCAACTTCAAAATTGCCAGTGCAGCGCTTGTCTTCCCACACCCAGACTCGCCTGCAAACCCCAAAGCTTCTTGTTTATTCACCTCGAAGCTTATATCATCTACGGCTTTGACGTCCCCTCTCAACGTCTTGTAGTACATCTTCAGGTTTCTGACTTTGAGAAGCTCCACTCAGCGTCTCCTCCTCAGCCTCGGGTTTACTATTTCGTCCACTGCATGGCCAATAAACACGAAGGCTAGAGTGAGCAAGGTAATCGCCAATCCCGGTGGCAGTATCCACCACCATATTAGGCGAGAGAAGGCGCCTGTGTAGAAGCTCCAGTGGAGCATTTTGCCCCATGTTGGGGCCGTAGGGTCACCCAGTCCTATGAAGCTTATGCCTGCCTCTGTGAGGATTGCTGCCGGAACGCTCAGTATCATGGCAGCCAGCGCCACTGGAACCACGTTTGGGAGTACGTGTTTGCGCATTGTGTAGAATTTGCTGGCGCCCGCAGCTTTGGCACATTCGATGAAGGGCATCTCTTTGAGGGATAGAACTCTTGATCTGATTAGTCTTGATAGGCCGAGCCAGCCGAATACTGCAATGAGGAGGACTAGGAACCACACGCTTGTGCCAAAGACTACAACAAGCCCCAGTAGTAGGGGCAGTACAGGCAACGCTAGCAGTACGTCCACGCCACGCATTAAGATTTCGTCAACCGCACCGCCTACATACCCTGCTACAACGCCTACTAGTATGCCTATTGCAGTTGAAAGAAAAGCTGAGGAAAGACCAACCGCAAGAGATATTCGGGCGCCGTAGACTAGTTGTGAGTATACGTCCTGTCCTATGGCGTCTGTGCCCAAAATTCCATAGACAAGGCCAAGGATTGTGATTTGCGTCTTTTCCAATTGGATTTCCGCTGTTCCCTGTTCTATATCTGATTCGGCTCCAACCTTGATTTGAACTCTGAGCCTGTATTCGCCTATATCTGTGAAGACGCTTGTACAAATGTTCTCGAGTCCCGTTAGTCCAAGTCTTTCGCGTATGTGGCTGAATCTTTGTTCCGACAAGGCAGAAGAATAAAAGCTTTCCGTCTTCGATACATTGTTTGAGGACGACGATAAGCCAAGGGTCCATTGCCTGGAGGTATAGCTGGTCCATAATATGTACTCGTTGCCTGCTGGGTTAGCGATGAAGAGCTCGATTGAATATTTTGCGTTTATGACGTTTTGCGCTGACCATGAAAAGGCGATCTTGAATCTGTGGGGCGCACTGTAGGTGTAAAGGAAAAATGAGGTGAAATTGGCTGTCTGCGTACTTGCGCCGTTGTATTCAACTATAAGCTTCTCACCGCTTTCCACAAGATTCATAGATTCTGACATGTCTAATGGGCTCCAACTCATAGGTATTTTCATAGTTCTTGGAAGATTTCCTCGACCTGGGAAGATTGTCATCCATTCTGGCATAGCAAAGATTTCGGCGGAGGCTACGGGCTTCATAGGGTCATGTGTAGAAAGCCAAGGAGCAAAAACGGCCACGGTGATATAGAAGATCACAATTACTAATCCGAGTAGACCTATTCGGTTACGGCTGTATTCTTCCCAGAATCCCTTGATTGATTTGACCAACATTGCTCTGCGATGCTTGCTGAAGATAGACGACGCCATTTGCCTCTCACCTTCTGTAGCCTACGCGTATTCGTGGATCTAGGACACCATAGAGTAAATCTGCTAAAACGTTGGCAATTATCATGAGCACTGCATATATGAAGACAACGGCTTGAACCACTGGATAGTCTCCTTGGTAAAGGGCATCTATGTACCAGCCTCCGATGCCCGGCCATGAAAACAAGAATTCTGTTATTAGTGCTCCTGTGACTATGCCTGGGACCGCGAGGGTCACTATTGTGACAATTGGTGGGAGAGAACTTCGGAAGGCATGTCTGTATAGAACCGTCCTTTCACTAAGACCCTTAGCTCTTGCTGTAAGGATATAATCCTGTGTGAGCGCGTCCAGCATGATGTTTCTTGTGTACAGCGCCCAAGATCCAAAACCCGACAATACCAGTGATGCTACCGGTAGGATTAGATGCCATGCCACATCGGCAATAAAGACAAATGGAGATTCGGGGGGAGGTATCGTGTGCAAACCGGAGGTTGGCATTATTCGGACGCCCAGCCATATGTAGAGATAGTAGGAGAAGAAGAGCAGGAATAAAATTTGTATGAAGAAGGTGGGTACGCCCCATGTGAACATTCCTGCGCCAATGGCGAAGACATCTGTCTTCTTTCCTCTCCTTGACGCCGCCAATATGCCTATTGGAATGCCTACCATTATCGTACATACCAATGTTGTTCCAAGCAATAGCACTGTGTTAACTAGCCTCCATGACATCTCATCTGCTACGGGCTTCCTAGTGTCAAATGAGAGGCCGAAGTTCCATGTAAACATGTTTTGAAGGTACTTGAGGTAACGGATGTGCAGGGGCTGGTCTAAGCCATAGAGTCTTGTCAGCCTATCTTTGATATCTATGTCCCAACCTGGGTCCATCATTCCCTTCGTTGTGGGGTCCACCGGTGCCACAACTTGGAAGATAACGAATTGCAGTGACGCTATAATGAGAAGTGTGATCAGCGAGAATATTATGCGTTTGATTAGATATTCTCTCACGATTTCCACCTTCTGCGCGCGCTTCAAGAAAAAGCTTTGAAGAAAACATTTAAAGTTATCTACATTGTATGTTCCAGCCGGACATGTTTAGTTTTCTTTAGGCGTTCTTCATGTGCGCGTGCGCTGCATGTGGTTTGAATTCGCGTGCTATACGCTTCCTCTTCATAAGGGTCTATGCAACTCTTCACTAGAAGAGAATATACGAAACTTTTAAATGGTGCAGCGCATGTAAGATTTAACTGCTGATAAAAGAGAAAAGGAGAAAAGAAGCAATATGATATCAAAGAGAAGAGTTTCAACACTGGCTATTATGCTGACAATCTTAGCGATTTCAATCGTGTTCCTTGCGTATTCACTGCCGCCATCTTCGTGGTTGGATGAGAAGCGTGGCTCCTACACAGATCAACATTGGTATCGCATCATCGAGGCTGCTGACCCTTATGCAAGCGCATTGTTTACTCATGAATTTGACATAGGCGGTTTGAGGGCTGTTGACATAGGACCAGCGATGGACCACGGGTTCACCATCACAAGCATGAAACGAATTGGGCAGCTGTTTGCGTTCACGAACAACCGGGTTTGGCCATTCGGCATACCCTACATATACCTCGACCCAGATGACATGCAGTCAGGCTATAAGGATCCGGCGTGGCTTCCATACGAGATCAACGCAACGTTGATGAGGAAGGCGCTATACCGATGTATCAATATGGACGAAATCATCGGGGATATCTACACGGATCCGCTGACAGGCGTCGCCACGCACTCCAAGGCCGAGCGGTGGTTGCCGCCAGGCATGGAAACGTGGACCGCCCTAGGTCAAGAGCCGTGGATCCCTGACATCGAACTGCCCGGGTGGGACCCCGAAGGCGCCGCCGATTTGCTGGATGAAGGAGGATGGGTGCAGGGCACCACAATCAACCCCTTCTATGATGCTACATATCCGGGTTCAGCGCAGTACATACGGCTCGACCCGAGCACGGGCTCCGATATGGAGCCTTTTGAATACTACTCAGACAATCCTACTGATGCACCGAACGCGTGGGCCATGGCAGAACGATTCACCCTTTGGTTCCGGAGGGCAGGAGTTCCCGTCGACTTGGTTGCCGGTAGTTGGTCCGGTATCATCGATCGGCTGACTAATACGGTGCTTGAAGACTGGGAATTCATTACTGGCGTAGGCATCACTTGGGGTACAACAACTCCAGACATACTGCGTGATTTCACCTATTCGAGGAACCTTCCACTCTGGAACTTCGTTTACTACAACAACAGTGCTGTAGACTACTGGGGCGACGAGATGATGCGCACTCTGAACTTGACCCGAGTGAAGGAATCTGCTATTGAGATTCAAAAGAACCTGAGAGACGAGGAGCCTTACATGCCAATTATGCTTTGGAACCTATTCGGTGCGGTTGCTGGCAGGCTCGATCCGGAAATACCCACATATGATGGACCCGGCGGCATACGCATCGTCAACTCGGCAGGCATCGGTCTCGGAACCTCAGACAATCGAAGAAGAAGCGACTTTGACAGATACCACCCAGATACTGGAGCGCACATTAACCTGTGGGGCAGTGGATCCGCTCTCGATACGCTCAACCCGTTGGAAGCAGACGAAGCTGTCGAATGGGATGATGTTCTGGAGAACGTTATGGGAGGATTCTGGGGATTCACTCCGTTTCTGAGGGAATATGCATACCTAGGTGTTCTGGATGAGCATCAAATAGATTTATGGATCGGTCCAGGAAGCTCTGAGTATGTAGAAGGCAACGGAGTGTATGACGCCGATTTCACCGGAACCCACTATGACGGCATACCGATCGCCGACGTGACAACTAGCAACCTAGTTGGCGACGACGTGCTCGGCATGTCGACAACTTGGAAACTGCGAGACGATTTGTACTGGCACGACAGCGACCCCGGACCAGACGGCGTGCATGGCACCGGAGACGAACCTTCTGGCTCGGTACACAAGGTTACCACGGCCGATGTAGAGTACGGCGCTAGGATCTGCATGGGTAAGGAGTATCCCGACTATGAGAACATACGGTACTATTCCACTTGGACGTTCCTTGCTGGATACACCGACACGTATGATGGCGAGTTCGGAATTGAGATAGTGGACGACCAAACCTTCAAGGTATACGAAGAGCGGAGATACGTCTTCGCCTTCGAGGGTCACCCATCAATACTAATCTATACTCCGAAGCACATCTGGGAACCCTACATTGAAGGCCCCGACGCTACCAAGGGCACCGAAGATGACGGTGACCCCGCGGCATGGCTGGGCTGGGAAGACGATTACATGATCGACCCTGTCCGGCAGAGACTTGGCTTGTCAGAGATGCATCTCACCCACCTCATAGGCTTCGGTCCCTTCGTCTTCCACCTCGGAGGCTGGGATCCAACCGGTGGGTACACACGCATCGAATACAACCCACTGTACTTCGAAGGCAAGATAAACCCAGGCGATGTAGACCTAGAGTTCTTCTACAACGCAGAGCTGCCTGTAGGCAACCAGCGCTACGGATTCGTCGACTTCGCCGACTACGGACGCCTACTCGACGCGATCGCACATCCATCGTGGGAAGGCACCCTGCCTGATGATCCCATGTGGGATCTGACGGCTGACTTAGGATGGCCCTCACAAGTGGTCTCCGGTCTAGTAGAGGTCGGCATCTGGTACGCGCATCTCGACGAACGATGGGGTCCAGGATATCCACTACCGCCATAGCATGAACTGGAATGACATGAGGTGAATAGAGTGATGAGGAAAAAACTGGTTTCGACAATCGTCGCAGCGCTGTTTATAGTAGGCCTGGCAATACTGCCAAACGCCATCGGTGTCGTAGCAATACCAAGTATGTACGTGGAACCGGCAATCGTATGCGATACAAGTCTCGTTCCCGGCACAGAGTTCACAGTTGACATAACCGTGGACTACGTAGAGTATCTTTGGTGCCTCCAATTTAAGATGGGAGACGCCGATTTCGAGATACCTGGCTGGGATCCAGCGATTCTACAGCTTGTCGGCATTGAGCTGGGCGAGTTCCTTATAGACCTGCCTCGTCCTGGAGCAATTTGTGAGTTGGTGATACCTGAAGACGCACTCAATAACGAAGAGGGCACCCTGGGTCTGTCGGCAGCCATCATCTCTCCGAGGCACAAGAGATACTGTCCGGTGGGAGGTGGCGTCATGCTGACCTTGACCTTTGAAGTGGTCGGCTACGGATGCTCAGTAATTCACTTTGGACTAGACACAGGGATGCTAGACCCCGCTGGCTTGTGGCTGATGCGAGGGACTATGAACCCTGGCGCTATACACAACGGTTTCTTCTGCAACATAGAGGGCCCCGAGCTTTACATTCGTACCAAGGGGGCTCACGGAGGAGGCGTCTGGCCTGATTGGCAAGTGAACTCCGTCGATGTTCCACAAACCCTGTACTCAAGGATTGCCAGCCACGGAACCGAGGGCTCATGGGTAAAAGTGCAATTCACAGTAGTCAGCACATTCCCCACCCAGACATACTTCTCGAACGAAGCATGGGTGGACGCAAAGACCGGTGAAGATCCAGAATTGGCCACAGTGTCCAAGACATTCACACCGCAAGGACCCGCAAAATACCACGTCAGTGGAATGCTGTTCTTCAAAACAGCAGATATGACCGCTTTCGTGCCCTATCAACTACTGGTCGATGCTGGTCGCGAAGGCATAGCCGTCACCAGAGACGTAGCAGAACACTACAAGGTAGTCGATTAGCGAAAGAGCCTATACAGGCTCAACATCTCCCCCTTTTTTCTATAGAAACAGTTGTGTGTTAATCTGGAGACTGAAGATGATAGCGCCAAAGCATCGCACACATTTTAATATTCTCTTGACGCTCTGTCTCGCAATAATCACGTTGGAAATCATAACTCATGGAGCCCTGGCTGCATGGTCTCCTGAAACCCGACTGACAACCGACCTGGCTTGGGACAGACATCCCTCAATCATGCAAACATCCAACGGAACAATATGGGTTGCTTGGGCTTCCGATAGAGATGTTTACGCTCAATATGACATATATTACGAGACTTCTTTCGATTACGGTTTAACATGGTCAGATCCTATGCGCTTCACAAGACATCTGGGCACTGATGATTCCCCCTGCATCCTGCAGACCAGAAATGGAGATATCTGGATTGTCTGGGAATCAGACAGGACAGGTAACTTGGATATACTCTGCCGAATATCGTCAGATCACGGCTTATGGTGGGACGTCATCATTCCACTCACAGAGAGTCCATACGATGATGCGCGTCCTTCCTTGACCCAGAACATAGATGGAACAATTTGGCTAGTTTGGTACCGAAACGTGGACGGCAACTATGACATATTCTGCAAGACTTCCTCCGACTACGGCTTAACCTGGTCTAATGCCACTCGCCTAACCACAGATTCCAGCTGGGATCGGAATCCATCGATAACCCATACTTATAACGGGACGATATGGGTTGTTTGGGATTCCCGTAGGACAGGTGACTATGAGATATACTGCAGAACCACTTCAGATAATGGCTCAAACTGGTCGGACATCAAACGCCTAACAACAGATGGTGCTGACGACTTCACACCGGCTGTCCTGCAAGCAGTAAACGGAACCATGTGGGTTTTTTGGGCTTCAGAGCGAGCCTCAACTAATCCCAATATATTCTACAAGACATCGTCCGATTATGGAATAAATTGGGCGACTGCTACTGAACTGGATGGGATGTCCAACGAAGACGACCAAAACCCAGCAGTCACAAACACAAATGAAAGGCAGATTTGGGTTACGTGGCACTCGCTCAGAACCGACGACTACGAAATATATTACATACTTTCCGATGAGATTACATTCATCCACGATATAGCCGTCACCGAGATAACGCCTTGGATCTCTCCGAACATAGTGATACGGTCAGCGCCGAAAGGCACCCCCATATTTGTCAACGTCACAGTGGAAAACCAAGGCAATTTCGAAGAAAACTTCAATCTGACAGCCTACGCGGACAGGATAACCAACGATGTACACATAGATCTGGGGACAGAGAACATCACTCTAACAAATGAAGCAACAACTACTGTGACATTCATTTGGAACACATCAGATACGCCCTCAGGTTCATACTTCATAAGCGCAAACGCAACAATTGTCTCAGGCGAATACGACACACAAGACAACGTCCTTCTCCACGGTGCCTATATAGGCGGCATCTACAACCCCCTGAAAGCACACCAAACAAATCTCGTTGCCTTACTTTCCCCCTTAGCCTTCGCAATACTAGCTGTAGCCGCAATGGGAGGCCTCGCAATACTCTTTTTCAGATTCCTGATGTCAAGCAAGACGCAAAGAGCTTGACGCAGATCCAGAGGACGTAACATCAAGAAATAACACTACAGCAATATTCATCCACAATCAAATGATGGCAGTACAACGTCTATTCCTATCGATAATTTTAAAGGAACGTACGCAATTACAGTTCAAGGCAAATAGGTTAAAAGCGTTCAACTACAGGAGGCAAACTTGGTGGGACTGAGGAAGAAAGCGTTGTGGCTGCTTGTTTCCTTGATGACATTTGCACTTCTATCTAGTCTCCAAACCAATGTCGCAAAGGCTTCAGCTACAAAGGTATCCCTAGATTACTATGGGAAACCTGGGATTGTCGATTCAACCCTTGTTCCAGGCTCCACGTTCACCTTCAACGTAACGGTGGACTATGTTGAACTGCTCTGGGGGTATCAGTTTAAGCTGGGAGAACCCGCCTGGTGGGAATTGAATCACACTAAGTATCAGGGGTGGAACGCTTCTATTCTGCAGCTGCTCGCCGTCGAGAACGGACCGTTCCTCGGAAGCCAAAGGGGCAACGTCGTCTGGCTCCCTGGAGAGATCAACAACACCCAAGGCACATTATCCCTCACAGGGGCGGTGTTAGATCCAAAAATGAGATTTCCAACAGGCGGTGGAACGTTGGCATCCCTAACTTTTCAGGTTGTTGGCTACGGCAGTTCACCAATCCACTTTGGCTTGGACACAGCACTCCTAAACAGATCAAACGGCTTCGGCCTCGGTCCAGACTGGGGATTGTACAGAGGGACCCTAAACCCAGATTTCCTAGTAGACGGCTACTTCAATAACAGACCTAAGGTCAGAGTGGACCCCTTAAGAGTTGTCGCAGTGCCCGTAGGGGAAGCTTTCACAGTAAACATAGATGCAATCGACATCATAGGCCTCAACAACTGGGTTTTTTCTCTGAGATGGAATTACACAATTCTGAGTATCACAGGCGTTACTGAAGGTGACTTCCTGAAAAGCGTGGGAGCAACCACGTTTAGTCCCGGAGAAATAAACATGACTTCTGGAGAAATCACAGACATTTCAGCCTCGTTAACAACTACAGCAGAGGTAGATGGTAGCGGAACACTGGTCAGTATCACATTCGCCGTCTTGGCTGAAGGCACATCTGAATTAGCCTTATTCAATGCAGCATTACGTGATTCAGCTGGCGACATGATTCCTGTTGAAACGATTGACGGGTTTTTCACCAACTTGAGGTTTCACAACATCGAGATTACGAGTGTCAGCCATAGCCCAGTCAAAGTGAAAGCGGGAAGCAACGATACAATACACATTGATGTGATAGTCACGAATGTGGGTAGCTACAATGAGACAGGTATCAATGTCTCAGCATATTACAGTGAAAATGAGATAGGAACAGTACAGAACATATCTCTAAGCGGAGCAGCGAATAGGGCTCTAACGTTTGAGTGGGATACTACTGGTATTCCAAGTGGCATATACACAATAAGTGTCAACGCAAGCTCTGTACCTGAAGAGGAAATCATAACTGACAACACCAAACAAAGCGTTGCCGATGCTGTAGTCTGGCTGCATGACATAGCCGTCACAAGCGTTTCAACTCCAGTAGGAAACGTGTTTTCAGGGCGTAGCGTAAACGTCACAGTCGTAGTCACAAACAGAGGAACCGAAATCGAAGCTTTCAACGTTACTGCCTACTATGACGGCAATGAGATAGGCACGGCAAATGTTACTAATCTAGGGTACAAAGAATCCAGAGGGCTAAGGCTTGAATGGGATACTACAGGGCTCGAGTTAGGTGAATACACTATAAGTGCTGAAGCGTCATTTGTTGAGGGCGAGGATGAAGAAGATAGAGATAACAATGTTGGCGTCAAAACAGGCAAAATCAACATAATATTCTTTGAAGAAGAACCGCTCTCGACAGCGTTCCTGATCTTGATATCGCTTCCTTTCGTGATCATCGGCGTAGCAGCAATTCTCTTTGTACGAAGAAGAAAAACGGCAGAATTATAGGGAAGACGGCCTTCCTCCTTTTTCAGATTTCATAGTCCTGAAGGATGCTCCAAGAAGGCTATCTTCAGCGATAGTATTATAAATCGAAGAAAGGTACTAATTGGCTGTAGATAGAAAAATGGGAGAGGACATTATGAAAATGAACAAATCGTCATCTTTACTATCAGCTCTTCTAATATTTGCACTAATTTCGTCCACGCTTATCCTCATGAAATCCACATCTTTTCAACACCTAATTACTTCCGCAGATCCTACCTCGGGGGTTTACGTGGATCCAGCGAATGTTACCGATTTTGGATTGACTCCTAAGCCTACAACAGTTCTGAGGCCGGATGGCGATGGCACTTTTGATGACTGGTCGTTTTTTGGCGGTGGGGATTACACGGACTGGGACGAGGCGGATCCGCACGATGGGGACTCAACCTATGTCTGGGTAGATCTGGATTTCGCGTTTCAAAGCTCAACCTTGGACGATCCTCCTGCAAACACCTGGGCAATAGCTGGCGTGCGGGTCACAATAACCGCGAGAACTACCGACGCGGACTCGGACGATAAAGTCCACCCTATACTCACAATCGGCGGATGGGACTACTGGGTTTTCGGCTACACGCCGATAACTGAATATCGGAAATACACCAGCGAATGGGCTGTAAATCCAGACACAGGGCTAAACTGGACTTGGTCAGACATAACAAGCCTAGAGGCAGGGGCAGTCACTGAAGCCGTGGACTCATGGACTGGCCAGATGAGGGTCACGCAAGTCTATGTGGAAGTCTTGGGTCCAAGGCTGACGGTCAACATAAACGTTGCTGACGTCACAGACCTCTGGCTCTACCAGTTCGAATTACTCTACAACCCAGATGTCCTACAGGGCGTATACTTCAACCCAGAAAAAAAGGAACCTGTGGGAGTAGGACCCTTCATAACGAAGGAGCCTACTACTTCAGGGTTGCTGAAGGTCATACCTGGGGTCTGGAACAACACGAGAGGCAGACTCAGCCCCACAGGGGCATGGTTGCAGACGAGTGACCCAAGTAAGCTGCCTGATGGAAATGGCATCCTTTCAACAGTCTATTTCTGGGTTGTTGGCAAGGGAGAAACAGAGATAACGCTTGGAGAGGGCACAGGTCTCGCTGGCGTACCGCCACCTGAACCCAATCCTATCCCAAGTACAGTTGCACATGGCTACTTCCGAAACGTAGCTCTGAACCAGATACCAACAGCTTCGTTCACCATTACAGCCGTAGACACCCCCGAACCCTTGCGAGGCTACAATACACAATTCGACGGGTCAGGGTCAACATCCCCTGGAGGGACAATTACCAATTACAAATGGTATTTCTGGCGGGTCTTCAAGGAGAGGCTTCTTTGGCCAATCGTTCTAGACGAGGTCATGGTCACTCAGAACTATACAAGCAGGGGAACATGGAATGTGACTTTGACGGTGATGGATTCCGCTGGTGTTGTTGGAACAACAACCGGTTATGTGACGATTAAGTCTCATGACATCTTCTTCCTTGCCTTAGAGACGAATGCGACGAGGGGTGAATATCCAACTGGTCCGCGCGCGGAGATAGATAGCGTCGTCGAGGTGAATGCGACGGCCATAAATCAGGGCGACTACAGCGAGACCTTCGATGTCTCAACCTTCTCGAGTTTCTTCTATGGGGGCGAGTATCATCGTAGTATCCTCGGAACCCAAACAGGCATCAACCTGTTGCCAGGCGCCAACACGACGCGGACCTTCTACTGGGACACGACGGGTCAAAATCTCACCCACCCCTCCACCGTGGAGGTTCATGCGAACGCGAGCAGGGTGCCCTACGAATGGGACACCGAGAGGGGTATAGGAAAGATCGCTGACAACGAGTTTATTGGTGAGGGGCATCGGATCCGTTTTCATGACATGGCCGTTACGAACGTGGCGCTGAACGCGACGAGTGTGACGGTTGGGCAGTGGGTGGAGATCGAGGTCACGGTTGAGAATGAGGGTGACTTCAACGAGACGAGTGTCGATGTGACCGCCTATTACGATGCGACGGTTATAGGTACGCAGACGGTCTCGTTGTTCGCAAACAACACGTACGGGGTGCCTCCGCGCTTCCCAAGCCACAATTACACCACGACCCTGACGTTCCTGTGGGACACCACAGGCGTCCCAGCCGGCTCCTACCGGATCAAAGTGAATGTGGTTGAGGTCGCAGGCGAATACGAGACGACCGACAACACGTACATCAGTGATGTCATTCAATGGCCAGGTGTGCCAATAGCTCTGTTTGAGTATTCGCCAAACAAGCCTCTTGTAGGTGACACTGTCACGTTCAATGCTTCAGCCTCAACGCCTAACGGGGGAGATATTGTGAGCTATGAATGGAGTTTCGGCGACGATTCCACAGATACAGGTGTGACTGCAACTCACCAATATTCAGAGGCTGGCATCTATACGGTTAGGCTGAATATCACAGACAGTGACGGCTTCATGGACATCGAGGAAAAAACGGTTACTGTTTCACCTGTTCCAATTCATGACGTTGCCGTCGAAAACGTCACAGCGTCTCCTGTTGAAGTGGATGTCGGTGATTCGGTTACAGTCAAAGTTGCTGTTTCAAATGAGGGTAACGCAAAAGAAGCCTTTGAATTGAAAGTGTCCTACGACACAACTCAGACGAATACACGGTCTGTAACCTTGGCTTCAGGTGCTACGACAACCTTCACCTTCATGTGGGACACATCTGGCGTTTCTTTAGGGAATTGGACAGTAATGGCTGAAGCCCTAGTCATAGGGGATGAAGATCCCACTGACAACACCGCGCAGGCGCAGTCTCCAATCCATGTGATTCCAGAGTTTCCCTCGTTCCTCGTTCTACCTTTGTTCATGATACTGAGCCTACTGGCAGCTATAGTCTACAGACGAAGACGTTTGCAAGTGCAATAGAGTCGTTGGAACGGCGCCTTCCATCTTTTTTTTGGGGTTCTTTTCGCACCTGTGTCAGGTTTTGGTGGGACCCTTCAAGATTCAATATTGAACTAGAAGACAATTACAAAAGCTTCAAATATTGGTAAATCGTTAATGTGTAAGTAAGCGACATTTAAGAAAGCAAATAACGGTGAATGAGAGTGAGAGGAAGGAGTAAACTATCTAGAGTAATCTATTTGCTGTTGACTTTCATATTGGCTTTATCTGCACTAACCCTTGTGCGACTTATACACATTGAACCCGTGCAAGCAACGACTGCAAAGGTCTACGTTGCTCCGGCGGATGCCACTGATCTCGCGTTGACTCCCGAGCCGACAGTTGTTCTGAGGCCGGACGGCGACGGCGCTTGGTTTGACTGGACAGATTGGGGCGGTGGAAACTATGACGACTGGGATGAGGCGGATCCGCACGATGGGGACTCAACCTATGTCTGGGTAGCCGACGATTTCGCGGTTCAAAGCTCCACCTTGGACGATCCTCCTGCAAACACCTGGGCAATAGCTGGCGTGCGGGTCACAATAACCGCGAGAACCACGGACCCGCTCTCGAACGATAAAGTCTTCCCAGTAGTAGTAACCGGCGCTATGTCTTGGGACTACTGGGGGTTCCCCTACACGCCGACAACTGAATATCGGAAATACACCAGCGAATGGGCTGTAAATCCAGACACAGAGCTAAACTGGACTTGGTCAGACATAACAAGCCTAGAGGCAGGGGCGGGAACAGAGCAATTTGGCCCTTCGATGAGCGAGATAAGGGTCACGCAAGTCTATGTGGAAGTCTTCGGTCCAAGGCTGACCGTCGATATAAACATTGCTAACGTCACAGACCTCTGGCTCTACCAGTTCGAATTACTCTACAACCCAGATATCCTACAGGGCGTATACTTCAACCCAATGTATCCGGCTCATAGACCTGTGGACATAGGGCCCTTCATAACGAAGGAGCCTGGAACTTCAACATTGCGGAAGCTCATACCTGGGGTCTGGAACAACACGAGAGGCAGACTCAGCCCCACCGGGGCATGGTTGCAGACGAGTGACCCAAGTAAGCTGCCTGATGGAAATGGCACCCTTGCAACAGTCTATTTCTGGGTTGTTGGCAAGGGAGAAACAGAGATAACGCTTGGAGACGACACAGGCCTCGAGGGGACATCAGGGCCTATTCCGAGTACAGTTGCACATGGCTACTTCAGCAACGTAGCTCTGAACCAGATACCAACAGCTTCGTTCACCACTGCAGCCGTAGACACCCCCGAACCCTTGCGAGGCTACAACGTAGACTTCACATCAACCTCAACCCCATCAGTTGGCAGCGGTAGCCCGATCGCCACCAGCAAATGGTATTTCTGGCGAGATTATGAAGAGAGGCTGCTCCTTGATGGGATCAGCAGGTTTCCGCATGTGCGGCTCAAGCCCAACGGAGACGGAACCTGCACAGGCTGGACCAACAACTGGGACGATTGGGATGACATAACACCAGATCAAGACGCTACTTATGTTTCAGCGAATGCACCCAACTTGAACGAAACATCATCCTTAGAAGACTACACTGCTGAAACATGGCCGATATCACAGATACGGGTCACTGCAATCGCTCGACAGACCGGCGATGAAAGGCTACGCCACATGCTTGTAGTCGGAGGAACCAGATACATACACCCGACACCGCACGATCCCAGTTCTACCTACACGTCCTATACATCCGAATGGGAAGAGAACCCGGCAACAGCCTCTCCTTGGACATGGTCAGACATAAACGCGTTGGAAGTCGGCGTAACATCAGAGCAGTTCGGAGGTACATGGTTCGGTGAACTTAGAGTCACCCAGCTGTACGTCGAAGTTGCCTATCCCGCTTCAATTGTAGATGACGCGCCGACTCTGTACCGAAGCTATAGAACCAAGGGAACATATAATGTGACTTTGACGGTGACGGATTCCGCTGGTGTTTCTGGAACAACAACCGGTTATGTGACGATTAAGTCTCATGACATCTTCTTCCTTGCCTTAGAGACGAATGCGACGAGGGGTGAATATCCAACTGGTCCGCGCGCGGAGATAGATAGCGTCGTCGAGGTGAATGCGACGGCCATAAATCAGGGCGACTACAGCGAGACCTTCGATGTCTCAACCTTCTCGAGTTTCTTCTATGGGGGCGAGTATCATCGTAGTATCCTCGGAACCCAAACAGGCATCAACCTGTTGCCAGGCGCCAACACGACGCGGACCTTCTACTGGGACACGACGGGTCAAAATCTCACCCACCCCTCCACCGTGGAGGTTCATGCGAACGCGAGCAGGGTGCCCTACGAATGGGACACCGAGAGGGGTATAGGAAAGATCGCTGACAACGAGTTTATTGGTGAGGGGCATCGGATCCGTTTTCATGACATGGCCGTTACGAACGTGGCGCTGAACGCGACGAGTGTGACGGTTGGGCAGTGGGTGGAGATCGAGGTCACGGTTGAGAATGAGGGTGACTTCAACGAGACGAGTGTCGATGTGACCGCCTATTACGATGCGACGGTTATAGGTACGCAGACGGTCTCGTTGTTCGCAAACAACACGTACGGGGTGCCTCCGCGCTTCCCAAGCCACAATTACACCACGACCCTGACGTTCCTGTGGGACACCACAGGCGTCCCAGCCGACGACTACACGATTAGTGCCAAGACAGTTCCTTGGATCGCTGGTGACTGCGACCGTGACGGCGACATTGACGCGTTGGACCTGTACCTGTTAGGCAAAGCCTATCACCCCGGCTACAACGCCGACTGCGATTTCAACGGAGACCTCAAGGTAGACGATGCAGATCTGTTGATGCTCGTCGAAAACTACGAGACCATGTATGACTATGAACCAGAGGACAATGTGTTGATCGATGGAGTAGTCCATGTTGAACTACCTAGCTAGAACTATGCTATAGAGGTTAATGGAAATAGAGTTAAATATGTGTGGTGAATGAAGTATGAATGGAACGAGAGAAGGAGAAACGGAACGTTCATCCCTTAACTGCTACAGGTGGGTAGTATGAGAAAGAAAAGATTATTCATTGTAGGCATAGTCTCAGCCTGCCTTATACTGCCTGTCGCTGTCAGCCTAGGATTCGTAAACCTTCCAATAATACCAATACTGAACCCGGGTCCCCCGTTGGGGAGCTTTACACCCAACCTTCTTTGTGATCCCGACACTATCATAAAGGACTACTTGAATGACCCAAGCTATCAGATAGGCGGCACCTTCTCAGTTGACGTGAACATTTCAGCGCCAGTTGGCGAGCCCGACTTGTACACGTGGCATGTGAAGATAAGCTACGACAATGACACCCTGAATGTCAACAGCTTCGCATACGGCGATTTCCTTGCAGTGGGAACCGTGTCACCCAACGGAACCTCGTCCGGTGTCGCCGACATAACTGGGACCTTCAATGACGATGGCTACGCGTGGATTGCGGAGTCGGTTCTGGGCGATTATGCCGGCGTTGACGGCAACGGCACACTGCTCATGATCGAATTCTTGATCACGGGCTACGGCTGCAGCGACATCAACATAACTACCACTGAGAGCATGCCGACGCAGTTGCTCGACAGCGCTGGCAGTGACATAACGTTCACGACGACAGATGGATGGTTCAAGAACAAACTTACTGGCGACGCAAACGGCGATGGCGCCGTGAATGTACTTGACCTCGGCAAGATCAACGCTCATTGGTATCCAGGTCCCCCCGAAGGGGCTCTTGGGTATTCGCGATGTGTCGACAACAACGATGACGGAGCAATTAACGTACTAGATCAAGGTGTAGTGAACGCCAACTGGGGACGATCAGTTCCCTAGAATGGTCAGACCATCAGCGCACAGCGCTTTCCCCTTCTTTTTTTTGGTAGGTACTCAGATCTCTCTCTATGCCTGTATAGACAGGAAGCTGTGATGTTGTGATGAGCATATTTGATTTTGTGAGCAAGTGTACAAGAGCTAGAACAATATTCTAGATGTTAGTAAAAAAAGAGTTATATACCTTAATTGCCTAAGATACCAGCAGAATAGAGAGAGGAAGATAATGAGGAAGCATTTCAGAATTGCAATATTGACTATGCTGGCTCTGTTAATCGCCGTAGGATTAGTCTATGCACAGCCGGTATACATCGGGCAAACAGTACAGCCTGTTCCATTTGAATCCAACCCAACTGCTCAATCAAACTCTGGCACATCACCTTCCGGTTACACCATGATGTGGGATGGAGACCTATACTCTTCAGGCTCCATCACCTTAGGCTCAGGCTTGGGCTCCACAGCATACTTCACACTCCATACGTTCACAACACTCTCGCCGCCAGAGTGGGACCCTGAGTGGGTTGAAATCAAGATGAAATACGAGGTTCCATCGGCTGCTATGGACGACAAATATCGAATCGAGTACTCAACGGATGGCAGCACCTGGGTTACACTGGAGGATTATGGCGGTCTGAAATATCCAACTTTCAGCCTTGCGATTCGGCCTTGGTCCCAAGTGGTCGAGCCACAGGACGGCTTATGGAGTTGGACTGACATAAGCAATCTTCAGTTAAGAATCTACTGCACCAAAGGGGGTCTTGGGTGGGACACCAACAAGAAGATGTACATTTACGAGGCTTGGGTAACAGTGTATCCAGAACCACTTCCACCTATCTCAAGCACCACAATATCGGTGCAGCCTCCAGCAGTCACGAGGCTACGACCGTATGACTACCTGCTTGGTGGCGTTCAAGGAATCTGCTTTGTGGAGATCTACGTCAACGACGTAGCCGACTTATTTGGCTATCAGCTTGTGCTATACTTCGATACAACCGTCTTGACGCCGTACGAAGCTTGGAGCTACTATCCATGGACGCAGGAATCGGTTAAAGATCTCAACGATGGAGCTGGCTATGTGTCAATGGCGTACATCATGCCTCCAGTGGCTGTCGGAGAAGCATTCTATGGCAACTCGCCCGTTGCCAGAATCTACTTCATAGTTGACGCGTATGGCGGAGGCGGCGGCGGAGGCGCCTACGGTGGACTAGAAGGAACATGTGACCTAACCATCAGCAAAGATCCCCTCGAAACGATACTCTCAGACTCCCAAGGCATCTCAATTCCCTTCACAGCACATGATGGCTGGTTCAGCGGATCACACTACATGTCATACGTAGGTAGCACCTTCCCAGGAGGGGATCCCGAGTGCACTACATGGCACGAGCTCTATCCGACCTACTGCAAGAACTGGCACCTAACGAACTGGGAAGACGACCCAACCAACCCAGACAGTGAACTCAGCAAGTCAGACCAAATAGGCATGACGAATGAGACAGGATGGAAATACTGGTTCCACGTCGACGATGTAACAATAACAATCCACTGGACCTTCAAAGACCCAGATGTCGGAGAAGGCGCCGCCGAACCCTTAGATCCGGTACCGCTACCACATGATTTCGATTACGCTTATCCAGGCGACCCCACTGGCTCATACTGGCACCAGATTTATCCGGAAGACCAATTCTGCAGGTGGTTCATGATAACAAGCTGGGAAGACACCGATGGGAGCACAACTTTCAACCCCTCTGACCAATTCGACTTCGAATACTTGGACGAGCCAGGAACACACTGGGCTCACCTAGCCGACGTGACAACTGACATCCTCGTCAGCCAGAAACCAATAGACCCAGAGCCGCCAGAGGCAGAATTCCCGATTGGCGTGGGACTGATGATAGCGATAGCACCAGTGATACCCATTATATATCTCTGGCGAAGCCGCAAAAAGGTGGTGGCTTAAATGAAGCCAAAGAGGCTAACACTGATCTCCCTAATCCTATTAGGGACGATACTAGCAAGCACAGGCGCCATCATAGCGCTGTCAGCCAATGAAATAAAAGCCAAGGTGAAGTGGGCCCCAAAAAGTTGGATGTGGGACGGAACACCTCCAAGCCCATGGGATGCCGAACTATCACTGCCATCATACACACCTGATCAAATTGACACGACGACGATACTACTTGAAGGCACGCACTCACCGAGCGCCACACCTTACCCATCAGGACACGGACCCAAA
>Ga0209636_10000538_pt1 | contig 37476 bp, 38 predicted proteins | sample DeeMarSWOR152_54_FD_187464 | JGI IMG/M metagenome (GOLD analysis project Ga0209636, IMG submission 187464) | Marine sediment microbial communities from White Oak River estuary, North Carolina - WOR-1-52-54 (SPAdes) (version 2) | ecosystem: Environmental > Aquatic > Marine > Intertidal zone >... | reverse complement strand
GGATCAAAAATGAAAACTTCATGCTTCAACCTTTGCAATAAGAAAGTTTGAGCTTTACCTACAGTGCCGTATCCAATTACATTTATTCTCATTTCCCGCTCTCACCTCCCCCCCTTTTCGGAAACTTGAATTCGTTGCGGTATCGTGTGAGTATACACATACCGCTTTGTTCTCTCTCGAAGACAGTGGGTTTAGATTATTCACAACTATTATTAAAAACTATTTTTAAAAACTCCTATTCTAATGATTGCTATAGTCCACTATATAGATCAAAAACGCGAAAACAGCGACGGAAAAGACAATTGGTTACAATTTAATTTTCTACCGTTTGCGTTGTTGCCAAGCCTATTCGAGTTTGTAGCGTTATCTGTACTGCTATAACTCAGCGTCAAATACTAGCTTAATAAGAGAAGCAACCGCCAATTATCATTAGAGAGTTGGTTTTTGGTGCAAGGTGATTATCACGGCTTTTAAGGGCTTTCCTTGCACGACTACTTTAGAGAGGAAAAAATATTAAATCTTTAGCTTCCTTTAGCGTTAGGTTAGCCATGCAAAAGAAAGTGTTCATCTCAGGCCCCATTCTGGGCATGGAAAACGAGCAAGGCTACAGAGAAATCATTACCAAAATCTGCGTGAAGCTAGGTTTTGATGTGATTGATCCGTGGCTTCGCGAAAAAGTCCTCTATAAGGGAGACGAGCAGTGCTGGTGGACTAAGGTTCCTGCACCCGGCTTTGTTCAGAGAGATTTGGATGACGCTGAAAGATGCGATGTCATGATTGTTTATTTGCCCAAGCTTTCTGCGGGAGCGTGTATGGAGCTGTTTTACGCCAAGCGCAAAGGGAAGAAGGTCATAGTGGTTTCGGAAATGGAGTGTTTGAGTCCGTGGATTGTGATGCACTCAGACGCCATAGTGAAGCGGTTCGAAGAGCTTGAGGACGCGCTGAAACGAGTGCTGTAGACGCTGCTGCGTTTTTAGAAAATGTTTATTCGGTTCAAAGCGGAAAGGCTAGCAAAGGCGGTTGTTTTGGTTGAGAGGCGTTTACGTGTTAATCATCCAAGTAGACAAGGATACGGACGTGAACGTAGGCGCTTTGGGCAAGTTAACGTTTGAAAAGGGCTTGTACGCGTACGTTGGTTCTGCTCAGGCTAATTTGGAACAGCGGATAAAACGCCATCTCGGAAAAGAGAAACACCTGTTTTGGCACATAGATTATTTGCTTAACGAGAGCGCAGCGAGAATCGTAAAAGTGCTCTTCAAGCAAGCTGATAAAACTGAAGAATGCGAGATTGCTGAAGTTATTGACGAAATAGGCGAAGCAGTAGGCGGTTTCGGCTGCTCAGACTGCAGTTGCAAAAGCCATTTGTTCCGCATTGGAGATTACCGTTTTTTGCAGGGATCTATGCGAGTGTTACACGTAGAAACATAACGCTTTTTAAGAGAAGACCGCGAAGAATACGTAGCCCATCTTTAGAGCGGTCGTAGTCTAGTTTGGCTAGGACATCAGCCTGCCACGCTGACGACCCGGGTTCAAATCCCGGCGACCGCACCATAAACGCTCTCGAAGAGACCTACCCCCCTTATAAATACATTGAACTTCTGGTTCTCGCACGTAAAGACTTTTTAATTGCTGAAATTTGGAAAAATTTCAGGGACGGCTACAGCTGTTATTTAAAACTGTTGTAAAGGACTAGGCATAACGTCTCCGCTTGGCTTCGGCGTCTATCTTTTCTAGAAGTTTAATCACTTTCTTGCCTTTTCTCTCTATTTTCTTTTCGTTCAAGTTGCCCCCTGCAGGGCAGATGTTATCCACAACTATTCCTTTTGTCTCATTATATATTACGGGGTAAAGGCGACAGCCCAAAGGCCTTTCTCCATAGACTTTACACCGTTGCTTTTCAGTATCGTAGAAAACGCAGTAACCCTGCCGATTTCGCAGTTTAGCGTAACTTTCGCTGTCAAACCGTACAAAAAACTCTTTGCTGTAGCCTTTCCTCTCTAAACGTTCAATGTCCTCTGTAGAAAGCAGCATCTCAGTTTCTCTGCAGCAAACCCCACAGTGTAAACAACGCATAAACGTATTCTTATTCTGCTTCTATTTCAGCCTGCTGTTTGCATAAGACTTAGATTCAGCAGTTCTGCCCACGTAATGTTCTTTAGTGGTATGCAGGCAGTCTTGCGATTTCCATAAGGCACGTACTCAACCAGATTTCCTTTCCCGAAATCACTCTTTCGAATCCCAGTCAACCGCACGTTAATTATCACTGCGCCATCTTTCAGATGTAGATTCACGTTTTTTCCCAAAAAGGATTTGGCGCTGTTTAAGCCAAAACTTTCCATATATTAGTCTCCCCAATTAAGTTCTTTGTCTGCTATTCGGCTCCAGCACTTTTTGCAGATGGGTAGTTTTTCTCCTTTGAAGAGAATGTATAATTTGATGTTTTCGCTTTTGCACTTATTTTTCCAAGGATTTTTACAATGCTCCAACATTGCTGACCTCCAGTATTTTAACAGTCACTGTTGTTGGCGAGAATTGCTTTTAAAACTCGTTGTGAAGCGACCATCTAGCGCTGGGGAGAGAGGTGAGTTAAAGTGAACCTTTTATGCGTTGGCTAAGCTCAGGTGCTTTATATGTGGATTATTTCAGGCGTTATGGCTTCCTTTGTTACCTTCAACAGCGCCACTGAAGGCTTGACTACGAAAGAAGGCAAGGGGTTTGTGGGACTCCCAGGATTAATGTACAGGGTTTTTCTCTCCCATTTTATGCTGGAGTTGTGCGTGTGCCCGTAAACAAACACGTTAAAACCGTTCTGCTTGGCGATTTCCCGCATCTTGCCCATCCCAAACAAAGTACGCGGATCGTGCATGACGCCAATTTTCCAGTCGAAAATTTTTAAGGAGTTAAGTTTCGGTAAAGCGCCGCTGACTTCTGGCCCGTCCATGTTGCCGTAAACCGCCAAAACTGGGGCAAGCTGCTCCAACTCGTCAATGACAGCCAGTTTTACCAAGTCGCCCGCGTGTATAATGAAATCCACGTTCTCAAAAATTTTGAAAACTATCTTGGGAATGCATTTTGCTCTCGCGGGTACATGTGTGTCAGCTATTAAACCCACGGTTTTAGATGCTTTAAAACTTGCAATCTCACGCGAAATCATGGTTTGTTCGCTGGTCATTATGCCTGCCCTCTGAGGAAGAGTGTTACGTGCCTTAGAATAATAGGAGTAAAAGATAATAAATATTCACATCCGATGATGCAAGAAGCATTGATTTAAACCATATTTCCCTCTTCTTTAATATAGATACCCGACGTTCAAAATCAGTTTTTAAAATTTGAATCCTACAAGCGATGTGAGTAGTCAGTTTGCTGAGAGCCTGATCTTCTTATTTGTTCAGAAAGCAAAAGTGAAAAAGTATTCCCGTTTAGCGTTTGCGTTTTTTGAAGTAGATCGCTAAGACTGCGCCGATCACAACCACCGAAGCCACAGGAGCCACCACAAGCGTTGCTGGAAACGGCGCTTCAACGCTGAAGCTGACTGTTTCAGAGGCGCCTGTGTTTTCAAACGTGTCTTTCGCGTAGAGTGTTAGGTTGTGCACGCCGTTGGTTAACCCGCTTATAGTGGTGTTGCCCGTGATGGTTACGTTGTCTTGCCCGTCAAGACTGTAGCCCATCCAGCTAACCGGCTTATTCACGGTGAAAACCAGGGAAACACTGGACTCATTATACGTCTGGCTTACTGGCGAAACAACCTTGACCTCCGGCGGAACACCATACCCAATGGGCGTGTACTGCTCATTCACCGCAACTGGCGTTACCATACCATGTGTAAGTGACGTGTAAGAGTAGCCTCCAATCACGTAAAAAACATCATCTACGACTGCGACACCAAAATCCCTGCGAAGTGCAGGCATGGCAGTAGCTGTCTCCCAAGCGTCAGCCATAAGATCGTAAACCTGATTAGTAGCGGGAACAACAGGATACATCCCGTACGCTAAGCCTAAAACATAAACCTTTTGAGGAGCGTTCACGCCAGCTGTGGCTACAGCCGCACCGCCAAGGACAACAGTCGTTCCAGAAGTGCCTCCGCTCCAACTGTCGGTCTCCGTGTCATAAATCCAGACCTTCTGCTCGTATGACGTAAACCCCGTTGAAGAATCAAAAGTTGAAAACTCAAAGGTAACAATTATCTTGTTGTCTACAACAGCCGACACAGGTGAAGAGTCATATTTTGGGTATGGCTTAGGCATACGGGTTTTGGTAGCCCATGAATCATTCTCTGGATCATAGGCATACACAAAAGACCAATCCATTACGTAAATTTTTCCGTTTACCACGTGGGCTTGGCATTCCATTCCGTAGTCTGGTATGGGCGACTTGGTTACCCACCTATTCGTAACTGTATCATACACCTCGTTAACTCCAGACCCAATGTATGAATGGAACCCCGTTCTTTCATCAACGCTAAAGCCGACGGCTCCTCCTATGCAGTAAATCTTGTTTTGGTAAGCAGCTATGGCAAAATAGTCTCTTGGAGTTGGCATAGATGCCTTGTAAGTCCAAGTGTCGGTTGCCGGGTCGTACTCCTCGTTTGTCCCTACAAAGCCGCCAGAGAAAATATCAGGCGGATAGGACCCACTTGCAGTGGAGCCTCCGATAGCGTAGATTTTGCCGTTAACCACCGCAACGCCTAAGCCCGCTCTTGCCTGCTGCATCGGCGCCTTCGCTGCCCATGTGTCTTCAGCTGTATCAGCTGAGGAAAACGCGGGCTTAGCCACAATTAGGCTTGATGCTGTCAGGAAGACGAGAACAAGCATTGCAGCAGCACTTTTACCCATACTTGCCCCCAACATATAATGCCGCATCCGCGGATAAAAGGGTTTTTATCAAGGTTTCTTGACAAAACAGGCTTTTTTTAGTCAAGATTTCTTGACTAAGCCCGAAAACGCATGCGCCGTTTGCGGCACAAACGTGGCAAGTGCGCTTCCGCTGATTTTTCAGATGTATTTGAAAAAAAGAAAAAGGGGAATTTTTAGTTTTTGTGGTTGCCGTTTTATCAGTAGCTGTAGTAGCAAGCTATGACGGTTTTATCTTCGGTAACCGACAACGTCGTCGGGTTATCGTAGTCGTAGCCGCCGTCGTAATAGTAGCAGACGAATACGTGGTAGCGGCCGTCGTAGACAGGACTTTCAACTTCGATCTTATGGTTTCCTTCCGTTACGATGTAGGTGTAGCCTGTGGTTCCGACGTACTCGTCGTCTATGTAAAGCGGCACGTAGCCCCATTGACCATACTGGTTAACAGCCAGCATCTCTAACATTCGAAATTCCCCAATGTATATGGTGTATGGGCTAGACCAGCTACTCCATGTGCCCTCGTCGCATTGCGCTTTAACCGTGACGTCGTATATTCCTTCCGAGGTCCAGGTGTGATTAACATAGACGGGTTCGCCGTTAGAACTATAGTTTGTCCATGTGTCTTGCGAATCATCATCCCAATCAAATACATATCTTATGTCATGGCCGTGGGAGTCAACTGAATATGCGCTGAACTGATAGGATACGCCGGCATCACCTGATGTTGGACCGCTGATGTAAGGCCAGGTCACCATGTGAGACGGTTGGAAGTTCTTTAAGTGTATGTTACCGTTGCCGTACACCGCTAGCGAACTATGATTTCCTATGAACAGTTCGTCTAACTCTGGCTCGATTATGCCATTTCCATTTTTGTCTATTGGCCATACAGCATCAAATCCATACCCCTTTAGAGGGCTGTAAAGGAAATTATCGCACTGCCACTGATAATACGAAGCCGCGTTTAGAGCGCAGTTCACTGATATGTCAAAATCCAATGCGAAGTAAAAGAAAAATATTACCCATTCGTACCATGGCTTGCCGTAGTCGTAAGGTATGTTTTGGTCTAAAGCTGCTGAACCAGTTGGAAACCCTATGTAACATTGCGGAAAAGAATCTGGATAACTATAGCCGTCATAGCTCATTGTTGTTCCACTGTAGCCCACGGGTACGGAGGCTACCAAGCGATGAGTAAAAGCAAACGGTAATCCCAGCGGCTCACCGGATTCCGGATGAAAGCCTTGACCGAGGTAGTCATAATTTGCTGAGTAACATGCGTCAATGAATGCAAAGTGAACTTTGGCTGGGGGAAACGCATTGTAAATGTCTATGTCATATACTCCATGACTATAATCCGTGTGACCTTCAGGATCGCTGTAATATTCAGACGGAGTTCCCCATAGAGTACCATAGTCATCTTCAAACATGTAATGCAGCTCATCCTCATCTATGTCATAACCTGGCGCTTGTCCTGGGCATCCGGTCACTCCATGGTCCCAATCAACCACCGCTACACAGTCATAATTGTCACTAAAGTAACCAGCATTATAAAGAATAACGTCTTTATTCACCCAAATATTGTTAAAGTCTGAGTAGCCGTTTGCAGCAGTAAAGAAATTAGATGCAATGTAATCGGAAACATAATCTTGTCTATCGATTTCATCGTCGGTTTTTCGCCAGCTCCAAATATCTGGATACAAAGGGTGTTCTGCACCGGTGCTTCTTGAACCCCAAATTATCCCTACCCGCGTCGTCGCGTTAGCTGTTGCAACTAAAGGCGAGAAAACCACAAACAGTAGCAGAAAACCGAACAGTACTACGCATGTTTTCAGGAAGCGAGGCTTCAGCTGATGCAAAGCCCTTGGCTTCTTCTTAAACAGCACAGCCGCGAAAGCACATATAACACTTACAGTAGTCGCTGAAAGCATAATCCCTATCACAAAGTTCGGCTCCGCTCCGCTAAAGAAGACCGGACTTGTATCGACGTTTGCAGTACTATTTTCAAACCATAGTGCAACCAATTGCGAATATTCTTCCTTTACGCTTCTGACTTCTTTGGTGTCCGCCCAAATGTCCACTTGTATTCCGTAAAGCTCCCCATACACCCTGTTCAAGACTAGACCAACGCGCCAAACAGGATAAAGCTCCAAAACATCTTCGCTGCGGGTGTTATCTGCATCTAATGAGCCGTCAAAAATTAATGCAGTCCAAGAAACGCTTCTTTTTTCGTTAAAATTACTCGGGTCCAAAGTATCTTCATCGAGCGGCATGGTCCAAGAGTGTTTTCTCGCAGTATCCAATGCTATTGCCACTGCTTCCTCTTTAGAGAGGTTAACGCTGGTGCTGCCAATGCTGTAGAGATTCCAGTTGTCAATAAAGGAAGTCAAGAATCCGTCCTTGAAACCCATTGCTACGACCTTGGTGTATGGAGCTATGGCGCCATTTGCAGTGTAATACCACTTGAAATGGGTACGATCATCGTGAGCGGTTACTTGGAGCACTTTGTCTCCAACTGTCTTTGTCAGGTTTTTACTGGGGTCCACATTGCTAAGTGTAGCTTTTAGTTCTCCAAAAACTGGTTTGGCAGTGTAGGCTTGATAGTTGCTAAGGAAGTCTTGAGCACTTTCAACAGCATTAACGCTGACCGCTGGCTTAATCAAGCTTGGTGTGCCTTCTCTTTCAAACACATATATCCCCCGCAAATTCCCGTCTGCAAAAGTGTAAAGAGCCCTTAGCGTACTCTCATCAGAGGTGAGACTGTAGAGCACATCCTCTTGCAAAACTCCACCAAGAAACGGCGGGGAGTGACTACTTTCCTCTGCTGTAACATCGTATTTTGCTAAGTCAACACCAACTACATTGCTTAAGACTGATAGCCCTTTTTGCTGAATAGTTGCTTCTGCCGCGTGTACGTTAGGTATCAGAGCCGCGTAAGCGCTGCAAATCAGAAGTGCTACAAGCATAATCGTTGTGAACAACAGTTTGCGTTTAGAATTCTTTTTCATTTTCCTTTCTCCTGTATTTTTATGGAAAAGTTGTTTGTCTTTTCCACTTGTTCTCTTTGTGCTGAACCTGCTTATAACAAATATTACGAAATCATATTCCTAATACTATTACTATTACGAATATTAACCCAAAATACAACAACACCGTTATTATGAGCAGAATATTACAAAATTAAGCATATTTAGTGTTGAACAACAAATCCGCTAAGTTTTTATACGATAGTTTTCTTGAATTTTCAACGCAGAGGTACAGGTCCAAACACCACAAGACTATAACCGATGGTGTTCATTTGAGGTCCGAACTAAAACCAACCATACAAAAAAGAAGCCTCAAAGCCTTCATAGACCTGGCTATACTGTGCGCCCTAACGAATCAACCCATGACAGGCTACGGAATAAACGTTCTATTCATGAAAAGATTCGGAATAATGGTCAGTCCCAGCATGATCTACACCAGCCTCGCTTTCATGGAAAGAAAAGGATGGATAAAATGCGTCAGCAACAGAAAGGGCCGAGCCTACAGCCTAACAGACAAAGGACAAGAAATACCGGACAACATAGACGGCATAGCCGAAGAAATTAGACACTTCACAAAAAGCCTTCAAAAGCTAAAGGCATAAAACCAGACTTGTAAATTTCTTTATAAATTTGTAAATTTCGTGCAACTTAAAATACTCCACAACCATTCTCCACAACTTGAAAAAGGAGGTGAAAAAACAAAGCCACACTCCCCACTTCAAACCGCTATTCACTCAGCACTTCACTCAAAGTTTCCGCCTTTAAATAAGGGGGGCTATAGTCTCCGCCGAGCACCAGAGAACGCAACCACCACCGCAAAATAGCTCAGCAGAAGCGGATAGCGAAATTATTTAAATCAGTGAACCTCGTAACCCCTCTAAAGATAGGATAAGCCACAATCGCCAACGGAGTGCCTGAAAAGTTTGAAGCAGTTTCCACCAGAAGAGTATGCACTTCCCTTCTTTAAGGAACAAGGTTTCATTAGGAAACGCTGTCCTACCTGCGGAGAACACTTTTGGACCCAGAACCCTGAACAGGAAAACTGCGGAGAATCCACCTCAGACGGATGCACCTGCTACACATTCCTGAAAGACCCACCCACACGAAACCACTACAGCCTTCCTGAAATGCGCGAGGCATTTCTCTCGTTTTTCGAAAAGCACGGTCACGCACGCGTTAAGCCTTACCCTGTTGTAGCAAGGTGGAGAAGCGACCTTTACCTAACCCACGCCAGTATAATTGATTTTCAGCCCTACGTCACCGAGGGCATTGCGCCGCCGCCTGCCAACCCGCTGGTTATCGCTCAACCGTGCATCCGACTAGTGGATATAGCGAACACTGGACCAACTTTCGGCAGGCACCTGACCATTTTTGAGATGGGTGGACACCACGCCTTCAACTACCCTGACAAGGAAGTGTACTGGAAAGACCAGACAGTTCGATATCACCATAAGTTTGTCACGGATGTACTAGGCGTGAAGTCTGAGGATGTGGTGTACAAGGAGGACGTTTGGGTTGGCGGCGGAAACGCTGGTCCAGACTTGGAGTGCATCGTCGGCGGTTTGGAGGTTGCCACTCTCGTTTTTATGCAGTACAAGGTTGTGAACGGCGAGTTCATCAAGCTGCCTATACGCACGGTGGACACGGGTTACGGGTTAGACCGTTTCGCTTGGCTCTCTCAAGGAGTGCCTAGCTGTTTTCACGCGGTCTATGGGAAACTGCTTGACAAGATTTTCACTATGGCAGGGTTAAATGTTGACGATGATCTGCTGTTTTCGGTGGCGAAGTATTCTGGTTTGGTGAGTGTGGACAAAACTGCGAATAGGCTGGACGCGAGACGGCAAGTAGCCAAGCTCGTTGGGATAAACGTGGACGAACTGGACAAGGTGCTTGTGCCCATTGAAAACGCGTTCGCAGTCGCAGACCACACGAAGTGTCTAAGCTTTATTCTCTCCGAAGGCATAGTGCCTTCAAACATCCATGAAGGGTATTTAGCGAGGCTTTTGTTCCGCCGCGTCTACCGCCTGTTAAAGATGTTGGGCATGTCTGAAAGGCTTTACGATGTAGTGGACATGCAGGTTGATTTCTGGTCGAATGATTACCCACACATCAAAGCAATGCGGAACGAAATTTTGGAAATGCTCAAGGTAGAGGAAGAAAAATTCGAGGACACCATAAAGAGAGGCAAAGGACTGGTAAAGCGAATCGCGGATGAGCTTAAGGCGAAACGCGTCAACCGCTTGCCCGAGGCTACGTTGTCTGAATTGTATGATTCACATGGGCTTCCACCTGAAATTGTCAAACAAGCAGCCGAAAACGAAGGCGTGACAGTGGAGGTTCCAGAGAACTTTTACGCGTTAATAGCCAATAGGCACACGCAGGCAACCAAGCCTGTTGAAGAGGAAGAAACGAAGGCTGAAGCAACGCTGGAAGCCGCGACGAAAAAGTTGCCGCCGACTGAGCAAATGTACTATGCTGACGCGTACATGAAGGAGTTTGACGCCAAAGTCCTCAAAGTGATAAACAGCCAGTACGTTGTCTTGGATCGAACATGCTTTTATCCTGAAGGCGGAGGACAACCTGCGGATCACGGCTTCTTGGTTTTCGGTGATGTAAAAGCTGAAGTTGTCTATGTGCAGAAAGTGGGCAGAGTCATCGTGCACAAAATTAAAGGCACATCTGCGCCCAAGGAAGGCGCTACCGCCAGAGGTCTTCTTGATTGGGACAAGCGTTATGCCCTTATGAAGGCGCACACAGCTACGCATTTGGTTAATGGCGCTGCAAGGCGCGTGTTGGGCGAGCACGTGTGGCAGCATGGCACACAGAAAGGCGTAGAAAGCACAAGGCTAGACATCTCGCACTATCGCAGGTTAACGCCTGAAGAGATACACAAAATCGAGGTGTTGGCGAACCAAGCTATTTTAGCAAACATGCCTGTTACCACGGAGTGGATGCCCCGGAACGAAGCGGAATCACGGTATGGCTTTAGGCTTTATCAAGGCGGTGCGGTTCCGGGAAAAGACATTCGGGTGGTGAAAACGGGCGATTGGGACGTAGAAGCTTGTGCGGGAACTCATTTGAAGAGCACGGGCGAGATAGGCTTCATTAAAATCATCTACACAGAGCGCATTCAAGATGGCGTGGAGCGGCTTGGGTACGCGGTTGGGCTTCAGGCGTTGAAGGCGGTGCAGCAGCAAGAGAGCCTGTTATGGAAGGTTTCGGAGACGTTGAGTGCGTCGTTGGAGAAGCTGGATAAAACCGCTGAGAAACTAATGAAAGAGTTGAAAGAGACTAACGCGGAGAAACGCAGGCTAATTAAAGAGTTAGCCGCCAAAGAAAGCGCAATTCACATAACCGAAGTGGCTGGAGTGGCACAAGAAATCGATGGGATAACGCTTGTGAAACGCGACTTCCAAGACGAGATCGACGTCAACCGCATGGTGCAAACAGCAAACGAAATAATAAAACGAAACGCGGCAACAGTTACACTGTTCTACGGAACAGATGGAAAAAACGCTAGGGTACTAGTCATGGCTGGGAAAATAGCGGTGAAAAAAGGCGTCAACGCTAACAATGTAGTCCGAGCAGTTTCGCCTATTATCGGCGGCGGAGGCGGCGGAAGACCAAACTTCGCTCAAGGCGGCGGAACGCAACCCGAAAAACTGCAAGACGCGGTGAAAGCAGCAGAGGAAACCATCAAAAAACAACTAAAGCACTAAACATTGTTGTAGGATAGGCTTGCTCTGCGGTGAGCTACCCCCTTATATATAAGTGAGTATAGTCTGTGTAGAGCGCGGTAGTTCTCAAAGAATCAGTTAAAGCTGCGCCTACCCAAACCATTTCTTGAAAACTTCACGAATTTTCTGCGGACCTTCCAGCACAAACACGTCTTCCACACGTTCCAGTTTCTTGACTTGCTCCACCTCTTCCTTTCTGACTCGCAGTTTCATTTCTTTGCCGTTCGGAAGCTTCGTGTAAACTGTGCCTTCTCTATAATCGGTTGGTGCAATGTAAACGGGCACGAACGCTTTCAGGCTCATTATCGCGGCGTTTGTGAGTAAGGTGTCGCCTATGCTGTTTGCGATTTTTGCAACCGTGTTTGAGGTGGCAGGGGCAATGAGCAGGAACTCGTATTTGCGCATTTGCATCCAAGCAGCGAGGAAAGGCGCATTGGAATTAAGCTCAACTCTGACTTTTGCGAAATTTTTCCTCAAATCATCTTCAAGCCTGTAATATTTTAGGACGATTTCTGCTGCTTTGGAAAGAAAAACCTGTATTTCCACCGTGTCCGTGTATTCTTTCTTTATTCCTTTCATTACTTCTATGAATTCGGCGATTTTGTCGCCGCCGCCCGTGATTCCCCAAGCGACCTTTCTCTTCTTAACTTTAACGTGTTCCTCAGCCATGTTCAGCTTCTCCTTGGTCATTTCTCTTCATATTTCTTTAGAAACGCGGCGAACTTTTTTACTGTTTTCTTTAGGCTTCTGAAGCCTTCTTTGTCTTGTTTTACGCCTTCTAAAGTATCTTTCGTCCAGAAGGTGGCGCCTATGTTTGCGCCGAAAAATCCGCCGCTGACTGGTATAATGCCGTTTAGGATGTAAAAGGTTAAGATTTGTTGCAATGCCGCTTCCTGCCCACCGATTCTGTCGCCTCCCAAGGCGATGCCCATACCGACTTTATGCTTGAAAAAGTTCTTGTCCGCAGCTACAACTGCGCGGCATCTGTCCATGACGGCTTTGGTTTGGGCGCTGACGCCGCCGTTGTAGACTGGCGTAGCAAAAATTATTCCTCTGGCTTCTTTTAGCAAGGCGTACACTTCTTGCATGTCATCTTTGAAGATGCATTCTTTATGCGTTAAGCAGTGGTCACAGTGAGTGCAGAATCCGATGTTTTTTCCTCTGACAGTGAAGAAGCGTGTTTCAAAGCCCTGTTCCGCAAGCATCCGCAAGGCTTCTTTTAAAACATGCTCGGTGGCTTGCTGTCGTGGGCTTCCGCAAATGCCAACTATCATCATAATAACTCATCAAAAATCCTTAACGGCAGATGCACATTAAAGTTTTCCCTAAACTGGCGCTGTTAACATTCAGGGACTTAGAATTTTTGCTGATATGTTCTACGAGGCTATACCCCCTTATAAATAACGTCGGAAGTTTCCGATTCTTCCGATTTTATAGGGTCACTAATTGATAACATGGTTAGAAGTTGCTTAAAAAAGTAAATGGAATTAAGTTCTATTTCACTCTGTTTGTCATTTCTGCTTAATGCTTGCGTTTTCTTAAGTAAAATATTAGACCTGCGCCCACAACAGCTACTGAAGCTACGGAAGCTGCGACTAATGTTGTTGGGAAAGGTTCGGGTTGTTGGTTAGAAGGCGTGGCTACGGGCGAAGGAGAGGAAGACGGAGAAGGTGATGGGCTTGGTGTTGGAGAGGGAGTAGGTGTTGGAGAGGGAGTAGGTGTTGCTGTGGGTTTTTCACCAATCTTAACAAGCCAAACAACACCAGAATTAGAGCCTGTAAACACATATTCTCCATCATCAGCAACTATTATTGAATTAGCTGTATAGTAGCCCACTTCGGTTGACTCGCCTAGAGGCGGGTACAAAATCCATTCTGTGTTCCCATTCGAATCTGTTTTGATGATTCTGGCAATCCCTTCAAAAAAAGTGAAGGGAGCGGAAGCAATGGCTCCAGCAATAATATACCCACCATCATGAGCCTGTGCAACTGACGAGACAGCACTTAGGGGATAACTATTCTCGCCTGCATATGACCCTTTCCACTGACGCTTTCCTTGCAGGTCTCTTTTTTCCAGCCAGCTAATCCCATCAAGAGAACCTGCCAACATATACCCGCCGTCATCCGTTTTTATAAGAGAGGAGGCACTGATGCAGGTTTTGTTCCATTGGACATTGCCGTTCACATCAATTTTAACAAGAAAAGTGTCAGCACTTTGTGTGATTATGCCACCACTAACAATTATTACGTATCCGCCGTCATCAGCTTCTACAAGGGAAAAACCAAACCTCATGCCATAGGTTTTGTTCCACTGAATATTTCCGCTTTCATCGGTCTTAATGAACCAGTCAGTGTTCCAGTTATATGTGTATCCTGCTATTGCGTATCCTCCATCGCTGGTTTGGATTAAGGACTGCACGCAAAAATTAGCTCCGTAGGGGCTTTCGTAGGTTTTGTTCCATTGCATGTTCCCTTCGGGATCAGTCTTGATAAAATTGGCAAGTCCATAATTGTTTAAACCAGCCAATGCATACCCGCCGTCGTTTGTTTGAACAAGAGAATTAGGAGCGCCGTCCCCGTATGTCTTGCTCCATTGAAAATCGCCGGAGGGTTCAACTTTAAGGAGTAAAAATTTGCCGTTATTTACTCCTGCTATTGCGTATCCTTCGTCCATTGTTTGTATGACGGCGTATCCTGTCCCATCCAGCGAAGAATAGGTTTTAATCCATTGCGTTGTCGGTTCCGCCACTGCTAATCTAACAGATAGTATTTCTCCAGCTGCTACAGAGAAAAATAGTGCAAAGACGAATGTTAGTGCTAATGCTGTTCTTTTCATAACAGCACCAAATAACAATACGTTAAACTATTCTTTATCTTTTGTGGAAGAATTGTATCCGTTGGTTAGGTACTATACTTTTTGCTGGCTTAAGAAAAGACAAAAGATAGGAGGGAAAGGGGCTAGGGCTGGGATAGGTAGACTATTCTGCTTCGTAGAATTCTTCTGGTTTCGGCGGTGTCGGTGATAAGCCTCTGCGTTCGCGTATCTGTTTTATGGTGTCGGCTTGCATTTGTTCTGGAACTGGTGCCCAGCGGCTGAACTGCGTAGCCCAGAAGGCTCTGCCCTGCGTAGAAGAGCGCAGTTCGTCTGCGATTCCGAAGCTTTCGGCAACGGGCATTTCGGCTTTGACAATCACCATGTCTTCTTCGTTTGTCATGTCCAGGATTTTGCCGCGGCGTTTCTGCACCAAGGCTATGACTGGGCTGACGAAGTTGTTTGGAACTTTGCATTCGAAGCTTATTAGTGGCTCTAAGAGTTTCGGGTCGCTCAGCAGGAAAGCACACCATATTGGACGCCAAGTCATTGGCAATATCTGCGCTGGTCCCCTGTGCACCGGGTCTTCGTGGACCGTAATGTCTTCCAAGTTAACTTTCAACCCGTAGGCTGGCTCCTTAGCTAAAATTGAGGTGTGTACTGCTTCACGAAAGCCCGATTTCACGTGGTCTAGCACTTCCTCAACGTATTGTCTTCCTTTTATTCTGTTAACAAGTATGTTGTTTTCTTCAATGGCTATGACGTTCCGTGCGTCATCCGTTGACCAGCCTAACGCTTTGAGGTTTTTCCGTCTTTCATCGCGGGTTTGCATCTCTGAGATTTTATCTGCCTTTATCGCTTCGATGACCTCGTCTGGCAATTTTTCTATAGTCACCCAGAGTTTGCTGTGCTTGTTGGGACTTTTCCCCATTATAGCACGACCTTGGTAGTCATGGCTGATGGTTTCGCGGTAGATCACGATGGGCTTGCTGAGTTTCACTTTAAGTCCTGCTTCTTGCATTCGGTACGCCGTGATCTCAAGGTGAAGTTCACCCATGCCGCTTAACAGGAATTCCCCGCTTTCCTTATCCATCTTAAAATGCAAGTTAGGGTCTTCAGTCGTTAGCTTATGCATAACTTTGTCGAAGAGCGGAAGGTCTTTAACGTCCTCCGGCTCCACTGCAACTGTCACCACTGGATCTGTCACGTACTTTAAGCCTTCAAACGGGTGAGTTTCCACGCCTTCTTCTGCGACTGTTTCACCTACGTGAATTGATGGTAACCCTGAAAGGGCAGCGATGTTTCCCGCTGGAACGTGGTCTACGATGACTCTGTCGGTTGCCATGCTCATGTAAACCTGCTGGATGGTGCCTTTTTGGTGGCTGTTTAAGAGCTGGACGGTTTTTCCTTTCTCCACTGAGCCGCTGAAGACGCGACCTATGGCGACGGTTCCGCTGTGAGGATCAACTTCGATGGTGGTGATGCACATGAGAAGCGGCCCGTTCGGGTCAACCTTCGCCATGCCCTTGCCTGTCGAGCTGTCGGCTTCGCCTGGCCAAATCTGGCTCTGCCTGTATGGTTGAGCTTTCAGTGGGTTCGGCAGGTGTTCACAGAACATGTCCAGAATCGGTTTGTACAGCGGCGCTTTCTTGCTTAGTTCTTCAACTTTCTTTCCAACATCTTCTGGGGCACCCGTGTAAGCGTCAATAATGTCTTTGAACGTAATGCCTTTAGCTTTCATGTGGGGCAAGTTTAGTCCCCATTTGTGGAGGGCAGAGCCAAAGGCTACTCGTCCGTCTTCAACTTTGACTTGCCAGTCCTTCTTGTGCTCAGGTGGCGCGTACTTCTCAATGAGCGTGTTGACTCTCACGATGATTTTTGCGAACTTGCGTTGAACCTCTTCTGCAGTTAACTTGATTTCCTTTATGAGCCTGTCAACCTTGTTAACAAAAAGGATTGGTTTTACGCGTTCTCGCAATGCCTGCATCAGCACGGTTTCCGTTTGAGTCATGGGTCCTTCCACGGCGTCTACAACGACGAGGGCTCCGTCTACTGCGCGGAGGCTTCTGGTTACGGCTCCGCTGAAATCTATGTGCCCAGGCGTGTCGATGAGGTTGATTAGGAAGTCTTTTCCTTCAAAAGTGTGAGTTAAGCTGATGTTTGAAGCGAAAACGGTCATCTGCCGTTTCTGTTCAAGTTCCCACGAGTCTAGAAACAGTTTCTGGCCTGCTGTCTGCTCGCTGATTATGCCTGCGGCAGCCAAGAGGCTATCAGACAGGGTGGTTTTTCCGTGATCTACATGGGCGATTATGCTGGTGTTTCTTATTATTTCTGGAGCGTTCATCAGTTTAATGATGTCTTCAACTTGTTTATAACGCGCCATAACTAAGCATTCTCCAAACTAAATGAGCTTTCAGTACAGAGTTTTGTTTTAACAGATCGAAGCATTTTCTAATTCTCTCTTAAAGAGATGAGCGACATGGAAATGAAAACTGTCGCCTATTAACTTTATGGCAATCGCTTTGAGTTTATTTGATTACATATTCACGTTCCATAATAAACTGTTTGTCTTTCGCAGATATGTTTCTCGAAACTGCACCAAAGCTTTTCTTGGTTCCGTTACTTGTATTTTCAAGCGATTTTTTTAACTCTAAAAAGCAACATGTCATCGAACGTGCATTCGAATTGATGAATCAAAAAGATTTCTTTATGTTCGATTATTTTAAATCCAACTTCGTTATTTTAGCCAAAACAATACGCTCTCTAATCTTAAGTCTTCTGTAGGTTTATTCCGCTGTGTTGGTGACGGAAAAAGGCACGGTGGTCGGCATAATCACCAAGGCAGACCTGCTGAGAACTCTGACTTTCCAGCAAAACGCAGATTTGGTTTCAATAAATGACTTAAATATAAGTGTGTTATATACTCCCAAATCAGGGACTCACATGTCAACTTCATGCGAAAGCGTTGCTCGTCACATTTTGCCACTGTATAGATCCTTCGTGGCAAAAAAACTGATTGAGAAATACAATTACACGCAAGTACAAGCAGCAAAAAAACTCGGTACAACACAACCTGCCATAAGCCAGTACATGGCCTCCAAACGCGGCCATAAAGGCATCCCAAATTACGATGAGATTGCGCCATTAGTTCAAAAAGCCGCGGCCGAAGTAGCAAAGCGCATAGCAGCAATGGACATAAGCCCCAAAGAATTCAGTGCATCTTTTTGCGAACTGTGCAAGTCGCTGCGTGAAAACAAAAAAATCCAATAGGCGCCGCTCAGATTGCGAAGAAAAAGCCGAAGAGATTTATTTATTCTCAGCTGAAGTAAACTCTTCAATCAGCTCTTTCGCTCGGTCCATACGGATTTTCCGTTCCTTAACCATCCTTTCAGCTACCAAATCAATTAGCTCTTCTTTAGCGCCGGCTGCCACAGCAATGTTTCTGGCGTGGAGCGACATGTGGCCACGTTGAATGCCCTCGTGTGCTAACGCGCGTAATGCGCCGAGATTCTGAGCCAAACCCACAGCCGCCAAGACTTCAGCGAACTCGTTGGCTGTTTTCACGCCTAAAATTTTTATGGCAATCTTCGCTATGGGATGAGTTCGCACCGCGCCGCCTATGAGTCCCACTGCCATAGGCAATTCAATTGAACCTTTAAGGTCGCCATTTTCGTTTTTCTCCCACACGGAGAGCGAAGTGTACTGACCATTTATTGCGGCGTAGGCGTGTGCTCCTGCTTCTATGGCTCGGTGATCGTTGCCTGTGGCGAGGATGACGGCTATTATGCCGTTCATCACACCTTTGTTGTGCGTGGCAGCACGGTACGGGTCTGCGGCTGCAAAAGCAAAAGCGTTCACGATGCCGTCCACCACTTCTTCGCCTCCCACGGAATCTTTTGGCACCGTACACCAAGCTCTTGCCAATCTTTTCGTGGCTAAATTAGAGATTATCCGCAGATACACGCGACCGCCTGTAATTCGCTCTATCATGGGCGCTACAGCTTCAGCCATGGTGTTAACGGCGTTCGCACCCATTGCATCGCGGCAGTCCACGTGCAATTCCGTTATCAGCATGGGTCCGACTGCGGTGTGGATTACTTTGGCGTCTAGGTCTTTTGCTCCGCCGCCCACAGAAGTAAGCACTGGGTCCTGGTCGTTGGCTTTCTTGAGGATTTCCGCTTTTGCCTCTAAAACGCGCAGTTTTGCCGCTTCAGGGTCGTTTATGTCAACAGCTTGGATTTGTCCGATCATGATTGGGGGTGTGCTGCTGGTGTGGAAGCCTCCGCCCTCACGCACCATCTTAGCCGCATAGCTGGCTGCAGCAACAACGGAAGGCTCTTCAATCGCCATGGGAATCAGATAATCGCGGTTGTTAATTAGGAAATTGACGCCTATGCCAAAAGGTAGTGGGAATGCGCCTACTACGTTTTCTATCATGCGATCAGCCGCTTCTAAGGGCAGAGAACCAGTGTTCTGCAGCAAAGCGCATTCTTCATCAGATAAGCCAGCAAATTCTTTGACGATGGCTAAGCGTTCTTTTGGGCTGAGTTTGTAGAAACCAGAAATCAAAGATGACTTGTTCATGTTGTGGTCCACCATGTTATATTTTTCGTTGTTAAAGCATAGCATTGAATCATGGCTATTCTACTTTACTCTTAAGAAGCCATGATTTAACGTTTATCATATTTAGGAATAGATTGTTTAAAAAATGTGTAGTAAAGAAGAAAAAAGAAGGGGGATTAGCTGTAGGTCAACGTAATCGTGAAGGCTATGTAACCCTCTGTGGCATCTGTCAATGGGTCTATTTCAAAGCGAATGTAGAGCGTCTCTGTGGAAGTAATTACAATATCTGTTGCAGTTCCCTGAGTTAGGACACTTAGATCACCTTCCCTAGCTCCAGTGCTGTCATACACAACTAGGTCCAATGTAGTGAAATTCGCTACTGAGCCAGCTGTTATAGTTGCCGTCAAATTGAATGTAATACTTGTAGCATTGTTGTTAGTTAGTCGGAGGGCGTCAGTGAAGTTTTTGAAAGTGTTTTCCGGTACTGAAAAGTTTAGGTCATTTACAGTGTATCCGCTAATGGAGGTTCCAGTAGGCGCATTTGTCCCCAAAGTCCATTCTAGTTCGCTACCAGTAATGGTAGCGCCTCCCTTAATGTACATGTAGCTGTAAACTTGCGCGCTCGCTGTTGCTATGAGTATTGCAGTTATAAGTAATGTCACTATTTTTAGGCTTTTTTTGTATTTTGCATTCATTTTTGTTTTTTCACCTCCGTTTTCTGTTTTTTTCTCTAAGGGTTTCTTTCCATATTCGCACAAGGATGTACAGGCTTACAGCTAAGACCAGTAGGCAGGATATTGCGAGGGCTATGGCTGAAACTACGAAGACTCCAGTGCCCGATGAAGGATTATAGAGCGCGTAGATTGCTGCGCCTGTTATTGCTGCGCCTGCGCCGATGGCGATGTACCACCATTTTGGTTTGAAGAACATGTAGGTGCCGAATCCAATTACGAAGGTGTCTAAGGAGACTATGCCGATGAAGGTGGCTTCCCATGAGACTTGTGGAACTATTGCCATTGGATGCGTTGAAACGGTAGAGTAGCTTGCGAGGAAGAACGCGGCTACCGAGAAAGAGGGGAATGTTACCGTGAGCATGAAAGCTTTTGCGTAGTTGAGCATTTTCTTGATTACGCCAAGATATACGTTGATTGCTATGATGTTTGCTAAGGCTACTATGAGGTAGAGGAGGCTGAACCAGAAGCGCATGTAAGCGTCGAACATCGCCATGAACTCTTTACTTACGATTAGTTGTCCGAAACCTGCTAAGGAGGCTACTTGGTAGAGATATGGGAGTTGCCATGGAAAGTGTTTGTCCAGCAGGCATGACAGTAGGCTTGTCGCTAGGAAAAGGTCTATGCCCAGCAGTAGGAAGAACTCTGGCTGGAGTGGGGTTGCCATTGCTGTGCGCTCTCGTCGTCAAATTCGGATATAGATTCCGAACCCTTACGGAAAAATATAGGCTAACATTAAGATAAATCTTGTGTCGCAATATTCAATATACTGGCTGTGCCTTTCTATGCACCGCGCTTTCTCGGCATCGCAACCGCAGGAATACCTAAACGCCTGCTTATCTCCCTAGCTAACGTCACACCATGACTAACCCGATAATTATCCGTAACTACCCGCTTAGGCTTCGAAAGCCTAACATACTCAAGTAAACCACTAAAATCGGAATGATCACTCAACGCAACCAAATGCTCCTTATCCCCGATCTGCCTACACGGAGACTGAAACTCCCAACCACTAACGCAAATACGAGAACCATTCAAACCAACGCTCTGACGAGAATTCATATGATAAAACGCCACGCATGGAAGATTCCCATCCAACAACTCCTTGCCTTCCTTCCCAGTCGAAGGCGTTAAACAACCCAACCGCATACCATGCCGCTCACAAACCTTAGAAACACGAAACACCCGTTCAGGCATAACAAACGGCACGCTAACGTCGGCACTATGAAGAATCTGCATTACCTCCTGCAGTTTACCGTGATAACCAAAAACGTAAACCGGTCCATCCCTAAGCCTCTTCTCAACCATAGAAACTAGAAGCTCCTCAATATCCAACTCGAAAGAACGCCTAAACGAGGGACTCCCGTAAGTCGCTTCCAAAACAAGAACATCACAGTCCAACACGGGCGTACCGTCAAGCTTAAAATCCCCCGTATAAGCAACCCTATTGCCACAAGCATCCTCAACCAAAACCTGAGCCGCACCCAAAATGTGATCCGCTTTAACAAGCGTAATCCGCTCATCACCGTACTTAATAGTTTCTCCATAATCCAGCACTTCAACGGAACCATCAGTAAGCGCAACTGACCCATTAATAACCTCAACAAGATCTCTGGTGGCCGCGGTCATCAGAACCTTCTCGCAACTTCGCAAACTCCGCCTCAAACCAACCAGATGATCCGCATGAGCGTGAGTGACAACCCTTAAAGGACGAGTCTCATCAAAAGCGTCACAAGCAACTGAATCACCTAACAAAACTGCACCCCGCTGAGTCACAGTAGCCTTTGCTGACAAACATTTCCCTCCCAGTTTAAGCGGTTCGCGGGGCAAGCCAGTCAATAAGTTGCCTTGGATTTTCACATTCAATTGTGACTCTAATCGGACCCAGCGGAGATTCCGCCACTTCCTCCGAGAAGGAAACGTGACCAGCAAACGCCACCTGCTTGTTAAGGCAGAAACCAATAGTCTGCCCTCGCACTCCTTCAAAAAGCGCCTTTCTTGCAGCATCACGAATGCGGTCCGAGCGAAGCAAATTACGAAGTTTAACAAGCGCTTCTTGCCCTTTCGCCTCAGCCTTCAGAATGCTTCCCTTATAGGACGGTGTGATTTCTGTGGGTACATTGCCGAAAAGGTTTGCCACAGCCATTTTCACCTTTTCTTCACTTTCCGTGAGGTTAATTTCGGTTTCAACGCGAACTGCTATTTCTTCCATTTTTCTTCAATCATCCTAAGGGTTTCCTTAACTTTAATTTTCACATCGGCCCTCTTATTCTCATTTATTATAAGGTGCTCGGCGATGGCTATGGCATTTCCTAAACCCACATTGAGCTCGCGCATGTCTCGTTCGTGGAAAAGTTCCCATCCGTCTGGGTCATCGCTTCGTCGGCGGCGGTAGAGACGGTTAAACCGTGTTTCTGGCGAAGCATGCACGGCAATAAGGCTGAATTTAGAAAAATGCGTTTTGAAAGCGTCAACTTCACTTGGGCTTCTCAAGCCGTCCACGATCACTTTTCCGCTTTTTTGTTGTTCTATCTTTGGAATGCACTTGTCGGCTATTATGCTGTTTCCGCCTTTTTCCCTCAACTCAAGCATCACTTTTCCAATGTTCTTCGGGGTCGGTTTCAACCCGCGCTTTTGTGTCTCTTCCCTAATCACATCACCCATAACAACGACGGCGTAGCCTTCCTGTTGAGCCGTCTTCACCACGAGAGATTTGCCCGACCCTGGCATCCCAGCTAAACCAACAACGATTTTGTCAGCGTTCATGTTACACCCTTTTTTATTCTTACAATAGCAGCGTTCAAAATTAAAAAGCATTTATGAGGGGAAAATGTAAAAAGTACTCGAAGGAATAAAGAATGCCTGAGGCTATAAGAAGTTTCTTGGCTTTCGACATAGAAAGCGACACTGTTTTAAACAGACTTGCGACTGCGCAGAATCTTCTGGTTCAGACGGGTGCAGACCTGAAACTGGTGGCGCCTCAGAACATCCACATTACAGTCCGCTTTCTCGGAAACATCATGCCAACAATGGTTGAAAAGATATTTGAAGAAATGAAGAAAGTCCAGTTTGTTCCGTTTAACGTGCGAATTAACGGTTTAGGCGCCTTTCCCGACCTGCGCTACTCAAGGGTCGTTTGGGCTGGAATAACCGAGGGTGCAGACCAGTTGAAAAGGGTCTTCAGCCAGCTGGAACCTCGACTTCGCGGTTTAGGCTTCACTCCCGACCATAAAGGTTTCAGTCCACACTTGACAATCGCCCGCGTGAAGTCAGGAAGAAACAAAGCACAATTAGCCGAGTTTATCACCGAAAACGCAAACTACGACTTCGGCACCATCAAGGCAGAGTGCCTGCGCCTCAAAAAGAGCGATCTAACACCTAAAGGACCTATTTACTCAACGCTTAAAGAATTCTGCCTTAAACAGTAACGAATGGATAGCCTATGCAAAAAGAAATAGACACGTTATATAGAGAAATCCTAGAAGAAATCACACCTACGAAAGAAGACAGAGCCAAGATAACGGCTTTAGCTAAAAAATTGGCGCAGAAAGTAGCCTCTGCCTGCGAAGAACACGGCGTCAAAGCCACAGTAAGAGTTGAAGGCTCAGTCGCAAAAGACACTTGGTTAAGAGAAGAACCTGAAATTGACATATTCATGCGCTTACCACCCACCATACCTCGAAAGTCTCTTGGCGAAATTAGCTTGAAAATCGCACGAAAAGCCACTGAAGGCTCAGAGCAAATTGAACGCTTCGCGGAGCACCCGTACTTGGAGGCGTTCGTCGGCGATGTCAGAGTAAACATCGTTCCCTGCTACGATGCGAAACGTGGAGAATGGCTGAGCGCCACGGATAGAACACCTTTCCACACAGACTACGTAAAAAGGCGCTTGAACAAAACCTTGCGGAACGAGGTTCGCCTGCTGAAAAAGTTCCTGCAAGGAATCACCGTCTACGGGGCTGAAATAAAAACAGGTGGCTTCAGCGGTTATCTCTGCGAACTGTTGATATTGCATTACCAATCCTTCACTGAAACTCTGTGTGCCTTTGCAGGGTACACGCAGCGAATAATCATAGACATTGAGGGCTACTATGCAGGCAGGGAGAAAGAGCTTCAGCGTCTCTTCCCGGAGCCCTTAGTTATGGTTGACCCTGTGGATAAAGGAAGAAACGTGGCTTCCGCTGTCCAGCCTCAGAAACTCTACACGCTCGTTGGCGCAGCCAGCGCCTTTCTCAAAACGCCAAATGCAAAGTTCTTTTATCCGCCGAAAATTAGTGCCTTATCCGCCGAGGCTCTAAAGAGTAAGTTGGAGAACCGCGGTGCTTCCGTCATATTTCTAACAATAGGACACATAAAAGCTGTGCCCGATGTTTTATGGGGGCAACTGTACAGGACACAGCGGTCTTTGCGGAAACTAGCTGAGCTTAGCGACTTCAAAGTCCTCAGAGACGCTGTTTGGAGCGACGAAAAAACGCTTAGCGTCTTTGTTTTTGAGCTTGAGCAACGTGTTCTGCCAAACGTTAAGAAGCATTTGGGTCCACCTCTGGAGCGGGAAAAGGAATGCAAAAACTTCTTGTCTAAATACGCTCATAACGATGATGTGGTTTCTGGACCCTATATTGAGGCTGGCAGATGGATTGTGGAGCTGTGGCGAAAGGTCACGGATGCAGTTGAGCTTCTGAAAGAGAAATTAAAAGATGGTGGCAGAAACATAGGTGCTGCGGAACTGATTTCACAAGCATTTCAGGAAAAACTTGGAATTCTGGTCAACAGTGAAGTGGTTGAAGTCTACCAGCGCAATAGTGAGTTTGCGGAGTTCTTAACAGATTTTCTTTCTGGCAAGCCTTTCTGGCTAGAAACCGATGAGGCTTAGCGCCAAGAGCACTGTGCCGAGAAGCCAGCAGTAGAACGCAAAGAGGTAGAATTTCTTGCCAGCTAATGCCTTCCAGAGAAGCTTTAATGCGAAATAGCTAACTACAAGCGAGACAGCGATACCGACAAGGATTTCCGTTAAACCAACGCCTGCAAGAGTTAGCGTTTCATGTTGCTCGTACAAGGTCAAGCCTAAAGCGCCAATTACTGCTGGAACAGAGAGCAAAAAGGAAAACTTGAAAGCTTTCTCGCGTCTTATTCCCAGCAAAAGCGCTATGGCAATTGTCAACCCGCTTCGTGATATTCCTGGAATTAAGGCTATGCCTTGGGCAGTGCCTATTGCTAGGGCTTCCATGTAGGTTATGTTTTCTTTTCTTTCGTTTCCAACTCTTGAACTGTAAAGCGTTATGCCGCAGACTATGAACGCTCCAGCTATTGGCAGAAAATTACTGAAATATGCTTCTATGGCGTTGCTGAAGAATGCGCCTATTAAGGCGGTGGGTGCGGTTCCGACGATGATTAGGGGGATTAGTTTTCCATTTTCCGATTTGAAGTCTCCTTTTACGAGCGCTACAAGGGTTATCTTAATGTCCTTTCGGAAAAAAAGAAGTATGATTATGAGCGTTCCTACGTGTAAGGTGACATCAAAGAGCAGGGGCATCGTCAAGCCCAAGAAGCGTTCAGCTATTCTTAGATGGCCCGTGCTTGATATGGGAAGCCATTCTGTCACGCCTTGGATGAAACCTAGTATTATTGATTGTATTGAATCCATGTGCAATCCGCTGCTTCTCGCTTATTCGTTCATTGTGTAACCGAGTGGTACCAGCTGATTATGTACTCGGGAAGCTTCAGTCCTCTTTGACCCAACCTTTCAGCTAATTTAACAGGCAGGGGGCTCAAAACGTAAGCTGCTCTCGTGTAAAAACGCCGTGGCCTGCCTGCCTTGAATTCTTCCTCCAATATTATTTTCAGGTCAGCTTTCTTGGCTAGGGTTGAATCTTTTGTACCAGTTATCGCCAGCACGGTGCCGTTAAACTTTTTCATCACGTCGCACCAGATGATGACGGGTTTGGTTTCGCCGGAAAAAGACATGAGGATTTCAAGGTCTCCGGCTCTCGGGTGAGGTGTGTTAACGCCTCTGGTCACGTACACGTTGTCACCTAAGAAACTTTTAATGTGAAAAAGTCTTATGCCGGTCATTTTGGCGATTTCGTTTGCGGTGCCTTTTCCCCCTATGAAGACGTTGGTTCGCTTTTCCAACAGGTCAACGAGTTGCGTGTAGGTTTCCGACTCTACGTTAGCGTCTATAATGGCGCCTATCTTTTCAAACTCCTCCTTACAGAGTTGGAACACATCCTCTGCTTCCAAATTTCTAAAGATGGCTTCAATCATCATGCACAAAAGCTGGAGCGTACCTAATTCGAACACGTCCCCCATCATGCCTGTTTCGCTGTACTCGAATGAAGGCTTGGATTTTCCCCGCCCTTTAATATGAACTACGTGGCCGTATTGACGAGTTATCTGAGCCAGTGGAGATTCTAAACTGGACGTCATCAAGCCCATTGTGAACTTGGATGTTTTCTTTTCTTCAATGTACCGTGCTAAATCCTGAGCCATAACTAAAGGGGCGTCTGAATAGCCGCTGCCAGAATTAATTAAAAGAAGGGTTTTCTTGTAGCGTCGTTGAAGGTCAGCCGCAGCGTCGTACATGTTTTTGCCTGGGAAACCAGGGTCATCTGGGGTCAACACTACTTTGTTTCTCCAGCCTATTTGGCTGAGGGCGATTTGGCTCATTGCCGCGTTTAGTGAGTGAAGTGATCTGCCTGATCCTGCGCAGACGACGCAGTCAGCGGCTTTCAAGGTTTCATATAAGGGTGAAAGGTTTTTTCGTCTGATGCTGAGGATGTTGTCTCGGATTTTGTTGACGTAGCCTATGCTGCTGATTTTGCTTTTGATGTGTACGGCACCTCAATTCAACAAGATTTCGGATACTCTATATTATTTTTGTGCTTCCAAATTTCAAAGTCACTATAACGCGAATTAAATAGTTTCAATTTAGCGTTACTTGCTCACGTCACTCGAGAGCTTTTAATTGAAGCTTAAGGCTCTCCATGTGAAAGTTTTTCCGGTATTATTTCCTCTACTTTTGTCTTACTTCTCTCTAAATTCTGTCTGGATTCTTCTTAGAACTTAATTTTGTGATCTTTCCTAACTTTCAATGATTTTTGGCAAACACTTTGCCCAAACAACTAATCCTTTCAAGTCAACGAAAGGACCTAGTTTGATTCCCTTTCTATCAAAGTATGTTTTCATGTTAGCTTCAAGTCTTTCTCGACTCACTTCTGCTAGCTTGCTGAGGCTATCGTAACCGGCCTCACAAAGATGATTTGCCGTCTTCCAATTCATATAGGGAAGGCGGGTCAAGTCAGCCTTGTTAGTTAAGTTCAAAATGAAAGTTTCAGGCGTTCCCGTCTCTAGCGATATTTTCTTTCTTCCCTTTTTTGTTCTGCCATACTCTAGAAGATCCAAATTAAACTTGATGTTGCGCTCTCTCAGTTTTTCAATATACTCCTTGTAAATCTCATTGTTTGCATCAATTAGCTTTTTCAAATACACGTTTCTGAAGGGTAAAACCCAGCGAAAGATGTAGTTGAGAGCGGATATTAAGTCTGTGAATGCCAATTCAGATCTTTTCAGAAAGCTTTCACATTTCTCTCTTGTCTCTACCTGATGCACTAAATCAGAGTAGCTCCTAATTCCAGAAGCCTCAATTTTTTCAAAAGTAGTGGTTAAAGTGGTTACCAACTCTTTGTATTTTGGGTAGCTTCCAAGGAGGGTCTTTAAATATACTCTAGCTTCTTTCATGTTATGATTGTAGTATTCCTTTACGAAATTGTAAGAGAGCACTCTAAACATTTTCATTATCAAATCTTCATAGTGCCAAAGAGTCATTTTCTTAGCTAAATTCCACTCTATCATTAGATTCGTCTCTATACTTCTATTCAGCTCAGTTGAGTCTTATAACTTATTGTTGGTGTTAGATTTCAGTTCAAAGTTGCTGGTGGATAAAACTTTTATATGTGATGAATTGTGGATATGCATATATCGACTCATATAGAACACGGTGCTATAATGGAACCAAGCAAAAAACCATTAAACGTCCTTATCAAACAGTTACACGGAAACATTGAAGTTGTCCTCAAGAATGGCTGCGAATACAAGGGAAAGATGATTAAATGCGACGGGCACATGAACATACTTCTGGAAGGAGCAACTGAATGCAAGCAAGAGCAGCTGCTCACAAATTACGGCAACGTTCTACTACGCGGAAACAACATCCTCTACATAATTTTAGACGCCACTAAACACTAAAACACAGACACTCTGCCTTTTCAGTCACGCAACTGCAAGCGTCCTCACCTTGATTTCTAAGCTAAATCTGCGACTGAAAAGCGAAAAATTCGTCAGGTTCTTCGCCAAGTTTGCAGGCACAACCATAATAGACTTAAGACTCCAAATAATTTGCCTTTGCAAACTTCAAAAAATCACGCGCTTCATGTAAAATTTTTATTTATTACCTAGCGTATAAGCTCTTAACGGAGAGTTTTGAAATGAGCGAAAAGGAATTGCGAGTGTCAAAAATTAAGGATGGCACTGTTATTGATCACATAAGCGGCGGATACGCCTTAGACGTTGTTAAAATCTTGGGAATAACGGGACGCGAAAGGAGGGTGATGACCATTGCCATAAACGTTCCGAGCAAACGCTTCAAGGTTAAGGACATCGTGAAAATTGAGGGGCGCGCACTTAATTCACAGGAAGTTAACAGGATCGCATTGGTGGCGCCTCATGCTTCCATTAACATTATCCGTGATTATAATGTTGTGGAGAAGTTGGAGGTTAAGTTGCCGAAAATCATTGAAGGCATTATAAAGTGTGTGAATCCCGCTTGCGTAAGCAACAGCAACGAGCCTGTTGTAGCTAGGTTCTATGTCCAGAGTGAGGAGCCTCTGTGGTTGAAGTGCCATTATTGTGGTTACATTTTGGAGAAGGCTGATGTGTTGCAGCAGTTGTAGAGTTGTTGTTCATGGTCGGAACTGGCAGTAAAGTTTATATCGTAAGATGTTATATTCCATTTTAATAATATGTACAAATATAGACATATTGTATAGCTGTAAAACACAAATACACAAGGTGAAAAGATGTTAGATATACCAATCATAATCCTACCCGTAATCTGGGCGTCTTTTGCGTGCTGCCTATTATGGTATGTAACCTCAGCGAAACGCCACGTGCCAATCACTTTTAATGACGCAAAAACGTTATGGAAAATCCACAAGAAAAATGCCCGATGCTCCGGCCACAAATGGCACCCCATTTCAGGTAAAGGCGGCAAAATCTCTGGCTTTGAATGCGAGTGCGGATACAAGTACAATCAAAAACGGCCGATAGTATCCAGTATGCCTAAAAATCGCCATCGCGACCATAGAAATCAAGCTGCTTTTCCGGTTGCATCCTACTAATTCAGTTTTCTCTATTTGAATCTGCTGTCTGCCTAGTTTTAGCGCGTGCCAGTCGAAGCAATTTTCTGAAATAGTTTTCACTCAAAATCTGGCCTTTGTTTATGCCTGGGCACTCTTCCGTGTGAAGAAACGTGTACTTTTGGCTATTTAGAATTTTGAGTTCAAACGGATAAAACCTGCAGATCAAAGGCCTCACAGAGTAAATTGTGCAACGATTATCTTTTAAGAAGACACATTTTCCCTCATCCGCCGTTTTTCTCATTTCGTAGCTGTAAGGCGCTTTATCCTTGATTTTCACCGCGAACTTGGAGATTGGTTGCAAAGTTGCTGTGGCGATCTGTTCAGCTTCTGTTTTTAAGAGGAGAACATGCCTAGTCTTTTCTTTTGTGTCGCCGCAACATATTCCGCATTTTATACAGCGAAAACGCACCGCGGTAGGATAGTCAAAGTTCACTTTTCGTCTCAACAAAATCTATAATTTGCTAAACTGCCATAAAAACCTCTTAGAAGGAACTCAAGCGTTAATCGTCTGGCATAAACAAGCAGTCGCCTAATTCTAGTAGTAGCCTTTAGTTACATTTCAAAATTCGGAATAACCACTTATTAGGTCGCAGTCTTTGTTGCAGGAAAGGGAGAAGACGGTTAAACATGAAGTGTCCAGTTTGCAGTGGCAAGTTAGATATTGATTTGAAACAGAAGACAGCTCAGTGCCACACCTGTGGTTGGAGCAAACTTTTCCGCAAAAAATAGTTGCTTCTTCAGAACTTAGAGTGCAGTTATTTGTTTCTGTGGCCTTCGCCATACTGGTAGGGTCTACTACGGTTCTTGTTTAATTTTTTCTTAAATACTACATCCATATTTACGGTGGGGCATGCCAAGCGGCTTGCGTCCAACACGTAAAAGATCACGTCGATTAGTTCTTCTGCAATTTTCTCTTCGTTTTCGCCCTTTTTCCATGCGTCACTGGCTTCGCCTAGCTCTATGAAAGCGAAAAGGAGTTTTTTAGGGATGTCTTCTGGCTTGTTGTAGAAGCCTTTCTCTATGACGAGGGATTCGATTTCCTTCTTCATCTCTTCCAAGTGCATTTTCAGCTTTTCTCCTCTGCGTTTCTGGTTGTTGGTTTTCTCTTTTGTGCTCTCAAGACTATAGCCCCCCTTATATAAAGACTGAACTTCAGTGTAGAACCCGTGTTTAACTTTTGAAGCTTAGGCCTTTATCGTCTCTGGGCATCTACTGCCTTCTTTATATATAAATTAGGTTAAGTTGCAACCCAACAAACTTTGTATAAGGCGATGCCACCCCGCCCGCCGTTACTTATTTCCCATGGAGAGCTTGAAAAAATGATTGAAATATGTGTCAATTGTGAAGATCCAGCACTCCAACGATGGCTTGACCCGATGACGAGGCAAAGCACAAAGTACGGCTTCGTGGATTTGATAATTGCATATGCTTTCAAGATTGGAATCCGCGGTGAGGTCTCATAACGTACAGGACCTGCATCTCCATAGCTAGCTTTTGGCTGGATAATTTGCTTCGTTGGTAACTGCAAGGGCTCGTCCTTCAGTTAGGGCTTGAGCAACCTTTCTTCTTGCACTTTGAAGAAGTCTCCAAACAGTACCTCTTGAGACGCCCATTTCTATTCCTGCCTGTTCCTGAGATAAGCCTTCAAGATCCACTAGTCTTAGCGCTTCTATTTCGGCTGGTTCAATTGTAATAGGGCTGGCGGTTATTCTTGGTTCTGGGATGAATTTTTCTACCTTTGAGGGGATTGGTATGGTGACTGGTTTGGGATATCTTCCTCTTCTTCCTCGTCTGCGTCTTCGTCTCCACGGCATTTCAATCAGCTGTATTATAGTCGTTCCGTAACTCTTATATATTTCTGTGCATTATCTAATAAATGTAAACTGTGCATAAACACAAAATAGAGGTGAAAGAAAACATGCCAAGAGGAGATAGAACAGGACCGTGGGGCGCTGGACCCATGACTGGAAGAGCAGCAGGATATTGCGCTGGTTACTCAGTTCCCGGATTCATGAATCCAGGACGTGGATATGGAAGAGGTTTCGGTAGAGGATGGGGTAGAGGCTGGGGCAGAGGTTTCGGTAGAGGATGGTATGTGTACCCACCGCCCGTAATTGGTCAACCCGCTTACCCACAGGTATATCCGCCAGCAACACAACCGCAGTCTCCAAAACAAGAAGTTGCAGCCCTAGAAAACTATCAAAAAGAATTGGTGGCAGAGAAAGCAGACCTTGAAAAAGAAATGGATGACATCAAAGCTAGAATCGAAGAATTGAAAGCAAAACTCGAAAAGTGAAGCAACAGCAAACAGAAACGTGAATGTGGAGCTCATTAAGGAACTTAGAAATCAGGGGAAGGTGAAATATTTATGAGAAAGCATAGGATAGCCGTTGCAACGGATGGAAAGGACGGCTTAGAAGATGTTGTATCAAATGTTTTTGGTAGAGCTAGAACATTCACTATAGTTGATGTTGAAGATGAAAAGATAATCGGCGTAAGCGTGCTGGAGAACCCTGCACTATCCTACCGCCATGGAGCTGGACCCATCGCAATTAAAATGTTGATTGATGACGGTGTGGAAGTGGTGCTTGCTAATGAACTTGGCGTTGGTGCATCTGATATCCTTAAGCAGCATAACATAATTTATATCCAAGCCAAACCAGGCACTAACGTTGGGGAGGCCACCAAAAAAGCACTGCGCACACACAAAAGGAAGCTATCGCAGATTAGCTGAGAGACTGAAATCAGAAAGCAACTTTTCCTATTTGAGATCATAAAGTTTCTGTTCTATATTTTTCGCTATCAGCTACATAAATGACAATTGTTTGCTCGCGAATCATAACGGTTTATACTTCTACATTTAAAAATATCTTTATAACGAATGCTATTAGGAATGTTAGAGCTGCTATTCCAAGGCTGATCAATACCATTTCTGAAAACCTGTTTTTGAAGGAAATTTCTTTTGCAACGGAAATGTAGAAAGTGAATATGAAAATCACTATGACCGCGTTTAGAAGCGTGAAGCTTAGGCATAGAAGTGGATCTGCAAAAACAAAGTAGGGGAATATCAGGAATAAAACCGTGATAACATAGGCGGTGCCGGTGTAAACTGCTGCTTTAAATGGCTTCTTAATATGGCCTTCAGATTTTGTAGACAAATATTCTGATGTGGCCATTGATAGGGACGCAGCAATCCCAGTAATCAAACCTGCCATCGCAGTTAGGCGGGTATTTTGAAGAGCAAATGTTAAGCCTGCAAGAGCGCCTGTGAGTTCTACTAGTAAAATAGACTACTAGAAATCTAATATGTTATCTGCCTTGGCTTTTAGCTTTGCTAGAAGATTTTCATACCATTTAGGCACTTCGAATTTCTCCACTTTTCTTCCAGGTGAGTAGGGTTTTAAGTCAAGAACAGGTGTTCCATTAAATGCGTCTAATCCCTTAACTCTTATAATTCGACCTTTTTTCCATAGCAGTTTGACTACAGATAACCCTATTGGATTAGGTCTATGGGGCGAATCTAAACAGAAGACTCCAACTAAAGGCAAGTCCTCCAGCTTTAGACCATACTTAGTGAATCTCCTAGGTCTAGCTTTCAAAAGTTTCCTCTGTTTTTCAGTGACCTTATGCAAATAGAAAAGAACTAACAAATGAGAAAAACCGTCAATAGCTTCCAAACCTTCAGCATATTCAGCAAAAATCTCTATTTCAGCTTCAAGGTCGTGAAACAGCGTATTCTTAACCTCCCCATCACTCAGTTCTGTTCTAACAGAACCTATCGGATTGAATCTAATATTCAAGAATTCCACCTACATCCTGCGCTTATCCACTTAATAACATAAAGTCCAGTCTCCATTATATATTCATTTAAAGAATGAAAAAAATTGTCTTTTTCAAATTGAGTTTAATAATAATTTTATATTGAACTACTTCTTGTAAGCTATTTCCTATCTGTAAATCGGCCATCGTCGCTAACTATGGAGAGTCTGTTGATATTATTTTTCAACCAGCCTATTCTTGCTGTTTTTCTTTGATCAAATTTTGGAACGTACGGTTTGATGTCCAAAAGCGGTGTGCCATCTATGATGTCTAAATCCTGAATGTACAGTATGTTATCTTCAACCTTTGTAAGGCGTACGATTGATATTCCGATAGGATTAGGCCTTGAGGGGGCACGTGTAGAAAACACTCCATGAAGGTTTTCATCCAAATATGGTTTTACAATTAAAGAATAGTCTCTTGATAAGTGAAAGTGATAAATTAGAATAATATGCGAAAATCCCTCAATGTCTTTCAAGCCTTCAACATATTCGCGAGCCAACTCAACGCTTCCCTTGTTTCCTTTTGAAGCTACAGATTGTATTGGAACATTTTGCGATTTTCTTAATGGCGAATGTACAATTCCAATAGGCTTGTATCTTACTTCTTTCATTCAATTTATCCCAAAATTCCTATGCAAAGAGCGGCTTTAATTTTTTGGGTTGGATTTGGGATTAAAATTTAACCCTAAAACCTGAACCCGCACGCATAGAAAAATTGCTTTATGCACGCGCGTATGCCTCGACCAAGTCACGCGCTGAAAGCATACCTACCAGTTTACGCTCTTTGGTAATAGGCAACCTCTTTATGTGTTTTGAAGTCATGATGACAGCGGCGTCGTGAACGCTTATCCCTATTGGCGCTGTAATAAGCGGCGATGAGCATACTTTACCTACCTCTTTTATCAACGATTTATCCTTCGCCAAGAACTTGGTGAGCAGGTCTCGTTCGGTGAATATGCCTATTGGCTCTCCTTCGCTCGTGATGATGACGCTGCCGATGCGGTTTTCGGCCATAATCTTCGCTACCCTGTCTACGACCGTTTCCTCGTCAGCGGTTATGACTCGCTTAGTCATAAAGTAATCAACTTCAAACCATACCTGCATAGTTTCGGGGATCTCGGGTAGACTCCTGATCATGTCTGAAGCGGTTATGATCCCCACAAGATTTCCGGATTCACAGACTGCAAGTCGCCGTATTCTCTTCTCAATCATCGTTCGAGCCGCCTCTTTTACTTGGGATGTGAGGCATATTGTAATTACAGGGTAAGACATGAATTTCTCAACTTTTTCCTCTTTTATACTAACTCCACCAACTAGCCAATCTTTCTCCAGATCAATTCCCCTACTCACAACGCTTAACAGGTCCCTCTCGGTTATTATGCCCACAGGCGTATCATATTTCATTACTACCAAGCTTCCAATGTGTTTCTCACCCATTAGCCGGGCAGCCTCATGCAATGTGCTTTCAGGAGTTATTGTAACAACTTCATGGGTCATGATCTCCTCTATCTTTCGGTGACTCACGAGACCGCGGTTGTGTTGGGTGGATTCAATGCGAGGGGCACTTGTGGATTCCTTTTTCAAGTCTTTAGGTGTTTCCATCTCTTTCCCTTACTATATTATTAATTTGTAGCTTAATTAAGGTATAATGTGTGCGTGTGCATGAGACAATTTTTCTATGTATAAGGGTTAATTTTTAATCTATACCATGTACTTTGCGGATATAAATTGATAAGGAGTTGTTTTCTAGAATTTTTCTACCATATTTTTAGGTTTTTGAAGGTTGCTTGAGCATCGAACCAACATAGAGTCCAATGAAACCTAAAGCTACTACAAGGATTATGTTGAAGAACATGTTTCCCCGTCTGGATAGGTCGTAAAGGAACCATTCTAATGTTGACACTGCAGTTCCACGGCTTGCCTCCAAGTATGTTTCCTTAGCTAAAAGACCCCAGTCTACAAGAGTTGGCTGGAACACTACCACAAGCAGTTCGTAGAATGCGCTTAGAACCACTATTCTTAAGATTGCATCTCTTCTCCCTTTTCTTATCTCTTCGCCGAACAAGTAGCCAACAATTAGCATGCTTAGAAAAACGGAGATAAGCCCAACAGCGTAATATGCTTCCATGGTGACACCTAAAGCTGGAAGTGCTACAATTGCGATTGGAAACGCTATCAGAATTTGTAACACACAATAGGTTGCTACAGCAATTATGATATCGCCAAACTTCACCCTGTCACCTCCATTAAAACGAAGAACCGACAGGTGTCATATCTTCTGCCTCACTTTTTATGACTTTTGGAAAAAACTCTGGTTCTACACTATCTAGGCTGGACACCTAAGCCTTCCAGCTTGAAACTACTTTTCAAAACTCTCGCACAACCCGAAGCACCTTCGGCTCTACTAAGACTTTTAACTATAGCCTCTACTCAGATTTAATGCGTACGTAATGCTCCAACAACTTATTTAGTTACTTTCTTAAAGCGCCACCGCATTTTGCACGAATAGCGCTAAGAAAAACACTGTGAATACTGCTACTAACAATCGCTTGCTCTTGGTCACTTCAATCTCCGCCAATCAACTCCGCGTTTCTATTCGAATTGAATATTGAATTTCAGAAATCGGTTCTGTTAACTTTTCGGGGTCTTCCATGGACAAAGAGTAGTCCATGTTGACCAAAGGAGCTTTTTTATAACAAAATTTCAGAGCTAACACGCGTTTCAACTAAAATGTGGAAAGTTTTATTTTCAAAACGCTGTCTAATGAATTGAATATGACAAAAAGCTAGCTTTGGAGATAATCAATCTCCTATCTAGCCAAAAGTTAAGAATGGGTAAAAAGAGTGTATATGTTTGACAAGGATAACATTAGGAAACTACTAAGTGAAAATTATCCCCTGTTAAGCATTCTGATTGGGATTGTGCTGGTTTCGGTTTCAATAGGTCCCTTTCAAAATGGGGATACGCAGCTTGAATACGAAGCTGCATCAGGGGTAATTAGATGGGGCATGCCCTACATGAAATATTATGGCGACATGATTAACCAGCCACCATTAGGCTTCTACATTGAAGCACTGTTTTTCAAAGTCGCTGGTTTATCATTCGGCAACGGGGTAGCCCTAATAACGTTGTTTGGTCTTGGATGCACTGTCTTGGTATACAAAATCGGGAAGGTTTTATATGGTAAACCAACGGCGCTGTTCGCTACCGTGCTCTTCGCTTTGACCCCATGGCAGCTTGCCCTTTCGAGAAGCTTCCTTATCGACGTGCAGTGTTTATTCTTTAGCCTGCTTTGTCTATTTGTAGGAATACACGCAATTCGCAAAGATTCAGAAAAACTTTTCATGGTTTCAGGAACTCTTTTCGCCATAGCTCTTCTAACAAAATTTTTTGCCATCTTTACACTGATTCCTCTAGCTTTGTTTTACTTTCATTATCGCCAGAAGAATTTGAGACACATATTTACTGTGGCTGCATATTTTTTACCCACCTTACTTCTTTCTTTCTTCTGGTATGACGTCATTTGGGGGCGAGGGCTACTTTACCTTGATACTCATGCCGCTTTTAGTCATGATGATTTTGTGAACTTTAATGCTGTCGGCGTTGTTCCTTCGTACTGTTTTGTCGGCAATTTTCTTTTGGAGGCTTTGGGAGCGTTGTTCTTGGTTGCAACAGTCTTGTCTTTGCTTGTTTGTTTTTTGCGTAGGAAACTCTTCGCAAAGATACTTCCTTTTGATTTAATATGCTTGGCAACTATTGTTGCAATTGGAAGCGTAAACACCTTTCTGGGAGTTGGTCTGAATCTTAGCTTCCCTTATAATAATGCCATTAAGTATAATTATCAGTCCTTGCCTTTCTTCAGTTTGCTGGCTGCATCATTGGTGGTTAAATGTTTTTCACTGTTTAATTCAGCAAAATCGAAGGAAAAACTGAGTAGTTTGCTCTTTTCTATTGCTTTGGTCGGGCTGATTTTGTTGGTAGTATCAATGTTTCTTAATATGAATTATGTGCATCAATTTTCCACAGCGGATCATTTGCTATTCAGAGTGGAGAGGAACGGGAATGTTGGTTATTCTTTTGTTAATTCCTCGCCAATTGACAAAAATAGTCTCCTAATGAACATTCAGTATTTGGGGTTCGCGTTTGTGCTATCTGGACTTGTATGGGCAAGTAGGCATAAACTTGTCAAGGCGTTCAAGTTTTATGCTGAATTATAGCGCGCGCTATAAGCACCGTTTGGTTAACGGACCTCTCAGTAAAACCCAAAAGACCCTAAGAGTTAACGGACCCCTTTCAATCTTTGTAGTGCAGCGAAAAATAGATGATCACGTGCATCTGCATTCACAATCCGACTCACCATATGATTAACGCTTTCAAGGCTAGAAGCGGAAAAACCACCAAAACACCAAACAAGACAGCAGTCAAAACCATTATTCGCCAAGCCCTCATTATGTGAGTCGGAGATAAGCCTTCACCGTCTCCTAATTTATAGAAACCCGGTTTTTCCAGCTGAACGCTTAATGCGCC
>Ga0209636_10000537_pt1 | contig 37477 bp, 41 predicted proteins | sample DeeMarSWOR152_54_FD_187464 | JGI IMG/M metagenome (GOLD analysis project Ga0209636, IMG submission 187464) | Marine sediment microbial communities from White Oak River estuary, North Carolina - WOR-1-52-54 (SPAdes) (version 2) | ecosystem: Environmental > Aquatic > Marine > Intertidal zone >... | reverse complement strand
TCAAAAAGGAATGAGACGAAGTGAAACTGGAAGAAGAAAAATGAGCAAAGTCTGACTAGAAATAGCCAGAAAGAAATCCTGACACGGTCAATTTCCATGAATTTTGAATAGAACTTTCTTTCTTAAGGTTATTTATCGAACTTCCTACAATGTTGTTGTAGAAGGAGAGATAGGGAGGTGAGATTTTGATTAGAAGAAAATCAGTCCCACTATTACTAATGATGCTGACTCCGCTTCTTATAGGTATACTAACGTCAGCATTTGATTTGGTGGTTGCTAGAGTGAATGGATATGCAAGTATTGAAGGGCTTACAACTACGCTTTATGATCCATTCAATGTTTGGAATTACACTGGGGCATGGGAATATTTAGATCCTTATGGATCAGGAGCAGAAGGTCATGTTGATGTCAGTAACGGAATGTTACATGTTTCAGGTTATGGTCCTCCTTATGGAGATTGTGGCTTAACAACAATAAAAGAGTTCAATTACACCATCATTGTCGAAGCAAGACTTAGATCCAATAGCGATAGTAACTCTCCTAAAGTGATATTCGGACTATTTGGTCAACCAGGTTTCATACATATATATTATGATTCGTCTGGTGGTGGATGGCATGCAGGCTATTATGAAACAACAGGAATGAGTGATGCCATTTGGGGAGGTTCTCTGAGTGCTGGAACGTGGTACAAACTAAAACTGGTTGTGAATAAAACAAACTTCAAAGTGTATCTAAACGATGTCTTAGAAGTTGATAGAGATTGGTCATCTCCGCAAGAACACCAAAAAACTGTTAGCTTTTCATCATCGTATGGCAGCTTTGGTAGTGGAGATTTTGATTGGATAAAAATTTTTTCTCCATCAGTTGGAGGCTATGCAATTCCAATAGACAAACTTGGGCTATTAGCTCCTTACATCGCATTGGCTGTGGTCTTAGTGTCTATCACTACCCTATCAGCTTATGCTTGGAAACACAGGACAAAAAAGACAACAATACAAAGAACCAAGACTGCTCAAACACTATAGTCTCCCTTTTTTCTATAATAGAAATTAGTTTCTGAAACCATTTATTCACTCTAGACTATAATGCTGACCAGGTGAATAATATGAAAAACAAACTTGGAATAGTAATAATCCTGTTACTCTCAACAACTCTAGTGTTATCTATTGCTCAACAAAGTGGAAGCTTAGGAGAGTATGATCCTCATTATGATGGGGATATGAGTGGAAAGATAGATCCATATGATTTTGCATACTTTGCGTCAATTTATGGAGCTGAGGGAAATCCAATAAATTGGACACAGTTGCTTGAAGATGTTAATGAGCTCCAATTGAAAGCAGAGAGTTTAGAGGAGAGAATTCAGAGACTAGAAGAGGGATTGCCTTTCCTTGATGATTTCAACGATGGAGTCCTAGATGGATGGACAAGACATACAGGATCTTGGAGCATTGATTGGCAAGACTCTGGTGATGGTTACTACGTTGGTTCAAATGGTTTAACTATTATCGATGGAATAAATCAGAGTGATTGCGTTATTGAAGTAACAATTAGATTCAATAATACGCCCCTCGGATTTAGAGCAGGAGTTATATTCAGATACATTAACGAGAGTCATTACTACTATTGTCCTTTAAGCGATCACTATGATGATGTGGCAATATGCAGGATTTCCCCTGACAACCCAACATTTGGACATCTAATTAACTCTACTGGAAATTGGCAGTATCCAATTCAATCAGATACTGATTATCTTCTAAAAGTAATAGTTCAAGGCAATGTATTCAGATGTTCCATCAATGATCAGTTGATTGTGTCAGGATCAGATGGTAATTATACTGTTGGGAAAATTGGGTTTAGAGTGCATAGCGCATATGCCTTCTTCGATGATATAAAAATAACATGGATTGACTAATTGTCTCTGATTTATCTTCACATATATGTTGTTTAGCTCATAGAATGTGGATGAAAAAAGAGAGAAGGTTTAAGCTATTGCCATAGTATTAGAAATAGCTCTTCTTGTAATGGTTTTCTTAAGACTATTTTTCGGACAGTCCGAATTTCTTCTATAGACTCCCTGAAATGTTTGTGAAGAAGATATTACGAAAGCAGTATAACAGTATTGAAAGGTACTTGTGCCCTTAAGGGTATAGTCAAAGCAAATTAACTTTTACGAGTTACAATAAAGCTTAACTACAAATTATGTATATAATAGAGTATATGAAATACTGTATTCAGAAGATGATTAAGAGTGAAGAATAAAGTAAAAAATCTAATGTATTTCCGTGAGATTGATGAATCTGAAATTAATCAATGGAGATCTTCTCCAAAGAGTTCCACTACTAGGCTTTTTGAGGATTTTCTCTATTCTAAGATAAAGATGGCTGAAGTTATGGTTGATCAGATTCCAGTTAAAGATGCTGGAAATTCTAAAGTCCGGAGCACTAAACAAGATAGAATTGCAAGTAGTTTTTATGCTTGGAGAAAAAAGCGTCACACAAAAGATGCAATGGCTAGATTTGGAATTGAAAAGATAATCTTAATCAGAAGAGGAGAAAAGATTGCCCTCAAAAAGAAAAAAAAGAGTGAAAACAGAAGTTCCAGGAATAAGAAGTAATTTGCACAGTAATGAACTTTGCAGAAAGGTACATCATCGCTTGAAGCACTATAGAGAAGAGATACAATTCTGCTTGGCTTTGTGGATTCAATTGGAGTGTAAGAGTGAGTGTATGTAGGTGTGTACATGAGTGTATTCACCATTTTATTAAACATTATAGGTGGTGATTGGACTTGAAGGAGAAGAGCTCTATTTTTAGGATTGATGAGGATGCTAATGATCGTTTTCAGAACATGAAGAAGAGAAGAATTAGCAAGTTGATGAATGTTCTAAAAAAATTAAAGAAGGTTGATAAAGCTGAGTTACTAGCTTCTTGTTCAGTTAATTTTGGTTGGAACATAAAGACCACAAGGTATTACTTGAGAGATCTAGAAACTTTGGGTAAGATAACAGATAAGAATGGTAATATTGAATGGTGTACTGAAGAAGAAAAAACAGAGGAGCAGTGAATACTATGATACTAATTGTAGCTAGAACTCCATAGACACTAGCTTGTTGAAGAAATATCCTCTGTCTTAGTTCTTATGGCTTATAGAAGAGATTCTAGTAATGGAAAAATGACCTGGTCATTTTTATGGTGTTTTTCAGCTATCATAGTCAGGCTTTATTCTTTCTTCTGTAAACTAGAGATACTAGTAAAGTCATGATCATGAATAGGGGGAGTATGATTAGAGAGGGAATTTCTGGTATGTCATCTTCGTGAACGTAGAGAGTCCAATCATAGGGATTGAATTCATTGTAGTAGTTGCTGATTACTGCAACTCCTTCAACCAATAATGCTTTGTTAACATTCTTGTAGTGGGTTGAGCTATGCCTAACGTAGACAACACAGACTAATCTGCCATATGGATCTGTCTCATAAATATCATCTATGTCCAAGTAGACAGTTTTTCCTTCTATCAAGTTTTCTAGACATTGTTTAGCATCATAGTACCCACTCTCTCCATATTCAGGAGCATCTATGTCAGCTAGCCTTATCCTGTCTCCAGAAGTTGTGTCAAAAGTGTCTCCATCAATAACCCAATCACAAACAGCAACTTCATCTATCTCTCCAGAGGAACTATGAACCAAAGGAATAGAAGATCCAATTATGACCATAAAGGCCAAGAACAAGAAGAATCTCCCTTTCACCTCTCAAATCTCCCCATGTCGTAACTACACTGTTATCTTCTGGTTATTTCCTGTTTTATGACTTATGGAAGAAACTACTATTGGTATTGGTGTATGTTATTGTGCCTGTGTATGTGTGGGTGTATATATTGTTCATCTATAATCTCTCTAGAATAGATAGTTCTGCACTCTAGGAGCTAGCTTAGATGAGAACAGACTGAACACAAGAGAATATCACACTCCCTTCTTCTGTGGATTATGAAAGATCTTTGAATTTTATGTTGACCAGGTGAGTGCTTGTGTTTATAGCCTTATTTTATTCCTTTTAGCAGGTTTTCTGGACTGTTTTCAGGATTTTATTCAATCTATAGTAGATATCTTCCCAGGATAGCCTCGATTATCAAGTATTATTCAACTATAGTAAGTAGAGCTTGTTATAGACCGGTCTTTAATGGTCCTTTTAAGCTGGAGCTTGACCTAAGGTCCTCTTCAGGTGTTCAGCTTTGAAAATAATCTGTCAGGTCTGTGGAGTACAAGGCTATCTCCAGCATATTGGTAAGGACTACTACAGGGTTCGGCACTACACTGGCTACAAGGAGGGCAAGCCCAAGTTCAAATATCACAGGCAAGACCCAGAATATATTCTTAAACAGTTAGACCAGAAGACCAATATTGACCCAGGTGGTCAGAGACTAGTTGACCAAAATCTTAAAGCAAACAGCTTCTTTAACGAAGAGACTTGTGGGCCGGTAGATCAGTCTGGTACGATCGCCGCCTTCGCAAGGCGGAAGCCGCGGGTTCAAATCCCGCCCGGTCCACCATGTATAAACCCGATATGATTTCAATGAAAGAAAAGATTTTTAGACTATTTGGCGGTTAAGGAAAGAGGCTATGCTGATTCTCTCGGGCGGGGAAAAGTTCCCAAATATCTGGCATATTAATCGTATAGGAGAAAAAATATTTGGAAATCTCATCAGAAAATAAATGGTTCCTAGAATGGTTGCTGCAGGAGTAACCCTAGCAATAGCCGTACAATACACTACCAAATATCTAGAGGACAGAGCAGTTTTAGCAGCACGGGCTGAAATGGAAAAGCTGATGATGACTTCTTTAGCTCAACAAAACGCCCAAGTTCCACAAAACAACGAATTTACAACGTCAAACACAACAAAAATGATGTAAATTTCCCATGAGACACGTTGTTACACACTGTCTCACATTTGTTACACGCTAATTTATTTGGAAAAAGACGTCTTTTCTCTTAATTTTGAAAAATTTTTTTCCTAATAACCATCAAACCAATGGAATAAGAACAAACATTATTCTAATTTTTGTGTTACACACGTGTCTAGGACACAAACACGTTTGTGTAACAATTTGTGTAACAAATGTGGCACAATGTGTAACAAACAAATTATTTGGAAAATTATTCTTATATATTATTTTGAGTAAACATCTGGGAACTCGAGCGCGTCAAGATTTGAAACCCTAAACTACCTTTAGGACAGAATTGAAAAAGGAATAACTGTTAGATAATCATATCATTCGTGAACTTTAATCCTTTTGGGTGTTAAACTGCACGATTTGCAACTTAAATTGGGCGAATACGGATTCTGGTGTAGAGCTTCGCCTATTTAGGCTATTGATTCACATTTCATAATCATTTTGTTCTACTCATACGTTATCAAATAATGCTGTGGGGTATACAAACTGGGAAAGGCAGCGTTGACAGCTCCGTTGTATATTTCCTTTGCATGGAGCTTGATTATTAGTTACCAGCTATTTACTCAAACAGCCGTCTATTCAATCGTTCACCTTTTAAACAGTTTTTTGCCTTCAACAGCTGAAATGCTGATCTCTCGTATAGATACAATTGTTTTCATACACGCTTTCGCGTGGATTTTTGTCCTATCGTCAGTAATACCTTCAATCATTCTTGGAAAGGGAAGAAGCGTTCTTCTCCAGTTTTTTCTATGTTTAACCGTAACATTTGTAGCTGTATCGGTTGAAGACATATTGACACTTATGATTGGAACGCAGCCAGCTGCTCAACTGCAAACTTTTTCCGTATTGTTCCAAAACCCTCTGATCGCTGGAATTTACTTATCCGCTCCCTACGTTTCCATGCTTTATCTCGACATCCGCTCAAGGAGAAAGAGCGAAAAGGAAGAACCGCAAGAAACAGAGACTGTTATCTTAGAGGAAGTTACTCCAACAGAACAAGAGGTAAGCTGCAACGCAACAAGTAGTGAAACAAAGATCACAAACGGTGCAAACTTGTTTTCTGCAGACAAAAGCAAAACCAGTTTTCTTTATGGAACTGCAGCATTGTGCTTCGTACTGGCATTAGTCACCTTTTGGTTTGATAAGATTATTATATCTTCACTATTAACTCAGTCGTACACGCTCCTCTATGTAATGGTGTTTACATGTCTGGGTTTGGTCTTAACAGTTTTAGGTCACTATATGACCAGCTTAGTCGAATAAGCAGTTGCACACGCACACATCTGCTATAGATAAGCCACAGGAATATCTCGTAGCTGTCGCATTTCTATAAATTACCTATTTAAGAGAGAAAATTCGCATAATAGTCAACAGTGAAAATCATGGAAGCTGAGGTTATAACTAGCCGAGAGATGCGTGCTCTTGAAGTGAACGCTGAATATTTTGGTGTTTCACGTTTACAGCTCATGGAAAATGCTGGTCGCAGCGTTGCTTCTGAAATATCCGCCCGATTCCAACCTAAAAGGACACGTGTTGTAGTTTTTTGCGGTCTGGGCGGAAACGGTGGTGATGGCTTCGTGACAACTCGCCAACTCCTTTCTTTAGGGTATTCAGTGGAAGTTGTGGTGGCAGGTAAAACTGCTGATATTAAGCATGAAGCAGCATTGAAGAACTGGTCTGCTTTGCAATCTTTACGGAGTTCTATAGTGATACATGAAGTTACTGATTCATCCCAAGTCCCTGAAGTTAAGGCAGATGTTGTTGTTGACGCTTTGTTGGGCATTGGATTAAAAGGAGTTCTACGGCAACCAGCTTTGCAGTTAATTAAGACAATAAATGGAATTCAAGCTTTTTGTTTGGCTGTTGACGTTCCAACGGGTATAGATTCAGACTCTGGGAAGGTGTTAGGTGAAGCTGTCAAAGCCGATTTAACGGTTACATTTCACAAAGCGAAGCCAGGCTTGCTCAAAGCGGGCGAGTATGTAGGCGAACTGGTGGTGAAGGATATTGGGCTACCTAGAACTTTTGAAGGATTTGCAGGGCCAGGTGACGTTACGCTTGTTATTAACCCCCGTCCTGTTGAATCGCACAAAGGTGATTTTGGCAAATTACTAGTTGTGGGTGGAAGTGAGACCTATTCTGGTGCCCCGGCTCTTGTTGCTCTTGCGGCTCTCCGTACTGGTGTAGATTTGACTTACATCGCCGCTCCTGAAAAAACCGCTTATGCCATCTCTTCCACGACGCCAAATTTGATCACAATAAAACTTGAAGGCTCCCATCTTAACCCCGATAACGTTTCTAGAATCAAACAATATCTCGGAAAGGCAACAGCTGCAGTTATAGGTCCTGGTCTTGGGCTTCATGCTGAGACTATGGGAGCTGTGAGAGAAATTGTGGGTGTTGCAGAAGCTATGGGAACGCCATTGCTGTTAGATGCTGATGGGCTGAAAGCCTTTGCAGAATTCAAGCCTCCACTGCGAGTTCCACTGGTTTTAACGCCTCACGCTGGAGAATACTCTATATTGACGGGTAAAGAATTGCCATCCAGTCTTGAAGAACGGATGGAAAAAGTGAGGAAAACAGCTGCTAAACTTAGCACCGTAGTCTTGTTGAAGAGTAGCACCGACATAATTTCTGATGGAAAAAAGGTAAAGCTTAACTTTACAGGTAATCCTGGCATGACAGTGGGTGGAACAGGCGACGTGCTTTCTGGAGTTGTTGGTGCGTTTATGGCTCAGCAAGTTGACTCCTTTGAGGCGGCGGTGGCAGGGGCTTTCATTAACGGTGCCGCGGGAGACTTTGTCAAAAGCGAAAAGGGGTGTCACATGGTGGCTACAGATTTGCTCGACTGGATTCCAAAGATCGTGAATGATCCTATGTCGCATTTGAAGGTGCGAAAGAATGCACCATAAAGAATTGAAAATAGTTGTCTACCATGCTAAGCAGTGTGATCCTCGGAAATGTTCGGCGCTTAAACTGAAACGCCATAATCTTGTTTGGATAGTTCATAGCACACGAGAGTTGCCTAGAGGAGCGGTTATTCTGAACCCGTTTTCTCCCAGAGCGTTTTCGCCTGCTGATCGTGAACGAATTGAAAAGAGGGGTCTTGTGGCTTTGGATTTGAGTTGGAAACATGCTGATGAGGTGGCAAAGTTTCTTAACATTCGAGGGGCGTCACGTTGTTTACCTTATTTGATTGCTGCAAATCCTGTTAATTATGGAAAGCCAACTAGGCTTAGCACTGTTGAGGCGTTGGCTGCAGCGCTTTTCATTACAAGCTTCAGGCAGGAGGCGGAGAGGTTACTTTCGGTTTTTAAGTGGGGGAATACGTTCCTTAGTCTCAATGAAGAGTTGTTAAAGACTTATGTGAAAGCTCGCGATAGTGGCGAAGTTGTTAAGTTGCAGAAACAGTTTATAACGGGCGACTAAGTTTGAAATGCTTAGTTCTTAATTAACTGAAGTTTCTTCCATAAGTCATAAAGCTGAAGTAGTGGATTGACTCTATCCATGAGAAACGCATCTGTGGTCAAGGGAGATATTTGAGTCAGATCAAGGTTACGCTTTTCATTCAAGTCTTGAATTCTTTTGTTAGTGGTGTTCTTACGGTTGTTTTGCCTTTGATGATGGAAGAAAGAAACATCGACATAGTTACTATTGGATTTGTGTTTGCATCAATGCCAATTATTTTTCAGCTCGGGAGGATGATTTTTGCTACTGTGTCAGATTTTTGGGGTAGAAAACTTTTCTTTGTTTTAAATGGTTTTCTCAATGTGATCTCTAATTTGATTTATTATTTGGCTCATACTCCGCTGGAGTTCTTGTTTGGGAAGGTTATGGAGGGGACTCAGAGTGGTTCTTTGTGGGCGGTGAACAGAGCTTTTCTTTTAGAGCAAAGTGAGAAGAAATGGAGAACTTTGGTGCATTTGAGAACAGTGGCGTATGTTTCTTCTGCTATTGGGAGTTTGCTTGCTGGTTTCTTTGTGGTTTGGCTTTTCTATGAAGGGACTTTGATGTTGTGTGCTCTAGTTGGGGCTTCTGTTGTTCCGGTGTCTTTGTTTCTAATTAGCAGAAGAAAAGAGGGATTAAGTATGAGGAGAGCTTTGCATTTTTTGGATTTTAGAAGGAAGAAAAAGATTTTCAAGTTTTTCTTGGTTTCGTTTTTTGTGATGGGGTTATCTTTTGGGTTTGTGAGTGGCTTTGTCTATCCTTTGTTCTTGAGTAACAATGGGTTTGATGCTGAAATGATAGGTGTGATTCTTGGTTTGCAGATTTTACTAGCTGGTTTGGTTTCTTATGTTTTTGCTGGGAGATTTGAAATAAGAAAGCTCATAGTTATTAGTGGGGTGCTTTACACGTTTGTGCTTGTTTTGATTGGGGTTTCAAGTTCTGTCTTTGCTGGTATCTTTGTGATTTCTTATGGTTTTATTGAGGGTTTGCTTGGTATTGGTCAGGAGGGGATCTTGTCGAGGATTACGAATGAGGAGTCTTATGGGACTGATATAGGGTTGCTGTGGATGGGGCATCACGTCGGAAGAACTTTTAGTCTTGCTATGTCAGGGATACTCATATCAGTGTTGGGTTTTGCGGCTCCGTTTTTAATATCTGCGTTTACTTTTGTATTCTTCTACGTAACTTCCTATTTTATTTTGAAGGAGTGATGTATGCTTTCTGCTACTGATTCTTTTCTTATAGTTGTGTGTTTCTGCAGTTCTATGGGTTGGTGTGCTGGGCGTAACCCGTCTTTTGTTCAGAGATGGCATTCAGCTAATCGGGCTACCCGCGCCTCATGCAGCAGTTCACAAGCGCTTATTTGCCCTTACACCTTGCAGGACAGCCGTTTCACCGCCTCGCACCCAGCATCCTCGGCAAATTAGCATGCATCATCGTTCATGCGCGTGGGTGGACGTTTCGTTTCTGTTCTGTTGCCAAGGCTCTCGCCCTACACCTTTAACGGGTGTTGCAAGTCTGCACGGTGGACGGAGTTTCCTCAAGCCTCTATGGGCTCGGAGCCATCCGCCAGCTCACCAACCCTCAAAAAAGAAAGTGACAGCGGAGACTCTTAAACCTTTAAGCTTTCAGAGACGTATTCTTAACCATGGCTGAATGATTTCTGATGAAGTGTATTAAGGGCAGTTCAACCTTGAAGGTGTCGCTTAAGCATGAGAAACCTTCACTCAGAATCGCGCACGCGCACTACAACTCATTTTTGTTGAGCATAATACTAATCTTCGCTGTTTTAGTGGTTCTGGCAGTATTGTTTGCGTGGAGAATAATAAAGAAAGCTGTCTGAGAATTTGTGTAGGATTAAACTTCCATTTTTCACTTTTTCCTAAACCGCAACCCTCTAAATTTCAACTTTGCAGTCAAAATCTTTTCCGTAGCAAACAGTTTCGCAGCCACGTAAAGCAGAGCAACAGTGAACAGGGCAACATAACCAATACCCAAAACTGCTGTCAAATAGTCTCCAGTAACACTAGCCTGTGCCGCCAGCATCGGATGAGTATAAGGAATAGCAAGCAAAACCACCCTAGCCACCAACGGCAAAGAATTAAAATCAGCAAACATGATGACAAACATGGGCAACATAATTATGACATAAAGATAACCCACAATCGACTGCGCACCTCTAACATCCTCAGAAAAAGCCGAAATAATTATCGCCAACGCAAGAGCCGAAAGCAAAGCCACAAAAACTGATGCACCCAAAACTAAGTATCCCAACAGAGTCGGCGCCATACCAATAGCGGCAAGGTCCACCGACACACCCAGATCACCCATAACCATGAAAGACCCCATATAATAGTTGAACCCTATCATAATAGCGACTGCACCCGCTGCTGCCACAATAATTGACCCCGCAAGCTTCCCAAACAAAATAGTAAAGCGACTTATGGGCAAACTCAACAATGTCTCCAGAGTCTTTTCTTCCTTTTCTGAAGCTACAGAAGTCGCAGCAATCTGCATAGAAAAAACAAGCAATATGCTGATGGTTATGGGTAAAGCAAAAACTTGTGAATACATTATACCAAAAAGCACACTCGGCGAAACATCTGCAGGCTCACCTTTAATGATTGACTTCGAAACAGTTTGAAACAAATCAGGAGATAACCACCTCTTGAAAGCTTCCAAATACTCAATAACCGCCGAAGAAGTCACTGTTTCAGTAATTCCTCCAGCACCAGAAAAAACACTATAAACTTCAACATTTACAGGATACTTTGCAGGGTTTCCTTGTGACACATTTTCTGTGAATCCTGCAGGAATCACTAGGAGGTCTTGTGCGGTTTTATTTGGCAGAATTTCCACAGCTTCCTCTATACTTGAAGCACTGATGTTAACAAGGGTCATTGTAGGAAAACTATCAAGAAAATCAGTCAAGTTTTTAGCGGCTATGCCATGATCGAAATCTACGAAGCCTACTTGCAGTCTTTGAAGTCGCTCCTCTGTAGATTCCATAGCTCCCCTAATGACGAATCCCATAATTGGAAACATCACAAGCGGGACAACAATCATTCCAATAAGAATCTTCGGATCACGCAGTAATTCTTTAAGCTCCTTTACAACAACGTTTCCTAAACCTTTAAGCAAGACCAACCACCTTCGCAAAAGCCTCTTCCAAATTAGTAACTTTATTCTTCGACTTCAACTCCTCAGGAGTACCCTCAGCCACAATTTTTCCATGATCAATCAAAGCAACTCTCTCACACAGATACTCGACTTCCAACATGTTGTGACTGGAAAGCAAAACAGTGACGCCATACTCCTTCACATACCGCTTAATGATTTCCCTCACATGAACCGAATGAAGAACATCCAATCCACTCGTCGGCTCATCCAACACCGCCAACTTCGGCTTTGCCATAAGAGCCCGAGCAACAAGAAGCCGACGCTTCATACCCTTACTATAAGTCTTCACTTTATCACGCAGACGACCTCCAAGCCCAGAAATCTCCTCAGCACTTCTAACAGTCTCCTCCAGAACCTCGCTACTTTCTGAACGAAACTTAGCCATAAACCTCAGATACTCATCTCCAGAAAGATTCTTGTAAGCACCAGCTTCCTCCGGAAGATAAGCAATAAGTTCGCGAATTTCCGAAGCCTCCTCAACCACATCATGACCGTACACTTTCGCAGAACCAGAAGTAGGCAAAATCAACGTAGCGACCACTCTAAGCGCCGTCGTTTTCCCAGCACCATTAGGACCAATAAGCCCAAAAATCTCACCAGGCTTGATTCTGAAGCTTAAACCATCCAAAGCCCTAATACTACCAAAAACCTTCACAAGACCACCAGCTTCCACAGCAAAACTCACGTTATATCCACATCCACCAATCAAACCCGATAGCGTCCATTGTCACTTAAAAACCTAATCCCCACACATCTACCACTCATATTTGGATCCAAATAGAACGGTCTACTCATTGCTCAGAGAACACAAAACCTTACAGTTTTACACTCAGTAAAGTTAATAGGCGACAAACCTCACAACCATGTAAACCCACACAAAAACAGGAACACACAAACATGCCCAGATTCAAACAAACCACAGAAATCCTCAGACTCATGAACAAAAAAGAAAACATACGAGACATCGGCATAATCGCCCACATAGACCACGGCAAAACCACCATGACAGACAGCCTCCTCACCGAAGCAGGCCTTCTAAGCCCCAAAATCGCAGGCGAAGCCCGAGCCCTAGACTACCTCGAAGAAGAACAAAAACGAGGCATCACCATAAAAACAGCCAATATAAGCCTCCTCCACGAAGAAAATGGCACACCCTACCTCATCAACCTCATCGACACCCCAGGACACGTAGACTTTACGGGAAAAGTCACACGCGCCCTAAGAGCCATAGACGGAGCAGTCGTCGTCGTAGACGCAGTCGAAGAAGTCATGGTCCAAACCGAAACAGTCACCCGCCAAGCCCTCAACGAACGCGTAAAACCCATACTCTTCATAAACAAAGTAGACCGCCTCATCAAAGAACTCAAACTCGGTCCCAACGAAATCCAAACAAAACTCGCCCGAATAATACGCGACTTCAACAACCTCATCGCTCTCTACGGCGAAACCGAACAAAAAGAAAACTGGAAAGTCGACCCCGCAAAAGGTACAGTAGCCTTCGGCTCAGCCCTCCACCGCTGGGGGTTCACAGTAGACATCGCCCAACAAACAGGCATCAAATTCAACGACATAATAGAAGCTTACAAAAACGAAAGAGTCGAAGAACTAGTCCAAAAACTCCCCCTCCACAACGCCATCCTAACAATGGTCGTCAAGCATCAACCAAATCCTGTAGAGGCACAAAAATACAGAATCCCAAAAGTTTGGAAGGGAGATATCGACTCAGAACTTGGAAGAGCCATGCTCAACGCTGACCCTAAGGGTCCCACAGTAATGTGCATTACACTAGCACAAATGGATCCCCATGCCGGACTAGTGGCCACTGGACGCCTCTTCTCTGGCGTAGTAAAAGAAGGAGAGCAAGTATATCTTGTAGGCGCCAAAAGAAACTACCGCATACAACAAGTTTCTATGTACATGGGCGCCTTCAGAGACGTTGTTGACCAAATAGACGCAGGCAACATAGCTGCGCTTCTCGGCCTTGACCAGGCAAGAGCAGGTGAAACCCTTGTCAACATTGACTACAAAGATGGGATGGTTCCCTTCGAACGCATAAAATACGTCTCCGAACCAGTAATCACAATCGCCATCGAACCTAAACATCCCAAAGATCTACCTCGCCTTATCGACGTCATGAACCGCCTAGCTATCGAAGACCCTAACCTTGTAACAAGCTTAAACAAAGAAACTGGCGAATATCTACTAAGTGGTATGGGCGAACTACATCTAGAAATCGCAGTAAAGTTTCTCCAAGAATATGCAGGTGGAGACCTAGAAATAATAACATCGAAACCATTAGTGGTCTATAGAGAATCTACACAATCACAAAGCATAGTGGTCATGGCGAAAAGCCCAAACAAACACAACAAGTTTTGGATACAAGTGGAGCCGCTTGAAGAGAACATTATTCAATTAATTGAGAAAGGCGACTTAGCAGAAGAAATGGGAAGAAAGAAAATGGGCACCGTTTTGAAAGATGCAGGTTGGCCAACACAAGAAGCCAGAAACGTGTGGGCACTAGAAGAGCATAGAAACATTTTGGTTGACTTGACAAAAGGAGTACAATATCTAAGAGAAATCCGAGACATGTTAATTTCAGGCTTCAGATGGGCCTGTCAAAGTGGACCGTTGTGCGAAGAACCTATACGGAGATTGAAGGTGAAGCTTATGGACGCTTCGTTGCATGAAGACCCTGTGCATAGAGGCCCGGCGCAAGTCATGCCTGCTGCTCGGCGTGGAATTCTAGGTTCCTTCTTGTCTTCGAAGCCAGTCATTCTTGAACCAATTTACAAAATTGGTGTTTCAGTATCAGCTCAATGGGTTGGTGAAGTTTCTGGTTTGATCACGAAAAAGAGGGGGCATATCGTTTCCTCAGAGCAGAAAGGTCCCTTAACCATGATTACAGGATTCATTCCTGTTGCTGAAACTTTCGGGTTATCTGCAGAAATGCGGTCAGCTACTTCAGGGCATGCTTTTTGGCAGACTGCCTTTGATCATTGGGACAAAACCCCGGAGAATATTGCGACAGAAATCATTAGGACAATTAGGGAGAGAAGGGGTCTGTCGCCTGAAATACCTGATGCTAGTCGGTTCATTGATGAAACTTAGGTGTTAGCTAATCTTAGAAATGAGAAAAACTAAGTATAATATAGTGCCAGAAAAATGATGTAAGAGCTGTATAGTGGTATGAATAATGAGAAGAAGCTACCAAAACGCTGAAGAACCAAGAAGCACACTCTCACAAAGGAAAGTGCTCTGAAGGTTTTCATTGTTTCTTTCTTTTGAAATACAAAAGCTAAAATCTGATGTTAACAATATTTTATTGGTTATAGAAAAAATGTTCTACACCAATTTGATTCGATTATGTGCGTTCAAATATAGAGATAGATCCACCATTCTCGTGGAAGTATTGAAAACCATTGAATGTACTCCTAAAGGTAAAGGTGCAATTATGCGGCGTGCCAGCCTAAGTTATGTCCAAGTAAACAAATACTTGCTCTTTCTCGCAAACAAGGGTTATGTTGTTGAGACATCCACTCAATATGGGAAAAAATACGAGGTTACTGGCAAAGGATCAACCTTTCTAAGGAATTTAGAAACTTTACATTTACATTTCAGCGGTACGCGATGAAAAAATCAATCAATGCCCTTAGCGAGAACTTGTTTTCTTTGTGTACTTGATTCGCAAAATTTTGCAAGCATAAAAGTGCTAATCAAAGACAACATATAAAAACTGCGAATCCACAATATAAATAGGCAGATGTATGAACATTTGCCCTTGGTTGGGGTGGGGAAGGTGGTTAAAAGCCCACTTGCGAAGGAGAAAGGAGAACTCCTGAATTTTCCCAACCAAGTTAAGTATGTAACCTCATATACTTAAGTTCTGGTTTTTTCTTCTATACATGCGTTAAAGGAGATTACGTTTCTGAGCGTCTGGAGTGCAAGAAGTGTGTTATATCAACCATGAACCGTCACAAGTCGCTGAGTTAAGTTGTGGAAGATTTTCCCTACAACTGGAGAATTTTATTCCTTCGTTTTCGGCAAGTTTCCTAACTTTTGTTACGATTTCTTGTCTCATTTCTTTTGGAAGATAGAAGTTTCGTCCTATTCGGTCTCCTTTCTCGAAATATAGAGGTCGTAATAGTTTCGCTGTTGTAGGAAAGGCTTGAGTGAATCTCTTCCAGTTGTCATACTTTGCTTTGTACGTACTACAGGTGATGTGAGGGACTCCAATTGAAGCTAACTTTTTGATGAGTCTTTTGGGGGTATTGTTAAGAAGGGGAATTATGGGATCAATACGAACAGACACTGGAATGCCATTTTGAACCAGCTTTTTTAATGCCTTTAATCTTTCTGAAGGTGGTGGAGCGGAGGGTTCTAAGTGTTTTGCGATTTTGTCGTCTTCCGTTGTTATGCTTATAGAGACCATGCTTGGAGTTTTTTTGAGTATGCTGATGTCTCTTGTGACAAGGGTGGATTTTGTTATTAGTTGAAGCTTACAATTGTGTTTTGAAAGAAGTTGTAGGCATGCTTTAGTTAAGCCTAAGGTTTCTTCTATGTAGGGGTAGGGGTCGCTGGAGTTGGCGATGGAGATAAGTTCGCCATCCAGCTTGGCAGCTTCCTTTGCGAGTCTTGGAATCAGGTTTTTCTTTGGCCTGCAGTGAAAGAAGTTGGGAACATAGGAGCTGACATAACAGTATACGCATCGATGTGAACAGCCAGTGTAAGGGTTTAAGGTTAGCTTTTCTGGGCAGGTGCAGAGTTTTGACTTCCAGGGGTCGAAGGGTGTAATTAACATAGTGTGCTGCGTTTAAAAGGGGGTGTTAAAACATTTAACTGTTGACGATGCTGATCCTTTTTTGACTGTGTATTTTGGAGAGGTGGGTGTTTTTTCTCTGCGCAGTGAGTAGACCTTCCTATTTGGTTCCAAATATGGGTGGTTTTTTGTGGTTGGGATTGGACTGGGTGTCGGTGTGTTAGTTTTTCTTGCATGTTGAGGTGTGGCATTTTAGTTTATCGTTTCTTTTTGTTGGTTTGGTCTTTAGTTTTGCGTTTTCTAAGAGTTTTGTGAAGGAGTGTTTTGTGAAGTGTTTTTTTAAACCGGTGATTATTATTGTGGCATTGGGTTTTGTGATGCGTTTTGTTTCTTGGAGGGTTTTGACTGGGGTTGGCATGTTTTGTAGTAGTGTTATGGCGAAGACTGTATCAAAGTAGTTGTCACGTAGGGGGGTGTGGTCTGCGTCAGCTAAGATGAGGTGGATGTTTGGTGAACGTTTTATGTAAGGTGTTATCTCTTTTAACATGCCCTTAGATATGTCTAGACCTACAATGGTTTTTACTGTTTTTTGTATTTTGGGAAAAAGCAGTCCAGTTCCGCAGCCTAAGTCGAGAATAGAACTTTGCCCCTCAAGTTCTATGTTTTCCAGTGCAGTCTTGATTTTGAGATTTTGCTCTTCGGTGTAGCGGGTGTTGTAGATGTAAGCGGTGTAATTGTAGTGGCGCATGTGTTGACGTTTTTGCTTCCACTCAGCCATAACGTATCGAAGATAATTGCAATGTCTTAGAATTTAACACTTCCAAAAAAGGAAAGGGAGTTTTGTTTTCAGTTATGTCTTACGGTTTCAGAGCAATCAGCCTTCTGAACCAGCGTCTTCCGATATATACTGCGCCAGTGACAATTGCAACCACAACAACAGCTAGAGCAATATAAGGAGTTAACAAAGCAAGCTTATCAACGGGAATCTCAATGCCGCCAACTGGAGGTGGACCCTCAGTCTTAAGTAACCAGAAATCTCCAGGCCATTCTCCAAAGGATGCTGATTCACCTGCTATTACGTAACCTTTATCGGAAGTCTCCAAAATACAATTTGCATAATCCATAGACCATCCTACATAGGTTATGTTCCATTCCATGTTCCCAGACGAATCGGTTTTGACAATTAAAAGATCAAAATCCGTATATAATTCCTCTTAATACATGTCACCTGCTATTGCGTATCCTCCGTCAGATGTCGCAACGACGCACCATGCAAAGTCGTCCTGACTTCCCCCCAAGGTTTTATTCCACTGCATAACCCCTGATGAAGTAACCTTAACCAACCAAAAATCTGTGCCCCCTGCTCCAAAAGATTCAGTAACCCCTGCCATCAAATATCCTCCATCAGACGCATTCACGACGCAATTGGCAAGGTCACGGTCAGCTCCACCATATGTTCGACTCCACTCTATTTCCGGGGCTCCAGAACTCCTTACTGGTTGAATACCACAAACCAAAACAAACACGCTAAAAAGAATAAGAATCAACATTCCAGCAACAGCCTTAATTCTCATTTCCTTTCTCCCCACTCAAGCGCGCCTACATAAGACTCTCCAGTTCCTGAGATTTAATCTTTGAGATTGCACGCTTGCCCCAAAAAAAGGGAAGTAAGCCCAAAACAGAACGTGCCATCTCATTGTTATGGCACATTTCAGCAAATGTGTCTTTAATTTCGCATCCTCTACAGTTGAAGATGTTGTTTTTTTGCACATGTTTTTTACAAATTAATGCCTTTTTCGAAGGCGTACAAGTTTGTTTTCAGGCTATTTGCCTTGACGCTAGCTGTGATGGCTTTTTCCATAGCTTCTCTGCTTACAATTTTGGTTATTTTTGCTAGTGCGCCAAGCATTACGACGTTTGCATACATTTTTGACTTCAGTTGAGCTTCTGCAACTTTCGTTGCTGCTAATTTGTAGATTTGGGCTTTGACTTCTGGAATTTGTTTAACCAAGCCTTTGTCAATTAGAAGAGTTGCATTTCTCTTCAAATCCTTAATATTAACGTCTAAAGCATTTTGGCTCATCGCCACGAGAACATCACATTTTCTTACTAGTGGAAAACCTATTTTATCGTCCGAGATTATCACCTCACTTTTTGCTGCACTCCCTCTAGCCTCAGCCCCATAGCTCTGAGTTTGCACCACGTTTTTTCCATCATAAACCGCGGCTCTGCCTAAAATTTGCCCTGCTAGCACAACCCCCTGTCCCCCAAGTCCACAAATTCGTATCTCAACCCTAGTCATCAATCCCTCGCCTCCTTCAACACGGCTCGAATCATTTCGGTTAGAGTTGGACTGGTCTTGGCAACAAATTCGCCAACAACAATCTTCTCTTCCAGTTCCTCTTCAGTTAGCCTTTCTGCTTCTTCAATCGTTACACTTTGCTTTTTCAGCCACAACAGCATCTCTCCAGCGTTCTTAAACCCAACACGGCGTCCATAGGCAGTTGGGCACTGGCTTACTACTTCAACAAATCCAAAGCCCTTCGTGATCAACGCCTTCTTCATAGCCTCCTTTAACTGATTCACATGCGCTGTGGTCCAGCGTGCTGCATAACATGCTCCTGCTGAAACAGCAAGACGAGCAGCATCTAAGGGACGTTCAAAACCACCATAAGGAGTCGTGGTGGTTTTTGCCTTCAAAGGAGTTGTTGCTGCCACCTGTCCCCCCGTCATACCGTAGATCATGTTGTTCACCATAATCACAGTAATATCCAAGTTTCTTCTCGCCGCGTGAACTAAATGACTTAACCCTATTCCTACAATGTCGCCATCACCACCAAAAACAACCACCCTCAAGTCGGGACGCATGAGCTTAACACCAGTAGCAACTGGTATACTCCGTCCATGGGTTGTGTGGAGGGAATCTGCCTTAAAATGTGGTGACGGAATCCAAGAAGAACAGCCAATGCCGCTACAGAAGACAAAATTTTGAAGGTCTTGGTGACCAAGCTCATGAACAGCCTTAAGAAAACAGTTAGCAACTATCGTGCCGCCACACCCTGCACAGAAGGGAAAGGGTATGTCTCTTAGATAGTTCTTGCGAGAAAAAGCTTCGTTCATTGTTTCTCCACGCCCCTTTCAACCTCAGAAAAAAGCTCCTCAGGCGTCAACATTTCTCCACCACCAATTTTGTTAACAGGAATTACATCTGCAGCGCCATTAACCACTCTCTGCACCTCAAAGAAAACTTGCCCAAGGTTCATCTCTGGCACAATAATTGCCTTGGCTTTCTGCGTCATCGCTTGAACAATTCTTTCAGGAAAAGGCCAAACCGTCTTCAACCTAATAAAACCAGCCTTAATCCCCTTATCTATCGCCATTTCTACCGCTTCATAAACCGCCCGAGAGGTACACCCAAAAGAAACAAAACCAACTTCACAATCATTCACGTTAAAAGCTTCAAAATCCATCAACAATTCAGCATTGTTCCTAACCTTCTTAACAAGCCGAGTTACAAGACTCCGATGAACTTCAGGGTTAGCTGTGAAACGAATTCCAAACTCATTATGAGTCGAACCCGTCACTGTGACATTGTAGCCTTCACCCACAGACGGCATAGAAGGAACCTCTTCACCGCCAAAAAACGATTCGCTACCAGGCTTCGGCTTCTTTCTATCAACAATCTTTCTCTTTTCTAGAGATGGCACAAACATTTGTTCTCTCATGTGAGCCACAACTTCGTCAGCCAGTACAATAACTGGTGTGCGGTATTTTTCAGCAAGATTGAAAGCATGCAAGGTTAAGTCAAACATTTCCTGCACAGAATTCGGAGACACCACTATCGCAGCATAGTCTCCATGGGTGCCCCATCGAGCCTGCATAACATCGCCTTGGCCACACTTCGTAGCCTGTCCCGTACTCGGTCCAGCTCTCTGCACATCAACTATAACACATGGAGTTTCAGTCATAAACGCATACCCGATGTTTTCCTGCATAAGACTAAAGCCAGGACCAGAAGTCGCAGTCATCACTTTAGCACCAGCCCAGCTTGCTCCAATCAAAGACGCCATCGAAGCAATTTCATCCTCCATCTGAATCATAATCCCATCCACTTGAGGAAGACGCTTTGCCAAATGTTCAGCAATTTCGCTGGCAGGCGTAATGGGATAACCTGCAAAAAACCGGCATCCAGCAACGATAGCAGCTTCAGCTAAGGCTTCACTTCCTTGCATGAAATACATACCGGAAGATAGATGTTTAACCATCCTAACGTCTCCTTGTGGTTTGTTTGTGTTCAACGGTTGGCTTAAAGGTTTATCTAAGCAGCTAAAAAACATGTACGATGGCTGCCTGTTATCGCCTTCTTCGAATCATAACCAAAACAATTACTACAATAACTGCTGCACCAACACCCGCATAAAAATACATCGAATACTTAACCATAAAAGAAGGCTCCACGACAACAAAATGCAGAGCGTCACTGACGGATTCATGTCTCATATGGTCGCCCAAAAACCGGGCTTGGACACTCCAAGAGCCAAGAGAGAAAGGTTTGAAGCTAACTGAAAAATTACCATTCTGTAGGTACCGATACCGTATGACTGTTGAGCCATTTGAAGCTGTGAAAGTCAATCTAACAGTTGCATTTGCAGATTCTGTCACGGGGCTTAAAAAACCGCTGACTGATATGTTTTCTCCAAGAGCCAGTTCTTCTCTGCTTAGAGTGAAGTTTACATAAGAGAAATGCTTCACTGTGTAGCTACCGTTAATGCTCATCATATTATCAAGGAAGTCAAAGGCTTCCACACGATAATTCACCATTATACCAGCTTCTTGTCCAAGAATTGTTCCATTGCAAGTGCGATTGCTGACTAGCATTTCCGAAAGAGTAGAAGTGTTCCAGTTGTTAATGGAATAACAGAGGAAGGCCCGTTGAATATGGGAATTGTTTGAAACAGCAGTTAAAATTGTTTCGTTATTGGGATAGACCTTTTGAATAGGAGTTGCCAGTTTCAACACCGAATTGCCAAAGTCTGTTTTAACTCTAAAACTTACGTTTCCTGCGCCGAATTCGCCGATGAGGGCGAGGTGATAAAGGCTTTCTCCGCTATATGGGGCGGTGTAGTTGATTAACATGTCCTGCCCAAAATATTCGCAGCTTGCATAGGCATTGCCTCTAAAACCTTCACTGCTCAAATTGTAGCCGCCAAAAGAACCACTCGTAACACCGTATAATCCAAGTTCCCAAGCTAAAGGAGCACCATTCAACACCTCACCTTTCTTGTTTGAAGGATTTGCCATAAGATACAACCTTGTCTCATACATGTCGAGAGTGTCAGGCACTTGAACTTGAATTTCGATGCGTTCGCTACTGGTGATGAACTCGTATGCCCAACTGGTGTTTTCAACAGACATGTTACTTTGTATTCCTTCTATGAAGTGACTATGCCAGAGATTCGGTTCAATGTGCTCAATAGTCATGAACGTGGCGGGTTCTGCTGCTTGGCTTTCTCTAGGGTCGTTTCGGACGACAAAGCTGTAGTTGCCCGAATACTTTGGCGTGAAAAAAGGCTGGTCTACTGTGGTTCCTAAATGCTCAGGCAGCCCCGCAGCTTCGGTGTGGTAGCCTTCCAGCTCTCCAAGGGAGTTGTAGACGTATATGTCATAATCGGTTTCAGGAGTTGTTCCATCGTTTATCCAGTCGCCATAGCAATAAACGTGGTACGTGTGATTTGCGGTTAAAGTGTAGACATATGTCCAGTTGGCACCTATTTGAATTTGAGACGCATTAATCTGCATGGGACATGTTGGTCTCCGAGTAAAAGTCCAGTTGCCATAAGGTGGCTCGTTGATGTAGGTAAAAGTCCAATCCTGCTCATAGACAAAACCCGAAGCCACAATAGCTAGCTGAGACGCTAAAATACACGTTAGTAACGGCAAGAACATCAGCGTTTTAGCTAACTTTGTGAGCAATGCTTGTTCCTTCGCAGAGTGAAACTTTATCAAGGTTGTTTTGTGAGGGCAATAATCGTTATGAAAAAGAGGTAAGGATTCTGAATCAGAATCAGCTTATTCATCACATAGCTTGTGAAGTTATGGGGCGTGTTTTATTTTGTCTCAAAAATAATGCCTGTTTATAGGCAAAATAGAAAATTACCACGCAAAATCTTATGAGAGGGCTATTCTAAAGTGCTACCGAAGTGAAAACTTTGGATAAAGACATAATGGACTATGCGTTGGATTATGCCCGAAGCAAAAAAGTTGAATATACAGAAGCAAGAGCTAACACCACACAATACGAAGAACTGGTAATAAAAAACGGTGTTCTAGACGCTTTTGTTTCGACCATTGACAGCGGATTCTGCGTAAGAATACTAGCCAACGGTGGACTTGGTTTTGCATCAACAAACAAATGGACCAAAGACGAAGCAAAAGCGATGGTAGACACAGCTTGCAAATTCGCCAAGATAGCAAGACGTAAAGATAAGATTACTTTTGCAGAGGAGAAAGGCGTCGAAACAAAATGGAGTGTTGAACAGAAAAAGAAAATAGAAGATGTCCCGCCAGAACAAAAAATAAACGAGCTGATGGAAATTGATAAAACCCTATCGTCTCAAGAAATAAAAATTCCTGGAAGAATAATGGACTTCTTTATATCTCTCACCGAAAAATACTTCGTAAATTCTGAAGGTTCGGCAATTTCGTCTTTTGTGCCAAAAATAGGTGGGGTTGTTTTCATAACTGTAGTTGAAAATGGCAAACCTGAACAGGCTTACAAATGGCTTGGACGCAGTGGAGGATGGGAAGCTTTCGACGAGTGGCATGTGACTGAGACGCTGCTACATGATGCAAAGATGCTGCAGAAATTAGTCAAAGAAGGAAAAGCTGTCAAACCTGGAAAAATGGATTTGGTTTGCGGAACGGAAGTCACAGGTATCGCTTCCCATGAGTCTTGTGGGCACCCTATAGAAGCAGACCGCATACTAGGACGAGAAATGAGTCAAGCTGGCCGTTCCTTCATATACCCAGGAGGTCCTTACTGGATAGGAACCAGAATTGGCAACGACATAGTAACAATAGTAGACGATCCAACGGTGAAAAATAGTTACGGCTATTACGAGTATGACGATGAAGGAATTAAAGCAAGACGACGATACTTGTACAAAGATGGTATAATAAACGAGTTCTTGCAGAACAGAGAAACTGCAGCCAAGCTTGGCACGAGGAGTAATGGTTCTTCAAGAGCAAATAACTATGACAGAGAAGCCATTGTGCGGATGGCAAACACGTTTCTGCTACCTGGTGACTGGACAGAAGAAGAAATAATTGAAGACGTAAAATATGGAATTTACATGAAGTCTTTCACAGAATGGAACATCGATGACAGACGCTTCAATCAACGTTACGTAGGCAGAGAAGCATACATAATCGAAAATGGAGAATTGAAGCACCCAGTAGCAAGGCCAATTATTGAAACTACTACAAAGAATTGGTGGAGCAGCGTCGATGCTATATCGAAAAAAGTTGAATATGATGCCGCAACATGCGGTAAAGGCGATCCAATGCAGGGAATACCAGTTTATACCGGTGGTCCAGTTAGCCGCTTAAAAGAGGTATATGTAAAATGAACGAGGTATTGGAAAAGACAGAAGCTATAACAAAGAAAGGCAAAGCTTTAGGGGCTGACGAAGTAGTCGCTGAAACCGTTTTTGGAAGGTATAGACAAACACGATTCAGCAACAATCAAATAGACATCACAGTAGCGTGGAATAACTACACAACAGATGTCGCTCTTGCATGGAACAAGCGGTTAGTCGCAACTCAAATTCGAAATTTCCAAAATACCGACAAAATCATGGATCAACTATTCAAACTGGCTAAGGTGTCGAAGGAAAACCCAATGTACGGTGGAATAGCTAAAGGTACATTTAAATACCCAAAACCAACGGCAGACAAAAAGCTGCAAGAATTGGAAAATCCCTCCGAATACGCCCTTGAATCCATAGAAGCTATAAAGAAAGAAGTTGGCGCAGAGGTTAATGCTGGCGGAACCCTCTACACGAAGTACGAAGATGTTTATCTTGCTTCTTCTGAAGGTCCAACTGGACAAGATGCAAGGTCAGCAATCGAGTTGTCAATTAGAGCTTTTTCACAGATTGATGCCTCAGGTCATGGCGTAGAATGCTGTTCCTCATTGAAAGATTTCAAACCCCTTAGAGCTGGAGAGAAGGCTGGTAAAATTGCAAAATTGGCTAAGAATCCGAAGCAAGGAGAAGAGGGCAAGTATGATGTTATATTTGACCCCCTGTTTTTTGGTTCTCTGCTGGGCACTTGGGGATCAATGGTATCTGCTTATAGCGTTATGATTCAGTTATCAGTGTTTGTGAAAAAACTCGGCCAGAAAGTCGCATCTGACATAGTGACCCTACGAGACAAACCTGCCGAATACTCAATCAACAACCGCGCTTTTGATGCAGAAGGCTTTCCTGTTCAAGAAAACGTGTTTATTGATCATGGCGTTCTTAAAACATACTTACACAATACGTCAACTGCAAAAATCTTCAAGACCAAAACAACAGGCAACGCTGGACTAGTGCAACCGAAGCCGTGGAACATCGAAATGGACCCTGGCAACATGAGTAAAGATGAGCTTTTCAGTCAAGTAAAACGTGGTTTGTACCTCACCAACACATGGTACACCAGATTCCAGAACTATTCAACTGGAGACTTTTCCACAATTCCCCGAGACGGCATATTCCTGATAGAAAACGGTGAAATCAAGGAGTCATGGAAGGATTTGCGGCTAAGTGACAATGCTCTCAGGTTATTAAATCAAATAGCAGGTATATCAAAGGAAAGACAACACATACATTGGTGGGGGCTTGATTACGGGATCCCCTCTCTATCGCCATTTGTTCTAGCAAAGGACATACAACTGACGAGACCAAAATAGCCACTCTCTTCTTTCTCTTCTACAAAAATCTTAAGCATGTAAATATGTACTTAATGAGAGGACATATTAGAGGAGTTTTTCATGAAAACCGAACTCGAAAAAATAGTGAAAAATGAAATTTCTGGAGAAGTTGCCAAATCCTACGTAGCCCAAATAACCTGTTTCCACCGAATTCAAGCTTCCATAATGTTCCACAAAGCCGCAGAATACGTCAGAGACACACTTCAGAACCTCGGATTCAAAAGCGCCAAAATCGAGCAATTCCCTTCCAATGGAGCTGTAAAATATTGGACTTGGACTTCTCCAATGGGGTGGGAAGTCAAAAGCGCCGAACTGTATTTGGTTGAACCTGAAAAGAAGCTAATTGTCAGATACGAAGATGTGCCCACGTGTCTCCACACCCACAGCAAATCCACACCAGCCGAGGGAATCACAGCTGAGCTGGTGGACGTAGGCGAAGGAACCAAACCTAAACATTACCAAGGAAAAGATGTTAAGGACAAATTTGTTTTAGCAACAGGTAGAGCAAAACAGGTTCATGAAAAAGCTGTATATAAGTACGGCGCTACTGGCGTCATCACAGACACCATAACATATGAAATGAAAAACGTTCGAGAGAGCGTAGACATACCCGACGCTCACGCCTACCAATCCATCTGGCCCACAAAAAAAGAACAAGACAAAGTAAGTTTCGGCTTTTCCCTCAGCAAACGACAAGGAAACCACCTGCGAACCTTACTCAAAGGCGACAAACCCGTAATATTGAAAGCCAAAGTCAACGCGAGACTATTCCCAGGCAACTTAGACGTAGTAACAGCCACAATAGAAGGTAGCTCAAAACCAAACGAAGAAATCTTTTTTGTTGCCCATCTTTGCCATCCAAAACCAAGTGCCAACGACAACGCTTCTGGCAGTGGCTTACTTTTGGAAATTGCTCGCACAATAAAAATAATTGTGGAATCTGGCAAAATCGAAAAGCCAACAAGAACCATACGATTTCTTTGGGTGCCAGAGACGTTCGGTACAATCGCTTATTTGTATCATCACCCAGATTTATCACCCAAGTTGATTGCTGGCATTAATCTTGACATGGTAGGGCAAAATCAAGAGCTGTGCAAATCCACTCTTAATTTAGATAAAACGCCAGATTCTAATCCATCATACATTAACGATTATGTTTTCAGCCTCTTTAAACAGTCGATAGAAGAATTCGACCCCAAAACAGTCTTTGGTTCAGCATCAACCTTTCGATATTCCATTAACGCTTTCAGCGGTGGAAGCGACCATGCAGAATTCAACGATTCCACCTTCAATGTTCCATGTGTAATGCTGTTACAGTGGCCGGATCTGCACTACCATACAAGCATGGATTCAATTGACAAAGTTAGCGAAAACAGTTTGAAACGTGTCGGCTGGATAGCCACGGTTGCAGCCTTAACCCTTGCCAATGCCACAGCTGAAGACGCAATTTTCATGGCAAAACTAACAAGGTGGGGAGGAATTACTAGATTACAGGAAGCAAGCAAAGAAGCAGTTACTGCTTTGTTCCAAAAAAAGGCCAACTCAAACCCTAACGAGTTAGCAAAAGACCTTGTCAAAATCGTGCGTCACTTCAAAAACAAGATGGAACACATAACTTGGCGAGAGAAGAAAGCGATAAAATCGGTGGAAAGACTAGGAAACAGCCCTAAATTGGAAAACTTGATCACAAAATATCTGAAAGACATAGCTAATTACAGTCAACTTGAGAATTTACGGTTCGAAGAAATCTTAGCACACATCACAAAAACAGCAAGTATCACCCTTCCTGCACAGATAGAAGAAACTGCGGCAGAAAAAGAAGCAAAAAGTTTAACTCCAAAACGATTGTTCAAAGGTTCCTTCAATTCAGACGCATTAAAGAGTGCGTTGGGCGAAGAAGAGTTTGATTGGTATGAGGAGATTGGAAAAAAAGACGAAGATTTCAGAAAGAAGACGTATGAAATCTTTAATTTTATGGATGAAAAACGCACTGTCTACGAGCTTGCAAAAGCTGTGTCAGCAGAATACAGTGAAACTAGTATAGAGCACTTGCTTAAGTTTATGCACGATCTTGAGAAAACAAAATTCATTTCTTTCCAATAGCCAAGCGAAAAAGGTAAGAATTATTTATATCTATCTCTTCGCCGCTGTCGCTTCTTTTTCTCTCGCCTTTTTCTTTTCTTTTTCCATTTAGCCCTCACAACATTCGCCTCTAGTCTATTGTCGTATGCAGCATCGTCAAATTTTTCGCCGAAAGAGGCAATACCTTTGCAACTGTTAAAAAACCTTGTGGTTACAATTTAGTTAACGGATAAAGTTTTTGGGAAGATTTACAGTCCCCAAAAATCTGAAAACGAGGGCACAGGCACATAAAACCGTATGTAAATACAGACAATTATTATGAGTATGGAAATTAGGGTTAACAAATAGTCGGCTCTCCTTATTTGCAAAACGTATAGGTTAGTGCGTTTTTCGATGGCGCCCCAAGCCCTTGATTCCATAGCTTCTGCTAGCTCCAAACTTCTACGAATGGCACTAATTATCAGTGGAATGAGAATTGGAATGTAATTCCTTATTCTCTTCAAGAAGTTACCCTTTTCAAGCTCCAATCCTCTCGCTTTTTGAGCATCCATAATTGTTTGGGCTTCATCAGCTAAGACTGGAACAAACCTTACAGCGGTGGTGAATGCAAAGCAAAATTCGTATGGAACGTGGCTTTGCTCTAAAGCCAAGCCCAAATGGTCTGGTGAAGTGGTTAGAAAAAATATTGAAAATGATTCAACAAGCACCACGAATCGCAATGTCATCGCTGAAGCGTATTCAATGTCCTGAAGCGTCAATGTGTAGCCTGCATATAAAAATCTGAAAATAATGTTTGTGCCGAAAATGATTGTAGCCAGAAATGCTGCTCCTCTGAGAGAGCGTATCCATTCTTTTTGAACACGCGCCAAAAGAACAAACGGAATCTGTACCAGAAACAAGATGATTAATGGAAGTAACTCCCAAAAGATTATTGCAACCACAAAAATTGAACATACATAAAGAAACTTGATTCGAGGATCTAGCAGGTGAATAGGAGACGTAACTCTTCTAAACTTTAAACCGTCGAAAACGCTCATTTCTCACCCAACCGTTTCTGCAGGATTTCTCTTGCCTTGTAGATATCAATCACGTCGACAGGCAGCCCAAAATCTGTCAACCCCATAAAGATCTGAGTAATCTGTGGTGGAACTATGGAAGCTTGGGTTAAACGATCAATATCCGTGAGCACTCTTTTCCCGATGTCATCCGCGACAATCTTTCCTTGAGACATTAAAATAACGCGGGGGTTACAATCTGCAACAAACTCCACATCATGAGTTACCACTACAACAGTTTTCCCCTGCATGTTCAGTTGGATTATAAATTGTCGCAGTTTCTCCTTCTGTTGATAATCTTGTCCTATTGTGGGTTCATCCATCACCACAACCTTGGGGTTCCAAGCAAGCACCGATGCTAAAGCAACACGTTTCCTTTCGCCTCCGCTCAACATAAAAGGAGAAGTCTTCCGATATTCCGTAAGTCCTAACAGGTTTAGAGCCCACGTTACTCTTTTTTTCAATGTGGTTTCTTTGAATCCGAAGTTTTTGAGAGCGAAAGCAACTTCTTCTTCTACAGTTTCGCAGAAAAGTTGGTTGTCAGGATTTTGAAAGACAAACCCTACATTTTGGGCGAGTTTAGCCACACTAGTATTTTTCGTGTTTACGTCGTCAACCAAAATCTCTCCTTTTGTAGGTTTTAATAGCCCGTTAAATTGTTTTATTAATGTGGTTTTTCCAGCGCCGTTTTGGCCCATTATGGCTATGAATTCGCCGTCTTTGATTGTAAGAGAGATTCCTTTTAACGCCTCAATACCGCTTGGATAGGTAAAGTAGACGTCCTCGACTTTGATCATGGCTTCAGAACCTCTTGCAAGAGTTTTATCATTTCCTCGGACGTTACGGGCGTTCTATCTGTGCTAAGTCCATTTTCTTCTTCGAGAATTTGGTACAGTCTTGTTGCCTTCGGTATTCCAACGCCGAGCAAACGGGCTTTTTGGGATCCTAAAACTGTTCGGGGTTCGCCATCTAAGACGACTTTTCCTTCATCCATTATAATAACATGGTTTGCATGTCTTGCCGCTAAGTCCAGTCGATGCTCAACCAAGATTACTGTCATACCTAAAGATTTATTCAGCTCGTCTATAACTTCGAAGATTTTTTTAGCGCCAAAAGGGTCGAGGAAGGAGGTTGGTTCGTCCAGCACCATTATGTCAGGTCGCATAGCTATAATGCTTGCTATAGCTACTCGTTGCTGTTGTCCTCCAGAAAGCTCATGAGGTGCTCTCTCTCGTAAGTCATAAATGCCAGCTGTCTCCAAAGCCCAATTCACTTGCTTCCTCATTTCCTCTCTTGGAACACCGAGGTTTTCCAGTCCAAAAGCAACATCTTTTTCAACAGATAAAGCGAACAGTTGATTTTCGGGGTTTTGGAATACTAACCCAACGTGAAGGGCAAGTTCGTGAATTGGACGGTCTGCAACGTTTAAACCGACGACTTGAATTTCGCCTTCTAACTCTCCTTGATAGAAATGTGGGATCAAACCGTTAAAGCATCTGCATAGAGTGGTTTTTCCACATCCACTTGGACCAGTAAGGATGACGAACTCGCCCTTCTCAATTTTTAGAGAAACTTCCTGAATAGCGGGTCTTGTGGAGTTTGGATACGTATACGTTAAGCCTTTGGCTTCGATGACTGGCAACGCAGGTCGCTCACCTTAACTGCGAAATCTTCTTTCATTTAAGAGTAGCTACTTAAAATTCAGTCACGCTTAAGACGTTTTCCATGTTGTTGTATACATATGCAATAAAAATGTTTGAGGATGGTTAGCCAAACCTTATTTGAAGTTCAGAATTTTTATTTCACGTTCTCGAGCCTATATTAGAATTGGTGGCAACACCGGGATGAAACCCATACCTACTTTCAGAAGCGCGCTGAAACATAGAGGATACTCTGAAAAAGCAATTAAAGAAATTTGGAAATGGTATGACTTTTCAGAAAGAAAAGGGGTCAATTTTGGATAGTGCTCAAGCATCAGCTCTTTTTGTGCAGTTTAAGTTGAATATCCAGTTTAACGCAGATATTTGGGTTATTTGAATGATTGATGCAAAAAAATGTTTTAACGTATCAATTAATCTTATATAAGGCTTAGCCATATGCTCTTTTTATATTTGAGCTGATTTGGTTGATGCAAATATGAAAAGACTAAAACCTATTGACTACAAAATTCTCTTTGAGCTAGTTAAGAACTCCAAAATTAGCGATAGAAAGTTGTCCAAGAAGATTGGGGTTTCACAGCCAACTGTAACAAGAAGAAGAGCAGGGTTAGAAAGGGAAAAACTGGTTGACTACACTGCAATCCCGAATTTCGAAAAACTTGGTTTTGAAATCATGGCATTTACTTATGCCACCTGGAAACATGAAGCACATACTACTGAGAGGGTATCAGATGCCAAGTCTTTTCTTTCAAAGCATCCAAACATAATTTTTGTCTCTACAGGGCGAGGCTTTGGAATGGACAGAATGTTCATTTCACTTCATAGAGACTACACCGACTATGCAGAGTTCATGAAAGAACTCAAAGATGAATGGGGAAAATTTGTAACTAATTCTGACACCTTCATGGTAAGCCTGAAAAGCGACAATATCCTTAGAAATCTCACTTTCAAATATTTGGAAAACTATATGGAAAAAGAGAGAACAGTTAAAAAGTAGCTGCCTAAAGTATGGTCAGTCATTTTTCAGTTTTTCTTTCAGCAATATAAAACAGCGTTTTAAACAAGCTTCCAAACTCCCAACTCCATTGACTCCCGCAGAAACCGCATGGCCACCACCCATACCTCGAAGATACTCGCCTAACGGCCTTGCCACATCACGACCAAGATGCACACCTGTCACACAATAAAATTCTTGAGATGCCCGCATGCTAATCTTCAATTTTTCATCTCTTTGACCCGCCACAATGGCTACATGAGCACCTAATAAAATTAAAGCTCTGGCGGCCGAGGCTTGATAAGCACTGACGTGTGAAAAAGCAACAATCCAGTCTCCAATTTTGAGAAGCTTTACCCTTTTCGATGCTTTCAATCTCGCTATACGCTCAGATTCTTCCATAGGCAAAGAAAGAAGACTCAAAGCTTCTCTTGCATTTATACCGGCGTCAATTAAGTCAGCAACAATTTTGAGGGTTGTTGAGTTTGCCAAAATAAAATGTCTTGTATCAAAGGCTATACCCAAAAACAATGATTTGGCTTCACTCTCGGTGAAGCGAACATTCATGTCCATGAAGAATCTATAAATAATTTCGCAAGTAGATGATGCATTTTCATCTGCAACAGAAAGAGCTGCCAGGCGTTCTGTCTCTGGGTGACTGGTGTGATGATCAATTACAATGATTGGAGCATTAGAAGCTCTAACTCTCTCCGCCCAATCGTTCAACTGCTGAATGGTATTTGTATCCAACAACACAAGTGCGTCAGCTTCTTCAATGTGAGGGTTTTGAACTAGTTTTACTGGCAAATCGGCTAGCAAATGCTTCGACAGACGACTGGGCCCTTCTGCAGCTGCAATTTCAGTCCGTATACGGGGACGAAGACGTCCTAGCAAGCTGGAAAAGGCAAGGGCAGCTCCAATTGCGTCAGGATCTGCATTATGATGGCATAATAAAACAACGAGTCTAGCATGAACTTGGTCTAGAAGAGCAGTTATATCTTGGATTTGCAACTTAGCTCCCTCAGACATTGTTCTATTGCTTCGAAGGCCTTTTCTGCAGCTTCATTAGCAAGTTTTTCAGCATCGCATTTTTTCATTAGCGGAGACAACATTAGATCAACATCTACTGAGACTGTAACAGGTTTGGAGCCTACCGTTTCGACAGCAATGTCTAACACTGAGATTTTTCGTTGAGGGATCTTAGATAAGATATAATCTCGGGCAGCTTTTTCAGCAATTTCTGATAGTGTTTGCATTTGGTCTTCTGTAAGTTGCGGAATGCCTATTTCTTCCAAGAATTTCACCGGAAATCTAAGGCACTGTGAAACTTGAGGGCCTAGAGTTCAGGTCGCGTTTAAGCTTTACTTGCAATTGGTCGAGTTGACTGCGTAACCTCTCCTCTTGCTTGCTCAGCACCTCTACACGTGTGCTCAGAAGCTCTTTTTGCTCCTTGAGTTCAGCTTCAACTTTGTTCTTCTGAGATTTTACGAGAAGTGAACCGATAGACTTGTAGATTACAGCGTTTTTAGTCAGGTTTCCCAATTCTGTCAAAGCTTGTTCTGTTTCAGTTAATTCTAATTCCACTTGTTGTTTCTGAGCTAAAATCGTTTGAAGACTACGTTGAAGTTGTTGCAGTTGAAGTAGTCGCTCTTGAACCTTGGGTGGAAGCTGTGAAATGTCACTCATTTTAATTCCTCAAAATTGTTAATGTAGCTCTTTTTCAGCAATATAATCTCATGTTATTAAGTGTTTTCACACATGACGTTGTCTTTCAAGATTGACCACAACCTCATAGGTCTCTTTCACGAGGGTAACCCATCGAAGATACGAATTTAGTGTCGCTCTAAAGGCTGAAGTATCTTCAGCCTCGATTCGTATAGTTAGTTTCTTGCCCTCGCTTTCAAGAGAGACCTTTGATCTAGATGTTGTTGGTTTCTTTGTCTCTGGCAGCAGAGCTTTCAACAAGATTTTCAACAATTTCTCAGAAGGAAGTTCGAGGCGAATTACTGCACTTCTCTTCATTTTCGTGGCTCCCATATAAGATGGGATACTGTTATTCGTGGACCGATTTCGATTTTTCGTAGTATATGCAGAAATGTAATTTGGATGCAACGTTTGGCGTTAAGTGAAACTTGCATTGCCATCTGTATATTAGGAGCGATTGCTTCATCAGTGGAAAATTTTTGGATTTTGAGGAAACGAGAAAGAGCGTCAGAAAGTTTGTGTGCTTCGAAAGGAATTTCAGTTGTTGTCTGAAGGACTAGAGATTTAACTGGCTTAGTTTGCATATTTTCGAACGTTTTCCGAAGTTTCACTTTTGTCACGTATATTAGGGGATAGAATTGAAATAGGCCATTATTACCTACTTCAAAGAGCTGAATCTTTCCTAGGTCACCTTTCCAGCGATCGGAGATTATAACCTTTTCAGCTTCACATTCCAACGCCTTCTCCGCAATAGAATCTAAACTTGATTTACCACGATTGATTTTTACAGAGTTTGGTATAGTGAATGAAAGATCATTGCAAAACGTTCTTATCATCTGTGTTGGATTACGTGAAGTAGTAATCAGGATCTTTGAAATCTCTGAACTTTTCAAAGCTCACTTCACTCCTATGTTCGAAAAATAAGAATAATTGTGGTCTCTAAAGCTTTATGAGATTTGTCATGTCCAGCTTGAACAAGCTCTATAACATTGAACAATTGCAGCAAAATAGTCTTTAAAAACTCTGCCTTTTTCATTCTTTAACTAGTTTGAAAGCAAAAACTACTCCAACTAAAAAACAAACAAAACCCAAAACCAATGCAAATACTTGAGGAATAACCCTATCTAGTAGAACAACAAAGTACGTCGGTCCTACAAAACATAACAGTGCAGCCAAAACTACGTACAACATCTGCTTAACCTCTTTTCTTCCAAATCTGTTAGTGGCTTTCACCAAACAAGCATCCCCCATTCGCAGAACATACCTTAAACTTCACTATTAACCTTTTTCCCCTTCTATCTTACATTCCCTTTTGAACTTCTTTTCCCAAAATCTTCATCAGCAAATTGAACACTGCAACACCTGCGTCTTTGTCTGATTGTAGTCCACTAGTTGCGCCTAATAGACAGATTCCATCTAGTCCTCGCTCTTTAGCAAGGCCTAGTAACAGCCCCGTAGCTCCAATGATTCGTCCCTTCCCATAAATAATGCCGCCTTTTTCCATAATTTCTGCGGCTAATCTGCTTGATGTTGCTGCCACATAAACGTTTTTTTTCTCACTTGAAACAGGGACGCCGCCAACGGTTACTATAAAGTTGCAGTCTAGTTTTTGTGCGAAATCTAGAACTTCTTCGCAGATTTCATAATGTGTAAGGACGTTATCCAGTGGAGGTTGCGAATTTCCGGTTAAGACGACTGCGCTTAAATAATTTCCAGATGGGGGTGCGTAAAACTTGTAGCGTGGAGGGTGGCAGATTCCTTGATTGTTAACTAGAACGTAGTCTGGAAAGAAGGGGGAGTAGTATTCTGCGAATAGTTTTGCTTCGCTGAATTTGATTAGTAGTTGTGCTGTGATTTTTCCTACGTTGCCGAAGCCGGGTAGTCCTTCTACGAAGATGGGGTTGTTGAGTTTTGGGTGGAATCTTTGGTGGATGTATGATTTTTCCAAGTTTGTGCACGGATAGAAGAAGTGGGGTGGGTGTTTTAATGTTTTTCGCAGGTGGTGGTTCCTCAAAACATTTAAAGCGTGGCGTAGCATCAGATTTGGAAAGTGGAGCGGGGTGGGGTAGCCAGGTTTAACCCGCTGGGCTCATAACCCAGAGATCGGTAGTTCAAATCTACTCCCCGCTACCAATGTTTCTGTGTGTGGTTTTGTGTTTTCTGCGTAGAGAGTAGACCATCCTATTAAGATACAAATATGCTTGGTGTTTTTGGGTGGTTTTGTCTTCTTGGGGTTTGCGAATAGTTAGTTTGTTATAATCGTTAGACTAGTTGGTTTAATCACAGTTTTAGTAAACCAATATGATTTGCTAGATTAAGGCGCGTGCTCTATTCTCCCAAGATTTCAATTCTTATGTTGTGAAACGGAAGTGCTCTTTCATAGAAGATAAAACTGGGGAAGGTTTTTAGCTGATATTGTTAAAACTTGTAGCAGTGTAAATCGATGTCTGAAGCCTCTCCGTGGACTTGAATTCTGTTTTACTGGCATTCCAGCCTTTTCTGAAATTAGAATGAATTCATGGGATACAAGGTTGAATGGCCATCTCTCCCTTTTTTTCTGGTGGAAACTCTTCATTTATATGGTACACACATGTCATATTTATGCAAAAATATGTTCATAGCCCGTGGTTGAAATGATAAGCTCCACAGAGACTGCAACCAAGACCATTGGTAGTTTCGTAAAGGATTTCATATCCAAAAGTGTGCAAGGAGCGGAGAAGTTTATTCACGCGAAATTGAATGACAAAATGCCAAACAATGGTGGGGTGCAAATAGTTCTGACGGCTTCGATGATTGAAATGAGTGATTTCAAGCTAAATCCATTTACAGCATTTTCAGGGGGCTTTCCGCTGGTTCTTCCAAAATATGTCTTGAGAAAGAAGCTTTATCCAAATTTCCATATCAATAAAGATGGCACAGCAAAATTAGCGCCTTATGGATTGAGAAAAGTTGAGACTTTGTTAATCGAAGAATTTGGAGAGGAGAATGTAGTTACCGTACACCCTCACCACCTCCATGAGTTTATCGGGCCAAAAACGAAGATCGTCGGTATTTCTACGATGGATCCGCTAGGTTTGGGCTTTGTCAGCAGAACTTACACAAGTATTCTAGGCTTAAATGGAAAGCCTGCGACTCATGCAGAATTTGAAGACTTGCTTTCTAATTTTGCGTTCAGAAAATATAAGCCTAAAATCATTGTTGGGGGTTCAGGTGCTTGGCAAATACCAATGGCGAATATGCAAGACGAACTTGGTATAGATACGGTTTTAATTGGACAAGCAGAACACTCTGTCATAAAAATCTTCAGAAAAGCATTTGATGGTGAAGAACTAGATAAAGTTATTATAACGCAAATACCTGAAAAGAAAGAAGTTCCCACTATTAAAAAGCCTTCATTATATGGAACAGTTGAAATAACGCGTGGTTGTGGTAGGGCTTGTGCCTTTTGTTCACCTACTATGCGTCAGCGGTATTCCTTCCCTTTAGAACATATTCTGAGAGAAGTTAAGTTGAATGCGAAAAGTGGAACAAGAGTGATTCTTCTTCAGACAGATGATATATTTCTCTACAAAACGAAACTAAATTTCATTCCAAATAGAGAAGCTATCGTTAAGCTAATTCAAGGTATAGATAAAGTCGAAGGTGTTGAGTTGATCCAAATTGCTCATGCTTCACTTGCACCTGTCGTTTACGATAAAAAAATTGTAGAGGAGATAGCACCAGCACTCGTGGAGAAGTCTCGTTGGCTTTGGAGGGGCAAGCATTGTGCTTCTATTGAAGTTGGGATAGAAACTGGTAGTGTACAACTAATGAAAAAATATATGCACGGGAAAATGTTGCCTTATGAGCCCGAACAATGGCAAGACATTGTTGTCCAAGCAATAGGAACCCTAAATGACAATGACATTTATCCGTTAGCAACTCTAGTTTTAGGTTTGCCAGGGGAACAAGAAGAAGATATACTTGCGACTCTCGAACTATTAGACAGGCTCAAGAATTCTAAGATTTTCTATGTTCCACTCCTTTTTACATCAGAAGAAGAATCTATTTTGAAAGGACAAAGGCACAAAGATCTAAAAGATCTTAATGAATCCCAATGGGATATTATTTCGAGATGCTGGAGATTTAATCTTGATTTGTGGGTGCCTGAACTGAACAAAGTTGCTTTGTTTGCTAGTCTATTAACATCTCCTTATTTTAGGTGGAAACATGGCAAGAAAATCGTTAGACCCATCATGAAATTTTCTGGAGTTGCGAATCCAGTCGTGAGCAGAAAACTAGGAATTGAGTGTCAACCACAGTATTGTGCGCGCGCATAATTCTAAAACATAATGTTAATCTGTATAGAAGGCAGTTGTGCAAGAGACTAAAAATGAAATCACATAAAATGAAAGAAGCAGCCATTCGGGTAGGTACAAGAGCTGTTATTTTTAATGAGAAAAATGAAATCCTTGTAGAGCATCATCTAACTCCTGAAACCAATTACTACTATCTTCCAGGAGGAGGAACTTGGCCCCGAGAGAAAATAGAGGATTGCCTTGTTCGCGAGGTTAAGGAAGAGACAGGATTAGATGTCAGAGCTGAACGTCTCCTTTGGGTACGAGATTTTCTGGAGATTCTTCCATTCATACATGCTATTGAGATATTTTTCCTTGCTTCTATAGTAGGAGAATTCAAAC
>Ga0209636_10000535_pt1 | contig 37514 bp, 34 predicted proteins | sample DeeMarSWOR152_54_FD_187464 | JGI IMG/M metagenome (GOLD analysis project Ga0209636, IMG submission 187464) | Marine sediment microbial communities from White Oak River estuary, North Carolina - WOR-1-52-54 (SPAdes) (version 2) | ecosystem: Environmental > Aquatic > Marine > Intertidal zone >... | reverse complement strand
GCCGCCGGACTGGAACTGGGGCTGAGCGGTGTCGCTCCCACCGCGCTGTCGCTGGGGGCCATGGCGAGCGTGCACGCGATCATCGGGGTGCCCGAGGGTGTGATTACCGGCCTGGCCGTCTGGGCGCTGGTTCGCAAGCGACCTGATCTGCTGTTCGAGCCGCAGGCCGTGTCCCCCGGCGGGCTCAGGGGAGCCGCAGTGCTGGCGGGACTGGGAGTCGTGGCGATTCTGGCCGGCCTGCTCTCGATCCTGGCCTCAGCCGCGCCGGACGGGCTGGAGCGCGTGGCGATCGACCTGGGATTCGCCGAAGCGGCCTCGTCCTGGGAGGGCGCTCCGTTCTCCGACTATCAGGCCTGGCTGCCGGGGACTGCGGGAACGCTCGTCGCCGTCCTGCTCGGAGTCGCCTTGCTCTTCGCCGGCGTCGCCGCTACAGCTCGAGCGCTGGCACGGGCCCGCGCCGCCCGACAGAACTGATGGGTTTCGCCCACCTCGATCGTTACGCCGATCGCCCGTCCTGGCTCGGCCGCCGCACGACGCCGGAGCAACGTCTCTGGATTGCCCTCGCCGCCGCCGTCGCGGCCGGCCTGATGCCGCCCGGCGCCTGGCGTGCCCTCGCTGCGGTCGCGCTCATCGTGGCGCTCGGCGTCTGGGCGGCCAGCCTGCCAGCGGGCGCACTGGCCCGCCGGGTCGCGCACGCGGTCCCGTTCTTCCTACTGCCCGCACTGGCGCTCCCACTCAGCGTCCCAGGCCCAGTCGCCGTCGAGTTGGGCCCGCTGGCGCTCAGCCGTACCGGCCTGACAAAGGCCGCTGAGATCGTGGTGCGAGCGACTTTGGCGGTCTCCGCGGTGACCGTAGTGATCTCGGTCACGCGGGCCGCTGACCTGCTGAGCGCGCTCGACGCCCTGCCGCTCCCGCGCCTCGTCAAGAGCTCACTGGCGCTCGGTTACCGCTACGTCTACGTGCTCAACGACGAGCTGGAACGAACCGGCCGTGCGCTGCGCAGCCGTCTGGGCCGCGCCTCGGCGAGCCGGTATTGGCAGGCACGGGCGGTGACGCTGGCACACCTCGTCGTGCGGGCGCACGCGCGCGGTAGCCGCATCCACGCCGCGATGCTAAGCCGCGGCTACCGCGACGGCCTGCCGACGTTGCAGCCAGCGCCCTCAGTGAGCCCGGTCTGGACCGTTGCCATCGTTAGCCTGCTCGCCGCGATCTGGCTGGCAGGTCTGATCGAGGTCCGGGGATGAGCGAGGGCACGGGTGTGAAGGCCTGGGGAGTCGAGATCATCGGCTTGACGTACGGTTACCCGGGTGCTGCGGCGCCTGCGCTCTCCGACGTCACCCTTTCGCTCGCGCCCGGCGAGCACGCGGCGATCGTCGGGCCGAACGGAGCGGGCAAGAGCACGCTGCTCCTCCACCTTAACGGTATCCTCGAACCCGCGGCCGGATCTGTTCGCATCGGCGAACTGTCCGTCACCCCACCCAACTTGCCCGAGATCCGGGTTCGCATTGGCCTGGTCTTTCAGGATCCCGATGACCAGCTCTTCATGCCGACCCTGCTGGAGGACGCGGCCTTCGGGCCGCTCTGCCAGGGCACCTCCCCCCAGGAGGCCGAGGCGCGGGCGCGCCGGGCGCTCGAGAGCGTGGGTCTGGGGCACGTCGACGCGCGCCGGCCGGCCCATCACCTGAGCGGCGGCGAAAAGCGTCGCGCCGCGCTATCCACGGTGCTCAGCATGGACCCGGGTGTGCTGGCCCTCGACGAGCCGAGTGCCGGGCTAGACGGTCGTGGCCGACGCACGATTGCCGAGATCCTCCGCGCCTGCCCGCAGACACTCATCCTGGTGACCCACGACGTTGAGTTCGCTGCGGCGGTCTGCCCACGCATCCTGCTCCTCGATGGCGGCCGCCTGATCGCCGATCGCTCGGCCGACGCCATGCTCGGCGACACGGATCTTCTGCTCGAGCACGGCCTGGAGCTGGCAGGCTGGCTGCGTGAGGGAGTGCCCCGAGGCGCAGCGCGTGAGAGTGGCACGACGGACGGCCGGCGCTGAGCGGGTTCCGCCGCGCGACAGGAGGCCTGGCAACAGAAAAGGCGCGACCGAGGTCGCGCCTTTCTTCTCACCTAGGTGAGATCTGGCTACGGCCCTATGGAGAATACGAGGCCGGCGGACACAACGATGTCATTCTGCAGCTGCGAGTCCGCGGGCTCCAAGCCCCCGATCGTCGGCTTCGCAGAGTAGATGTAGTCCTCGGCGTCCAGACGGATAGCGAGTAGGCCTGGAAGCCCGACTTTCAGGCCGACGCCGGCGACACCACCCACGTTGCTCTTGTCCTCCACCTCGTCGTAGGCGTCACCCCCACGACCGATGTAGGCGATGCCCCCGTTGACGAAGAAGGTGAGGGGAGCCGCCGGCAAACCGAACTCGAAGACGGCCCGGCCGCTGACCGACCAGACGTGAGCGCCTTCGGTGTCACTATCCGCCCCCACATCACTCAGCGCGTAGTTGAACGTGCCCTCCACACCCAGGGGTCCTGGTAGTCCCAGGGTCAGGCGGCCACCCACCGCCAGCGCGCTCTCGTGCTTGCCCGTACCGATGTCCTCGTCATCGACGATGTCGTTGAGTGGGACGAAGACGCCCCCGTAGGCCGTGAGGTCGATACCGATGCCGGGCAACTGCGCCAGCGCCGGGCTCGCGCCCACGAGTACGAGCAAAAGGGTGAGCCCGCACAACCTCTTGATCATCGCTCTACCTCCTCGTTGGACGTAATGCTCGACGGGGGAGATAAAACAGGGTCTGCGGGGAGTCCGCGCACGCGGGAGCAGCACACAAATGCGCGTGAGGCAAATATAACAACCTGAAAAGTTTGCGCCAGAAGCGGGCGAGTTCCGGGCAGGTCCCGGGATCACCACCCTCTCGCGAGCCCGGCCCAGAAGAAGTCGCCCAGCTCCCACCACCTCTGCATGGTTGCCCGAGCGAAACCGTCGGTGTACCGGGTCAGGAACTTCCGGTAGGCCAGCGGGTCGTCGCCGTTCTCGCTGCGCCTGAGCTCCAGCGCCTTCTGCTCGATCAGCGGCAGCTCATCGAAGGCCCGCTGCTCGTACTCCTGCACGGCGCCCTCGATGTACTCGCGCGCCCAGCCCCACTTGATCATCGCCAGCCGGTTGGCTCGGCGGTACCACCAGCAGGCGGAATCGGTCCGGTATGTGTGCTGGCAGTCAACCTTGAAGCTCTCGGGCAGCGCCAGGACCCCGGCGAAGATGGGGATCCGCGGACTCTGGCCCGGGTTGTCGAAAGAGAACCAGGCGATCGTGCCGATCTCCGGCGGCAGCCAGTCACGGGCCTGGATGATCTGCGAGTAGGAGCAGCGGTCCACGGCGATGGTACGTTGGCGTTCCACGGTACCCGGCTTGAGGGTGTTCAACAGGTGCCGCAGGTCACGCACGATGGACCAGTTGTTGACCACCGGGCTCCTCACCATCTCCGGCTGCCCCTCGCCGCTTTCCCCTCGGCGCGTCGTGTCGGGCACCATGAGGTTACGGGTCATGTCGAACTCGGTACCCTCGTAGGTCTCCCGGTAGTAGCGCATGACGTCCCGGACCGAGACCTTCTGGTCCGGTTTGACCGAGAAGGGGAGCTCCTCCATGTCCATGGAGAGGTTGAGGGAAGGGGCAAGGGTGCTCAGGATGTAGAACTCGCGCGTTGAATAGGGCGGAAGCAGGTTCCCCTCACGATCGGTTCTGCCGTACGCCTTCCACCATTTGAATGGCTCGCCGCTCTCGGGGTCCCACCATCCCATCTCCTCGGCCAGCGAGAAGACGTTTTCGCTGGCCATGTAGTGGTCCGGGTCGTCCAGGTCCAGCTCGCTGATGCGCGGGATGTTGGCCGAGACCCCCACGTGGCCGTCGGGAATCCGTGCCGCCGCCCAGACCGCACCGACCTCGAAGGGCCCCGCGCCCATGATCTCGAAGTGCCAAACCTCCTTCGAGTCCGCGAAGGTCAGGCATTCGGCCCAATCACCGTAGCCGTACTCCTTGACCAGCTCGCCGATGAGCTGGATCGCCTCCCGGGCAGTCGCGGTCCGCTCAAGTGCTATGGCCTGGAGGTTCTCGATGAGGAAGAGTCCCTCGTCGTTACGCAGCTCAGGCCTACCCCCGATCATGCTCTCGATCGTGGCCTCTCCGATGGCCAGGCCTTTCTCGTTCATGGCGGGGTAGGCGACGTTGAAGTAAGCGTAGGTCTGCTCCACCTCGGGGATATCACCCTTGAGCCGGACCCCGCGCATGTCGTCGGGCGTCTCGGTGTGCAGCAGGCCCCAGTAGATCGGCTTGCGGGCGCCCGGCGGATTCTCTCGGCGCGGTTCGATCTGCAGCCAGGTTCTGTAGTTGCCGTCACAACTGTGCGCGGTCATCACCGAACCGTCGGTCGAGGCCAGGCGGCCGACCATGATGCTGGTACAGCCGCAGTCCGAATGCTCGGGATCACAGCCGCAACCTGGATCGTCGGGTGATACAGCGCACTGGGACCCTGTTGGCAGTGCTTGCGAGAACTGCGCCGAGGCTCTTTCCACCCCGGCCGTGACGGCCACGACCATCGCCAGCATCCACCAGCCCATCACACCGATGCGAACGAGACGTTTCACGGGATCACTCCTTCCTTGCAGTGCCGGGATCGGCATGATCTGGACCGCGGCCTCACGACACCGCTCCACTCGAGTCACATCGCTCGGGAAGTGCCTCCCCGAAAGCTCCAATGATCACTACTCTGTCACCACCCGGCCGGGCGCGGCCTGAGACGGATCGTGCAACCAGTGGCCGAGGCCAAGCTCGATCACCTCCGCGTAGCGCGGCACGCCCCGGCAGCTGAGCGGCCGGTCGGGATGGAGCACCGTCCAGCTCTCCATGGTCCGCAGCACGGTCGAGGTATGGCGCCCCACCCGGACGTCGATCGGCCAGCCGTGCTCATCGATCCGCTCGAATAGCAGGCCGTACTCGCCCGCCTTGACCACGAACTCATCCACCCCGGTCAGCAGCTGTTCCCGGGTCGTACGGCCCCGGGTGGCGTCCAAGAATGGCTCCGGCGCCTCGAAGAGCACGGAGACGGCGTCGGAATAGTCACCCACCTCCCGGTGCGAGAGACCGTGCAGGCTTTTCGGTGAGTACTCCGTGCCGATGTTGAACTCCTCATCGCTCAGCATCATCGAGACGAAGGTCGCCAGTTCCTCTCCCCGCTCGTGCGTGACGATCGTGCTGATCACAGGGTACTGCAGCTCCGCCTCGTGCAGATCGATGAAGACATCCACACCCTCCTGCCGGATGAGCTCCATGAACGCATAGGTGGTCCGCTCGGTGAGTGTGCCGTCAGGCCTGCCGGGCCAGGTCCGGTTCAGGTTGCGGATATCCACGTAGGCCAGGTACTGCCCGCTGGGATAGTGGATGTACACCTCGGGATCGGGCCACTGATCCAGTGGATTCGACCAGCGGTCTCCCATGCGGAACGTCTGAGCTCCCCAATCGGTCGGGATCGTGAAATCGGGGGGGTAGGCTCCTCCCAGGCGAGTCACGGTGGTGGCGCTGCGGTTGCTGCTCAGCACCACGATCAGCCGCCCCTGCTCCATCACGGCGTTCTCGGCGAACAGCCAGGCGGCGAGACGCGCCCCCGGCTCCTCCGGATGGGTACCGCCCATGACGAAGATCGTGGCCCCCGGTTGCTCGCCTTCGAAGAAGTAGACGTTACAGTCGTTGATCGTGCCTCGGACGCCGTCGAAATACTCGCTCAGCTTCTTCACCTCGCTGACGCCGGGGCTCAGGACCACCGGCTCTTCCAGGTGCCGGTGCCGATAGAAGCTCGCGCCGGAGCTGACGAAGAGCAGCAGTCCCAGGCTGCCGAGCACGAGCTTGCGCAGCAGCACGCGACCGCGTCGATTCTCAGAACCAGCCCACATGGCGGTCACCTCACTTCAGCCTGAACAGACGCAGCAGAAAGGGAATCAGTACGATGATGTAGAGCACCTCCTGCTCCCACTTCCGCGTCTTACTGAGATTCCAGATCAGGATCACGGCCACATAGGCGATCAGACAGTAGTAGACGGCCGTGATGATGGTTTGCAGGATGGCCATGATTCTCCTTTCTCACAGACCGGTCAGGAACGAGAGCTGCCTCGAGAAGACCACCATGAGCGTACCGATGACCATGATGATCACAGCCGGGACCACACAGCTCTTGAGGAACTTCGTGTAGGCATCCCGGTACCCTACGACCTCGACCGTAAGCCGACCGATGATCGCCGTCGGGGGGAGCGCATCGCCCAGCGGCCAGATGACACTCATGCCCGCCAGGGCTACGATCGGGTTGAGACCCATCGTGTTGAAGAGAAGCACCAGAGGGACGCCGATCACCGGTGCGGCCCCCCACAACAAGACGGCTTCGGAGACCGGGAGGACGACGAAGAGGGTGGCGAACACCAGGACCACCGGCAGCGTGACGGCCGTTACCGCCAGCAGGCCCCGCACACCGGTGAGTGTCATGATCTGTACCAGCACCCCCACGCAGGTGAGCGTGCCGATCAAGGGCAGCAGCTGTTCGATCGTCTCACGCGAGATCCGCAGGAAGTCCAGCCGGATGGGGGAAAGGGCATAGGAGGTCGCCGCCGCGAGCAGGAACATGAGCGGCAGCCCGATCACCGGGGTGTCGTGCGGCAAAGCTCGGCCGATCACAATCAGCAGCACAAAGACGACGAAGGGGAGGATGACCCGCAGCCAGCTCATCCCCTCCGGTGGCCGGGGCAGCTGCTGAAGCGCCGTCTCGAGATCGATTTCCCCACCCCGCCAGCCGAGGATGAAGATGGTGACGAGGGCAGCCACCACGCAGGGCACCAGCAGCGGCATGAAGAAGCCGATGTAGGGCATGTTGACCCCGGCCGCGGTGATCATCGCCCACAGGCTCACCGGCGGGGCCGCGGCGCTGAGCCCCGCGATGATGAACACGATGGCGGTGGTCCGCGTCTGCGAGATCCCCATGGTACCCAGCACGATTGCCACCATCCCGCCGGTGACCAGCACGGTGACGCTGCCTGCACCGGTGAGCGCACCCGGCACGAGCAGCAGCACGGTCAACAGCACAAACAGCAGGGCTCGGCTGCGGTGAAAACGTCTGATGATCCCGCGCACGACGAACGCGATACCACCCGCATCCTTTAGGATGTTCATGAAGAGGGTGGCGGTGATGAAGATGAGGTTGATGTCCAGGTAGGTCATCGCCCCTTCGGCGATGTGCCGTGCCGGCAGGCCGAAGCCGCCGGCGAGCGCTCCGCCGAGGGCAGCCGCCAGCATGGCCACCTCCGTGGAGAGCTTGCAGAGCTTGGCCGCGATGTAGACGACGACCATGACGCCGAGAACAATCCCGGCGTAGGTAAACATGCTCACCGCTCAAGATCCTCTCTGAAGAACCTTACCTGGGGAACACGCGCTCCAGGACATCACCCAGCTCCATGTTCTTCTCGAACAGGATGAGGGGGATATCGAGATTCTCCGAGATGATGCTGAACCGCCGGTCCTCGTTCCCGTCCTGCCGGACGATCAGCAGATCCGACTCGGGACAGACCGCATCGATCGACAGCTCGTCGGAGTTGTCGCCGGGTGCCGCACCCTGGGCGCGCCTTGCCATGCCCTCCACATGGGCGCCGATGATCGTGATGCCCTGGCGTTGGGCCTCCTCGATCAGGGCCGCGGTCCGCGCGAACTCGTCCTGGATCGAGACGCCCGCCGCTCCCATCCCCTTCAGACTCGCGCCGGTCACGATGATGATCGATTTGAATGGGTTCCCGGCTTCCAGTCTGTCGATGAGGTCCTGGGCGGTGGCCTGCTCGAGGAACTCGTGCTCCAGTTCCAGCCTGTTCAGGAAGAACCGTACGCGCGCGGGACCGGGGCTCTGACCGCAGGAGGTGAGCAGCACCGGCAGCTCGGCCGTCACCGCTGCCTCCTGGGCGTGCAGCGCTTCGACGCTGGCGGTTAGCGTGCACGCGAGAGCGACCATCCCAACCGTTAACCTGCCGTGAAGCTTCATGGTCCGTGCCTCCGCGAGAAATCCAGCTCTTGGGGCTATGCCGCGAATCTTAGTTGATGCACCGAGGGCCTGCAATCAACCCCGCCGGGCCCTCACCGCGAACCCGATCAGAGCGAGCACTGCGAAATAGGCAGCGGTGACCAGCCAGAAACGCCAATCACGCGCCCCCTCATCATCGTGCAACCGGGTTGTACCGGGCTCGGGTAACGGCACGGGGTCCCAGGGCAGAGCGTAGCGCCGCGCGAGACCTCGGATGTGGAGCAGGTGGATCACCGGGATGCCTCGTGCGGCCATCTCGTACAGCACGCCCCGCTGCGCTGGCGGTGGGAACACCAGGTCGGTGTTCAGACCGGACTCCACCTCCAGCACCAGCGGGCTCGAACCGAGGTTCGCGTCGCTGCCTCCGATGTTCACAAACGCTGCCAGGCGCTCCTCAGAAGTGCCGAGATAGACCGCCATGCGTCGAGCCACGTTCCCGCGCAGATCGGGGTCCTCCACCAGGGGAATCCCGCTCATCCGGAGCTGCTGCAACAGACGTTCCCGGGTGGCGGGATCGAACTCCGAGCCGACATCTCCTTCCCCACCCAGGGAGACCGCCGCAGGGACCGTGTGGAGGATGCCCTCCCTGACCAGCAACTCGTGGATATCCAGCAGGTTGAACTCCGGGCGGGTGGCCCCGTACGACGAGGCCCCCAGGGACAGAATCGTCACCGCGTGGACATCCATGGCCTCGGCAGCGATCAGTGCCGCGACGATCAGAGCGGGAAAGGACGCGGACCCCCCAACCGCGATCGTGTCTCCGGCGGACGCGCCCGCCCGGTGCAGGAGATACACGAGGAGCCCGGCCATATCGGGATTCGTGGTGGTCCGCTTCGCCGCCAACTGGCCCAGAGTCGTGAACACGGGGCTGTACTCCGGTCCGATCAGACCGGTATGATTGGGATCCAGCGATTCATCGATCCGAATACCCGCGGTCTGGCAGTAGCGCGCGACGACCTTGATCGCAGCCTCCATGCGACGGGCCGCCTCACGCATCTCCTCCGACCACGGGATCGTCCCTCCGGAGGAGACCGTCTGCAACAGGGTCCAGGCGAGCAGGCTCACGATCCCTGCCGCGAGAATGCGGTGTTTCAGTCGGCGATCGACGGGCACGACCGGTTTCACGGCGACCTCAGATCAGCTCCACGATGCGGCCCAGCCAGGCGGTCAGCACCGTGACCGTGACGAGTGCCGCCGTCGTGACCACCAGACCCTGCCGTTCGAGGTGACTCGCGATCAGTCCGGGGATCACCCACCCAATCACCCTGAATTCGAGCGAGACGGGGAAGATGGCAGGGAAGAGTGCGCGCCAGAGGAACGCCCACAGTCCCCCCACCAGGACCAGGAAGACAAATCGACGCCGTCCGAACAGAATGAGCCAGCTGCAGGAGAGTCGGTACACGGCCATTGTCAGCAAGGCGGCGATCAGGGTACCGGCGATCCGTGCCGGCTCCTGGATGAAGAGCACGAGGTAGCTGGGCACGATGATCCCGCCGGGATAAAGACCGGTGAGCGCCGTGAAGGCCAGCGAGATCAGTAGCCCGATGAACGGGAGTTCGAATCCCATCGGCTCTAGATCTCCCAGGGTTCGGCCGCGGCTCTCCAGTGCGCCACCAGCGCTTCGCCCGCTCCGCCGATGTTGCCGAAGCCGAACACGATCCCCCCGGCGTCCCGGATCCCGGGCAGCACACTCTGCATGATCTCCGCCGGCCGGTTCTGGCGGAGTACCTCGATTTGTGCCGCGTCGTCGAACCGCTTCAATAGCCGCTTCAGGGCCGCCGCATGCAGCCCCAGTACATAGAGGCGGCTGAATCGATTCAGGAATCCGTCCCGCAGCACTCCCACCCACTGGAGAGTCCGATCACCGCGGTCGGGACGCAGGTTCATCAGACCGACGCAGCGTTCCGGGCCCGTACCCAGGGCGGCCATGACTTGGCTGTGCACGAGCAGCGTGGATTCGGGATCGTTAGCGGCGAACGCGTTCACGAGAAAGCAGGCGCTCTGAGAGCCGGCCGGCCGATAGCGCCAGATCGCGAGCGCCCCGATGTCACGCCGCGTCCGCTGAATGCCTTCCCGAATGGTTTGATCATCGATACCGAGCGACCGGGCCGCTGCACAGACGAGATCGAGGTTCTCGCTGAAGCGGCAGACCTCCGGACCGGAGTCACCCTCCAGCAGCGGTGCAGCGGTCCCCAGCGGTACCTCGATCAGTTCTCCCCGCCGCTCTGCCAGGGTGGCCCGGAATACTGGCAGGCACTCCTGCTGCGGCACGAAGGCACGGGCGCCCTGCGGGATGTCCAGGCCGAGCACCGAGGCGACCGCTTCCCGCGTCTCACCCATCGCGCCGCTATGGTCGACCCGGAAATTGGTCACCAGGACCAGATCTGGCTTCAGCAGCTGGTGGGTTTCCACCAGGTGGTTCTCCGGGTGGATACTCATGATCTCGATGACCGCGGCATCCACACCCAGCTCGGCAGCCAGGTGGATGACGTGCTTCTGCTCGATGATGGAAGGGCGACCGCGCCTGCGGATCTCCCGCTCCGAACCGTCCGGCAGGATGAGGGCCGCCTCTGCTCCGGTGGTCTTGGCCAGGACCCGTCGTCCACTCTCCCGCAGGACCGACGCGAGCATCCGCGTCACGCTCGACTTCCCCCGCGTACCGGTGACCGTGATTAATAGAGGAATGGCTCCCCGATGGCGGTCCAGGCGAGTTCGCTCGAGCATGAGGCAGGCGAACCCAATCGCGATCAACACCAGCAGGAGTATCAGCGACATGCTCACACACCGGGAAACGAGCCGCAAAATCCTCGCCGTCGCAGCCGCAGACCCTGCAGCGCACCTCCGCTCTCTCACGCATGTTCCGCTCGGAGCGCGCGAGCGAAACTACCGGGAGCGCAGCAGCCGGGAGTCCGCTGCAGGATACCGTGTGTTCCCGCCGGGCTGCAAGCGGTGGCTGCAGACTCGAACCCGCAGCCCCGCGGTCAGGTTTCCTATCGCACTGACGGCTCTGGACGCACCTGACCGCGAAGGTGACCTCTTGTAGCTAACCGATATTCCTGAAGGGCTCGAGCGAACGATCTCGGCTGAGCTTTCTGGAGAGTTCGTGCACTCGTCTGTCTCTCACGGTGGCAAGCGCTACTCAGAACTCGGGTCGCAACTCGGTCGGTACGTCTCCTACAGCCGCCCGCAACGCGGCGAGAGCCGTGCGCTCAGCGAGCCACGCATCCCAATACCCGAGCTCCGCCTCGAGCAGCTGTGTTCGCAGCAGGAGCGCGGTGGGAAGATCCAGCTTGCCCGCGGCGTAGGCGTTCTCGAGCAGCTGTTGGTTCGCACGAGCCGGGCGGAGCACTTGGGCGTCAAAGATCTCAAGCTCCTCCGAGGCCGAGCTGTACGCTTCAAGACATGAGGCGACCTCCATCCGGACTTGCAGCTCGATGGCAGCCCGCTGGGCCTCCGCCCGGCTTTCCTCAGCTCGGCCGCCATCGCGGAGACCTTGGTTCCGGTTCCAGAGGGGCAGGGGCAGTCCAACCCGCAGACCCCAACTCACGTCCTCGTCCACACTGCCTCGCTCGGCGACGGCTGATATCCTGAGGTTCGGAAACGCGCCACGCGTGGCCAGGCGCCGGTTCGCCTGGGCGCGCGCGACCTCAGCAGCGGTCGCCGTCAGGTCGGGACGCGAGGCGAGCGCCAGCATGACCAGGGAATCTAGATCCAGCAAGCGGGGGTCGGGTCCGCCAGCACCGTCGTCGACGATCCTCACAGACTGCTCCGGAGGAAGACCGAGTGTTCGCGTGAGCTCCAGCAGGGCCATCGAGAGCGCGCGGCGTGCTGAGCGATCCGCTGCTCGGGCCCTGCCGGCCTCGATTTCCGCCAGGTTGACCTCCAGAGTACTGACCTCCCCCTCCCAGAGCTGGATTCGCACGGCCTCGAGAAAGCGACGGCTCAACTCCAGGCCCAGGCCCCTTACCTCGAGACGGCGCGCCGCCGCGACCGAGCGGAAGTATGCGACGTCGATGTCGTAGACGGTCATCCGCACGACGTCCAAGGCGCGACCCTCGGCCACCGAGACACCATGGTCGGCGGCAGACTTCCGAAGCCCCCATTGTCCGGCCCACTCGAACTCCTGCGTGAGCAGGCCCTCAAAAGACCCCAGATTGCCGGGATCGATCAGTGAGGACACCTTCAGCTGGAACTCCGGGTTGAACCGGTAGACTCCCGCCTGCCGACGGTCACCCCTGGCTCCGGCGATCTGGGCGCGAGCCGCGACGATCTGGGGACTCGAGGCGAGCCCAATCCGGCGCGCGGCGTCGAGATCGAGGACCAGTGTGTCCGGCGCAAACCCGGACTCCTGGGCTCGAGTCTCGGTCGAGTCGGCGATAACCATCAGGAAGGCCGTCATGGCGAGGACGGCCACGGTGCGTGGTGCTAGCATCGGCTTCCTTCCGTGACGGCTATGCGATAGCCGGGTGAACCCACGGCGGATCAGCGGTCGGGCTCATGGGTTTCCGTCCGACCGTACCGGAGGTACAGAGCCGGTACGAGCAGCAGATTGAGAACCGTTGAGGTCAAGAGCCCACCGAGGATCACCACCGCCAGGGGGTGTTCGATCTCGTGGCCGGGCCGGCTCCCCCCCACGATGATGGGGAGCAACGCCAGGCCCGTAACGAGCGCCGTCATCAAGATGGGCGCCAGCCGCTCCTCCGCCCCTCGAACGACGAGCTCCTCACCGAACTGCACGCCCTCTTCCTCTTCCAGGTGCCGGTAATGGCTGACGAGCATGATGCCGTTCCGTGCGGCGATCCCGAGGACCGTGACAAACCCAACCAGCGCCCCAAGTGAGAGCACGCCGCCGGTCAGGGTTACACCCAGAACCCCCCCGATGAGGGCAAACGGGACGGTCAGGAAGACGAGGACCGCCAGCTTGGTCGATCTGAAGTCGGCATGCAGCACGAGGAAGATCCCCAGCAGCGCCAGCGCTGCAAGAGACAGAAGCCGGTTCCTCGACTCCTGCCGCGCCGCGAACTCCCCTAGCACCTCGGGATGGTAGCCGGCCTCGAAACTCAGGTCTCCAACTCGCTCCTCGATCTCGCGGGCCACGCGACCGAGGTCCCGACCGGAGACGTTACAGGTGACGTCGATCTTCCTCGAAGCACCCTCCCGGGTGACCTCGTTTCGCGTCGGCACCACCATAACCTCGGCTACCTCGCCGAGCGGAACCTGGCCACCGAGGGGCGTATCGATCATCAGCCGCCGCAGGGCCGCCGGGTCGCTCCGCACCCGTTCCACCCCCCAGAGCGCGATGTCGAAGACCATCTGGTCCTCGTAGAATTCCCCGACCTTCACACCTTTCACGAGCGTGGTCACCGCCCTCTGCACGTCGCCGGGCGTGAGTCCGAACCGACGGGCCGCATCCGGGCGGAAGCGGACGTCGATCTGGGGCACCAGAACCTGCGGCTGCACATGCAGATCCACGACGCCCTCCACGTCGGCGATCGCACGCTCGACCTCGCGCGCCTCCTGCTGCAGCACGTCCAGGTTGGGACCGTAGATTCGCACGACGATCGTCGCACCTGCCCCGGTGAGCACCTCCTTCACCCGCTCCCTCAGGTACGTCAGCAGGTCACGATAGAGCCCCGGGTACCCGTCCACCACGGCCTGGATCTTTGCCACGGTCGGGTCGTAATCGACCGACGGGTCGAGGCTGATCCACAACTCGGTGAAGTTCGGGCCCACAACTTCGTCCGCGACCTCCGCGCGGCCTGTGTGGGACCCGAAGTTGCGAACGCCGTCGATCGAGCGCAGTTCCCGGCTGGCCTGAAGCGTGATGCGGTTCATCGCCTCGAGCGACGTCCCGGGCTTCTCCACCCAGTGCATCAGGAAGTCGTACTCCTTGAAGCGGGGCAGGAATTCCTCGCCCAGAAAGGGGTAGACCAGCAGGGCCGCGCCGACCGACAGCACGATGATCCAGACGGCCCGGCGCGGCCGGGCGATGAACCGCGGCAGCAACTCTCGGTAGCGGGCCTTGAGGACCTTCACCAGAGGAACGTCCGCCTGCCGCTGCTCGGCCCGGGCCGGCAGGAGGATCAGGCAGAGGGCGGGCGTGAGCGTGAGCGCCACGACCAGCGAAGCCACGATAGCCAGGATGTAGGAGTAGGCGAGCGGCCGGAAGAACGTGCCGGCGAGGCCCTGGAGGAAGAACACGGGTAGAAAGACCAGTATGACGATGAGGCTCCCGTATACGACGGCGCTACGGACCTCCAGCGAGGCATCGAACACGACCCGGAACGCCGACTGCGGCTTGCCGGCCTGGGCGTTTAGCCGCAGGCGGCGCATGATGTTCTCGACATCGATGATTGCGTCGTCGACGACCACGCCCAGGGCGATCACGAGTCCGGCCAACACCATCGTGTTGATGGTCCCACCCTGATACCGAATCACCAGGGCGGCGGCGAGCAACGAGAGCGGCATGGCCAGCAGGCTGATGATCGCCGTGCGCCAGTCGTACAGGAAGGCGCCCAGGATCACGATCACGAGCAGGCAGCCGATGAAGAACGCGCGGTTGAGGTTATGGATGGACATCTCGATGAACGTTGCTGGCCGGAAGATCGTGGGATCGATCTCGACATCGCTAAGGCCCGGGGCAAGCGATTTCAGCGCCTCCTCCACACCCCGGGAGACGTCCAGGGTATTCCCCCAGGGTTGCTTCTCGACGATGAGCAGGAGGCCTGGGCCGTCGTTGATGATCGCATCGCCGATAGGCAGCGGGAAGCCCTCTACGACGTCGGCCACGTCACCGAGGGTGAGAACCGCTCCATCCCGGAAGGCGACGGTAACTTGAGCCAGGTCGTCAGTTGAAGAGATGTTCGCCCGGTGAGTGACGGCGAGGCGCTGGTTGGGCGTGTCCACGAACCCACCTGCACCCACGCTCACCGCGTCCCGGCCGGCGCGTTCGACATCGTCCAGCGTGACGTCGTGTGCCCGGAGACGGTCGGGGTCCACAAGGATCTGGAGCTGCCGATCGCGCTGACCCCAAATGGCCACGTTCGCCACGCCCGGCACGGACATTAGTCGCGGACGGATCGTCCATTTGGCCAGGGTCGTCAGCTCCATCTGATCGAGCACCTCCGAGCTCAGCCCGATCTTCATCACGCGGCTGGTGGACGAGAGGGGCGAGAGGATGACCGGCGGCTTCGCGACATCGGGGAGCAGAACGCTGACCCGGGTGACGCGCTCCTGAACCAGTTGCCGGGCCTCCATCAGGTCGGTGCCGCGCTCGAACAGCAGGACCACCGAGCTCAAGCCGAGAACCGACTTCGAGCGGACCGTCTCGAGCCAGGCAATCCCGATGAGCGCGTTCTCGATGGGGACGGTCACCAGGGCTTCCACGTCCTCCGTGGAGAGGCCGGGCGCCTCGGTCTGGATCTCGACCAGTGGTGGTGCGAACTCCGGAAAGACGTCGAGCGGCGCGTTACGAAGCAGACCGGGGCCCGCGATGATGAGCACCGCCGCGAGCGTCACGACGATGAGTCGAAGACGGAGAGCTGTTCGGATGATCGCACCCATCAGCGGACCTCAGTCAGTGCGCGATGCCGAATTCGGTGCTGAACAGCTCGGCCGCCCCGATCACCACAATGGGCGTCCCGGACTCAGGTCCACGGCTTAGCACTGCGAAATCCTCGACCACATCCCGCACCTCGACTCGGCGTCGGGCATAGACACCGTCGCCCAACGCTTCGTAGATCCACGTACCGCCGTAGACATCGTGGAGGACCGCGGACCACGGCACGACGACCCCCTCCGTAGCCCCCCCGAACTCGACGGAGACGCCCACCCGCTGGCCCGGCCGGTAACGGCCCTCGGGATTGTCGAGCCGATAGAACAGGTCAACGGAGACAGCGGAAGGGTCGGCGGTGGGAGGGCCCTGAATCGGGTATGCCACCTGCCCCGGCGCCTCGGGCGGATCCCCGGGTCCGACCACCGTGACCGGCACGCCACGGTCGATGGCGGCTGCGTCGCCAACATAGACCGGAACCCGCACCCAGAGAGGATCCGGTTTCACGATCTCCATGAGTGGGGCACCGTCCGAGACCGTCTGGCCAACGGCGAAGTGCACGCTGTTGACGACCCCCGATTCGGGGGCCTGCAGGGTGATGGGCGAGAGATCCCCGACGTCCAGATTCGCACGGCCCGTCTGGAGGAGGTCAAGACGGGCACGGGCCGCCCGTAGCACGGCTTCTGCACTGGCAAGCTCGGCCTGCGCGTCCTCAAGCTCCGCCATCGTTCCGACGCCGTCTCGCAACAGCTGCTCGGCCCGACGCCCTTTTGCCTGGGCGTTCTCGACTCGGGCTTCCGCTACGGTGATCTCCTCTTGAGCGCGGGCCAGCTCGCCCCCGCCGGGCAGGATGACGAGGCGAAGCAGCGGCTGACCCCGAGACACCCAGGAGCCCGCGGTCGGAGGCCGGCCCGTCTCGGGCGCCAGGACCGTGGCGGCCCGGGGCGCCGTCACCGTGACCGCTGCCCCCGGCGGGACCATGAGTTCACCGCCCAGCGTTCGACGCTGCGCGAGCGCCCGGCTCTCGACCGCCGCAACCTCGATTCCGATCCGCTGCTCCGCCTGCCGGGTCAGACGGATGGTCGTGAGATCGGCCTCGCTGGTCGGGTTGTCGATCTGGGCTGGAGGAGCCTCTTCCTCGGACCCTGAGGCACCACACCCCCAGAGGAGGAGGGCACAGAATAGGGCGCGCCATCGATTGCGGGGGGCAGGCTGCCTGAGAAAAGCCATTATCCACATCACTCGCTCTACAGACAAATGTCCGCCTCGTCCACCAGCGTTTTCACTTGGACATCGTTCAAGTCAGCGATCGTCATGGGGAGAGCACCACTCTCGCCAAGTCCAAACACCTGAACTTGCCAGAACGTTGAAGTCCCGTGGCTTCGCTCCAGGGACGGACGCCGCCAGGTCTGCGGTTGCCCGGAAGCCGCGCCAGCGGATTCCTCGCTGGCGGAAACACCAAGCGTCAGAGCCTGGGGCTTACGGCTCGGTGCTGAACGGAACGCTCAGATCCAGCTCCTTCCGAAGGTGTGCACTGGAGCGTACCACCTTCACCGAGCTGAACGCCATTGCCGCCTCGGCGATGGCCGGGTGCAGGAACCCGAGGATCGCCACCGGGATCGCGATCACGTTGTAGAAGTAGGCCCAGAAGAGGTTCTGGCGGATCTTGCGGAAGGTGGCGCGTGAGAGCCGGATCGCCCGCACCACGGCACTCAAGTCGCCCTGCACCAGCGTAACGTCCGCCGCCTCGATGGCGATATCCGTCCCGGTGCCGATGGCGATGCCCACGTTCGCCTGCTTCAGCGCCGGCGCGTCGTTGATCCCATCGCCCACCATGGCGACGTTCCGCCCCTCCGCCTGCAGCCTGCGCACCTCGTCCACCTTCTGGTCCGGGAGCACCTCCGCCAGCACGCGATCGACGCCGACCTCACGGGCGATGGCCCGTGCCGTCCGCTCGTTGTCGCCGGTCAGCATGACCGTCTGCAGGCCGAAGCGCTTGAACTGGGCGATGGCACGCTGCGAGTCGTCCTTGAGCCGGTCCGCGACTGCGATCACGCCGGCCAGCCGACCCTCCACGGCGACGAGCATGGCGCTCTTCGCCTCGTCCTCCAGGCGACCAAGCTCCGCTTCCAGCGCGCCTAAGGACACACCTTCGTCTTCCATGAGTCGGGCGCTACCGACGAGCACGAGACGGCCGTCGATGCGCGCCCGCACGCCTCGCCCCACCAGCGCCTCGAACTCGCTCGGCTCGAACACGGTGAGGCCCCGATCCACGGCCTCGGCGACGATCGCCTCACCCAGAGGATGCTCCGACCCCGACTCGGCGCTGGCGGCGTAGCGGAGCAGTTCCGCCTCCCGCCAGCCGGTGGCCGGCAGCATGTCGGTGACGCCCGGCACGCCGCGCGTGATGGTGCCCGTCTTGTCCAGCACGATCGTGTCCACCTGCTCGAGCGTTTGGATTGCCGCACCACTGCGGATCAGCACGCCGTTCTCGGCGCCCATCCCCGTGCCCACCATCAGCGCTGTGGGCGTGGCCAGGCCGAGGGCGCAGGGACACGCGATCACCAGAACCGCCACGGCGGCGAAGATGGCCAGCGAGACGGTGCCCAGGCTCGGGTCGACCCAGGGGATGAAGCCGGCGGCCCACTCCGCGATCCCGCGGAAGAGGTCGGGCAAGACGATCCAGACGAGAAACGTGGTCGCCGCCAGAGCCAGCACCGTGGGGACGAATACGGCGGTCACGCGGTCGGCGAACTGCTGGATGGGCACCTTGCTTCCCTGAGCCTCCTCCACCATGCGGATCACGTGGGCAAGGAAGGTGTCCTCACCGACGCCGGTGGCGCGGATCCGCAACAGGCCCTGCTTGTTGATCGTGGCGCCGATCACCTTGTCGCCCTGGCGCTTCTCCACTGGCATCGACTCGCCGGTGGCCAGCGACTCATCCACGGAGCTCTGACCAGCGATCACCTCCCCGTCAGTGGGGATCTTCTCGCCCGGCCGAACGACGAGGATGTCCCCAACCTCCACCTCCGCGATGGGGACCTCGACCTCCCGACCGTCGCGCTCGACCCGCGCCGTCTTCGCTTCCAGCGACAACAGCCTCTGGATGGCCGCTGAGGTGCGGCCGCGCGCCTTCGTCTCCACGTAGCGGCCCGTGAGATGGAAGGCCATGATCATCGCCCCCACGCCCGAGTAGTTGAGCAACCGCGGAAGCAGACCGAGATCGTGGCCTACGGTCACGAACCCGGTGGCGAAGGCGACCGATGAGCCGAGGGCGATCAACGCATCCATGGTGGGAGCGCGGCGGAGCAGGCTGCGGAATCCACCAGCCACTGTCTCCCACCCCCAGACGAAGAGGACCGGAGCAGCCAGGAGGATCATTCCGGCGTCGAAGATGATCGCGGACGGCCACTTCACACCGAGGACCATCTCCGGAAGCATCCAGGCGATGATCGGCGCAGTCAGTACCCAGGCCCACGCCATCCGCCTCTTGGCGTTGCTGACCTTGCGCTGGTCTTCGGCCAGCCGCTCCCGCTCGCGTGCCAACCGCCGCTCAGCGCCCGGCCGCTCCACCGCCGCCACCCTGTAGCCCGCCTGCTCCACAGCGTGCTGCAGGTCCGGGATGCGCACTCGCTCGGGCAGGTGCTCCACCGTCGCCTTCTCGGTGGCGAGATTCACGCTGGCCGAGCTCACGCCTTCCAGCTGGGCCAGCGCGCGCTCGACATTCTGCGCGCAGGAAGCGCAGTGCATCCCCGTGATCTCCAGGACGACCTTCTGGGTTCTGCTGCGCACCGCGTAGCCGGCCGTCTCCACGGCCCGCTTGAAGTCCTCAAAGCCCGTCTGGCTGAGGTCGAACTCGACAGTGGCCTTCTCGGTGGCGAAGTTGACGCTCGCGGCCTTGACCCCGGGCACCCTCTGCAACGCTCGCTCCACGGTCTGCGCGCACGAGGCGCAGTGCATGCCCTCGATTTCTAGGGTCTCTGTCGCTGCAGGCTCTTGCCTCAGCAGTCCACTCCCCAACGTTCGATCTTCCATCGCGCTTAGATTTTCGACGACATCTTCGGCAGTAAAACCTCTGAGAATCCGCAGGAACAGGCCGGGCGCGACAACTACGCGTCCACGGCTGCGCGCCCGGTCCCTAACCCGCGAACCATCGGCTCTAGTTGTGCGGCGGAGGCGGGGGCACGGCCTGGTGATGTCGGTGCATACCGCCTGCCTCCATCCCGGGACCGTGCATGTGTGGCTGCCACTGCAACCAGTGATGCCGGAACAGGTGCGCACCCTCCTTCCATGTCTCAAGCTTCTGCCGCTGTGACTCGTTCAAGACCTGCAGCGACTCACGCTCGACCTTCAGGTGACTCTTCGCCATGCCGGCGTGCACCCGGGCCATCTCGTCGATGGAACTGTCCAGCGCGGCCCAGTCGCGCTCGGAACGCGCTCTCACCATCGACTCATGCAGCTCCTGCACGTTCTCGTGCATCCCTTCCATGAGCGCGTGGTGGTCCTCGCGGATCTTCTCCAGTCGGCTCACCTGATCGTCCGACAGTCCCAGCTCACTCCTCAAACCGAGCAAAAGGCCCGGGCCCACACGCTCGAAGTCCATCATACCCGGCGTACCGTGCATCCCCATTCCACGCATCATCATGCCAGGCATCATCATATCGTGCATCCCCATGTGCGGAGCCATCCGCATCCCCTGGGGAGCCATACGTTGCGTCTGACTCGTGTCCTGCGGTGTTCCCCAAGTCGGGCCCTGCTGGCTGCCGTGAGTGGAGCCGATCCCGCTGACGGACGGCGAGATGGCCAGCGCCATTGTCAGTCCAAGTCCCGTAAGGCGAGTGTGCATCACCAATCCCCCTTCCTACCTCCATGTAACAAGTCACGCTGCGGTGACCCCATCGCGGCCGAGAAGACCCCATTCACCGCTCGTTCTCCCGACCTACTTCAGCGCAAGTAGCGGTACAGGAGATCGACGATCTCCTGCCTGACCTGCGCTGCGGGCTCGCCTCCCTTCTTAATGGCGTGTGTCGCGCAGCGCTCCAGGTGGTTGCTCAGCAGCAGCTTCTCCGCCCCGCGCAGCGCCGAGTGCACGGCGGCGAACTGCTGCAGGATGTCAGGGCAGTAGCGCTCGTCCTCGACCATGCGCTGAATTCCCTCAATCTGACCCCGCACACGGGCGAGGCGCTTGAGCAGATCGCGCTTGGTGGATGCGGCGATCCCCATGGCGTGGATTGGCTGAGGCTGTGCAGCTGTCATGGTATCCTGTTGCTGGGGCTCCTTATGCTATACTGCGGTATAGTATAGCGTTCGCCGCAGAGGCCCTCAACCCCCAGCCCCCGGCTGCCTCCCCTCCCCACTCCACTACGCCTTACCCCCGCGGCCGCGGCCCCCGGACACGTCTCCTTCGATTGCTAGACAGAAGAGCGGGCCGGGGTGACCGCCTTGATTGAGGGGGCTGCCGGCTGACCCCCTCCACCCTCAGGCGCCACCCCGTGCCCGCTGTGGTGGTATGTCCCCTGTGACTAGCCCTCAGGGGGCGGCGGCGGTACGGGCTGGCGACGCCAGCGCAGGCCCCTTCCCCTCCGCATGTCCTGCCAGCGGTGGAAGCGCTGCTCACGGAGCAGGCGTGCTGCTCCCTGCAGAGTGTCGAGCTTCTCGCGCTGCTCGTCGTTGAGCAGGCCCAGCGATTCCCGCTCGAGGCTCAGGAAGCTCTTGGCCCTCTCGGCACCCAGCCTGGCGAACTCGTCGATGGCGTTCTCCAAGGCATCCCAGTCGCGCTCGGAGCGCGCCTTAGCAAAGGATTCCCGCATCTCGGCGAGCCGGTCGCGCATCGTCTCCATCGCGGTCCCGTGGTCTTCCTGAAGCTTCTCCAGCCGTCCAACCTGCTCGTTAGACAGCTCCAGCTCCGACTTCAGCCGCAGCAGCAGGCCGGGACCAACATGGCCGGGGCCCGTGAGGGCGCGTGCCCGCAGGCCCATGCCATGCTGCCCCAGCGGGACAGCGAGTGCTCGCGCCCGCGAACGCGGAGCCCGCTGCCGCGCCTGGGCCACCGCCACCTCGCTCGTCGACAGCACGAGGGCGAGCGCCAGTGTCAGCCCCAGCGCTGCAACTCGAATATTCATTGAGAACCTCCGTTCAGTTGCCGGTTCATCCGTGTCTCGTCTATATGACAGCTAACTGGCCCTGAACGTTAATGGGACGCCCTGGCAACACCGGCGTAGCGGACCCCAGCCATCGCCTTGGGCGGCGGAGGAAGGGAAAGTGGACGGCTGTCAGCGCGTCGCTCGACCGCGCAGATAGGCGGTGATCGAGTCCAGCTCTTCGCTGGTCAGAGGCTCAACATCACTCACTGCCATGATTGCCTGCATCTCGCCGATCAGACGCTCCCACCCGGTCACGGTATGCGCCCTGGGTGAGGGTGTCTCATGGCAGATCGAGCACTTCTGGACGAAGAGGGTCCGACCGGGACCCGGTGTCAGCTCGCCGGGTTGGGCGACGGGCAGCGCGTACCTCTGCAGATAAGCGAGCAGCGTATCCACGTCCTGCGGCGCGGGGTACTCAGCGCTCTCATACCCCGCCAACACGACCTCCCCTACTAACCCGGTGGTGAGCGGGCCGCCTAGACGGTCCTCAAGCTGCTGCATGCGGAGAAGGTTGCGTCTCACCAGGATCGGCCACTCAACGGCGCTGTGCATCTGTGGGGTCGGCAGCCAATGGCACTGTACGCAGTAGACCTGGAGCAAGCCAGCGCCTCGCGAACCCGGCTCCGGAAGGTCCTCCGGCTGGAAGTCGTTGGGCGGCAGACCTACGCCGATCGAGCTGATCATTCGCCAGCGCTGCCCGCGCTCGAGGTTGGCAGTGAGCGTCCCCCCTAGTTCAGCCAGCACGCTGTCGATCACGGCCACATCAACCGGCTGTTCGGAGGCACCTTGATCACACGCGGCGACAGCTGTGGCAAGGATGATCGCCGCGAGGATGTTGCTCGCACGCAACCGCCATTGCAGCCGTAGCGGCCCACGCCCTTCGCAAGCGCTGTCAGCCCAGGATCTCCTGTACATTCTCTCTCCCTTCCACACGACAGAAGGGTCGCCGTTGACCCACGTGGGTCTAGGCCGCCCGCGAGCGACCTCGGACACCGGCCAGTCCAACCAGCGTATAGTCCGCTATGGCGATTGCCGAGGCCACCGCCACCGCGACCATGAAGACGCCGACCCGATCAGGTGCCAGAAGCAGCACAAAAAGCGTCACAATCTGCAGGAACGTGACCAGTTTGCCACCGGGGCGCGGCTGAGTCGGAATGTCGATCCCCAACAACTTCGCAGTCAAATAGGCCGTGCCCACGTAGAGATCTCGTGAAACCAGAATCACGAATCCCAGCCAACCCAGATAGGGGCCTCGCAGGAAGGCCGCCAGCGCGACTGTGACGAAGAGCTTGTCGAAGAGCGGGTCGATGAGCGCCCCCGTCCTGCTCTCCATCCCCAGGCGCCGGGCGAGCCAGCCGTCCAGCGCGTCGGTCAGCGCACCCAGGAACAGCAACACGCCGCGCCAGAGCAAGCCGTCGACGGCAAAGAAGGCGGCGGCGATGGGCAGTCGCAGCGCCGAGACGACGTTCGGCACGCTCACCAGCCCTGTGCGTTGCCCTGCCGTCGCCTCAGCTCCCTTCACAGGCGGCATGTCGTAGCCAACCACTGATGATCCGGTACTCTCTCCGGTTTCGGTTCCTTTCTTACACTATATGCCGCCCCCGCTGCGACCGCGAGGCCCGACGCCTACCTGTGCGCCTGAGCTGACTCTCAGTCTGAGCCCTTGCCGCCCACCAAACGCTGTAACACGGTGCGAAACGGGGTCGGATCGATCCCGAAGACCTCGCGCAGCACATTCTTCTCGCCTGGCACGATGCTCTCTTCGAGCAACATGGTGAGCTGCTCCGAGTTGATCGGCGTGGGTAAGCGCCAGTTCGTTGCCAGGTCGACGAGCGGGCTGATGAGCCTCACCGGGAGGTGAAGCCTCGGCCGCTGCAGCCCGAACTCTTCGCAGACGATCTCGAGGATACGATTGTAGGTGAGCTTATGGGGCCCGCCGATCTCGTAACATTCGCCCACCAGGTCGTCACGCTCGACTGCCTGCACCAACGCTGCCGCTACATCTTCCACATCCACAGGTTGAAGTCTATAGCTGCCATCGCCGATCACCGGCGTTACCGGCAGGAAGCGAAGCAAGCGCAGGAGCGTATCGACAAACTCCCCGCCGCGTCCGACGGTGATCGAGGGACGGAAGATCGCGTAGGGGAGGTGGGATCGGCGCACGAGTTCCTCCGCCTCGTACTTCGTCCTTTGATACGCCGTACCCTGCGGACCCGCACCCAGCGCACTCATGTGCACGAACTTCCGAACACCCGAACGCCGCGCTGCTTCCAGCACGCGCAGGGTCCCGCGAGTGTGGACACCCTCGAAGGTTACAGCTGGCGGTCTCTCCCGGATGATGCCAACGAGATGAATGACCACATCACAGCCGGCGATCACCCCATCCAGCCCTGCCTCCTGAGTGATATCGCCGCGCAACAGTCCCGCTCCGAGTTCCCGCAGCGCGACAGCTGTTTGCGGCTCGCGAACCAGCGCTTGCAGGCGATGCTTGCGCTCGGCCAGGCGCCGGGCAACGTGGCGGCCCACGAACCCCGTTCCGCCCGTGAGCACGACCGAGAGGCTTCGCCCGGACACTACATCCATGGCCCGCTCACTTCCCCCGTGGCCAGGGTTCCGGTCGTGTGCTTGGACGGCGCTCCGCCTCAGCTGCGGACCGCAGCCCGGGCAGCGCGATAGCGAGCCTGAGCACGAGACGAGCGTTTGCGTAGGTGATGCGCGACAACGCCGCTTCCGGGCTCAGCCACTCGAGCGCCTGGATCCCCTCCCCGGTCTGCGGATGCGCGGTATCACCGGCATCCGCTTCCAGCAGGAAGTAGTCACAGTACTTATGAACCAGTGTCTCGCCGACTCGGAAGTACCAGTCCGTCGTCGCCAGCGCGTTGCCCATCCGCAGGTCTCTCAGACCGGTCTCCTCGTGGCACTCGCGTAACGCGGCGTCCCGCGCCTCCTCTTCTCCCTCCACGTGACCCTTGGGGAAGCCCCAGTTCCCATGGCTGTCCTTGATGAGCAGAACCTCCGCCTCACCGTCCGGCCGGCGGCGACAAATCACCCCGCCCGCACTGAGCTCGATCCTGGCAGCCTTCACCGCGGCCATCGCTGCCCCCCAGCACGCGAGCGGTGACTGTTGGGCGGGCGATCAGCCGCAACCGGGACGCTCGCACCGCAGCAGATGCCGATCCGTCTACGGGAGACTATCTTGACGCGAGGCTCAAGGGCTCCTGGACTACCCGGAGAGCAGACCCTGGTGGAGCCTCGGTCGCTGTGGTCGTTATCCCCACACCTGAGCATGGCTGGGCAAGCTAAGACGAGGGACAGGCGCCGGGCAATGCTGCGGCGCTGGCGAGCCGCCAGAGGGCGATGAGGCCAGCACGCCGCATTCTCTGGTCGCAATTGCGCATCGGCGTAGTGACAAGCCTCGCCGTCACGACGGTCGCCCTGCTGATCTTCTTCGTCGACCAGGTCCGCGACGCGGTCGAGCCACGCTATTCGCTGTGCTTCCAAACGTTTACCAGCCAGAACCTGCGCCTGCGGGCACCGGTCTGGCTGGCCGGTCAGCCTGTGGGGTACATAGTCGGGGTGACCTTCGGACCGCCCACGCGAGGCACGCGCGAGCGTCTGCGCGTCGAGCTGAGCATCCGTGCCGACGCGCAGCCCTTCATCACGGAAGGGGCCACGGCTCAGGTGATCACGGCCGGGCTGCTGGGCGAGCCCGTCGTCAACATCGTGCCCGCCACAGAGGCCGGCGACCCGCTGACCGACGGCGCCACGCTGCCAACAGCGTCCGAGATCCACCCGCTGGAGGTGACCCGACGTCTGACGACACTCAGTGACTCGGTACGGCCTGTGGCCGATCGCTGGACCGCAGTGCTCCGACAGGCCCGAGACGGTCGCGGCACGCTGCCGCAGCTTGTCCGCGAGCCTGGGGAACTCCGCGAGCTACAGGATCGCCTGAACCAGATCAGCGAGGCCTTCGCGGACCTGAGCGGCGCCGCTGGCGGATTTTCGAGCTTGTGGTCCGACCACGAAGTGCGTGCTGCGCTGGGGCGGATTGGCTCTCGCATTGAACGTCTGGCCGCGCGCTGGGCCGGTGGCGAGGGAACGGTTGGGCAGCTGGCGCGCGATACGGCCCTCAGGGCTCACCTGGCGACGCTGACTCGCAGTATCCAGAGGTTGAGCGCGCGCCTGGAGTCGGGTCACGGGACGCTCGGTCGGTTCCTGAACGACGAAGCGCTGGTCAGCGAGTTCGCCAGAACGCGTGAGATGTTGCGGGGGCTGCAGGCCGATTTGGAGGCACTGCGCGGAGGAGCGCGACCGCAGATCTAGCGCCCGCGGCGCTGACGCCGACGCGCCCTACCTAAGTCACCTGGCCCTGGAAGCGCACCATCAATGATGAACGTGATATCCCCCTTGCCATCCGCGGCCCGCGAGGTGACGACGATCTGGTCGATCTGACGCGCCTTGTCGCTGATCGTGATCTCGAAGTCGAGCTTGCCGTCCTTCGACGTCACCCGCGTTCGCACCCGCCTGCCGGGAGGCCGCTCCGCACAGGTAGCCGGGTTGCGGAATAGGGTCTTCGTCGACTGGCGCTGACCTCCAGCTAGCGTGCGCGAGATCTTGATCTGGCGAAGCCAGTCCGGCTGGTAGCTGATGGCGTACTCAGCACCGTGCTGATCTGTGCCTTTTCCATCACGGTTATGCCGGGCCATGCGGACTCGATCCCCCCAGATGGAGCGCCGACGACTACGCAGGTGTTCTCGGAAAAGGACTAACAATCTCTCTGCAGGCGCGTGACGCGTCAAGACACCCCATGGCGCGAGCCCAGCGCACCTCAAAAGCGGAAAGGCACGGGTATGAAACACAGCAAGAACACGAACGCCGCCAGCAGCACGAGCGCCCTGCGTCCACGTGTGAGGCCCCGCTCGGCATCAAACAGGGGCGGGTGCTCGATGCGGCCCTGCCCGACCACGTAAACCAGTAGCGCCCAAACCCACCAGCCGGCCCAAAGGAAGCCCAGCGGGATCAGAGCCAGGAAGAACAACCAAGCCAGGGGACGCTGGTATGTCCCCATTGCCGCATACAGGATGTGGCCGCCGTCCAACTGGGAGACCGGCAGCAGATTCAACGCGGTGACGAAGAGGCCGAGCCAGCCCGCGAAGGCGATGGGGTGGAGGACCAGAACCTGGTCGGAGGCCGAAAACCCGATCGCGAGACGGGCCAGACCCGACAGGGCGAGTGATCCACCCAGCCAGAATCGCTCACCGGCGAAGCGCAGCAGGTATGAGCCCGGCAGATCATGCACCGCGGGAACGACGCGGCTGTGCAACAGACCCCAGTAGAGGAGTGGCAGCGACGCCAGGAAGCTCATTAGCGGGCCTGCCACGGCTACGTCGAGCAAGGCGCAGCGGCTGATCACCGGCGAGCGCAGACGAATAAACGCGCCCAACGTGCCAATGATGGAGAAGTAGGGTGGGAACGGAACGAAGAAAGGCGGCGTCACGCTGATGCGATGGCGCCGTGCCGTCAAGTAATGGCCGGCCTCGTGAAGCGCCAGCAGCCCCACAAGGGCCAGCCCGAAGGGCGCGCCAGCCAGCAGAGCGCCGGCATCGAGGCCCGTGGGGAACGGTACCCACCAACCGTCGAAGAGGGTCAGCGCTTGGAAAGACAGCGGCGCTCGGCCGGACAACAGGCTGCCAGCCACAAAGGTGCTGAACAGGGTGGCCAATAGCAGCAGCGTGTGTAGCCACCAGCGCTCACGGCGAGGCGATGGCTGGAAAAGCAGCAGTTCCCAGCCCTGGGCTCCGGGGCGGCTGGCGAAGGAGCCGGGCCAACCGGCCAGGAAGTCGCGCACCGCGGGCGAGTCCGGCGTGAGTTCAGGGCGCAGCCGCCCGCTCAAGACCCGGCCGCTGCGGACGGACTCTGTATGCCAGAAGACAAAGATGGCGTACTCGTCGCCGGACTCTTGACCACTCGAACCAGGACTAGTAGAATTCAGCGACACCAGCCGACTGTCCGCGTCGCGAGCCGCGCGTTATCACTGCACCACAGCATAAGAGCACCAGGTACCAGCAAAAGGCACAACACTAACGGATTTGGCAACTTATCGCGGTAGAGCCACGCGCGCTCGCTGATGGCTGGGCAGCGCTGCAGGTGACCCCTGTCAAGTAACTTCCCTGACCGCGAACACATCTCACAGAGCAGAAACATATGAGTACGTCCCTAGACATTGCCGAGCTCAAAGCGAAGTCGGTCGCCGACCTCCACCAGATGGCGGAGGAGCTGAACATCCAGAACTACTCCTCCCTGCGCAAGCAGGACCTGATCTTCCGCATCGAGCAAAACCTGCTCGACTCCGACGTGATCCTCCGCGCCGAAGGTGTCTTGGAGATCCTGCCGGAGGGCTACGGATTCCTGCGCAGTCAGGATTGGAACTACCTGTACGGGCCGGATGACATATACGTGTCACCCTCACAGATCAAGAGGTTCGATCTGCGCACCGGCGACACCGTGCTTGGCCAGGTCCGGCCACCCAAGGAGGGTGAGCGCTATCTGGCGCTGCTCAAGGTGGAGCAGGTCAACGGTGAAGACCCGGAGAAGTCGAAGCACCGAATCAGCTTCGACAATCTGCGGCCCCGCTACCCCGAGGAGCGGCTGCGGCTCGAGCGTGACAACGGCGACATCGCCAACCGCGTGATTGATCTGATCACCCCTACAGGTAAGGGCCAGCGCGGTCTGATCACCTCGCCGCCCAAGGCCGGTAAGACGATCCTGCTGCAGAAGATCGCCAACGCGATTACCGAGAACCATCCAGAAGTACACCTCATCGTGCTGCTCATCGACGAGCGCCCGGAGGAGGTGACCGACATGGAGGAGCACGTCGCCGCCGAGGTGATCTCCTCGACCTTCGACGAGCCGGCGGACCGTCACACCCAGGTCGCCGAGATGGTGATCGAGAAGGCCAAGCGGCTGGTGGAACATAAGCGAGACGTGGTGATTCTGCTCGACTCGATCACGCGCCTCGCCCGCGCCTATAACGTCGTGGTACCCCACTCAGGCAAGATCCTCTCGGGCGGCGTGGACGCGAACGCGCTCCATAAGCCGAAGCGTTTCTTCGGGTCGGCACGCAACCTCGAAGAGGGCGGCAGTCTGACGATCATCGCCACCGCGCTCATCGAGACCGGGTCCCGCATGGACGAGGTGATCTTCGAGGAGTTCAAGGGCACCGGGAACATGGAGATCGTGCTTGATCGACATATCGCCGATAAGCGGATCTTCCCGGCCATCGACATCAACCGCTCGGGCACGCGCCGCGAGGAACTCCTGCTCGACGAGCGGACGCTGAATCGAATCTACCTGCTCAGGAATTTCTTGGCCGACATGCCGCCGGCAGAGTCGATCGAGTTCCTGCTTCAGCGCATGAAGCGAACGGGTGACAACACGGAGTTCCTGAACAGCATGCAGGAGGCATGAGGGAGAGCTAGCCGCAGGTTCAGTCCCCCGACAGTCCCTCGTACTCCGGGTTCAGGACCAGCCTGCCGGACTCGATGACCTCCCGGTCCCAGGGGAAGACCACAGTCGCTTCGGTACACAGCGCATAGAAGTCCGGCACGTAGCCACCTTCGTGGATCAGCGAGGTCGCGGTCCGCACCTCTGCAGGACCTACGTCACGTACTGCAGCCAGCGCCAGGCGAAGGGTATCACCGGTTTCGCAGATCTCATCCACCAATAGGACCCGCTTGCCGGCGAGCTCCGGCGGTGCCGCCGAAAGGATCTCTGGCCGACTGCGCGCGCCACCCCCACTCTCACGCCGTGTGATCTTAATGGCGTGGAAGTCCTTCTGCAGCATGGCGGCGATGACCGCCCCCGGAATTACGCCGGCCGCTGCGATCCCCACGACAACCTCCGGATCGAAGTCTTTCGCGACCTTGACGGCGAGGGCACGGCAGAGCTCACCGAACAGCTCCCAAGAGAGTTCCAGCACTTCCTCATCCGCGGCATCGGGCAGTCTCGGCTCCGTCACCATTCTACGCCTCACCTGAACGCGTATGGTTCGCTTCGTCGTGGTCGCCGGCAAGATACCCGGGAAGCGAAGCTGCGAGCAAGCGTGGTATGAACCCGATGCTTGAGGCCAGCGGTCGTCGAGCTTAAGTTGGCTCTAGCTTCGGTTTATCTTCGCATCGGCCACCGCGGGGAAGAGGAGAGGGGTTGTGGTCAAGGTCGAGAACCCACGCCGTGAGCGCATCCTCGAGCGCTACCTAGAAGAAGAACTCCGCGAATCGTTCATCGATTACTCGATGAGCGTCATCGTGCAGCGCGCGCTGCCAGACGCCCGCGACGGACTCAAGCCTGCCCAGCGTCGCATCCTGTACGCCATGCATGAGCTGGGCCTGTCGCCCGAGCGCTCTCACAAGAAGAGCGCGACTGTGGTCGGCGATGTCTTGGGAAAATACCACCCGCACGGCGACGTCGCCGTCTACGAGACCCTGGTGAGGATGGCGCAGCCATTCTCCACACGGTACCCACTGGTGGACGGCCAGGGTAACTATGGCTCGATCGACGGTGATCCCGCCGCGGCCTACCGCTACACCGAGGCGCGGCTCGCATCAGTCGCCACCGACCTGCTGCGCGACATCGACAAGGATACGGTGGATTTCCGACCGAACTTCGACGGGCGACTCAAGGAGCCGGAGGTGTTGCCCGCCGCCTTGCCGCAGCTATTGGTGAATGGCAGCGATGGTATCGCCGTCGGCATGGCGACCAAGATCCCGCCGCATAACCTGCGGGAGATGGCTGCCGCGGCCGACCAGCTGCTCGCCCGCCCCAACACCTCACTGGACAGGCTACTCGAGATCGTGCAGGGCCCTGACTTCCCAACCGGTGGTTACATCTGGGGCCGCGAGGGTATCGACGAGGCCTACCGCACCGGCCGCGGCCGCATCGTCATGCGCGCCCGAGTCCACGTGGAGCAGGGCGCCTACGGCAAGCCGTCGCTGGTGATCACGGAATTGCCGTACCAGGTGAGCAAGCAGCGGGTGATTGAGAGTATCGTCGAACTGGCTCGCCGCGGGAAGTTGGAGGGGCTAACGGATGTGCGTGACGAAAGCGATCGGGACGGCGTGCGCATCGTGCTCGAACTCAAGCGTGACGCGAAGCCCCGCAAGCTCCTGGAGAGGCTGTTCCTGAAGACGCAGCTCCAGTACACCTTTGGGGTCATCGCGCTGGCCCTTGTGGACGGCGTGCCCCGCCAACTCAACCTCAAAGAGATGCTCGAGGTCTGGATCGAGCACCGGCTGTCGGTCATTGTGCGGCGCACCCGCTCCAATCTGGCGAAGGCGGAGGAGCGAGCTCACATTCTCGAAGGACTGCTCAAAGCCCTGGACAGGATCGACGAAGTCGTCGAGATCATCAAGGCGAGCCGCACGCCAGAGACCGCGGCGAAGAACCTGCGTTCGGCCCTCAAGATCAGCGCCAGGCAGGCAGACGCGATCCTGGTGATGCGGCTGAGCCGGCTCACCAACCTGGCGACACGGGAGCTGCGGGAAGAGCTGAACCAGGTTGCGAAGCGGATCAAGACGCTGGAGGCGATCCTCGCCGACGAGAAGCGCCGCCGCGATCTCGTCCGCCGCGAGTTGAGCGCTATCGTCGAGCGCTACGGCGACGCCCGACGTACCGAGATCCTAACCGACAGCGTCCGCTTCCCCCTGCCCACCGGCGACGCAGAGCAGGAGATGCACGTCTTTCTCACCCACTGGGGGTATCTGAAGGCGATCCCCGCACGCAGCGCCAAAGACGACGGCGGCCTAGCCGCTGCGGAGAGCCTCGAATCCGAGGGTGACGACTTCGTGACGCGGCTCTGGCTCTGCAAGTCGGATGACCAGCTGCTCGCCTTCACACGCGATGGCCAGGTCCACGCCGCGCGCGTTGGTGACCTGCCGCAGGGAACGCGCGCGTCGCGTGGCCGACGTCTGCGCGACCTCCTCGAGTTGGAAGCTGAGATAGCGGCCGTACACACGGTGCGGGAGTTCCCAGACGACCGCTACGTCGTCAGCATCAGCCGCAAGGGGCGCGTGAAGCGGACCGCGCTCTCGGATTACCGCAACATCCGCGGCGGCGGCATTATTGCCGCCAAGGTCGACAAGGGCGACGAGATCGTGGACGTGCACATCAGCAGCGGACACGGCTCCCTCGTCGTCGCCACACAGAATGGACAGGTTATCCGCTTCGAGGAATCGGAAGTCCGGCCGATGGGGCGTTCAGCTTCGGGTGTTCGCGCCATCCGGCTGGCCCGCGGCGACCGCGTGACGGCTCTTGCCGCTCCGCGACGCCACGCGACGTTGCTGGGGATCACTGTGGACGGCTATGCGAAGACCGTTGCTCTCGATGACCTGCGAGCACAGGCGCGTGGCGGCAAAGGGATCCAACTGCTGCCAACGCGGCTGAAGGCCGGCAACTTAGTGGGCCTGCTCGACCTGCTACCCGATGAAGGCGTCGTCGCGTTGACCCAGTCCGGCGACGCCGTGCGCCTTGACGCGCCTGGACAGGGCAACGGCGGTCAGAGCGGCAAGCCGGTCCAGCTGCCGCTCCGCGGCCGCAAGCTCGCTGGGCTGGCCCGCACCGCCATCCGCCGCTCGGCGCCGCGGGCGGGCGAAGCTCAGATGAGTCTGCACATCTAGGCGTTCAGGCATGCGATACCGTCACCTGGGAAGCTCAGGAGTCCAAGTCAGCACGATCTCCCTCGGCAGCTGGCTCACGTTCGGACAGAGGACGGAGGAGAGGGTGGCCGTCAAGTGTGTGCGGCGTGCCTTCGAGCTGGGTGTCAACCTCTTCGATACCGCCAATGTGTACGCTGAGGGCCGTGCCGAGGAGGTGCTGGGCAAGGCGCTGGCGCCGCTGCCGCGCCGCGACTACGTGCTTGCCAGCAAGGCCTACTTCCCGGTAGGTCCCGGGCCCAACGACCGCGGCCTGTCACGCAAGCACATCTTCGAGCAGGTGCACCTGAGCCTGCAGCGGCTGCGCACCGACTACGTCGATCTCTTCCAGTGCCACCGCTACGACACGGAGACCCCGCTGGACGAGACGCTGCGGGCGATCGACGATCTGATCGCCCAGGGCAAGGTCCTCTACGGCGGCGTGAGCATGTGGTCGGCGGAGAACATCGCCGACGCTGTCCGTCTAGGGCGCGATTTGAGGCTCCGCCGGCTGGTGTCGAACCAGCCCCAGTACCACATCCTGCGGCGCGAGATCGAGACGAACGGTGTCCTGGAGATCTGCGCCCGTGAGGGGCTCGGCCTTCTGGTCTACTCGCCGCTGGCGCGGGGTGTACTGACCGGCAAGTACACGTCCGTCGATGATGTGCCGCCCGATTCCCGCGCCGCCGACGAGCGCGGCCGGCAGTTCATGGGTCCCTGGTTCTCAGCGGGAGGCCTTCAGAAAGTCCAGCAGCTGAAGCTGATCGCTGAGGAAGCCGGTCTCACGCTGCCCGAGATGGCCATCGCTTGGTGCCTGCGCCGTCGGGAGATCTCCTCGGCGATCATCGGCGCCACGAAGGTCGAGCACGTCGAGGGTAACGCCGCGGCTGCGGGGATCGAGCTTTCTGACGAGGTCGTCGCGGCGATCGACCGGGTGGCCCCGGCCTAGCTGCCGGCGGGGCTGCAGCCGTGAGCTTGGAGGAGCTCTACGAAGACTTCCATCACACCACCACAGACGGCGGGACTCCAGGAGAGGCAATCGTCGGTGAGTTCGACACGGACGAGCCTGGGCACGCCCGTCTCGATGACCTCTCGCGCCACTTCCAGTACCTGCGCCTCACCGCAGCCACCGCCGATCGTGCCCAGCTGCCGACCGTCGGCGCCGATCAGCATCTTGCTCCCAGGGCCTCGCGGCGTGGAGCCTTTGACCCGCACCACGGTAGCCATCGCCATGGCCTGCTCGGACTGTGCGGCACGTACCGCCGCCGCGTAGACCTCCCGATCGTCCATCCCCTATTCGCCTCCCTGCTCCGTCCCGCGGGCCGCCGCCAGGCGGTCGAGCACACGCTCCTTTTCGCTCAGCCGGCCGCCACTCTTACCGCGCCGGACAGCCACGAGCTCGGCGGCGATGGCGAGCGCGATCTCTTCCGGCGTCTCGGCGCCAATGTCGAGCCCAATGGGTGCGTGGACCTGGGCCAGCCGCTCGGGATCGACACCATCGCGCACCAGTGCCTCGAACGTCGCCCACACGCGCCGCCGACTCCCGATCATGCCCAGATAGGCCGGATAGGCCTCCATCCTCAGCAGTTGCAGGATACAGTCGTAGTCGTACTTGTGGCCGCGGGTCACGAGTACCACACACGTGTCCGGCCCGACCACGACGTCTCTGAACGGATCCTCATAGCTCACCACCAGGACACGCGTCGCCTCTGGGAATCGTTCGCGACTGGCGAGCTCAGGCCGATCGTCGATGATCGTCACCCGGAACCCGAGCAGCGCCGCGCACCGGGATAGCGCTTGGCCTACGTGACCCGCGCCGACGATAAGGAGCTCGGGCGCGGCATACTGCGGTTCCACATAAAGCACCCAGGTCCCGCCGCTCAGCTCCAGCTCGCGGATGCCGCATAATCGGGCCGCCAACGCCTCGCGTGCGTATTCCACCGCCCGCTCGTCCAGCTCCGCCGAGCCCAGTGCACCCCTTACCTCCTCGGCGCTAACGACCAGGCGTCTCCCCACGGCATCATTGACCGGCGCCCGCACGACCGTCACCAGCGCCACGGGCGTGCCGCCCTCCAGCGCCGCCAGCGCATCTCGCGCCGCCTCTGCAGCCGAGACGAAGTCCGCGTGACTGCCCCTCACTCGAGTGCTCCGAGGTACTTGTCCAAGTCGGCAGGCGTATCCACGTCGATCAGCACGCCGCGGTCGTCCACCTGCACGTCTTCCGCTTCGCCGCGGTAGCGGTGCACCAAGGAGCGTGCCCCCTCAGGCAAATCACCGTGCAGCAACTCGCCGAAGACGGCCGCGCTGAACAGCACGGGATGGCCGTGCTGACCCTCGTACACCGGTCGCACGATGGGCGCGCCCCGACGCTTGAAGGCGTCGATCAAGGCGGTGACCGTAGGCGAACGCACCAGCGGGTGGTCGACAGGCTGGACGACCGCCGCCTCCACCTCCTGCGGCAATGCACGCAGTCCGGCGCGCAGCGAGTCGATCTGCTCCGTACCCGGCCCGGCACCCGAGGTCAGGCGACCACCGGCGCTGACCGCGACCTCGGTGAACACCGGGTCCTCGGCGTTCAGCACGACGACGACATCCTCGCAGCCGCCCAGACTGAGCGTTCGCACTGCGCGCTCGAGGAACGTCTCCTCACCCACCTTGAGTAGCGCCTTCGGCCGACCCATGCGTCGTGACCGGCCACCAGCGAGCACGATTCCGGCGATCATGCCTGAAAGATGGAACCGGCAGCGAGCAGCGTCAAAGCGATCAGCCAGGAAGACCTGCACTCGACAGGCTGAGCGCGAGCCTGCAGTCTCAATCGCCCTTCAACGCGGCCAAGATCTCCTCGACCGCTGTGAACTTCACACGCGGACGACCCTGCTCCTTGCCCCTCACCTCTTCCAATCCCTGGACGCGCTGCCAGTCCGCCCAGGACACGAAATCCGGCTGGACCCGGCGGATGCACTCCTCCGCCATGACCGGGTCAGGGCGTGCAGGAGTCAGCAACAGACCGGCAGTCACGTCTTCCAGCATGCAGCCCACCGTCTCGCCGGCGTCGGGCTTGTTGGTGCCGATGACGCCGGTAGCCCCGCGCTTGATCCAGCCAACCACGTAGAAACCGCGCAGCGGTTTGCCGGTCTCCGGGTCGCAGACGCGGCCGTTATTGTTCGGGACAATGCCACGCCGCTCGTCGAACGGTAGGCCGGGCAACGCCACACCCCGGTGGCCGACCGAGCGGATGACCATGTCCACCGGCAGCTCCTCGAACGGGCCTGTGGGCTCTGGACGAAGCGACCCATCCCGGCTCGCATACAGCTCATTCCTGACCAAACGCATCCCCGTGACCTGACCGGAGTTGCTGCCGTACAGCTCGACCGGGGAGACGAGGAAACGCAGCGTCAGCCGCTTTGGCTTGCCGTTCCTCGTCCGGCTTGCGAAGCTCTGGAGGATCTCGACCTTCGTGAGCCGATCCCTGTCCTGGCTTTCCTCCAGCGCGGCCTGGCTGAGCGGGTCGAGTTGCACCTCCTCCGGCAACACCGCGATGTCCGCCCCGGGTAACTCGCCCAGCTGCTGGATCTCTGCGTTCGTGAAGGCGGCCTGTCCCGGCCCACGGCGGCTGAGCAGGTAGACTTCTTTGATGTTGCTCCTTGCCAGCGCATCCGCCGCATATTCTGCGATGTCGGTGCTTGCCAGTTCCTCCGGAGTCCGACAGAGAATGCGCGCCACGTCGACCGCCACGTTGCCCACGCCGACTATCGCCACCCGCCCCAACGAAAGGTCGAACTCGCTGTCGCGATAGTCAGGGTGGCCGTTGTACCAGCCGACGAACTGGATCGCTGCAGAGCTTCGTTCCAGATCTTCACCGGGGATACCCATACGGCGGTCAGTCTGGGCGCCGGTGGCACAGCAGATCTGGTGGTAGTGAAGTCGTAGATCGTTGATAGTGACGTGTGTACCCACCTCTACGTTACCGAAGAAGCGGAAGTTGGGGTGGATCGCGGTCTTCTCGAAGACACGCGTCACGTTCTTGATCGTCTCGCGGTCAGGCGCGACGCCGAACCTCACCAAGCCGTAAGGCACTGGCAGTCGATCGTACATATCCACCTGGACAGCCAGCTTTTGCTGCCTGAGCAGCCTATCCGCCGTCTAGAAGCCGGCGGGCCCCGAGCCGATAATCGCTACCCGCAGCGGCTGGGTGTCCGTACCCGGTCGCGTCATCGGTCGATGCTCGTCACTATGCCCGCTACCGTATTGGCACCCAAGTCGCTCGAGCCAGGCGCCACACAATCATAGGAAACCCGCCAGCCCCCGGCGACCGGGGCATCCCACACTGACCTTGCCCCGCGGACCAAGCCCGAGCACTGTGCCAGCAAGCGCGGCAGAGCTAGGTTGTGAACGAGCAGCGGACTGCCCTGCCGACCTCGACAGCCACTACGGTAACGGAGAGCACGATCTATGCGACGCCTGCTTTTCATTGCTCTGACGCTGGGGGTCCTCGCTGACCCCGTCTCCGCCCAGGAGCGCCCGCTGGGAACGCTGCGCGAACAGGCAGAGATCCAGCAGCGCTGGCTGCAATTGCGCCTCGAGCGCGTGCTGCCTCGGCTCATGCGAGAGCAGGGAGTGGACATGTGGATTGTCCCGATGCGCGAGTACAACGAGGACCCCGTGTTCCGCGCGCTCGTCTCACCCACGACCTTCGCCGCGCGCCGCCGCACCATCTACATCTTCTGCGATCGCGGGCCCGACGAGGGCGTCGAACGTATCGCTGTCGGTGGCAGCTCACAGGGCGGCCTCTATCGTGTTGTGCGTGACCCACGGGCTCAGGTTGGTGCCGCCGCCGGGCGCGACCGTCCGGCAGAGCCTTTCGGTCCTGAGCAATGGAAGCTGCTGCCGCCAGTGGTCGAGGAGTGCGATCCGGAGGTCATTGCGGTGAACATCTCCCATACCTTCGCCTTCTCCGATGGCTTGAGCGCCGGCGAATGGGAACAGCTGCAGCAAGCGCTGCCGGAGAGATACCGAGAACGGATTGTGCGTCCTGA
>Ga0209636_10000534_pt1 | contig 37519 bp, 25 predicted proteins | sample DeeMarSWOR152_54_FD_187464 | JGI IMG/M metagenome (GOLD analysis project Ga0209636, IMG submission 187464) | Marine sediment microbial communities from White Oak River estuary, North Carolina - WOR-1-52-54 (SPAdes) (version 2) | ecosystem: Environmental > Aquatic > Marine > Intertidal zone >... | reverse complement strand
CTGGAGAAGGTATCTTTACTATGCCGGACATGACCATTTGCCAGATGGCCGCGGCATTCAAGAGATGTGACCTATTGGTGTGCAATGACTCAGGTCCCATGCATATAGGTTTGGCAGTCGGGACCCCAACTGTGGCTATCTTCGGCCCAACCTTTGCCGATCGATTTGGACCAAAGGATTTAAAGGAGAATAGGGTAATTCATTCCCACCTTGCATGCATCCCGTGCTGGCATCCGGATACACCCATTGGATGCTATGAAAGACATTGTTTTAAAAGCATAGATGTAGAAGAAGTGTTGACAGCTATCGGACAATTAGATCAGACCTCACTACGTACCGAGATTCGATAGTCACAATACATTTTGCACAAATATGTGAATTAAGGGATTAAAAAGTACATCTCAATGATTCCAGAAAAAATAGCAGCCACATTAGCCTGCCCGAGATGTAAATCGAAGCCTTCCATTGGCAAAAAAGTTTTCTGTTCCCAATGTAGATGCAACTACTCGATAAAAGGTGATGTCCCAATTATGCATATTAAAACAGACAAGAAGAAGATCGAAGAGGAAATCTTGGGGGTAAAATCAGCATGCAATTTGACCAGTTTTTCCGAAGCAATTAATAAGGAAAAAGAAAAAAATTTTTTACTGTCGTCTCAATATGAAAATACTGATGAGATGACGACACTTTCATCTTTTTTTTATAAAATTGGCAAAAAATTATATCCACCTGCCCCGGTATTAAATCAAGTCATCCCAAAAAAGAGAAATTTACTCATAAATGAGTATAAAGATGGATTAATATTAAATCTGGGGTCTGGAGGCGATTTCATCCATGAAGGAGTTATTAATTTCGATTTGGACTTCATCCCTGACGTAAATGTTGTAGGGAATGGAGAAAATTTACCGTTTTTGGATGGGACTTTTGATTTGATTATTAATCAAGCTGTTTTAGAACATGTTAAGAGACCAAACAAGATTGTAAAGGAGATGTACAGGGTTCTAAAAAAGGGTGGATATATATATGTAGAAAGTCCTTTCCTTCAGGAGTATCATGGTTTCCCGTTGGACTTTCAAAGATATACCCTGATGGGGTTAGAAAATCTATTGTCTCGTTTTCAGAAAATTGAAAGTGGCGTATGCGCTGGCCCAAGTGCGACATTCGGAAGGATATTTAGGGAATATCTTGCTTCATTCTCGGATAACCTTTATATACATCAAATTCTAAAAATGTTCGCGGGATGGTTTATTTTTCCGATTAGATACTTAGATCTTTATTTAAGTAAGAAAAAATACGCGCACGTTATAGCGATGGGGCTCTACTATATTGGGCAAAAATCATAGAGGTAGAGAATATCTATTCAAAAACCTATACAATTTTAACCTACCATACTATTGGAGATTATGAATGCATATTACCTGCAGGAATAAATACTCCAATTGAAGTTTTTCGGTCTCATATGGATTATTTATTTCGACGTCAATACCGAGTTATCCGTCTGGATCAGATAGTTGATCATATCATTAATGGGCAAAAACTCAATGCTAAAACTCTCGCTATTACTTTTGACGATGGATATGAGGACCATTTCTTCAATGTCTATCCTATTCTCAAGAGGTATAATTTTCCGGCAACGATATTTTTGACCGTTAAATACATTAACGGTTATTGGGAGAGCCAAAAGGCTAAGGGCGGAAGGATCAAGGCCCTTTCCAGAGATCAAATATTGGAAATGCGAAATGGAGGACTTATTCGATTCGGCTCCCATGGCTACTCTCATAAGAATTTCTTGAGTGTTCATGAAGAGGAAAGGGAAATTGAAATAAGGGACTCGAAATTATATTTGGAAGACCTATTGGGTGAAGATGTTTCGTTCATATCTTATCCCTTCGGGGCTTGCGATGAAGGAATAAAGAACATCGTAAGGGAGGCTGGATATCAGGCGGGATTTACCATCTGGAATAAAAAACCCGATATCTATTCCATTCCAAGGGTTCCCTTACATACCGATGATGGCCCCAGAAGATTTCGCTTTAAGATCTCCCCCTTCTATTATCCTGCGAAGTCCTTATTCAGATTTGCATAAATAAAAACTAACTCTTCTCAACATTCTATCTGTTCTTATCATGGAGCTTTCCCCGTTGAAAATACTCCAGGTTGCATACAAATCCGAGATATCTGGAGGTGAAACGGTTCTACTGAACCTCGCCAAGCATTTAAGATGGAGAGGGCATCATCTCTTAGTTGCCTGCCCATCTCACGGGCCCTTGGTCGAGGTGCTCCGAAAAGAAGGCATAGAGGTAAAGGTTATTCCCATCAAGAAGACCTATGATTTAATGGGTGCATTTCGTTTAAGCAATCTTATCCTCCGGGAACAAGTTCAAATCCTGCACACCCATGGGATGCTTGTCAATGTGGTGGGGAGGATTGCCTCTAAGGTGGCACATGCTCCCATCTCCATCTCCACGGTCCATTTAACGAGAGAATTGGGCAGCGGCGGAAGGGCCGAAAATATTCGACAACGACTGAAAGGAAAGTACTATCGGTCATTGGATAATTTCACAACTCAATTCAATGATCGAGTCATTGCCGTCTCAGATTCAGTAAAACGAGACCTGATCAGCCAGGGAGTGAGTTCGGAAAAGATTGTGGTCGTCAGGAACGGGATAGAATTTGAAGGGTCTCAAGTCCCTTTGGAGGGGAAAAATCAGCGAGCAAAGAAGAAAAAAGAGTTCAATATAGGCAATGGTCCCGTCGTGGGAACGATTACGAGATTCTCTAAGCAAAAGGATGTACACACATTCCTCTATGCCATGTCCGATGTTGTTAGGGATTATCCAAACGCTCGGTGCTTGATCCTGGGGGATGGGGAACAGAGAGGAGAACTGGAAAATCTTAGCGACCGATTGGCGCTAAACGGAAATGTCACCTTCTTGGGTTATCGAGAGGATGCGAGGGATATCCTTGACATCTTCGATATATTTGTCCTTTCCTCTTTATGGGAGGGCTTACCTCTGGTGGTTCTGGAAGCAATGGCGGCATCCAAACCCGTAGTTGCGACCCGAGTCCCCGGAACCGCGGAAGCCGTAGTTGATGGTAAAACCGGCATGTTAGTTCCTCTACGGAATAGTGAGCGGCTTGCTGAGTCGATCAAGAAGTTATTGGGGAATCAAAACCTCTCTCAAAGTATGGGGAAGGCTGGGAGACGAAGGGTAAGTGAGCACTTTAGGCTGGATAGGATGGTAGATGAAACGGAAAAGTTATACTTTGATCTGATGAGATCCAAAAAGAAAGAACTGAGGTCGAATTCAGCTTGAAACACAAAATACTGTATTTAAACCCTTCCTCTCAACTGGGAGGGGCAGAAAAGAGTTTATTAGATTTGTTAAGACATTTGGATAAGGAAAAGTATCATCCCATTATTAGTTGTCCCGGACAAGGTAAATTTGTTGGAGAATTGGTGAAAATGGGGGTTGAGATAGAGATCATTCCCTATCATCGGGGGATTTTGGATTTGAGCAGAAAAGGGAATGGTCTTCATTTATTCACCTTTCCCCTTTTCCTTTGGTGGTTGATGCCTACCGTTCTGGCGTTGAAGAACCTCATCAAAGATAAAGGCGTCCATCTTATCGTTACCAATGGTATTAAATGCCATTTTATCGGAACGGTTCTTTCCCTTATTACCAAGAAACCATTGATTTGGCATGTGAGGGATTTGATAACGAAAGGCTGGGTAAAATGGGCGTTACGGTCAATGGGGCGATTTTTCCCACATAAGATCATAACTAATTCGAATTCCGTTGGGAGGATATTCCCTGGAAACGAAAGGAGGGAGACCGTTTACAATGGGATCAATTTATCCCTTTTTAGACCAGGATTAAATGGAGAGAAGGCACGCTCCATGTTGAATATTGGCAAAGATACCAAATTGATCGGGACAATAGGTCATTTTGCTCCCCTGAAGGGATACGAAGAACTGACAGAAGCAATGGCAGAGATAGTAAGGGAAGGATTCAATGTTAAATTGGCAATCGTTGGAGAAGCAATTTATAAGAATTCAAATAGCTACAAACAAAAACTTTTATCGCTAGTAGATTCCAGGGGATTGAAAGATAGAGTCATTCTTGCAGGCTTTAGGGAAGATATTCCGGAACTTCTAGCCTCCTTTGATATCTTTGTCCTTCCATCTCGATCCGAAGGTTTTGGCAGGGTTAATCTTGAGGCTATGGCTATGGGCAAACCCGTCGTTTCCACGAATGTTGGGGGAATTCCAGAGGTCGTCCTGGATGGAGTTACGGGTATTTTGGTCACGTCAGGAAATTCAAAAGCCTTAGCCCATGCTATCATAAGACTTATAAATGATTCCCGGCTGGGAAAGTCTATGGGAAATGCGGGGAGACGAAGGGTGGAGGAACATTTTACCCTTCGAGCTCACGTACAGAGGATTGAAGAAATATATGGGGAGATTCTTCGGATGACGTAGATTTCAGTCGCCCCCTGACAGCCTTACCCTTTATCCCCCAAAAGGTCTCACCATTTCCTACAATACCTGTCCTTGAAACACGTGATAACCAATAAGATGAAAGTCCTGCAGATTGGGAAGTTTTATCCCCCTCATCGGGGAGGGATGGAATCAGTATTATACGACCTTTGTGAGGAATTGAAGGGTAAGGTGGATCTTCGGGTTTTGGTGGCAAATGGTGGATGTACCACAAAGGTAGAGGCTAAAGACGGCCTAAAGGTGATCAGGGTTGGAAGCCTTGGCACAATCTTTTCGACTTCGGTCTGTCCCACGATGGCTTATTGGATTAGGAGTTTTCAAGCCGACATTGTACAGATACACCATCCCAATCCCATGGCTAATATTTCATACCTATTGGGTAATCAACCAGGTAAACTCATTGTGCTGTATCAGAGCGATATTGTCCGCCAGCGTACAACGTATAAACTCTATAACCCTTTTTTGATGAGGATGTTAAAAAGAGCTCACCGGATTATTGTTACCTCACCGAATTATTTGTCCAGTTCCTCTTTGTTGAGGCAGTTCGAAGAGAAAAGTGTTGTTATTCCCCTGGGAATCGATCTGCGGAAATTTGACAAGAAGGGATGGGAAAAGGAAATAGCGGCGATCCACTCTCAATATGGGAGGAAGATCGTACTTTTCGTGGGTCGATTGACCCACTATAAGGGGGTTCCTTATCTCTTGGAGGCCATGAAAAGGGTATCTGGGCGACTCTTGATTATTGGGGCAGGAGAATTGGAAAGGCAGCTCAAGAACCAAGTCGAACGAAATAGTCTTTCAAAAAAAGTCAACTTCCTCGGGGAATTGAGAGAGGAAGAAATGGTTCCTTTTTTTCACGCTTCCGATGTCCTGGTTCTCCCCTCTATAACGAGGAATGAGGCCTTTGGACTGGTTCAGTTGGAGGCTATGGCATGTGGAAAACCTGTCATCAGCACACAGTTGGAGACAGGAGTTCAATACGTAAATCAAAACGGAGTGACGGGTTTAGTTGTGCCGCCCGGGGATTCAGAAGCCCTTGCCGGAGCCATTAATCGATTGTTGGAAGACGAGAAATTGAGAACAAGGATGGGCATTGAGGGGAGAAGAAGGGTGGAAAGGGAGTTCACGAAGGAAAGGATGGCCTGGGGGACACTGAAATTGTACGAGGAGGTTTTAGCTAGTTAGGGCGAACGATTATGCCGCCATCTCCTGAACTGCAATTTATATCGAATATTTTAGGTTCAAGCTTCAAGCCCAATCATTCCCACATTGAGGAAAATGCGCTTCCGCTTTGGGACCATATTAACTGGGATGAGTTGATACGTTTAGTGACCTACCATGGGATAGGAGGGTTACTGTTTTTTTGGTTGAGAAGAACGAAGCTGGAGAGCAGTCTGCCACGTGATGTCTATAGGAGGTTACATGATATTTACGAGTCCCTTTCGAATATTGCAGAAAATCATCAGGAGGTCCTCAAGAGAATTCTCATGCGATTTAATGAAAGCGAGATTGAGGTCATCCTGCTCAAAGGTGCCCAACTCGGCCATATGGATTATCCACATTTCTCACTACGGCCGATGGGAGATATAGATCTCTTAGTTAACAGGTCGAATCAGTCGAGGATTATCAAGCTCATGCTGGAAATGGGGTTTAACCTGTATGAAACAGGCCAGAGCTGCAACAGATTTTTCATCAGACAGATATCGAAGAGAAGAAAGAGGGAAACAGATAAACCAATATTCATTGAAGTTCACTCTAATTTGCAAACCCCTTTCAGACTGAATAAATCATTTAGTGTCGATATGGATGAATTCTGGAATGGCATCCAAATGAAGTCCATCTGGGATGGCACCCAAATGAAGTCCATGGCTGGATTTCCATTTTTCCAGTTATATCCTACGTATAACCTCATCTATCTATGTTCCCATCTCGGCGAGCATCATTTCAGCCGATTGATCTGGGCCTACGACATAGCCCTGCTTATCCATCGGCACAGAGAAGAAATTGATTGGGAAAAGCTAAAAGATCTTTGCCCAAGGATGAAGATAAGAAGCCCTCTTTACCACAGTTTGAGCTTATGCCAGGAATTGTTTCAGCTACCCGTACCGAAAAAGGTATTGAAAAGACTTTCACCATCTTGGGGGAGAAGGAAGATGTTTGAGTTTCTGATAAGGAAAAATCTCCTGTTTCCTGAACAGCCCCGGATTAGTCGCTTCAACCAATTCCTTATCAAGGCACTCTCTATCGATAGCTGGGTGGAAGCCATGCTTTGGTTCTTATTCCCGACAAGGGAATGGATAAAACGGGAGTATTCCCTTCAAAATAAACACGAGATCTATCCCTACTATCTTCTCCACCCCGTATTATACTTGATCAAGAGTATAAAAGCCCGGTGAGGCAAATCCATAGCTCAAGAGGCTTCGCCGAAACTCGTGACTCGTGTCCGTGTTCCGTGTTCGTTAGGATACGGTTTTTGGAGATTCTCGTTTGAAAACTTACATCGTTATTTTTTTATGTTCTCTTCTCATCAGCTACCTCATTACCCCCTTGATCCGGAGGTACGCTATCCTCAATGAGGTAATGGATGATGATAATGAATTCAGAAGGGTCCACAATGGTTCTATTCCCCGCCTTGGGGGGGTGGGTATTTATCTTGCCTTTTACCTTCCTTTTTTGGGTTTCCTTTTTTATCAAAATCGGATTTCTCATTTTTTGCTTTCGGATATCCATCAGTTTTTAGGATTATTGGTCTGTAGCACTATAATATTGGGCTTGGGAATATATGACGACATAAAGGGGGCAAATGCAGGGAAAAAGTTAACTGTTCAAACGATCGCCGCTATTATCCTTTTCCTTTTCGGGTTTGAAATACAGAGGATCAGTAATCCGTTTGGGAGTGCTATTCACTTAGGATGGTTAAGCCTACCCGTTACCGTCTTTTGGCTCGTTGGTCTCTCTAACGCCTTTAACCTCATCGATGGTATTGATGGTCTGGCCTCTGGTGTTGCTTTTTTCGCTACTTCGGCCCTTTTGGCTGTAGCCTTATTCTTAGGCAATATCCTCCCGTCGCTGTTTACCGCAGCCCTTGCAGGAGCAACCCTGGGTTTTTTGCGGTATAACTTCAATCCCGCCAGAATCTTTATGGGAGACTCAGGAAGCCTTTTCCTGGGATTTACCATTGCCGCAATATCAATCCATGGTTCCACAAAGGCCCATGCCGCCGTTGCCATCCTCATTCCCATAGTGGCATTGGGTTTTCCCATAATGGACACATTACTTGCTATAGCAAGAAGAGTTTATAGGGGATTACCCATACCCACTGCGGATAGAGAACACGTCCATCATAGATTAATCAAATACGGATTTTCTCATCGGAGAACAGCCCTTGTGTTATATAGTTTTTGTATTATTTTAAGCTTTTTGGCTGTTCTCCTGGCCATAGGCTCCAGCGTGTTGGTAGGAGTAATTTTGGCTTTTCTGGGGCTTTTTATCTTCTGGTGGGTAAAGAGATATAAGATTTATGAGAGGATATATCCCTAACTCCCTAATTAGTTTCCCATCAGAGGGATATGGTGGTCCCAACGGGACTCGAACCCGTGTTTTCGGCGTGAGAGGCCGATGTCCTAGGCCACTAGACGATGGGACCCTCAAATACACAGCTGGGGGACGAGAATACGACCCTCGGTGAGTAGATCCAGAGTTTGCTGTCCTGTCGCTGGGCAATCCCCTAAATTTCTCAATCTTATATAACAGATAATCCTATCTAAGTCAATGTTTCAAATCTCCGTCAAAAACCGAGACTTATAAGATTTCATATGAGGACTAAGAGAATATTGAGGACTTTATCAGCAATAAGAAAAAATCTGGTAAATTTTCTACCTTTTTATCATCAGTACAATGCTTATCTATTCAATCGAAGATATAAAAAGGGCTTAGCCCCTTGGTGTGGAATTTCGGATGGATTATTTCACTGGCTATCAAAGCTCAGGGATGAGGCCGTCAGGTTGGCCCCTCATGGGAGGATTCTGGAGATCGGATGTGGCAATGGGAAATTGACGTCGCAATTATCTGGAGATTCGAGAGAAGTCGTGGGCCTGGATATTTCCAGGAGGGCAATTAAGCTTGCCAAGAAACATGAACGTGGGAATCTCAAATTCTCCGTCCACAATATTGAGCGGGACCACTTGGCAGGGGGAAATAGCCTGATTATATGTGAAGATGTGCTTTATTATATCCCCTTTGTTTCAATGAAGAAGGTAGCAAAGAAGCTCACGGGTGCTCTGATTGAGGGGGGAATATTACTCGCTATCGATTATCTTTCCGAAGATATGGAGACGAGGTATTATTATCAGTTGCTATCCCGATTCCTGACTCCCATTCGAATTGAGCCTGTTACCTATGCACCTGAGAGCGCTCGGTTCATGATGGCCCTTTATAGAAAGACTGAGGTGGGTAATTACGGATCTTAAAAGAGCCTATAAACCTTTGTGAATAACAAAAGCCGAGCATAGAGCTCGCCTTTTGTTATTTCAGTTTGCCGACTCCGACTAACCCCTCCTCTTAATCTCCTCAATGACCTGATTCAATCTGATCTCTTCCTGAATCTTCTTATCCATATCCCGCAATATAGCCCTTCCCGTTTCCAGTTCTTCTTCTCCCATAATGAGCACATAACGAGAATTCAATTTATCTGCCCGCCGCATCTGTGCCTTTAGGCTCCTTCCCTCATAATCCATCTCCGTTTTGATCCCTTCCAGGTGAAGTTGATTGGCCAACTCGAAGGCCTTCACCTGGGCCTTCTCACCCAAGGCTGCGATGAAGAGATTCGGGAATTGGGTCATCCCCCCTTCTTCCGGAACCAAGAGGACAATTCGTTCAATCCCCATGGCAAACCCGATACCGGGAATATCGGGCCCCCCTATATCCCTCATCAAATGATCGTATCTTCCTCCGGCCGTTACGGCATTCTGCGCCCCGAGTTTTGTGCTCACGGCCTCGAAGACCGTCCTCGTGTAGTAGTCCAATCCCCTCACCATCTTAGGGTTGAGGACAAAAGGGGTATTGAGGATCTTGAGGTATTCTTGAACCCTCTCGAAATGACCGCTGCACTCATTACAGATGAATTCGATGACCAGGGGAGCCCCAGCGACAACCTCTCGGCAGGTTTCAACCTTGCAGTCGAGGATTCGGAGCGGATTGGTTTCAAGCCTTCTCTTGCAGTCGGGGCATAACCCTGAGACGTTCTTTGCGAGGAACTGGGTCAACTCCTCCTTGTATCGCGGCCTACACTCCTCACACCCCAGGGTATTGATCTGGAGTTCCACATCGTTCAGGCCCACCTTCTTGAAGAATTCCATGAGCATGACCATGACCTCCGCATCGGCCATGGCGTGGGCTACGCCGAAGATTTCCACATCGATCTGATAAAACTGTCGGTATCTCCCCTTTTGCGGCCGCTCGTGGCGGAACATGGGCCCGATGAAGTAGAGCTTGGCCACGGGATCTCGAACATGGAGGTGGTGTTCGAGATAGGCCCTGGCCATGGAGGCGGTGGCCTCGGGGCGGAGGGTGAGGGAGTCGCCGCTCCGATCTTGGAAGGTATACATCTCCTTTTCCACGATATCGGTGGTCTCGCCGATACTGCGAGAGAAGAGCTCAGTTTTTTCCAGGATAGGTATCTTAATCTCCGAGAATCCGAAGCTTTCGTAGACCTCCCGAGCCGTTTTCTCGATATATTGCCACTTCTCGATTTCGCCGGGAAGGATATCGTTGAATCCCCGTATTGCCTTGATCACCAAAACTTACCCTCCGCACAATAGATGTACGAACGCGTAACCGCATTTCCCAATTCCCTGTAAATCTAAGGGATCACAGGCGAAAAGTCAAACCGCGTGCGGAAAAGTTTTCAAGAAATTGACAAAAATTCACAGTTTTTCAGCCAATAAAAATCCCCTCAGAAGAGGGAGATCGACAAGCGTGTCGTTGGAAAAGAGTCGCTATCAAAAAAGCATAAGTATTTTAATAGCTTAGAAAAAAATCTTCTCTGCGAATCGGATTTCTCGGTTTGTTCTGAAGAAAGCCACTTTGGTACGGATTTTGCCGAATTAAAGCTCGTATCAAGGTGATTTAACAATTTCATTCAGTTTTTTTACCATGAACTCCATCAAAACAGTGAGAACGAAATACGCGTTTTTGGCATCTTTGAGGCGGATTGTCTTCGGCCTTTCCGTTGCATTGCTTCTTCTTTACCCGGAGATTTCGCGGGCGGATATCGAAAACCTCTATGCGGAAAACTATTCGAGCAGCGTTACGATCACGAACCCTACCAATGCCTATGGAGCACCCGATGGGAATACGGCGGATTCGCCCGAAGTGGATTGGGGTAAAGGTCAGGAGTATTGGACATTCACCATGGCCGATACCGGAAACCCAACAGAAATTTTTCAATCGGCCGAATTCTACTTGACCCACTATATTTCAAGGCTTTTAATAGATGACCTCATCGACCTCGAATATTCCCCGGATAACGGGCTCAATTGGTTCCAGTTGCACAGGTATGACGACGAATTCAATTCCCCCCCGACGAGCCTCACCACCGAGGGGCCTTTTTCAGCCCCCAACATAACCACGTGGACCGATGTCAATAATGCCCATTTTCGAATCATTGGAATATCGGGAATTAAAGGAGCAGAACGGTTTTGGTGGTTTGTGGACGCCGTGGAACTACGGGTCCATTATCAAATAGGAGCAAAATTGACCATTACGGGGACGGGGATTGCGCCGGCAACGGTAAATGCCGGAGATCAAAACGTGGGGATGGAGAGGATCGTTCTGGATCCAGGGGCGGATACGATCACGGTCACGAGCATCACCGTTACCCGGACGGGCACTGGCCAATCGTCCGATGTTGGCGCCGTGAGTCTCTTCGATGACAGCGGAAGCACACCCGGCAGCTTCGATGCGGGTGATGTGGAAGTTCCCGGGGCATCGGGGATGTTTGTCGGAACTACCGTTACCCTTACGCCGACAACATCCATAACCTTGAGCGGAGCCTCCGAGACGTACTACTTCGTCTACGATATCCCCGCAGATGCGGTAAACGACAGGACGCTGGGAGCCCAGATTAACTCGGGCGCCGATGTCGATTGTGATGCCGGGATCGTGCTCGCGGGAGGGGGTGGCTTCCCGGAGCCCCCGGTCGAGGACAACGCCACCATCCAGGGGGGTGTTCCCCCCAAGACGTTGACGGTGACGGGTACTTTTATTGGACCGGCTACGATCGACAATGGCACACAGGACGTGGGTATGGTGAAATTGGTTCTGGACCCGAATGGGGACACCATGTTTGTCTATGGGCTGACCGTGACGAGGACGGGATCGGCCCTGGAGTTTGATTTAGACACGGTGAGCCTATACGACGATAGTGGCACCACGCCGGGAGGCTTCGATGCCGGTGATTCAGAAGTCCCGGGGGCTAGCGGGACATTTTGGGGGGGGACCTTAACCCTTAATCCGACGACAACTATCACCTTATCTGGTTTCCCTGAAACCTACTATATTGTCTACGATATCGATATCAACGCCATCGACGGAAGAACATTAGGTGGAGAGATCAGTTCGGCTGAAGACGTCAATACCGATGCCGATGTTAACGTCGAGCCGGGTGGAGGGGGCTGGCCGCAGCCCCTGGGAGGGAGCAGCACGGTTTTTGTGGGTGTGTACTCCGCTTTAACGGTGTACGGTGAGGCAGCTGTTCCTACGCCGAGATACAGAACGTGGGATGGAACGTCATGGTCTGGGGAGGACAATACCTCCGATATCGGCGGCAAAACACGATGGGCGGTTCAAAGATCCTGTCCCACCAAGGACGAGTACATCCTGGGCGTCCTGGATACGGATGGCCACGTCAATGTTCAAATCTGGGATGGCGCAAGCTGGGGGGCTCCTCTCGAGGTCACGACTGTGATCGAGGGGTCGAACACCGCCTATCGGGGCTTCGATATCGCCTATGAGCAGGTAAGCGGAGACGCCGTCGTGGTCTACCACACCGGTGGAAATGACCCGGAGTACAGGATTTGGGATGGAATCAGCTGGAGTGGGTCGACGGTCATCGACCTTCCCACGGTCGACGTTCCCGTATGGATCAAAATGGTGCCGGACGCATCGGGAAGCGATGAGATTATCCTGGTGGCCCTCGACAAATCCAATACCGTAACGGCCGCGGTTTGGGATGGAAGTAGCTGGGGCAACGCCATTTCCCTCGAGGCAGACGCCTTTTCATTTAAGTATGAGGGAATCGGCGCCGCGTACGAGTATGGGAGTGGCCGGGCCATGGTAGGATGGGGCACGAGCACGAGCCCGGTTATCCAGTACCGGTTTTGGGACGGGGCTTCGTGGTCGGGTGAGAGCGAGGTTTCAACGGTGGGGACGGAGATGCAGTGGCTGGAGCTAGCCTCTGATGCATCCAGCGACCGGGTTATACTCGGGGCCCTCTGCGACGGAGCGAACATAGAGGTGAACATCTGGGATGGAACGGGATGGGGGACTCAGCTCCGAGTGGAGAATGACGCAGAGGCTGTCGCCAGTCGGTGTTTCGATGTGGCGTGGGAGCGTTCCGGGGATCAGGCAATGGTCTGTTGGGGAAAAAGCGGTTCGGATTTGGTGAGTTATCGTACGTATCAAGGCGGTGCTTGGTCCTCTGCACAGGATGGTCCTGACATGGGGAGCACCATCGAAATCCTACAGCTGACGCCAGATCCCCAAACAGACCAAATCTTCATGGGAACCGTAACACGGGACAAAGACCTTCAATTGACGCGATGGAGCGGTGCCTCGTGGGAGACCCCTGATGAGCCGGAAACGACTGTGGCCGATAACAAATATGAGCCGTTTATGTTGACATACCCAGGTGGCCTCGTCTGGCCAACCGCGGTTAAGATGAAGGCATTTCAGGCCCACGCCTACGAGCGTTCTATCCTCCTTGAATGGACCACGGCCCATGAGATCGACAATGCGGGGTTTCACCTCTATCGATCCCTCTCCCGCCAGGGGCCGTATACGAGGATTACCCGTTTCCTGATTCCCGGGCAGGGGTATTCGACCAGGGGCGCCCGCTACCGGTTCCTCGACGAAGGTGTTGAGACGGAGGTGACCTACTACTACAAGCTGGAGGATGTGGATTTCCACGGTCACGGGACCTTTCACGGACCAGTCTGGGCAACTCCTGGAGGGGACCGGGATGGAGATGGAATGCCCGACCCTTGGGAAGAACAGATGGGTTTGGACCCGGATGTTGATGATTCAATGCTGGACTACGACGGAGATGGTCTCAGCAACCTCGAGGAGTTCTTCTATGGTTTAAATCCCTTTGATTCCGACACCGATGGGGATGGGGTGCCCGACGGCCTCGAGATAGAAAATGGCGAGAGCGATGGGAAAACTGGTGAAAAGGGAGATGAAGATAAAACCGAAGGAGATGGGGTTAGGATCATCGAGTCCGATGCCTCGGGAATAACCGTAGAGTTGGTGACATCCGGGATTGCCACGGAGACCGAAGTAGTGGAAGGAAGGGAATACCAGAAGATATCCATTCCGGGCTATTCTCATGGGTTTGGCTTGGAGGTCGGATTCCCGCAGGTTCCGGTAAAGGGTTTCTTGCTCGAGTGTCCGGAGAAGGTGGACTTCACCGTTACGGTATTGGAGTCGAACGAGGAGACCTTTGCAGGATATTCCATCTATCCCGTTCCCCGATATCAGGCTCAAGGCGGGGAAAAGGGGAGCCGATACTTAACCGAACAATTCACCCAGGATGAAGGGGCTTACTCGGCTGACCGCCGTTACCCAGGTCCGCTCGCCGAGGTGGGCGATTCGGGCTACCTTCGGGACCAGCGGGTCGTCCAGCTCAAGTTTTACCCGATTCAATTCAACCCCGCTACAGGCACGGTGAAGCTCCACAAGAAGATCCGGGTTCGCGTGAACTTTTATAACTCAGGCATGGCTCAATTATCCTCCCAAGCGCCGATCAAAGGTTATACGCTCTCATTTGACGGTCCCGCATATAAGATTTCCATCAACGAAACGGGTATTTACCGGTTAAGTTACGATTACCTGGCATCGAATGCCCCGGAGCTCCTTTCGGAGCCCTCTTCAACCCTCAAGCTTTTCAACAGGGACAAGGAGGTGGCCCTCCGGGTGGTGGAGGGGGACTTCATCGAGTTTTACGCTATGGCCGAGGATACGCGATATACCGATACCGACGTCTATTGGCTGACGGCGGGGGAATCGGCGGGGAAGAGGATGGAGGAGATCCAGTCGGGTGTGCCGAGTCCGATGAGACCTGATTCCTTCTGGTCTGTCGCTCATTTCGAGGAAAATGAGGACTACTGGGGGAGCGTTCCCGGCGATGAGCATGTGGATCGGTGGTTTTACCGGGCTTATATCGGGGGAAGGAATCCCTACGTTCGGGAATACCGGTTGAACCTGAAAGGGGTAACCGCCACGGATGATCCGGCGACCCTGAGGGTGTCTCTTTTCGGGATGGCGGACTTAGAACCCCACCCCAATCACCATACAAGAATCTCCATCAATGGCCATATGGTTGATGATTTTTTCTGGGATGGTCAGAGGGAGTTTCTGACGGAAATCCAATTCCCCCGTTCTTACCTCCTAGAGGGGCAGAACATCCTTACGGTGGAGGCGCTTCTGGACACGGGGGCGGAGTGGGATTGGATCTTGCCCAACTGGTTCGAGGTGGGCTACTGGAGGAGTTTCGATGCATCAGGGGGTGATCAGTTGGAATTCAGCTACGGTATCCCCGGTGAGTATGAGTTCCACGTCGATGGGTTCACGAGTGATGTTATTGAAGTGTTTGATATCACCGACACCGAGGACCCCAAGAGGATCGTGGGACTGGATATCACCGACACCAACCCCTATACTGTTACCTTTGAGAACTTGGTCACATCGAGCAAGAGGTATCTCGCGTTGACTGAAGGAAAAATCAGAACACAACCCCATGGGATCGAGTGGTTCGAGAGCCGGAACCTGCGATCTCCCACCAATGGGGCTGATTGGATTGCCATATGCTACGGGGATTTCTCTGACGCGGTTCGGCCTCTGGCTCAATACAGGGCAGAGCAGGGGTTGAGGGTCATGGTGGTGACGACGAGGCAGCTCTATGACGAATTCAATCATGGGATCTCCTCTCCCCACGGCATCAAGGAATTTCTCCGTTATGCTTTTGAGAACTGGCAGTCTCCCGCCCCGAAGTACGTCCTTCTTGTGGGAGACGGGACCTATGACTACCGGGGTTATTACGGTCAGGAATTTAGTAATTTCGTCCCCTCCTACCTGACCCATACTCAGTATGCGGGAGAGGTTCCCGATGATCACTGGTATGGTTGCGTGCACGGGGATGATTTGCTTTCTGATCTTTATGTTGGGAGGCTTCCTGCGAGGACGGCCCAGGAAGTCGGGACCATGGTGGATAAAATCCTGGCTTACGAAACCTCAGGGATGTCCGAGGAAGGATGGGAGAAGAAGGTGCTCCTGGTGGCCGACGATGACGAGGCCGATTTCAAAGCGATGAACGAGGCTTGTGCGAATTCCCTTTCCTCGGCGTATATTGTTACCAAGAAATACCTTGAGGAGTATGCGGATCCCTCGGATTTGCATGGAGAGCTCGTCGATGGGATAAATGAGGGGGCCTTGCTGATAAACTACGTGGGCCATGGGGCGGAGGACTTTTGGGCCGATGAGGAGATCCTCGGAGCATGGGATGTCGATGCCCTTGACAATGGCCCAAAATATCCCCTGGTGGTGGCCATGACCTGTCTCAATGGGTATTTCATAGAGGCCTTTCAGGGGTGGGATTCGTTGGCGGAGGTCCTCATGAAATCATCCGACAAGGGGTCGATGGCCGTCTTTACCTCCACGGGGATGACCATCCCGGAAGAGCAGGCCCTTCTGGACGGAGGTCTCTTTGAGGGGTTGTTTGAGAAGGGTAAAAAGCGGCTCGGTGAGGCTATATCTCATGGTAAGCTCGATCTTTTGGCGAACTCAGGGGGCGGTGAAGATGTCGTGAGGAGCTTTATGCTCTTCGGGGACCCGGCTATGGAGATGAAGGTTCAGCCTGGTGGTTCGACGGTTTCTTCGGCAGGCTCCGAGTCTGGAGGCGGCTGCTTCATCGCCACGGCCGCTTACGGCTCGTATGCCGATGGGCACGTGATGGCCCTGAAGGCGTTACGGGATCAATATCTCTTGCCCCATTCGTTGGGAAGATCGCTGGTCCATCTCTATTACCAATACAGCCCTCCCCTTGCCAAGTTCATTCATCAGAGAGGGCATCTGAGATCTATTACCCGCATGGGGTTGTCACCCCTGGTAGGGGCGAGCCGGGTTTTTGCGAGGGTAAGCTTAGCTGAAAGGTGGCCCTTGTTGATCACCATAGCGGTTATCCTTTCCGTGCTTGTCTATATGGAGCTCCTTATCAGGAGGTATCGAAGACCCAGGACGAAGCCTGTTCACCCGGAAAATGTATCCGACTTCTCCAGCAAATTACGCCCGGGGACAAGGAAGTCATCGGGAAACTCTGAAAATGGATAATTCGAATTACCTGAATGGGAAGTCGTTCTCACTGAGAAACAAATCAAATTCTCATGAGGGAAATGAGTAAGCTTTTCAGTAAAAGGAGCTCATTTTCCCGTCGCCGCCAGGGATTTTGCAGTAGACACCGTGGGTTAAATTCGATAGGATGAGTGAAAGAAACGAGGTTTTTCATTGATTGATGAGCTGACCATCGAGGTGGCCGAACATCCCATCTCCCTCGAGGTAGAGGGAGAGGCCTTTTTGCATTCCATCAGGGAGGTTTATCATCGGTTCCTATCCGATAAGCATCCTGAGTGCCGCCTTCGAGTTTATCCCGACAATAGCCTGACGGTGGAAGACGAATCATCCGTGGGTTTGACCTTCACCAACGGTGGATTCATGATTGTTGAAGACTACCTGGTGGGTTCTGTAGATTTAACGAGGACCGAAGGGGAACTTCGGATAAACCCCATATGGTTCATTCCCTCCCTGGCGACCTTTGTGAGGAATCTCTTTACCCTGATTCTCGTACTCAAAGATAACGGGCTGGTCCTTCATGCCTTAGGAGTTTTGAAACAGGGAGAAGTATACGTCTTCTTAGGGCCTTCGGGAAGTGGCAAGACCACAGTTGCCCAACTATCCCCTGAGTATGTCGTCCTCAGCGACGATATTGTGTTCATAAAGCCTTTTGGAGGTTCCTATGCGGTTTTTCCAACTCCCTGCTGGGGAGACACGCAGCGGGGAGATCGAGAGAACAGGGGATATCCATTGAAAATGATCTTTAAGCTCGTAAAAGATCGAGAGGTCTACCTGAAACCGTACGGCCTTACCCAGGGGATATCCGAAGTCTTTACCGTTCCCCACATCCCAGGTAATTCATTGCCTTTTGGAGATTTATTGAACCGTTACCTTGCGCTCCTTACGGAGGTGCCCTGTTTTGAGATGCATTTTGCCAAGGACGGGCGCTTTTGGGAGGCCATAGAGGACGGATGTCCTGGTAAGTTTTAAGGGAGGTTTACCGTTATGGAGAGGGAAAAGAAGGGGAGAAAATACGAAAAACCGAAAGTCATCTACCGGAAGAGGATGGAAACCTTGGCGGCGGTCTGCGATTCGGCGAGAACTCTGACAAGGGTCTGCCGAAAGAGCGCACCCGGGTGTGAGAAAACACGGGCATGAGGAGGGCTCGAACATGCTAATGGGGAGCCCCTTCGGCTACGCTCTCTTCAGGATAATGCTGTCTTTCCTCCTGGCTACCGTGAACTCATCCCCTTCCTTAAACCCAAATTGATCGATCAATACCAGACGGCTGAGAGCAAGGGTTTCCCTCTTTCCTATGGTGAGGACTTTCGTTTTCCTCCGGTTTTTCTGATTCCCCCCTTCCGTTGCAATGGGCTTTGATCTTTCTCTTTTTGGACTGGGCTTTTCCCTTCTGTGGCGTGAGGTTGTTTGCCCTTTTTTTCGGAGTGGGCTTCCTTTTTCCCTTTTCCATGCTGAGCTTGCTTTCCGTCTTTTCGGTCCGGATTTGTTTCTCCCCTTTTCTGCCTTGGCGCTTCTTTTTCTTCTTCTTTTCTGTAGTAATAATGGTGGTAGTAGTATTGGTAGTAGTGGCGCTTCAGGTCGATGCCATTAAGGATCACCCCAAGAATAGGGGCGTTGGCCAGGTGGAGTTGTCTCTTGGCTTCCAGGACGGTCTTTCGGTTGGTCTTGTCGGATCGGGCAACCAAGATGACTCCGTCGACGAGGGTGGGAGAGAGGGATGTGTGAGCGGCTCCCAGAACGGGCGAGGAATCGATGATCATCAGGTCGAATCCCTCTTTGAGGGTTTTGATAAACTCTGCCATGCGTTCGGAACCCATGAATTCGATGGAATTGGCGGGGATCTTTCCGCAGGGGCTGATAAAAAGCCCTGGGGTATCGGTTTTGATGACCGAGCGGGAAGCGATGCGTTTCAGCAAGGGAGAGGAAGAGCCCGAGCCGAGGCCGCTGAAGAAATCCTTTTCTTGCGCGATTTCCCGGATATAGGATTCTGTTCTTATATCATCCGTCTCGACGAATTGAAAGCATGGTTTCTTGAGCAGTAGGAGCTCTTGGAGGCTTTTCTCCATCTGGAGTTTCAGGCATGCCTTGAATTGGTCTTTGGCCACAAAGCCCAGCTCCATGAGAAGCTCCCCCAGGGGTTGGCCGTTGGATTTTTGGATCCGAAGAGCCCGGTCCAGTTGGGATTTGGTGAGGGCATTTTGCTTGAGCAGGAGTTGGCCCAATTTTCTGGGCTCATCTAACCCTTTCTTGATGATGCTGTGAATTCGACCCGATTTGACGAGAAGCTCCACGGCGGTGCCGTTTTTTTCCACCGAGAGTCGGCCGGTTTTGGATCGGGCCTTGAGCAGATAGAGGAGATCCGAAAGGGCCAGGGGCCCCAGCTTTCCCGAGTTGAGATTGATCTCGTAGATTGAATGGAGCGAATCCATAAAGCCCTGGTCTCCGTTGAGATGATAGACCTTGTGGAGGCTGGGCCTTCTGAGGTCTAGGTCCACGACGAGGACCTTTTTGCCTGACTGGGCGGCGGATATTGCTAGATTGAGGGCGGTAAGGGTCTTTCCCTCCCCCATGGTAGCGCTGGTGACAAGCAGCGTCTTAACGGGCTTATCAACGGAGCTCATATCGAGGTTAACCGAGAGGGTATCGAAGGCCTCGGCGATGGAGCCCTCGGCCCGCATCTGGTCGATGAGGTTGAGGTAGTCCTTTTTGGAAGTGGTTTTTCGGTTCCTCCTGAGGGTAGGGATGGTGCCCAGGGTGGGGAGCTTAAGGTATCGGTCCACCTCCTCCCGGGTCTTCAGCCCCATGTCCAGGTATTCCAAAAAGAAAGCACCTCCAGCCCCCAAAGAAAGTCCCATCAGAAGGGCAATCAACAAGTTCATTCCCTTCTTGGATGGAAGGGGACGACTGGGAAGCTTTGCCATCTCGACGATGGTCACCTCTTCGGCCTGGAGGTTTTGGATGAGGTTGATTTCCTTGAGCTTTTCCACCAGGATATCGTACAGTTCCTGATTGGATTGGGCTTCACGTTCCAAAAGGGCATAGTGGATCTGGTTTCCCTCGAACTGGATGGCCTTCTTTTTATAGGCATTCATTGCCATCTGCAGGCTCTTCTCCTTGGTCAGAATGACCCTCAGCTTGCTCTTTTTGCTCTGGATGGCCTTCTGGAGGGAGTGGTTGAGCTCGGCCTGCAGGGATTGGATGTATGTCTGGGTCTGGATGATCCTGGGGTGACGGGGGCCGTATTGTTTGCTCAGTCGGGTTAGTTCCAGTAGGGCGGAGACCAGTTGGGCGTTGAGGGAACGCAGGAGTTCCTCGCCGAGGAAAGCGGGGATATACTGAGCCTTAGTTTCAAGGACCTGTTCGATCTCCCGGATTTGAGCCTCCAATTCCACCCTTTGGACGCGGGTCTTGTTATAGTTGGAGCGGATTTCGGAGAGCTCCTTGAGGTGGAGACTCTTTTCGCTCTTGAACGAAAGGATCTCGGATTTTTTCCTGTACTGGTGCAGGGCCTTCTCCGACTCTTTCACCTTTTCCTTGAACTCATCGATCTCTTGGGTAAGCCATTGTACGTTGTCCCGGATTTTGGCGACCCGTTTTCGGTTGGTGTACTCTTTGTAAGCCTTGGCAGTAGCGTTGGTCAGATCCATGGTCACCTGGGGATTGGAGTGGGTGGTCTCGATATGAATGAGGTTGGTCTCCTCCACCGCACGGGCCGTGATGGCCGATAGGGCAGCCAGGACCTTGGGGTCTGGTTGGTCAGCGTCTGGGGATTGGACTGTGGGGCCCAATGTTGCTTCAACGGCTCGTTGAACAATGGGGTAACTTGTGATTGTACGCAAATGGGTATTGATGGTTCTGTCGGGGTCCCCGTAGTCGCGGTACCTTATGGATTCGGGCAGATAGGCGATGGGGCCTCGGTGGCTCTCGACCTTGATGGTGGCCGTGGCCCGATAACGGGGACGAACCCGATGGTTTTTAAGGGCCGCCGCCCCCACCAGAATGACCGAAAAGGCGAGGATCAGCCACTTCCTCCTCAACAAAACTCCTATGTAATCGACTATGTGAGCTTCCTGATCAATCATAGGCTATGTGCCATATTCTCTCAAAATGTCTCAGAAAGTGAATTGGAATATTTTGTCTCTGTTACGGAAAATCGGGCCTTCCATTATCCCTGTTACGGAGGCCGCTGCCGACAAGCCCTTCAATTTCTTCTCGGTTGAACCTCCACTGTCTGCCGATTTTTTTGCAGGGGATATCCCCCCTCTTGGCCAATCGGTAGACCGTTCGGATGTCAATCCTGAGATAATCGGCAACCTCCTGTACCGTAAGCACCTCATTGTTCATTCGAATCCTCCTAAGAAAAGTTTATCATTAATTCCGTTCTTATCCATTTATGTATGGCAAAAGCAATATCTATACCACCAACACAGCAGAAACGAGAAAGGCCGGGCCTTTTCTTTTGCCCTAAATTGATTCAACCGTAAATTATTGAAATTATTAAATAATATATTGCAGAATGATTTACTACCAAATTTAATTTGACTTTACTTCTTCACTGGTAATCACCTTCTATGGTGTCAAGGAGCAAATTATGTACCGTTTAATGAAAAAATTTCATGTTTTTTCCAATAGAAAACCAATCTGTCATGAATTTCAAGTCCTCACGTGGTAGGCCAAATTGGATTCACTCGAATGAACGGATCGATCATGAGTGATGGGTTTTTGACTTACCTATTCTTCAATCCCCGTGTGATTTCAATGGTGAGGCATAGCAAGGGGGCTGAGCCTTTCTGCGGTTTTGGGACCAGTGGTCTGAAGGACTTGCCTTTTTGGTCCCTTTTGGATAACCTATCGAAATTGTGTGACAAAAACCTCTATCCCCCGGTGTACTGTGTAGATGAAAGCGGTCCTCATCCTGATGCTTATTACCTTGATCCCCACACTGGAACTTCGCGCTAGCATTCCCTACGGCATACTCCGAGCAGATATGGACTGGTGGGCTGTTGTCCTCGTTTGCGTGGTGACCAATATCGTACTGGGCCCTCTGGTTTACCTGTTTCTGGATAAGGTCATGGGCCTGCTGCTGAGGTTCGAATGGTTGAATCGGATCTACGGGCAAACCGTGACGAGAACCCAGCGGCGAATCCAGAAATCCGTTGATCGATACGGGGAAATGGGAGTGGCCCTGTTTATCGGGATCCCGTTACCGGGAACAGGATCATACTCCGGAGCCCTGGGTGCCTATCTCCTGGGTCTTGGCTACCGGAGGTTTATTGTTGCCAATGTCATCGGGGTCTTGATGGCTGGCAGCATTGTAACCACTGTAGTCCTCACCGGCGTTGAGGCCTTTCGAATACTCATTAAGGTGATTTAGAGGGGTCCCGTAAAGAAGGGGCCCTTCGGGTTTCCGGTCACCGGTGGATGGATTTTAGGAGGTCCCATCGATAAGAGGGAACAAACAACTCAATGCGTCCATAGCGGTATACTACCGGGGAAATGAGCGAACCGTATCGATCAACATAAGGGGGATCCCATCAATCTCTTTGAATCCATCGTTCTGGGAATCATTCAGGGAATTACGGAGTTCCTTCCCGTTAGCAGTTCAGGACACCTGGTAGTCCTCCAGGGGCTCTTCGGTGTGGAGGGACCAAGGCTTTTCTTCAACGTGATGCTTCACGTTGGGACCCTCATAGCCATCGTCATCGTCTTCTGGAGGGATATTGTGGAAATTCCAAAGGGTATTCTTGCGGCCTTGGGCGGAAACCGGGGAACGAGGAGCCTTCCCTCGGCCCTTTGGAGATCCGCTCAGGGGAAGTTGGTCCTATTGATCATTGTGGGATCGGTCCCCGCGGCACTGATGGGATTCTTTTTCGAGGAGATCTTCTCCCACCTTTTCGCCTCGCCGCTGGTTGCCGGCTTCATGCTCATGGTAACGGGGACGATTTTATGGTTTACCAGGGGGAGGTCATCCGATTCCAAGGGGATGGATGAAATGGGGGTTATCGATACTCTCATTGTAGGACTGGGCCAGGGTTTTGCCCTCATTCCCGGGATTTCCCGCTCGGGCATCACCATCTCCTTTGGCCTCTTCAGGGGGATGGAGAGGGAATGGTCCGGGAAGTTTTCCTTCTTGTTAGCCATTCCGGCCATCTTTGGGGCCCTCCTCATGGAGTTTAGGATGCCATCGGAGTTGAGCAGCCAGGAATTGTTTTTTACTTTAGCGGGAACAGCTGTGGCCGTAGTCGTGGGTTACCTGTCCCTGAGGACATTGATGCACCTGGTAAAGAGGGGAAACCTGGTCTCCTTCTCGTACTATTGTTGGGGGGCTGGGGCCATGACCGTATTCCTCTTCATGAGGTGGTCTTAGTTATATAGCCTTGTGGCCTTTCTGGGGGATTTGAGTGCCGTGTGTTGGCCGGGTTCCCTGGGACGAACGTTATTCAGTGCCGCAGTCGGAAGGGGGAAAAAGGTTAGAGGGTAGAGGTTGGAGGCGGAAGGAGAAATGACAAATGACCAATGATAAATGCCAAATGTCAAAGTTCAAATGCCAAAAGGGAAAATCCAAATGACAAATGCCTGATAACGAACACCGAGTAACGATTCACGAATACGGACCACGAGCACGAACACGAAACTCACGGACACGGACACGAAACACGAACACGTGAGCGGATGGGAAGTTGGCCGACAATGTATCTTGACGCTAACCGGTTCCGTGAAAAAAGGAGAAGAGCTGTTGGGCAACCTTCCTGTTCATCGTGGGAATCGATTCCAACTCCTCCAACGAGGCTTCCTTGATCTTATCCACGCTCTTGAAGTGTCGAAGGAGCTGCTTCTTTCTCTCCCTTCCAATGCCGGGGATTTCATCCAGAACGGAATGAAACTCTCCCTTGCGTCTCAATTTCTTGTGGTAGGTAATGGCGAAGCGGTGGGATTCGTTCCTGACATGTTGGAGTAAGTGGAGTGAAGGATTTGCTTTTCCCAAGGAGATGGGCTCCTTTCGTTTCGGGAGAAAGACCCTTTCTCCTTTTCTTTCACCCGTCGGGGTGCGTCCTCTTTGGACTCGGTCTTTGGCCAAGCCGATGACATCGACGCCCTCAATACCCAATTCCCTCAAGACGCCCAGGGCGACATTTAATTGCCCTTTCCCGCCGTCAACCATGAGCACATCGGGCAAACTGCCTTCTTGCAATGCCCGCTGATAACGCCTGGTCAAGATCTCATATATCTTCCCATAGTCATCTGCTCCTGGGGATGACCTAATTCGAAAGTGGCGGTAGTGGGACTTAAGGGGTTCTCCACCTTCGAAGACCACCATGGAGCCTACCGCAAACCCTCCCTTGATATCGGAGATGTCGAAGGCTTCAATCCTCCTTGGAAAACGAGTGAGACGGAGCTTCTCCTGCAGTTCCCGAAGGATGTGCTCGGGATCGCTTTCAAGCTGCGTTTTGGAGCGGTGTGCCTTTTCGGCGTTTTCCGCCGCCATTCGGACGAGATGGAGTCGATCCCCACGTTTCGGTACCATGATCTTTACCCTGTTGCCCTTCTTCTCCGTCAGCCACTGTTCGATCAGTTCATGGTCCTGGATCGAGAAGGGGAGGAGGATTTCCTGAGGAATAAACTTGCCCTCCCCGTAGAACTGATTGATAAAGGAGGGTATGATCTCTTCATCAGGCCACTTCTGCTGAGAGAGGCTAAAGAAACGTCCCCCCATGAGCATCCCATTTCGAACGAAGAGGATTTGAACGCCAATTCCTCCATTTCGATGGAAGCCGATGACGTCTTGGTCCAGGAATCCCTTGGAGACGATATGTTGTTTCTCGATTGTCTTCTCGATGGAATGAATGTGGTCTCGGATCCTCCCCGCTCCCTCGAAGTCCAGGTGATCGGATTTTTCCTTCATCTTCTTTTTGAGGATCCGGACGAGCTCGTGGTCTTTGCCCTCGAGGAAGAGACGGACCTCCTTGACGATCTCCCGATACATATGGGCGTCGACCTTCCCAACACATGGGGCGAGGCAACGGTCCATCTGATAGTTGATACAAGGACGGGTGCGGTTCTTAAACTTGTCATCTTTACAGCTTCTCAGGGGAAACAACTTGTAGATGAGTTTAAGGGTATTCCTGACGGCTAGGGTGGAGGGATAGGGTCCGAAATAGAGCGAACCGTCTCTCTTGACCCGGCGGACGATCATTAACTTCGGGTAGGGCTCATCGATGGTGAGCCGGAGGTAGGGATAATTCTTATCATCCTTGATCTTAACGTTATATCGGGGCTTATATTTCTTGATGAGGTTATTCTCAAGTATCAGGGCCTCCTTTTCCGACTCCGTTACCAGGTAATCCACATCGGAAATCTTGCTGATAAGGGTTCGGGTTTTGATATCCCTTTCTTCCGCCCTTTGGGAGTAGGAGCGGACGCGGTTGCGGAGGCTCTTGGCTTTCCCGATGTAGATGATAGTCCCCTTGAGGTCCTTAAGAAGATAGACCCCTGGCGATTCCGGAAGGTGCTGTACTTTTTTCTCTATGTCTATGTTCATCCCTTGAGATCCTATGGTGAAAGGGATTTAACCACATCTCCCCTCAACTCAGCTTCTTGGATCTCGCGGATTTGATCCCTCAAGAGGGCTGCCCGTTCAAAATCGAGCTCTTGGGCGGCATCCCGCATCTCCCTTTTCAGCTTCTTGACAACCTTGGGGATTTCCTTTGGGAGGATGTACTCCGCCTGAGTCTCGGCAATCAGGGGGATGGTATAATAATCCGCCTCGTATATCGAGGAGAGTATGTTCTTAATGGACTTCCTGATGCTCGTCGGGGTGATATTGTGGCGCCGGTTGAATTCCCCCTGAATCTTTCTCCTTCTCCGGGTTTCCTCCAGGGCCATGCCCATGGAATTGGTAATCTGATCCCCGTACATGATCACCCTTCCAGAGACATTTCTCGCGGCCCTTCCGCAGGTCTGGATGAGGGACTTGGTTGATCTCAAGAACCCCTCCTTGTCCGCATCGAGGATGGCGACCAGAGAGACCTCCGGGATATCCAGTCCCTCCCTGAGCAGGTTGACACCAATCAGGACATCGAATTTTCCGAGCCTGAGATCCCGTATGATCTCCACCCTTTCGAGGGTATCGATCTCGGAATGGAGGTATTTAACCCGAAGCCCGAGGTCCGCATAGTATTCGGTGAGGTCTTCGGCCATTCTCTTGGTCAGGGTGGTAACGAGGACCCTGTCCCCCTTCTCAACACGCCTTCTGACCTCCTCAAGCAGGTCGTCAATTTGATTTCTTGCTCTTTTTACCGTGATATCAGGGTCAATCAACCCTGTCGGGCGAATGATCTGTTCCACCACTGCCCCTCGCGCCTGTTCTAGTTCGTAATCCCCGGGGGTGGCCGATACATAGACGACCTGACGGATGCGTTCCTCGAATTCGGGGAAGTTGAGGGGACGGTTATCCAACGCGGAGGGAAGCCTGAAACCGTATTCGACCAGGGTTTCTTTTCTCGATCGATCACCCCTATACATCCCCACCAGCTGGGGAACGGTGACGTGGCTTTCGTCTATGATCAAAAGGAAATCCTTAGGGAAGTAGTCCAGCAACGTCGGGGGAGGTTCCCCTGGTCTTCGACCCGTCAGGTGGCGCGAATAATTCTCGATGCCGGGACAATAGCCCAATTCCTGAAGCATTTCGAGGTCGAAACGGGTCCTCTGTTCCAAGCGCTGGACTTCTAGGAGTTTATCCTGGGATCTCAGTTCCTCCAACCTTCCCACCAATTCGATTTGGATATGCTCGATAGCGCTCTGCATCCTCTCCTGGGTGGTGACGTAATGGCTCCCCGGATAGATGGCGATTTTGTCAAGCTTCTCAGTCACCTTTCCCCGCAGCGGATCTATCTCCGAAATGGACTCTACCTCATCGCCGAAAAGCTCGATGCGAATGGCGCGATCCTCCTCGTATGCGGGGAAGATTTCCACGATATCCCCCCTTACCCGAAATGTCCCTCGATGGAAATCGATGTCGTTTCGCTCATACTGAATCTCCACGAGCTTATTGAGGATTATCTCCCGTGGCACAATAGCCCCTCTCTCCAAAAAGAGGAGCAAGCCGTGATAAGCCTCGGGGGATCCCAACCCATAGATACAGGAAACGCTGGCTACAATGATCACATCGTTTCGGTCCAGGAGGGATCGGGTGGCGGAGTGTCTCATCTTATCGATCTCGTCGTTGATGGAAGTGTCCTTTTCGATATACGTATCCGTCGATGGGATGTATGCCTCGGGCTGGTAATAATCGTAGTAGCTCACGAAAAATTCCACGGCATTTTGCGGAAAGAGATCCTTGAACTCCCCATATAACTGGGCTGCCAGAGTCTTATTGTGGGAGATGACAAGGGTGGTTTTTTGGACCCTCTCGATGACATTGGCCATGGTAAAGGTCTTCCCGGAGCCGGTCACCCCCAGGAGGACCTGGTGTTTCTTCCCCTCCAGTACCCCCGTGCTTAATTTCTCGATGGCTTGGGGTTGATCTCCCGTGGGCTTGAATTCCGAAACGAGCTCAAAGGCTCTCATATTCGTCTAAGTGCCTCCTTCGCCGCCCATATTCCGCTGGCCGATGCCTGGAGAAGGCCCCGGGTGATCCCGGCCCCATCTCCGATAATGAAGAGGTTATCGATTTCGGATTCCAGGTTCCCGGTTAGCTTGATGCGATGGGAATAGAACTTGACCTCCACTCCATAAAGTAACGTATGCCGTGAGAAGATACCTGGGGCAATTTTATCCAGGGCCTCCAACATCTCGATGATATCCCTCAAATACCGATAGGGAATGACGAAACTCAAATCTCCCGGAGTGGCCGATCCAAGGGTCGGGCGGGTAATGCAGCGGGAGATCCTCTCCGTGGTCGATCGTCTCCCCTCCATCAGGTCCCCGAGCCTCTGGATGATGACTCCCTTACCCAGGAGGTTCGCCAGTTGGGATATATACTTTCCATACGCTATTGGGTCATCGAAGGGTTCCGTGAAGGAACTGCTGACCAAGACTGCGAAATTCGTGTTCTCGGTCCTCTTTTTGGAATAGCTATGGCCGTTTACGGTGATGATCCCATTCGTTTCCTCCGTCACCACTTCCCCATAGGGATTCATGCAGAATGTCCTCACCTTATCGTCGAAGGTCTCCGCGTAGTATATGAGCTTCGATTCATAGGCGATATCGGTTATGCTTTGGAGTACTGCCGCCGGCGTCTCCACCCTGACCCCGATATCGATGGGGCTGGGGACGGCGGATAGTCCGAGACGCAGGGCCTCTTCTCTCATCCAGTTGGACCCGGTTCTCCCTGGGGCCGCAATCACCACTTTTCCGTTAATGGACTTTCCACGATCGAGATAGACTCCAACGGCCCTCCGCCCCTCTACTCGGATCCTTTTGACCCTGCAGAGAGTTTGGATTTCCGCCTTATCTTCCAAGTCCGTTCGCATCGCCTTGAGGAGGGGCAAACAGTTCTCCGTTCCGACATGCCTGATTTCCATCTGGATGAATTCCAATCCGACCTGTTTCGCCTTCGCGTACAACTCCTCCGTTTGATCAGAGACCTGCCCGTATGTCTTCCGGGGGGCCCCATATCTAAGGTAGATCGTATCAGCCTCTTTGAGGAGCCCTTCCAGGTCCCCCTTAGGGATAAAGTCCCCGAGAAAGCCACCGACCTCCGAGGAAAGGGTAAGTTTTCCGTCGCTGAAGGCTCCCGCACCCCCCCACCCGCAGAGGATATCCCGTCCCCCCCTTCTCCTTCTCGAGTTTATATCATTTCCCTGTTCCAATATGAGGATGGGTTTCACTCCCGAATCTGCCAGTGTTAATGCGGCAAAAATCCCTGCTGGACCTGCGCCAATGATAATGGCCTCATATTGTTTCATCAACCCCATCTCCATTTCGAATCGTTCTTCGGCCACTTTCAGGTGAATCATGGGGAAAGGGCCCGTTTATAGGATCGATGGCCCCTAAGAAAAGACGCCTTTTCTCGGGCGAGAAGGTAATGTAATCAATATATTATGCTATCCTCGGTATCCCGATTTGTCAAGGAATGCCCGGGCTTTCGGGTTCCACGTCTGGTTATACCTGTTAGGGCACGATACGCCGAATAAGTTTCTACGAAAAGTCCCTCTAGAGGGGCTTCGCTGATCCATCAAGGGGGCGGTGAGGTCCTTAGTGCTTCCATTCGAAAATACGGTGACGTATTTTGCCAAATTGAGTCTAGGAAATTGCTCACTCCATTCGGCCCGCCCTCGGCATGAGCAGTTCGGCCTTGAGATATGTCGACGAGCCCCTCGGCCTGAGCTCGGGTCGAAGGCTCATGTCGAGTCGCTCACTGCCGAAAGGCTCACGCCGAAGTCTAAATAAGTTCGTCTTCGGACTTATGAATCGAGGGACTTATCGTCCTCATCGAGTCATCTCATTTGACAAAAAATTCTCCCTTTCCCTTGACAAAGAATGGGATAATGATTAATTATTTATAGCCATAAATTAAAGAAAGGAGTGTTTGAAAATGGCAAAGGGGAAAATGAAGATAAGGCCATTGCAGGACAGGGTAATTGTGAGGCGGCTGGAAGAAGAGGAGAAAACTGAGGGTGGGATTATCATTCCGGACACCGCCAAAGAGAAACCCATGGAAGGTAGGGTAGTTGCCGTGGGGAAAGGCAAGGTTTTGGAGGACGGAAAGGTAGCCCCGCTGGATGTAAAGGCAGGCGATCGGGTCCTTTTTAGCAAATACGCGGGGACCGAGGTTAAATTAGATGGTGAGGAACATTTGATTATGCGGGAAGACGACATATTGGGGATTGTGGAGTAGTTCACGAAAGCAAAAGGAGCACAATAGGGCGTGCATTCACTAAGGGAGGTTAATGAAAATGGCAAAGGAACTCAAGTATGATCAAGATGCGAGGACCGCAACCCTCAAGGGGGTGAACATATTAGCCGAGGCGGTGAAGGTGACATTGGGCCCCAAGGGGAGGAACGTGATATTAGAGAAATCCTTCGGTTCCCCACAGGTTACTAAAGATGGGGTGACGGTGGCGAAGGAGATTGAACTGGAGAACAAATTTGAAAATATGGGAGCTCAGATGGTTAAGGAGGTGGCCAGCAAGACCTCAGATGTGGCAGGGGACGGAACGACCACGGCCACGGTCCTGGCTCAAGCGATCTACCGAGAAGGCTCCAAGGTGGTTTCTGCTGGATCCAACCCCATGGAGGTCAAAAGGGGCATTGATGCGGCGGTGGAAGTGGTGGTCGAGGAGTTGCACAAAATGAGCAAGCCCACCAAGGACGAAACGGAAATCTCCCAGGTGGGCAGCATTTCCGCCAACAACGATGAGACGATTGGTCGGATTATAGCGGAGGCCATGAACAAAGTGGGTAAGGAAGGCGTCATTACCGTGGAAGAAGCCAAGGCCATGGAAACGACCTTGGAGGTGGTGGAGGGGATGCAGTTTGATCGGGGCTATTTAAGTCCTTATTTCGTGACTGATGCCGAAAAGATGGAAGCGGTGGTGGAAGAACCCTATATCCTCTTGAATGAGAAGAAGATCAGTAACATGAAGGAGTTGTTGCCGTTATTGGAGCAGATCGCGAAGATGGGCAAGCCGCTCCTGATAGTAGCAGAGGATGTTGAGGGCGAGGCGTTGGCCACGCTGGTGGTGAACAAGCTCCGGGGCACCCTGAAATGCGCAGCGGTCAAAGCCCCCGGATTTGGGGATCGGCGTAAGGCGATGCTGGAGGACATTGGCATTTTAACCGGTGGTCAGATGATCAGTGAGGATTTGGGGATCAAGCTGGAAAATGTTAAGTTGTCGGATTTGGGCTCGGCCAAGCGGGTGACCATCGACAAGGACAATACTACCATCGTAGATGGGGCTGGGACGAAGGAGGCCCTGGAGGGTAGGGTCAAGCAGATTCGCGTACAGATCGAAGAGACGACCAGTGATTATGATCGGGAAAAACTGCAGGAGCGGTTGGCGAAACTCATTGGAGGGGTGGCGGTGATCAATGTGGGGGCGGCCACGGAGACGGAGATGAAGGAGAAGAAGGCCCGGGTGGAGGATGCCCTCAACGCAACCCGTGCAGCGGTAGAGGAGGGAATTGTCCCGGGAGGTGGAGTGGCATATTTGAGGTGCTTGGGCGCGCTGGATAAATTGAAGCTGGAAGGGGATCGTCAGGTGGGAGTGACCATCGTGAAGCGGGCATTAGAGGAACCCATCCGCCAGATTGCAAATAATGCGGGCCATGAGGGTTCGGTGGTTGTAGAACGGGTAAAGCCCGAGAAAGGGGCCTTCGGGTTCGATGCGGACAAGGAAGAGTACACCGATCTCATCAAGGCCGGTATTATCGATCCCACCAAGGTGGTTCGGTTTGCACTGCAGAATGCCGCCAGTGTGGCGTCGTTGCTCATAACCACGGAGGCGATGGTGGCCGAAAAACCTGAGAAGAAGGCCGAGATGCCCCCAATGCCACCAGGGGGAATGGGCGGCATGTATTAACTGAGGCTTAACCCGGGAGACCAGAGGTCCTCCCGGGTTTATTTTTTTATCCCCTTACAAGGGGCTTCTCGTTTTATATCCGCCTTTCTTTTCATGTGGACAACGGTGTTTTCGGGAAAACCGCGAAATACCGGTCGTTTTTTCCTTGACGGATTCCCCTTTTTCTGCTAATTGGTTTTAATGGGTTATGGGAGAGATTCCGCGGGCGGGTCTTTTCGCTGCGCGGAACGCCGAAGGGGAAACCCCAATAAAGTGGGGGAAACTCTCAGGCAAAAGGACTGTAACCCTTGTATCCTTTGGAGAGAGCCTTCCAATAGGCCACCGAAGGGGAATGCCCCTAGCTCCTGGGCGAAGGGTAATCTCTCAGGTAAAAGGACAGGGGAGCTTCGGATGAATTCCGAAACTCCCCTGGTTTTTTTGTGATATATTATCATGATCCTGGTAGAAATTGTGCCGGGCCTTCGCCCTAACCGTACTGCTCGTTCTCCCATGAACCTGATGCTACGGTCATAATGAGGATTTACATACCTTTTTATTTCAGGAGGGTTGGCTATGAAATCGATCGATGAGTTGATTATACCCGAAGATCTTCGATACGCTGAAGACCATGAGTGGGTCAAGGTTGCAGGGGATAAGGTCAGGGTTGGCATTGACGATTATGCCCAAGACCAGCTGCAGGCCATCGTGTATGTGGAGTTGCCTGAGGTGGGGGCGAATTTTCAAAAAGGTGAGCCATTCGGGGTGGTGGAGTCAGTCAAAGCCGTTGTGGACTGTTACATGCCCGTGGGTGGTGAAATCATTGCGGTAAACACCGCGCTGGTGGATTCTCCCCAGCTTGTGAACGAGAGTCCCTACAACGAGGGGTGGATGATTGATGTCAAGGCGACTGACCTGAGTGAGATGGATACCCTCTATACCAGCGAGTCTATCAAGGAAGCCGTCCTGAAAAGGATGGAGGAGGAGGAGGATACGTAGATGCGTTATTTACCCCATACTGGCGAGGATATCTCTGCCATGCTGAAGGTAGTAGGGGTGGACAGCCTCGAGGAGCTCTTTTCCACGGTCCCGGGGGATTGTCGAAAAAAGGAGCCCCTTAACCTTCCTGCCCCGTTGACCGAATGGGAATTGAACCAGCATATGACCTCCCTTGCCGCCACCATGGCCACGATGCCGGAATACAAGGTTTTCGTAGGGGCTGGCAGTTACGAGCATTTTGTCCCCTCATCGGTTTTGAGTTTGCTCGGCCGTTCGGAGTTTGTCACGTCTTATACCCCGTATCAACCCGAGGTAAGCCAGGGGACCCTTCAAGGGATTTTTGAATATCAGACATTGATCTGTCGCTTACTGGGAATGGAGGTGGCCAACGCCTCCATGTATGATGGGGCATCTGCTCTGGCCGAGGGGCTGCTCATGGCAGCTCGCATTACCAAGAAGAAGAAAGTTGCCATCTCTCGTCTTATTCATCCTCATTACCGAGAAGTTGTTAAGACCTATCTCTGGCCCACGGGCTACGAGTTGTTAGAGCTTCCCTATCTGGAGAATGGGAAGACTGACCTTTCGGCGTTGGACGGAATGACCGAGCTTGCCGCTGTCGCTATCCAGTCGCCCAACTTCTTCGGCTGCATTGAGGACCTGGGGGCACTCCACCAAAAGGCATCGGGGCAAGGGACCTTGTCCATAGTGTCTTTTACCGAGGTCCTCGCCTACGGGCTCTTGAGAAATCCGGGGAGTTATGGAGCGGATATCGTCTGCGGCGAGGGACAGAGCCTGGGCATCCCACAGTCTTTCGGTGGGCCATCTCTCGGTATTTTTGCCAGCAGAATGAAGTATGTGCGAAACATGCCCGGCCGTCTCGTGGGCAAGACCGTTGATAAGGCTCGTAGACAGGGATTCGTTTTGACGCTGGCGACGAGGGAGCAGCATATTCGGAGGGAGAGGGCTACGTCAAACATATGTACCAACCAGGGCCTCTGCGCAATGGGGGCCGCTATGTACATGGCATCACTCGGCAAGAACGGCCTACGGGAGCTGGCCAAGCTGAACTATGACAAGGCTGGATACCTCAAGGGTCGATTGAAGGAGGCGGGTTTCAAGATCGGGTTTGAGAGTCCCACGTTTAATGAATTCGTTGTCGAGTTTCCAAGCGATTTTGAACATACATACAAGAGATTGTTGGATCAGAAAATGTTGGCCGGCCTAGCCCTTGCCCCTTATTATCCCGAGCTGACCAACCACTACCTCATGGGTGTGACGGAAACCAAGACGAAAGAGGATATAGATACCTTAGTGAAAGGAATTGAGTCATGAAAGAAATGTTAGGTACTACTGGTTTGGTAATGAACGAACCGCTCCTCTGGGAAAAAGGCGGGAAGGGGAGATGTGGATTCTCGATGCCCAGACGGGATGTTGAATCCTCTCCCATTGATGAGGGGCTTGTTGGTCCTGTTCAGGATTTTCCCGAGCTGAGCGAGGTGGATATCGTAAGACACTACACCCGGCTTTCCCAGTGGAACTACGGAGTGGACACGGGCATGTATCCCCTGGGTTCGTGTACCATGAAATACAATCCCAAGGTAAACGAGAAGTATGCGAGCCTCCCGGGATTTACCGGGGCTCACCCCCTTCTTCCTCCCTCCATGGTCCAGGGAGCGCTCAAGCTCATGTACGATTTGGAGCGTTTCCTCTCCGAAATCACGGGGATGGATGCAACGACCCTCCAACCGGCAGCCGGTGCCCAAGGGGAATTGACGGGTACTATGCTCATCTATGCCTTCCTGAGGGGCAAGGGGGAGCATCGGTCGAAGTTCCTTATTCCCGATACGGCTCACGGCACGAACCCCGCAAGCGTTTCCCTGTGCGATTTCCATCCGATTCCGGTGAAATCCAATGAGGACGGGATTCTCTCTCCAGAGGCCGTAGCAGAAGTGATGGACGAGGATGTGGCTGGAATCCTGGTAACCAACCCTAACACCCTCGGTCTCTTTGAGGAGAATATCAGGGAGATTAGCGAAATCGTCCACGGAAAAGGGGGCCTCGTTTACTGCGACGGGGCAAATATGAACGCGGTCATGGGGATTGTGGAGATGGGCAAGATCGGGGTTGACGTCATGCACTTGAATCTCCACAAGACCTTCTCGACCCCCCACGGCGGTGGGGGGCCTGGCTCCGGCCCGGTGTCCGTCAAAAAGCACCTTGAGCCCTTTCTGCCCGTGCCTCGGTTAATAAAAGAAGAGGGGACCTTTCGCCTGTCATACGATTACCCCCAATCTATTGGGAAGGTTCACGGCTTTTACGGGAACTTCGGGGTTATGGTCAAGGCATACAGTTACATCTTGAGTATGGGGCCGGAGGACCTCAAGAAGGCCAGTCAACTTGCTGTGCTGAATGCGAATTATGTCAAAGAGAGCCTCAAGCGCGTGTTTAGCCTTCCGTACGACAGGCCGTGTATGCACGAGTGCGTCTTTTCCGACAAGAAGCAGAATGTACATAAGATCACGACATTGGATATGGCAAAGCGGCTCATAGATTGCGGTTTTCATCCACCCACCATCTATTTTCCCCTGGTGGTGGCCGGGGCCATCATGGTAGAACCAACGGAGAGCGAATCGAAGGAAACGCTCGATGAGTTTATAGAGACGTGCAAGGCCATAGCGAATGAGGCAGAGGAAGATCCCGACCTGTTGCATGAGGCACCAAGAAATTCCAAAGTAAGGAGGCTGGATGAAGTAGCAGCAGCACGTCAGCCTTGTCTCATAGATTGAGGCGTTTCCACACCCGTTAAATCTCATGCTATGGAGAAACTGATACCATGTCAGATAACCAACCTTTGGAGATCGTAATCGTTGGACTTGGTGTAAGTGGCCTTTACGCCTCGAAGGGGGCTCTTAGCTTCAACCGCACATGCCACGCAACTATCATTGAGAAGAGGGACTTCGACCAGTTTTCCCCCTGCGGCCTTCCCTATGTGATTGAGGGGCTCGTTAAGGACTTCGAGGACCTCAAGTACAACGTCCCCGAGGTGAGGAACAAGTTGACCAAGTTTCTCCATCACGAGGTTGTCTCCGTTGATAACGTTAAGAAGCTGGTCAAGGCACTGGATCTTAAAACCTCGGAGGAGAAGGAGATCCGCTACGACTCTCTCATCTTGGCCACAGGTGCATCTCCCATCAACCTCCCCATTCCCGGCGCGAATCAACTTTTGGGGAAGGGGGTCCATTTCGTGTCGGACATCGAGAACAGCAGGGCCCTTCTCGAGGCAGCCAAATCGTCGAAGAAGAAGAGGGCGGTGGTCGTCGGTGGTGGTGCCACGGGACTTGAGATGGCTGTGGGACTGCGGACACTGGGAGTTGATGTGGCGGTGACCAAGAGGACCCCGCCCCCTTTTCCGCACAACCTTGATCCGGAGATGGGAAAGATCATCGTTGAGCATCTTGAGAAACGGGGAATCAGGGTGCTCTTCGGCAAGGGCATCGACCGCATCAACGGTTCCAAAAAGGTGGAATCGGTTGAGATAGCCGGTGAGACTATCGACTGCGACATCGTGGTCATGGCCGTTGGTATGCGGGGGAACACCGAGCTCGCTGAAACCTTGGGGGCAAAAACTGAAAAGGGATCGGTAGTGGTGGACAATAGGATGGAAACCTCCGTCAAAGGCGTGTATGCCGCAGGTGACCTTGTCCAAACGTACTCCCGCATCGATGGGACGCCAACGGTGATGCTGCTTGCCACATCAGCCTATAGGCAAGGGATGGTGGCCGGAATGAATGCTGCCGGAGGAAACACGGCATACCCGGGAGCGCTCAATACCTTCCTCACGGTCATAGGGGGGCTGGAAGTCGCGTCTACTGGGTATACCCTCGAGACGGCGAAGAACTTGGGCCATGATGCAGAGGCCATCTCCACCAAAGGGGAGATAAAGCCCCACTACATTCCCGATGGAAAGGAAATGAACCTGAGGGTCGTCGTGGATTCCAAGGAGGGGAGGATTCTGGGCGCGCAAGCCGTTGGCGAGGAGGGGGCCGGTTGGAGGATTAACATCTTCGCCTTGGCGATACATGGGGGGATGACCCTTTACGACCTTATGGATGCGGAGCTTTCCTACAGTCCTCCCGTGTCACAGATGTACGACCCGATCTCACTGCTTGCAGAGGTAGGGCTCAAGCGGCTCAGGCTTCCACCGAGGGAATGCAAGAAGGTTTTCCTTCCGGAGAAAAGATGAAAAAAGGCACCTTTGTATCGGTGAGTGCCCTCTCCAGTAACTCTGGTGAACGAAGCCGGCGTTTCGGTTTGCACACGGCTGAATTTTGGCAGAGCCATGGAAGGAGAGCAGAAGTTCTCCATCCGCCTGGCCTACTCGGGCATCAACACGTCGGAGATCAAGGAAGGTCGTGGTAGGTTCAAGGCCTTCATCGCAGGGTAGACCATCCCCCGGCAAAGCGGCGGGTCTTCCTGAAGGAACAAGAAGAAAAGGAGATGACCCATGAGCAAGCTCCAACGAACCGTTTTCTACGAACGACACGTGGCCCTGGACGCAAAGATGGTGGAATTCGCAGGCTGGGAGATGCCGTTGTGGTACACTGGGGGCATTGTGGAGGAGCACCTGGCCACCCGGAAGGGGGCAGGGCTCTTCGATGTCTCCCACATGGGCAGATTCATCGTGCGCGGCGCAGGGGCAGTGAAGTTCCTTCAGCATGTTCTGACCAATAACGCTGAAGCCCTCGACATCAGAGAGAGGGGTGCACAGTACACAGTCATCCCCAACGATACCGGTGGGGCCGTTGATGATGCGTTTCTCTATCACTTCGTCGAGGATGAATATCTCTTGGTGGTCAACGCCGCCAACCGCCAGAAGGACTGGGAGCACCTCCAGTCG
>Ga0209636_10000533_pt1 | contig 37548 bp, 40 predicted proteins | sample DeeMarSWOR152_54_FD_187464 | JGI IMG/M metagenome (GOLD analysis project Ga0209636, IMG submission 187464) | Marine sediment microbial communities from White Oak River estuary, North Carolina - WOR-1-52-54 (SPAdes) (version 2) | ecosystem: Environmental > Aquatic > Marine > Intertidal zone >... | reverse complement strand
GTGGAGAAGACCCTCGATACTTCCAACCCCCGCAAATGGTACTTTGCCCTCATGGATTATGGCGTGATGCTCAAGAAACAATATCAAAATCCGAACCGTAAGAGCGCTCATTATCAAAAACAGCCTCCATTTGAAGGATCCAACAGACAGATCCGGGGAATGATACTCAGGACTCTCACGGCGGAATCGCCCATTTCCCAGCAGGAGATCGCGAAAAGACTCGGCATGGACCCTGAACGGGTCAAGGGAAATCTCATCCAGTTGCAAAGGGAGGGTTTTATTAGAAAGAGAGGAAACCGGTTTACGATAGCATAGAAGGTAGTCGCTGCGGGCAGTTAAAGATCCCTAAGCCACTGGTTTACAAGTTTACCGACACTGCTATACTAATTTGTAGCCACTTACAGCCATCTCAGAAGGGGCTCCCTATGGAAATTCTTATAGTCCTCATAGCCTTATGCATACTGGTGATCCTCGTTTCGATCTTTTGGATTTACCGCCAAACGGGTGCCAAGATTGACGCACTGAATGCTCAGCTCATTGAGGCGAGGACGCTCCAGGGTCAAACAACCGAATCATTCGGTCAAATTCAATCCTCACTCGGTCGACTAACTGAAGCAAGCCGGCATATGGAGGAAGTTGGTAAAAATATTGCCGGCCTCAGCGATATCCTGCGAGCACCGAAATTACGCGGGGGGATAGGGGAACTTCTCTTGGGGGATTTACTTTCGCAGATCCTATCCCCAGAACATTACAAGCTTCAATATTCCTTCAGCAGTGGCGATCGTGTTGATGCCGTAATAGTCCTAAAAGTTGGAATGGTCCCTGTAGATGCAAAGTTTCCCCTGGAGAGCTTTCAACGAATGATTGCATCATCGGAGGCAGAGGAGCACAAGAAGAATAAGCGGGAATTCACACGCGCTGTTAAGGGTCATATTGATAACATCTCTCAGAAATATATTCTCCCTGACGAGGGGACGTTCGATTTTGCATTAATGTATATCCCGGCTGAGAACGTATATTATGAAACCATTATCAAAGATGAAGGGCTCGGAGGGGAGAGGAGCCTGCTCAGCTATGCGCTTGAGAAGCGCGTGATCCCAGTCTCCCCTAACTCTTTCTACGCGTATCTTCAAGCTCTTGCACTAGGATTGAAAGGCCTGCAGATTGAAAAGAAAGCCCAAGAGATAATGCAGTATCTGGCACGTATAAAAGGGGATTTCGATCGCTTCAAGGACGAGTACGAAACCCTTGGCGGGCATATTGAACGAGCAAGGAAGAAATACGATGATGCGAGCAAGTCGCTTGATCGATTCGGGGATAAACTGATAAGCGGACGAGACCCATCAAGGCTTTTGTCACCCAGGGATTTTAAGGCGTTGAATACACGTTCTGAGGATGATTGAGATTTCCCTTTTTTGCCTACAACACGCTGCAATCAACGCGCGGACTAAAGGCCCTGCTGAATTGAACGCCGGGATTCCCGGCAAACCGTAAAACCCGAAAGCGTCGGGTAACTTTCTATTCTCGGAAAGGAACTGGCCTTACTATGATGTTCTTCAGGCGACGTAAGCCACTGAGGGGAGGCGGGAAAAAGCCTGAGCCTCGAGGAGGGGAAGTCGGGTTAAAGTCCTATGACGAAAGAATGGATGAAATTACCCAGTGGAATATCGAACATACCGATATCCTTGGAATCTTGCGAAGGGAGATCAAAGAAGAGAGGCTGATATCGTGGTCCAATGCGCTCCACATTGGGGCAAGAAAAGTCCTCAAAAAACCGGAGCATGTAAGGCGGACCCCGGACTATGACGCCTTAAGGGATTTGGATCAGTTCATCGCGAACCAGAGGATAAAGCTTCTGGGAAATCCCAGTATGCGGGATGCCAGGGGGATAGAGAAGGTGGACCCCCTTTCGGTCTGCATCGTCTGCGGAATAAGGACTTTGCAGAGGGAGAAGGGACTTCCGGGAGCGATGAATATCTTGAAGCTGAAGCTCTTGGAGAGGTATTTGGGGTGAGGTTTCCTTACCGGGATGATAGCGATTTAGCAGCAAAAGAGTTGGGGGGTTAATATTGATGAACTCGTAAAAAGTCAAAAATGAGACGGCACAGTAAAAAGCTCCAAATGCAAGGCTTGCGAATCTTGAGGAGTGAGGCGTACTTACCAGTACGCCGCAATGACGAAAGATGAACCGTAACGCAGCAGTTGGACTTTTTACGAAGCCGTCAATACTTGCCCGTTACGTATGGCCTGTCTCCCCAGAAGATGGTTACCACCACCGGCCGTTGTGAATAACCGGTCTGCTTCTTGTATTCCAGAGCAATCTCCTTGGCCATTTTCACCAAGGTATTCCTCGATGGGTATTCCCTCATCTTTAACAAAATCTGCCAATCGTTCTTAAACTCAACTGACCTGATCCGGTAGTATTTATCCAAGAGCCAATTCTGAAAATCTATCTGAAGCTGATCGAGGCTGGCGGTCTGTTCCTCGATCTTAACGAGCCCTTTATACACCCAGGCCTCAATGGGCCACGCCAACTGAACCCAATTGCCATCTATCTTGTCAATGAGGTAAGAATCCCCCTTCTTCAATTTATCGATGATCTCGTGTTGCGTCCCGGGACCGGACCTCACATTCAGGGTCTCGGCCAACACCACGGCGCGTTGGGCACAGAGCTCCTTGGCTGGGATGAAAAGAAGCAGTAACACCAAAATGAGAAGAAAGGGCCTCTTCATCGCTCCAACTCCTTCAGGATAGATGAGCCCTTGCACAGAGCTCAATACCTCCTTTTTATGTAACTATAGCAGAATAAAACGTCATTGCAAGCGGTTTTTGCCGCAAAGCCCCAGGCAGCCCTTGAAAAAACGGGAGTGATGGCGCAAAACATTGGCAGTCCTGCTCCTCCAGAATCGATAATTATGGCCTGCCTTTCCATTGAAGGCCTGAGGGTGAATCTTGTGGCTCCCCGTATGCAGGACCCATTCCAGGTTCTGATTTCCCCCCATGATTATTTCATATCCCTCGTTGGCGCCATAGTCGAAGTACATCCAAGGCGGCAGCGAGGTTATCCCCAGGGCCTGGACCCTCTTTATGGGATTGTTCTTCCGGAGATGCTCGGCATCGAGGCTGGATTGAAAATAGGGCATAAGAGGCTTTAGGCGGCCAAAGACCTCGATAAATTCCGGCATGACCATCTTGAGCATCAATTTATCGGTTACGATCTCGATATCGAGCAGTCCACTCTGGCTACTGATGGGGCCGAACAAAGGCCGGTGCTTTAGGCCTAGATTCATAGCACCGAGGCCGCCCATGGAAATCCCCGCAATGCCGACGGGGACTTCCGCCATCAGGTGGTCTCCATACGGAGACGAGGTCCGTAGGAAACGGATGAGCGCCACTATATAGGTCTCGTATTGACCCAATGCTCCCGGTTTCATGTATCGATAGGGGATGAGGGAATACTTGAAGCACTCGTCGAAGTGGAAATGATCACAGCTTTTACGACTCGCCGTAGGGGGGAAAAGAAGCCTCCCTTCATTTTCATCCGCGTAGAAGCTATTGTCCCCATCGGGTAGGAAAAGGGCCATGGGATAGATCGGGGTAAAGGGATCGCTTGGGGAACCATTGGGGTTGAGGTTGTCCCTAACGATGGAGCGGGCGATCTCGGCTGGACTATAGTCATCCTGAAGGAGCCCTCCATGGTCCCTCAACTCCTCAAACCTCTCCCGGAGGTTTGCCTCCAGCTCGCCATAGCTGGCATTGGACGGATCCGTCATGGCCTGGTGGATGAGGGCGATATCCTCTAAAAGGAGCCAATGGTAGTGTTCCTCCCCCCACTTGCACGTGAGCTCGTTATGCCTCTCGGGATTACATACCCTGGATTTCCAGCCATTTCGGTAGAAATTGTAGCCATGGAGGAGAACCAAGAGGGGGAATTTTCCTTGATTCCCTTCCATCTCGGGGAGGATGAGGAAGCAATCCTTCTCCTTTCCCAAGGTCTTGGAGAAAAAGGCCTCGTGGCGAACGCGGTACGTGAACCTCACCGGGCCCCTGGGTGAAAGCAGATACGCCAATTCAGGGTGATCCGTGCAACATCTCAGTGCTTTCGACCGCACTGGCGATGAGATGAGGACAATACCGATGGCTAAACAAGCGGGCCACCTCACTGCACGTCCTTGCCTCAGCGGGATTCGAGGCCTAAGACAACGGAAGTTTCGATCTGCCGTGGGGGAACATGCCAATATCTTCGCAAGAGCTCGTCCTTGTTGGGCAAAAGGCGAAACCCGTTTTTCTCATAAAATCGGATGGCCCAGGTGGCATCCGACCACGTCCCTACCAGGAGTCGCTTTTTCGTCAAGCCCTTTGCATAACTCAGGAGGGAACTTCCAATGCCTCGCCTCTGTTGGTCCCGGAAAACGTAGGTATGCCGGATGAGGACGACGTCTCCAACCGGCTGAAACCCAATTACGCCCAACAGCATCCCTTCCTCCTCCCAACCGAAAAAGGTCATCTCCTTCATTTCCCTTTTCAGTTCGGCCAGGGGCATATAGGGTTCGTGCCAGCGATCCGACGGAATGACGTCCCTATAAGTTAAAGCCGCGTCATTGATGACACGATAAATGGACTCCCTGCCGGAGGGTTTACATATCCGGATCATTGCGCCACACGAGGGCCTTTTCCCTTGGCCCCAGTCGCCTACGCGGATTTTTCGGCCTTCAGGGAATCCTCAAGGACATCCACCTTGGCCAAAAGCCCCGCTAATTGAGTTCGCCCCGGGGTGACGGGGTGCATCTTTTCGATGAACGGGCTCTTGGGACATCTCCTCTTCGATTCACCCAGGAGCTTATTGAAGGCATCGGCAGCCTCTTGACCAATCACCCCAGCGGGATCCTTTTCGGCCTTGGCCTTGTAAGATTGACGTATTCCCCTCGCCGCCTCGATTAAATCGGATGTGGGCACATTCATCACCCCCTTTATCCATAAGGCATGGTGGCTTCGTAAAAAGTCCAACTTCTGCGTTGCGCTGCATCCTTCGTCACTGCAGCGTACTGTAAGTACGCCTCATTCCTCAGGATTTGCGCGCCTTGCATTTGGAGCTTTTTACTTTGCCATCCAATTAGGACTTTTTACGAGATGATCAACGCATGATGCGCATTAACGATACTGCACTTTTTCCCACTTCCCCGTCTCAGCAGAACAATAGCACGCCTCGGCTATGGCCACCGCTCTCAGCCCGTCGTCAATGGTCACGGGGAAGGGAAGCCCCCGGAACAGGCCCTGATAGAAGGCCTTCAGTGCCTCGCGGACGGTGGGGACTGGGTCCCCCACATCGAGGGATTTCCTCTCCGTCCCCTTCAATTCGTGGAGATAGTGATGGACGTGATCCGCCACGAGTTGCCCATTCCCCCCGGCCACTTCGATCAAACCATTTCGTCCCTTCGTACTCCTCGATCCCATAACCGTGGCGATGATGCCGCGCTTTTCGAAGGTCATGATAGCTGAGAAGTTATCCTCGGTATCCCTCGTGAAGACCCGATCAATTCTACACGATACCTTATCGACTTCCTCCCCGGTAAGAAACCGAAGGAGATCGAAGCTATGGACTCCGGTGTGCAGGACGATGCCTCCCCCGGAAAGGATCCTTTGATCCAACCAAGGCAAGGGGGAAGGCTCAAATCTCTGGCTCAAATAAACGGAATGGAGGGGACCCACCCCGGGAACGCGAGCCCTGACGGCCCTGACTGTGGCATTGAACCGAAGGGTCTGAGAAACCATCAGGCGAACTCCGGAACAGGATACCGCCTCACGGATCCGAGTCGCCTCCTCAAGGTTGATCGCCATCGGTTTCTCCAGAAGGATGTGTTTCCCATGAGACGCGGCTTCTTCACACACCTGCAGGTTGAGGACCGGGGGAAGGGCCACCACGACGGCATCTATGGATTTATCGGATAAGAGATCGGAATAGGTTCGAAAATAGCGGCATCCGTATTGCCTGGCCTGTCTTTCCCCCTCATCGGCGTTCCGACGCCAGAGGCCGATGAGCTCTATCTCGGGGAAATCCTCATGGATATGTTTGGCATACCGACTTCCGTGTTTGCCAACACCGATGAGGCCGACGTGGAGCGGGGGTTCCATAATCGTGGATAGGCCCAACAAATCCGAGCCTCTATTTTTTTGAACTGGCTTTTATATAGTCTCTCCAGAAAGGGGAAATTTCCCGAAGCCTCTCGATAATGGGAGGGAGCTGTTCCAAGATATAGTCGATATCCTCTTCCGTATTGTAAATGCTCAAGCTGAAGCGAACGGACCCGTGGGCCGCGGTAAAGGGAATCCCCATGGCCCTGAGCACGTGGGAAGGTTCCAATGACCCCGAGGTGCATGCCGATCCCGATGAGGCGCATATCCCGAGGTTGCTGAGCATTAACAGGATGGATTCTCCTTCCACGTACTCGAAGCTCACGCTCACCGTATTGGGAAGGCGGTGTTCGCGATCGCCATTAACCAACGTATCGGGAATCTTCTCCAGGAGCCCCCCTTCCAATTTATCCCTGAGGGAAAGGACCCTGTTATTCTCCTCTTCCAGATGGCGGGCAGCCAGCTCACAGGCTTTTCCCAGGCCAACAATATAGGGAATATTCTCCGTTCCGCCCCGTCTCCCCCTCTCTTGGTGTCCCCCAATGAGAAAGGGGGAGAATTTGGTACCCTTCCGGATGTAGAGCACCCCAATTCCCTTGGGGGCATGGAGCTTATGTCCCGAAAAAGAGAGCATATCCACGGTGCTCTTCTTCATATCGAGGGGGATTTTGCCCACTGCCTGAACCGCGTCGGTATGAAAGGGAATAGCCCGGGATTTGACGATTTGGCCAATCTCCTCTATGGGAAAGATGACCCCTGTTTCGTTATTGGCATACATAATGCTGACCAGGGCAGTATCGTCCGAGATGGTCGCTCGGAGCTCATCCAGGTCCAACCTCCCCTCCCGGTCAACCGAAAGCATCGTAACCCGATACCCCTTCTTCTCGATGTGCTTACAGAGGGTCCACACCGCCGGATGTTCCACCCGCGTCGAGATGATATGTCGTTTTTCCGGGTGGCTTTCCAGGGTCCCGAGGATGGCCGTGTTATCGCTCTCCGTCCCACAGCTGGTGAAGACGATTTCATCAGGACTCGCCCCAACGGCATCGGCGACCTTCTCCCTCGCGTCCGCCATCGCCTCCTGCGCCTCGCCCCCCTTGAAATGCATGCTGGAGGGATTTCCATAGACGTCTTGCAAAAAAGGCGTCATAGCCTCAAAGACCTCTGGTGCAACCTGGGTCGTGGCATTGTTGTCTACATAAATTGTTCTCACTCCTTCACCTCCACGGAGAGGTCGTCTGCGACGAACTCCCTGAGCTTTGCCTCAACATACTGCTTCAAGGTGAAATCGGCCGAGGGACAGAAGGAGCACGTCCCCCTTAAGGCCACGAGCACCTTACTCCCCTCGATGTCGATCAGCTCCAGATCACCGCCATCTTGCCTTAATGCGGGCTTAATCTCCCTCTCAAGGGTTTCCTCGATGAGCCTCATCCTCTGGATGTTTGTCAATTTTTCCCCTTTTGCCGGCTTGACGAGCACGGGCTTCTTCTCCTTTTCGCCCCAGACCTTATCAATTATGGCCTCTATCTTTGGATGGCAGGACTCACATCCTCCTCCTGCCTTGGTGTAATGGGTCACCTGCTCAACCGTGTGGAGGTTGTTCTCCTTTACCGCCCTCTCGACCTCCTTGTCCGTAATGCCGAAGCACTTACATATGACCTCGAACTCCTCCTTTTCGACCTTTTCGCCCCGGTAGCTGGCGATGGCCGCCGTCAGGGCCTCCCTGCCCATAACCGAGCAGTGCATCTTCTCCTCGGGGAGACCACCGAGGTAATCGGCGATGTCCCGGTTGGTGATCTTCTCCGCCTCCTCAAGGGTTTTCCCCTTTACCATCTCCGTGAGGGCAGAGGAGGATGCAATGGCACTGGCACATCCAAAGGTCTTAAACTTTACGTCCTTGATTCGCCTGTCCTCGTCCAGCTTGAAGGTCAGCCTCAAGGCATCTCCGCATGCCAGCGAACCCACTTCCCCGAAGCCATCTGGATGCTCGATTTCGCCGACGTTTCTCGGGTTCATGAAGTGGTCTTTAACCTTCTCGGTATAATCCCACATATTCGCCCCCTGTTACCGTATAGTAATAGTATATGGAGGATCAGGCTATGGGGTCAATGCCCCTTAGCGGAGGGAACATTCTCCTCAATGCCGAAAAGCCCTCTGGCCCGTAAAGACCATGGTGACCGGGGGAACGGCCTCATTACAGGCCTCAATGGATTCGAAGTCGCGTATGGCACCGCCGGGCTGAATGATCCCGGTAATTCCCTCCTTGATAGCCACGTCAACCCCGTCTCGGAAGGGGAAGAAGGCATCGGACACCATGATGGAGCCCATCAGTCCCCCCTTTTCCCTGGTCACCTGATCGTCGATGGCCTCCTTCTGAGAGAGGTCTCTGCTCCCGGCTTGAATCTCACTCTCCAATATTTTTAATGGGATTCCGTGCGTTCTGAAGCACAGGGCATCGGCATATTTGGTATAGGCCTTGAAGATGGCGATCTCAGCGACTCCAACCCGATCCTGCTCTCCCGTTCCTATGCCCACGGTCACCCCATCTTTGACGTAGATGACCGAGTTGGAGGTCACCCCCTGTTCAACGGCCCAGCCGAAGACCATATCCTCACACTCCTGGTCCGTTGGCATTCGGGAAATAGTATACTGCTTTCCCTCATAGGAGGCAGTCGCGGGCTTTAAATCCCCCTTCGTGGTGATGGCGTTGATGGGGGATTGCTGGACGATTATTCCCCCGTCCATGAGGGATTTGAAATCCACGAAGCGGAAGTTTCGATAGTGCTCCAATTGATCGATCTTTCCAATACGAATGATCCTCAGATTTGATCGTTTGGACAAAAGTTCGACAGCCCCTTCCTCATACTCCGGGGCAACCACCACCTCAAGGTAGTTCTGACTGATCATCTCCGCCGTCGTCTTATCGATGGGTCGGTTGAAGGCTGCACAACCCCCAAAGGCAGCAATTCTATCTGCCATGTTAGCCTTCTCGTAAGCCTCCGAAACGGATTTCCCATATGCGACGCCACAGGGGTTGTTATGCTTCATAATGGCAACGGCAGGTTCTTTCATCAAGAATTTCACGATATTGAGGGCGTTGTCCACATCGGTCAAGTTGATTTTTCCCGGATGCTTTCCCTCCTGGATCATGTCCTCTTCCGCGATGCCGCTTACTAATCCATAACCCGGTTCAATAAAATGACAATCCCCGAGGACTAAGTTCCCGTTGACCAACTCGTAGAGCGCCGCCTCCTGTCCAGGGTTTTCCCCGTACCGGAGCCCTTTCTCGATGATTTGTCCCGATGCGGAATCAGGCAGCTTCCATGTCCTCTTTCGATAGATAAGCCGCTGTTCGCCCAACTGGATAGTCATCTCATCCGGGAAGTGATCCTCCATGATGGTCCGATACATCCTCCTATAGTCTTCCATACATTACCCCCTCGGCCGTGTTTCCATCGAGCCAATGATAAGCCATCCTCCCTTTTTAATCAACAGCGATGTCCGATGATTTCATTCCGCTATCCTGCAGCGCACATTGATGGACGGCGGATGAAGGGGCAAATGAATTGAAGCGTGAATCCGGTAATGATTACGGGCTATTGTCGAGAAAATCGGAGATAACGGCGAGGCAGAGATGAAGCACATTCGACTACTTCGATGAGGAGTTATTTCTCCCCTTTAAGGAGTCGAACGGCTTCCGTTGGGTCATCTGCGTGGAAAAACAGATCGAGGGTCTTAGAAGTCCTGAGCACCTTTTTCGCTGTTTCCCCCAAATTGAGGAGCACCAGACCGCCCCCTCTCCTCTTGAGCCTATTCATCAGTGAAAGGAAAACCCGGATTCCGGCACTGCTCAAAAAAGTGACCTCAGAGCACTCCAGTACGATCTTTTTAGCCTTCCTCAACACGGGTTCAATGGCATTCTCTAGTTCCGAAGCGTAATATGAATCCAGCCTCCCCTTCACTTTGATGAGGTGAACATCGTGTTCTTTTAAATATGAAACGTCAACGTCCATGCAATCTCCCCCCCAATGAGGCATGACGACCTGTGAAAACATCACTCCCTCCGCTTGCCGCGGATGGAGTGCTATACCTGCGCAGCCCCGTCATCACACGGATTACCGAAGCCGCGCGAATCCTCATGAGAACCCGGGAGAGCTGGCCAAAGCAAGATATCATCCCATTCGCGAAGAAGACTTCCGGAGGTTGGCTTGGAGGTTGGATTCATCGATGAAATTGGGAGATTGCGGGGCTCCTCGCTCCCTATTTCCTCTCCTGGACATAGCTGTTGATTAGGAACCATGCAACGAACCCGAAGCCCACAATTGCCCCCAAAATTACCAAGAAAGTCATAAATCCTCCTTCAATTTTCAAAGGAGCCCGAAGCGGAATAACCCGCGATACATTGGTTAAGCTCTTCTTAAATGGTATCGACCGTCGGAGAGCGACAAGAGCACACAAAGCAAGATTCTCAAGGAAACGCCGACGGCAACGATGATTAAGACAGTCTCCATATTTAAATCCTTCCTTGGGTTAATCTTGTTAAGTATAACTTAACAAAAATTCGATCTTTTGTCAAGTATAAATTCACAAGGCCCCTGAAAATCTCGCTTCTCAACGCTCAAAATGTTTCTTTGACGAGAAAACCCCTGTCCCTTCGCTTCAGTGCTTATTGCTCTATTACCCGAATTCCCCTTCGCCCAGAGTTCGTTTTTCCGGTTTTCCAGGGATCTCATTCATATTCCCTTTGCCCTCCTCATGGGCTATACTGAAAGGGTATATGGAATACGGTGCTGAACTGCTATACGTATACCGGCGCATGGGCATTAACTGCAGCCAGACATGGCGCCTCTCATGTATGGGCTGTCGACAACGATGTTGGGGCTATCCGGTTGGCCGAGAGGAACGCCTCATTAAACGGCATTGAAAAAAACCGGATATTTGAAGTGCCTTTTTCTCCGAGTAGATTGAGGCTGTTTATGATTCGGTACCTTGGCTTTTTGATCGCTATCGCTTTGGCATTTTGGGTTTACCATGACGCCAAGAGGAGGGGAAAAACTCCAGGTAAGGCGCTAGCCTGGGCCGCGGGGATTCTGTTCCTGTGGATCGTCTTTTTCCCCCTCTGGCTACTTACCCGTCCCAAACAGGTGGTTGGGGAAAGGGATTCTGAGCACATGGGGGCTTGTCCGAACTGTGGGGGATATGTGGATCGTTGGGCCTCCTTTTGTCCCCACTGCGGCCACCGCCTTTCCTGATAACTCCGCTTCTGAAGTGCTGGCGTTTCCTACCGACAATCGTCCCTCTCAACATGACAGGTGATTTCTTAGGCCCGAACCTAATCAAATACCGGAGTTTGCTGAATTTTGTCGAGAAGGCGGTTGTTCATGAGGGGGATTTAGATACCCTGGGAATTCGGAAAAGGAGCTCTGAGCGAATTGCGGTTCTGCAGTGTTGCAGTGCAGCAGTGTTGCGGTCGGCTGGCGAGGGGGCCATCATTTCTGAACCGGTCGTTGCCCGGGTTCCCTGGAGCGAACATTAAAGAATTTTGGCTAAGCATTCTTAGTGAAGCGAAGGGACAAGGGTGTTCTCTCGAGAAAAACAGAATCCCTTATGAAATCAAAACGTTAGGGGAACCCATCCAATAGAAAGGAGGAAACTCCGGAATCAAATAGTATTGGTTGTGTCCGAAATCTATATGTGCTCCATCCAAGGTTTCCCAATAGGCTCAAAACCCTTTCCGATTACCTCCATGGTTTCGTTGATGATAATGAAGGCTTTTGGGTCGATGGAGGAGATCAGGTCCTTCAGACGCGATAGCTCAAAAAGGGATACTACGCAGTACACCACGTTCATTGTGGTGTGGGTGTAGGCGCCCTCGCCTTTGAGGAACGTTGCCCCCCGATGGAGCTTATCCAGAACCTCGTTAGCAATTTCCGATGACTTTTCGGAAATGATGAATACGCTTCTGCGTTGATTGAATCCAGTAAGGATCCGATCCATGACTGAGCCGGACACATAAACATAGATGATGGAATAAAGGGCGGCCTCCAGGTTGATCAGGAGGGCCCCTAAGATGAGGGGGACGGAATTTAAGGCAAAGTAAACCGCGCCAACCCTCACGGAAAAATATCTATGAATAACCATCGCAATGATATCCGTTCCTCCTCCTGACCCTCCGAATCGAAAAACTAACCCTGAGCCCACTCCGGAAATGACGCCCGCAAAAATCGTCGCAAGAATCGGGTTGTCGATGGGAATATGGAGCCATGTGGTCACCGTGAGGAAGAAGGAAAAAGAGAGCATTCCGAGCAGACTAAGGGCAAAGAACTTTCCCGAAATCATGGCCCATCCCACGGCAAATATGGGAATGTTCATCAGAAAAACCATCAATCCCACGGGAAGAAAGCGAAATAGATAGTGGATCACCAAGGCAAAACCTGAAACCCCTCCGCTCATAAACTGATGGTGAATGAGTATGCCGTTGATAGCTAAAGACCATATGAGCCCGCCGGCCATGACGGAAGGACAGGTCAACCATAAATCCTTTTTTCCCAAGGCCCTGATCGCGTTTTGAATCAGCTTAGTTATTATTCTCATGAATCCCTCCAGCCTCATGATCGTATCCATTGGGTTCGTCCTTTGTAGAAAAGCCCAGCATTCAATGCTGGGCCCTCTAATTTTACTTATCCCCCCATTTCCCTTCAACCCCTTTTTGGGGAACTGAGCAGTGGCAGCATCGGGTTCAGTTGACGGGGCACATGGATGAGGGAGTTCACGAGAAACTCGGGGAATTTCAGGCAAAAAAATGGGATGACTTATTCGGGTATTTCCATTAGAATTTCCATGACCAAGCCGAAGGAACGGTTAGCGTAATGGACAGGGGCTATCGGGCCAAGGATATTTCTCGGCTTTTTGGCTTCAGCGAGGGCCAAATCAAATCCTGGCACCGAAGCGGACTTGTCCCCCATCTGTACATTGAAGACGAGGAACCCGTCTTTGGATTTAGGGAACTCGTCTGCTTTAAAGTCGTGAAGGACTTGATGGATAAGGGCATTAGCCCGAGGCGGATGAGGAATTATCTGCAACAGCTTAAGAAGGTCTTACCTGAATCGGAAAGGCCTCTGACGGAACTCAAGTTCACCGTCGAGGGAGGGAAGCTCCTCGTTTGCAAGGGGGGCCAGACCTTCGACCCCCGAGGGCAACTCCACATGGACTTCTCCGTGAGAAAACCGAGGGCCGTGGTCTCCATCAATCGATGGAGGCATGGAATACTGAGGGCCCCGGAATCCGACGTAAAAGATGCTCCGGAAAAGGCCATTTCAGAGTATAGGCAGCTTTTGGAACTCAATCCACGGGATGCAGATGCCATGGTGAACCTCGGCAACATCTATTACGGCATTGGCAGCCCGGAGAAAGCTCGCCACTGGTATCTCGAAGCCCTCATGGCCGATCCGGATCACGTCGAGGGGAATTACAATTTCGCCAATCTCTTAGACGAACACGGGGATGTCGAAACTGCCGTTGTTTTCTATCTACGATCCATCGGGAACGAAGCAACCTTTGCCGATGCCCATTTCAACGTAGCGATTTGCTTCCACAAGCTGGGGAAATTGGACGAGGCCAAGAGATATTTCAAATCCTACCTGAAATTCGACTCCACCAGTGAATGGGCAAAAATAGCTCTGGAATTGCTCAAATCATATTGAGATCTGTGAGATATTTGGAAAACGAGCTCTGAGCGCGAAATCAAAATCCTCGAAGTTTCTACACTATAGTGAGATCATAGGTTTTTTTGTCACGATCGATTTGTGCTATCCACGTGGAATGATGGAATGTTGGAATATTGGAGTAGTGCGTATTAAAAGCGGAAAGAACAGATTTGCTTTTTTCTTCCTGTTAACCCATCATTCCAGTATTCCATTATTCCAATATTCCAGCTGGGGTGAAGCGAACTTTAGAATGGTCGAAAAAATGTTTTTGAGCAGCGATGAGCGAGTTTTCCAGACATCCTCCATTTATTGAGAGGTAAGCCAAGGGTAGTTATCGACCTGCAGAATGTACGACCCATGAAACGTCTTGAGCTCATACACGTGGAGTGCTATAGCGGCTACAAGGCCAACGAAACTCCCCGGGCGTTTGTATGGAGGGGGAAGAGGTATGGGATTGTGGAAATAAAGGACAGGTGGTATGAAGGCGGAATTTCCCGGAAATCCATCAGGCTCGATTACTACAAGGTGTTGGCCGATGACGGAGAGGAATACATCCTTCGTTACCATGGCCTTTTCGACAAATGGGCGCTCCTTCTAAAGCGATCCGGCATTAAAACTTGATGTCTTGTCCTGGTTCTGTGGTCTCCTCACCATAATATATGCGTCCTCGGTCCAGTAGTATCGCGGAATGATGCCCTGTTTCCGAAACCCCAATTTCTCATAGAAGGCCTGAGCACCAGTATTGCTCTTTCTTACCTCGGCCCAAATGAAATCGCCCGTCGAGTTCACAATGGCCTCCCTGATTAGCCGGGTTCCTATCCCCCTTCTCCTATGGCGTGAATCGACGGCGATGGAAATGATATGGCCCTCAAGCCTGTAGACGAGGTAGGCAAGGATCTCGTCCTCCCCATAAACCAAGAACGTCCCGGGATTGGATCGATAGAGGCTCGTGAAAATACCCCGACTATAAGGGGATTTGGGAAAGGCCTGGGCCTCTATCTCCAGGATGCGATCCATATCAGAAGGGGTGAAAAGCCTAATCATATCCCTTTATTCTTTTTCCCCTTTTTGATATAAAACGACTAACCCATTGTCTCAAATGACGAGGTACCAGTAAAGGTGATAAATTGGGCCTAAAGGACTATATTGAAAATCGGGCTCGGCTTTTTACCATGGATTCCGGGTTTTCGTGCCCGGATTGGTGCGATCGGGTCGGCTGTAAGAATGAAAGCCTTCATGTCAGCGCTAGCATCATTGATGTCGTAGCGGCCTCCCTCATAACCGGGCAAACGGCCTCCGGCCTGTTCCGGTCCCACTTTAAGATCGGTGCCTCTCCCACGAACCAAAGTCCATGGATTCAGCGATTTGGCCTTGAGCTGAAGAAGCCCTGTCCCTTCCTGGCCGGAAAGGATTGCGGTATTTACGGGGCAAGGCCCATCACCTGTGCCCTCTTCCCAGAGGCCTTCTTTCTCTCCCCCGAACAAGAAAGGGGGTTGGATATGGGGAAATTTGGTCACTATCCCTGCCTGCAGGAGCCACTCTCCATATCGGAAAAGAGGCGCTCACACATCGTTGAGCTGATGGAAATGGCTCGCCGAGAAACCTTTCTTACGGAATTCTACTTCTTCGGATTCTCCCCCTTGTTGATCGATTTGCGAAACACGGCTATGGACATAATGGACGGTTCCCGGGATATCTCCGGACATATCGGAGACGGAAGGAGACATTATGAGGTTCCCCATAAGCATTTTGAGGAAATATTGGTTCGTAAATTGGGAAAGGGGGGATATTTGCCAGAGATCAATTCAAAGGTGGAGCGGCTCAATGGTTCAAGCTGCATCGATGCCCTTTACGCGATAAAGGAACTGATCGACCCGATAGCGGCATCCAATAAGGACTTTCCCTATTGCTATGAATTCGATGAAAGAAACAGGCTGAAATTGGTCAAAAGGTCAACCTGAAGGGCTAAACCGTTTTTTTTTGGGGGGTAATATGCGATCCATGGGGGGGATTCGTCATAGCATTTGGTTTATGGTCCTCGGGGTAGCAACGTTCTTCGCTCCCTTAGGAACAGAACGTGCCAGCGGAGAGGAGGGCCGATGGAGCATAGAGTCCTCCTCTTTCAAAGCGGTGGTGGAGCCCGCTTCAGGCGATTGGCAACGATTGAACCGAAGGGTTTTCCGACAGGGCGACGGAACAGTTGCCCCAACACTCCTGCTCTTCGGCCAAAGTCAATGGACTGATTACCGCTTGAAGATAAGGGCTCGCACCATGGAGGCGACCGGGGGAATCTTGGTTTTCTTCCGGTATCGAGCCGAGGACAGGAGCCTTTGGTGGAGCATAAGCGGTCGGGAAGACGTTCCTTCCGGGATCGGGCAGGACCGATGGGATCGTGGGAAAATCATCCCCGAAACCGCGGCCCCTCGATCAATAGAAAAGCAAACGTGGCATGAGATTTCCCTCCTCGTGAGTGGGTGGAAAGTTAAGGGTTATCTCGATAATAAATTGAGCATGGAGTATACCCTTTCGGATGATAGAACCCATACTTCTGGAAAGCTCGGCCTCGGTACATGGAATGCCGTTGCCGAATTCGAGCTCCTCGAACTGGAGGGTTTCGAGGCGGAGGCAATCCCCGGTCCTCCCTCCCTGAGAGGAAAGGTCTTGGTGATGGGAACGGAGGGAGTTCCCGTTCCATACGCGGAAATAAGGGGTTCCTTTGGAACTGTCACAGCAAATGACCAGGGGTATTTTTTCATCCGAGAGTTAATCCCGGGAAGGAATGTTATCACCATTACAGCTCCTGGTTATGTAACTCAAAGGGCCATCGTGAGCCTCGAAGAAGGCGAACCCGACAAGGCTTTTTACCTGAGGCCGGAAATTCGAATCGAATGGGGGAAAATGCTCTTCTTCAGGGAATACGAACGAGATGGGGGAATGCCCAGGGGAGATCTCTTCCTCCTCTACCTGGGAAGTGGAGTCGAGCAAAACATAACTCAACGGGCGGGGGCCTATTTTTCTCCCTGCTGGTCACACAGTGGGTCCATGATCGCCTTTTACACCCTCGATTCAAAGGAGATCTTCGTCATACCCGCTGAGGGGGGAGAGATGGAGAAGATCGCCTCTGGAGTTTCCCCCCAGTGGTCTCCTGATGGACAGAGGCTCCTATTCGTGGACGGCGGAAGGCTCCTATCCTATGGCGCTGAGGGCACGGAATTCGTCCTCCTCTTTGAGGACCCCACCTATATCAGGGACTATTCGTGGTCCCCTGAGGGTGACCGCGTGCTCTTCGAGTCCCAGTCCCGGATCTACATAGTCAATGCAGACGGAACGGGATCAAAGGAAATCGCATACCCAGCAGCAAACCCGCTCTGGTCGCCCGATGGAAAAACAATTCTCCTCATATCCCCTCGAGGGCTGGTGAAGGTGGCTATCGAAGGCGGTGGTGAAATCGTAATAGCTTCCCCTGGGCGACTCGAAGACCCCCAGTGGTCTCCCGACGGATCCATGATTGCTTACCGGAGGTGGGATGACGATCCCGATGGAACGCAAAGGCCTGTCCTCTACCTCGTTGAAGCCGATAGAGGAAGGCCATACCGGACTTTCTATTCCATCAAAGAGGACATTCAAGAGCATCGTTGGTCTCCCCGAGGAAACAAATTGGTTTTGCTGGCAGGCAGGAGACCACCGAGGCCAAATACCCTCTATCTTTTGGAGGTCCAAGGGAAAAAGAAAGCAGTCAATCCCATCATCGACTTCCCCGCCAGCCATCTCCAATGGTCTCCGGATGGAGAGTGGATTTCATTCCTGTCGGAGGGGAAAACGGGCTGGGATATCTACGTCATCAAACGCGACGGAACGGGCCTCAGGAAATTGACCGACACCTTTGAAACGGAATTTCAGGAACGTTGGTGTCCGAGCCTCTACTAGATGGACCTCGGAACACCTCATCGGTGGACTATGCGAGGCAGTGTTGGCTCACAGGGGTTCTAATTCCCTCGTTCCCGCATAATATCCGTAATTCTTGACAACCCCATCCTTATTGAAAAGGATGACAAGGCTGTCCCTCTTTTCCTGGACCCGGTTGAATGTGAAGAAGGTCATACTGGTGAAGACGGGGTCCTCCAGGGCCAGTGTGCTGGTGTTCTTTCGGAAATACGCATAGACGAAAATATCCCCGTCAAACTGCTTCTGGACCCCATCGGGGGGACCGAAAATGCTCAGGATTTCTCCTTTCGTCGTGGCACCAATAACGATTCGCTTCCCCGGGTCCTCTTTGATCTCCGAACCCCTGTAAACCCTGCCAATGGTACAACTATATACCGGGACGACCAAAAGGACCATCAGGATTACAAGCCTTCTATAACTCCTCTGTTCCCCTTCGGAACCCATAGTATTTCACCCTCTCATTCTCGTCCAGGAAAATGACCAGGTGATCGGACTTCACCTTGGCCTCGGCATAGTTGAAGAGAACCAAAATAACCGCCCGTATGTTGCTCTGATCATACTGGTAGGAAAGAATATTGGCAAAGGGAAAGGTCCCCAGGGGCTCCCCCGTGATGTCTAGTTCCTGCAGTATCTTATTGAATACGGTGGGGCTCATGTAGTTCCGGGGCGGGCCAAACCACTCTACGATCTCCTCCTTGGTGGTGATGCCTGGCTTAATATTCTTGACCTTTTCGGCTATGATATTTGGCCCCTCGTAATATCGCCCGATGACACACCCCGTGGAGAAGAGCAATAGAATGAGGATCCCTGCAACGTAAAGACACGTTCGACCTTTCCTTTTCATATCCACCTCTCCGGTCAGTAAGGAATTCAACGTAATCAACCATTAATCGTACATCACGCTATAACTGACTTTCAATAGTTTAACCTGGGATTGCCCCCTCAACCCCATTGTCACGGCAAGAGGTATTGATTTCCCCGACGTTTTATATTAGAAAAGAGACATTCCCTTTTCGGAGGGCACGGTCATGGACGAAACCGGGTATGAGATCCTTTTCATCGGCCCTGGTGTTGATACGGTTGAGGAACGGGAGAGGCTAATCCAGGGGCTCCAGGCGCGGTTCAACCTCCCCCGGGAGAGGGCGGAACAGTTGGTTCAAAGTGCTCCAATTGTCGTCAAAAGGGGGCTGACGGAAAAGGAGAGGAATCGATACATTGAAGCCTTCCATTCCGTTGGCGCGATGGTCCAGGTCAGGCGATATCCAGATGCTAGGATGAGGGCAACGAGGCCACCACCATATCGGCCAGCCGAGGAAGCGCAATATTGTCCCTGGGAGGACATGGGAAGGGTGGGGTTTTTCCAGGCATTTCTAACCACCATGAGAGAGGTACTCTTTTCCCCTACCCGCTTCTACCGCCGAATGCCAACGAACAGGGGGCTGTCAAATCCCTTGATCTTCGCCCTGATCCTGGGCGTATTGGGAGGAGTTTTGGGCCTTGCATGGCAGCAGGCATTTGTCCCTCAACTCGAGCAATTTCCGGGGACGGTCGCGCCCTATCTGGTGGGAATAACCATCGCCCTCCCACTTATCGTTCTGCTCACCCTCTTTGTCGGCAGTGTCATCGTTCACCTGTGCTTAATCCTGGTCGGGGGAAATCGGAGGGGCTTTGAGGCCACCTTTCGGGTTATTGCCTATTCGTGGTCAACCCAGATCTTCGCCCTCGTCCCCCTGATCGGGAGCTTTATCATCCCCATTTATTCTTTGGTCATCGAGATCATCGGCCTGAGGGAAAGCCACGGGATTTCTACGGGAAGGGCAGGCCTCGCCATATTTTTGCCCTTCATCGTTGTGGTCGCCATTCTTGTGATTGGAGTAACCTTCTTCCTCTTGAAGCTGAGGCAGTTTTTCTGACGCCTTTTTCCTAAAAAGGACCGATCCTCTATGCGCCTCATCCTCATCTTCATCATCGTTCCGCTCATGGAGATCCTGCTTCTCATCGAGATCGGGAGCCGGATAGGAACGCTCAATACCATCTCCATCATCATCGTAACCGGAATACTGGGCGGCTACATGATGCGGCACCAGGGTTTCGCCATCCTCACGAACATTCGGATGGATCTCTCCCAGGGCCGGATGCCGACGGGCGAGTTGATCAACGGAGCCTTGGTACTGGTGGGAGGTATCTTGCTCCTGACCCCGGGTTTCTTCACCGACGCGATGGGATTTGTCCTCCTTGTCCCCACTACGAGGGGTTTTGTCCGCAAAAAAATCCAGCTCCTCATTCAGCGGAAGATCGAGTCGGGAGACATCCACATCTTCTTTGGCTGAACCCATACAGATTCATTTTCAGAGTTTCTGGATTTTTATTGACAGGATTTCTGGAAAAGTCGCTCCTCGCCGCTCAAGCATATTTTTTCGGCGATTCCAGCATCTGCGCCACCTTCAACCCAGAACTGGGTTTGCAGCCGCTCGGGTCACCAAGGAGTGGTTGTCGAAAAAATATAATTCGCGCTCAGAGCTCCTTTTCCGAATTCCCAGGTATCTAAATTCTGCTCATGAACAACCCTGTCCTCAACGAAATTGGGAAAACTCCGGTGAAATTAGCATAGACAAAGCTGATAAAAAGCCATAACCTAACGATATTGTGGCTGAATCTGAATTGAGATTACGACAATGGTGGGCGAGGGCGTGGAAATCGCGAGTATTTATGAAATGTGGTCGTAAATGGAGACAATTCTTTTTCGCTTCATTGTTATTTATCTTGGCAATTGGTTGCAGAGGTAAGCCTGCCGTTGTTCCCAGTCCGGAGCCCATGGTGCCGCAGAGGGGTTCTTCCCGAATCGGTTATGCCATTCAGGTCGGGGCATTCTCCGATTTAAATAACGCTGTGCGCCTTACACAGGCTTTACAAGATCGTGGCTTGAACGCCTATTACTTCGTTCACAAAACAGGACTTTATAAGGTCCGCTTTGGGGATTTCCCATCAAAAGAGAGCGCGTGCAGAAAAGCCGAAAATCTTCTTGCCCTGCGAATCATCGACGAATACTACATCGTCGGCCCAGAAGACTATCCGAAACCAAGGGATCGACGAAAAGCGACTACCCATCTCAGGAATGAAATTGTGACTACGGCAAGAAGCTTTGTTGGTGTGCCCTACCGATGGGGGGGTGCTTCGCCAAAGCGCGGGTTTGATTGCAGTGGTTTGTCGATGGCTGTTTATCATCTTAATGGCCTGAATCTGCCGCGATCATCAGAAGCACAGTGGGAAGCCGGATCGCCTGTCAATCGAGGTCGATTGTCAAAAGGAGATCTCGTTTTCTTTGCCACTTCTGGAGGGAGAAAGATCTCTCATGTGGGTATTTATGTCGGTGAAGATAAATTTATCCATGCGCCGGGCAGAAATAAGAGGATCCGCTTTGACTCACTTTCAAAGAGATATTTCAGGCGCCGCTATGTCGGCGCAAGGACTTATTTATGAGGCATCTATCGAAATAGTTAAGGCGGGGAATCCCCCGGGGAAATAACAACGCTCTTGTGCACCCATTCTTGAGATCTGCCTTTTTTGACTTTCAGTTTATACCAATTGCCTACAAGGGAAATGTATTCAAGTTTTTCACCTTTACCGGCCCTTCTGCCAATAGGATATCTCGTTCCCGGCCCTCTGCGTATGTTACATGCAGTTCTTACGTAAAGGAATCGGGACGGTTTTTTCGCACGTGCCTTAGCTGGTGGCGTCACATCTGAACCTTTTTGGATACTGCGCCTCACAACGGTGGTGGAACGTTTCGTCTCACCCCTCGGCTTGTTCGACGAATCCTCGCCACACCCTGCTAACACGGCGAGTGCGAAAAAGATACCGAGCGCGGATTTTTTCATATAGTACCCGCTTTCAAATCCAATGTCCCTCGCATGTGACGGGGGTTTGTGTATTCTCATTCAATCAAACGCTCCGGCGCTCGAAGTACGTCCCAACCCACAGGAGGACAATGGAAAGGGCGAGGGGGATTTGAAATATTTCCCTTCCCCTTGAGAGGACTTTCTTCCCGACCAGCGCGGGATTCCTGAAAACTCCTCGGAGCTCTTTCCCCGAGGAGAGCCGGATATATTCCCCCCCAGTCCCCCGGGAGATCTCTCCCAGGATTCCCTCATTCAATCGCGTGACGACCTCTTCGCCCTCCATCTTGAACCACTCCTTGAACTTGCCGTCCTCGTATACGGGAATCCTGGAACCCTTCAGGCTTCCAACGCCTCCGGATACAATGGTGATGGCATTAGCCTTAATATCGGCCAGTATCCCTTGGAGATTTTCCGGACGGACATGGCCGCCGTCAGAAAGAAAGAGGATGATCTTCTTTTTGTCGCCCTTTTCGAAGAGGTTGACCGCCTCGGACAAGGCCGCTCCGATGTTAGAACCCTCAGAAGGAGCCGAACCAATCCTGATCCAATTCTTCAGGACGAACTTCAGGGCGTAACAATCATCGGTGAGTTCGGCCTGGGGAAAGCTCTTCCCGGCAAAGGTCACAATACCAAGCCTGTTGCCCTCCAACTCCGCCAGACATCTGATCAGAGCGCCCTTTGCCAATTCAACCCGAGAAATCCCTGGTCCACAATCCTCGGCCGCCATGCTCCTTGATACGTCCAGAATGGCCACCACGTCGAGAGTCCCCTCTTTGACCTGTCCGGAATTTCCCGAAAGGAGAGGGCGAGCAGCAGTAGCAATCAGGAGGGCCAAGCAGAGAACTAACAGGGATCTCTGGTAGATGATTTTCCGACTTCGGGAGAGCCGGGAGAACTGGTTGAGCAAGTCCATTTTCCCAAATTCCTCAAGGATGGCCTTCCTCCGGCGAAACCCCCACACAATGGCTCCCACAAGAAAGGGCAGGATCAACAGAGCCCACAATGCTTTGGGGTTTAGAAATTCAAGGCCCATTGGCTCTCCTAAATATCCGGCTTATCAGGACCATATCGACCCATCTTGCTCTTATCGCCTTCATCCTCCGGTTCTGGTTTCAGAGAGGCCTGGCTTCCCTCATCGGGGAATGCCATGGGGTAAAAGACATAGAGCCGTTCCAGGTTATATTTGCTTTCCCAATCGGTGGGATCGAGTCGAAGGGATTCCCGGTACATCTCGGCTGCCTTTTTCGGCAGGTCGAGCTGAACCAGAATGTTACCGATGTTGTAATAGGCTCGTTTCTTCAGGGAAGAGTCATGGCCTTTGTCAATGACGCGGTAGAAATGCGTGCTCGCCTTCTCAAGGTTATCCGCACGGTAGGCCCTTACTCCCATGTTGTACGAGATGAGGTCTTCCGACGCGAAGAGGCTCTCATTCGCCTTTTCAAGGCACTGTTGATCCAAACGGTTTTCCTCTATGGCTTTGACCGCCTCTCCAATCACGTCCGCATACCAGCACTTTTGATAGATCCCGTAGGAGAGACAGATGACTCCTGCTATGATCAGATACACCCGAATTGAACGAATATGTGCCATCGCCCTCATGGCAGCCCTCTTAACAGAGCTCGACGAACAGGGTATTACGCAGCAGCGTCAGAACCAGCAAAAGAACCAAGGCCGATAGGACGAAGAGGGGATAGAACTCCTGGCTCTTCCCTTTATTCTCTATTTTAACCCTGCCCGGTTCCAAGCGGTCTATTTCTTCAAAGGCCGCGGTCAATTCTTCCTCCGATCCAGCAGGGATGAATCGCCCCTCGGCCTGGTCCACGATTTCCAAGATGTCGTTATACTCCTTATTCAGGTTGATTCCCACGAGATAAAAGCGGACCCCCATCTCCTTTATACCCCGGGTGATCGTCTCCTTCATCTTGCCCGAAATTACGGACTCGCCGTCCGAAAGAAAAACCAGAATGCGACTTGCCGACTGGCCCATATCCCTGAAATGATCCATGGCCTTTATAAAGGGTTGAACGAGATTGGTTCCGCCATAAAAAGTCGACCCAAGCCTATCCACTTTCTTCAATATGAGGCCGAGGTCCCTCGTCAGGGGCCAGCTTCCGAAGGTCTCGTCACCAAAGACCAGTAAGCCGATCCTATCGTTTTTTCGCTTCTGAACGAACTGCCGGGCTGCCTTCTTGGCAATATCTATCTTCCTCGGTTCATCGGTTAGGTGTAAGGTGCCTCCCATGTCGTTTTGCATACTATTGGAGAGATCCACGATGAGAATGATATCACGGGCGAGAAACGTTTCGTGTTGGACGACTTTTTCCCATTGAGGCCGGGCCAGCCCCAGAATCAACAGGGCCATTGCAATGACGAAGAGCACCTGCGGCAGGTGCTGCCACCATTTCCATCCACCATCGGCCTCCAGCAGGTGAAGATGCGTGTACCCGAAGAAGGCGGTTTTCCTCGTGAGGAAAAGGGGCAAGAAAATGATTCCCGCCAGTAAAAAATAGGGATTGGCCAACTGTATCATATGTGCTCTGCCTCTTGATGGGTCAGCTCGTACATCCTTTCCACGAGGTCATTGAATTGTCTCATAACGGACTCAACATCCACAGGGGCATCTCCCTCGTAGATAACCTGGTTGATTCTCGCCACCAAGCCCTTGAGCTCTTCATAGAAAGGATTGTCCTTCAGCTGATGTACAATCTCCGTCGAGGGCCTATTAGCGGTATTGAGTCCGTAGACATCCTTCAGGAAATCCCTCAGGATTTTATTTATCTCAAAGAACAGGCGCTTTCGATGATCTTCGTAGTTGAAGCACCTCTCCCTGGCTTCCTGGAGCGACTTCTGGGCGCGATCCCTGGGCGTGGGGTCCCGTCTCTGCTCCTCCGCCCTCCGTCTCTTTCGGATGAACTCCCATGGCCAGGTCACGAGGGCTATGAAGACCACGAAACCGCCTACAACCATGGCGACTTTCCAAAAAAGGGCTGCGCCCTCGTCAATGGCGGGTCCCTTGATGTCCTTCATTGGACCGTAGTAGGCGGCCGTCCGTGACACGAAAATATCAAAGGATTGCGACAAGAGGCTCCGGTAGCGATATTCTGAATCCACCGGATTCCAATCCTCCTCCGTTGCATAGGAGACACGGAGGGGAGGAAATTTCAGCCTATCAACGGCAATGGCAGGCTCGAAGGACTGGAGCCAATAGGTTACCGTGTAGGTGTTCCCACCGGCGTTCAGGTGCTTATGAATCCTCACATCCCGAACCTCAAAAGATCCGTGTGTTTCACCCTTCTGGGGGAGGTTTACCAAGTCTAAAACGGGCCCATCCCCCGTGTTCAGCGTGACGACCAGGGGAATCTCGTCACCGATATGGAAGCCAAAATTCCTTGGACAGTGAAAATCGACCGTTATGGGAAAGGACTCATGATCCGAGGAGTCCCCCTCCTCGGATTGGAGGCTGCGATCGTCCGAAGATGCAGTTCCCAAAACGAGGGAAGCAGCCAGTACTGCGACAAGAAGCAATGTCTTCACCTAATGGACCCTCCTCCGGGCGAGGAAAAGCCTACCGATTTCCCTGACATAGTCGGTTTCCTGATTTATCCAGAGGGCATCTATGGAAAACCTTTGAAACAAAGCTTTTAAACTTTGCTCCTTGGCCTCTGCTCGTTTCTGAAATGCGGCCTTCCTTCTCCCCCCTCCCAACCAGATGGTCCTGCGCCTTCCGGTCTCCAGGTCCCTCAACGCAGCGATGCACCACCTTTGGGGGAGAACCTTCTCCCTCGGGTCCCAAATGACGAGGGAAACCACGTCATGCAGGAGGGCAACGGGTTTGAGGACCCTCTCGATCTCCTCAAGCTCCTCCTGGAAATCGGAGATGAGAAATACCAGGGATCGCTTTGCCGGGAGCCCGGAAAGGGCCCGGGCTAATCCCCCACCACCATTTCCATGGGATCTCGTCTCCAGGACCTTCTGAGGGATGAGGAGCCTGTAATCCTTGGGATTTCGGAGGGGCCATTGGATTTCAACCTGGGATCCGTAGCCGATAAAACCGACTCGGTCGTGGCATCGCCAGGCTGCGTGAGCGAGAATTGCGGAGATTTCCGCTGCCAGCCTTCGCTTCGTCACCCGAACCGTTCCGAAATCCATGGAATGGCTCAGATCTACAACGAGAAAAACGGCGATGTTGGCATCGGTCAGCCGGGTATTCTTCAGAAGGCGCTGACCTCCCGTCCGTGCAGTGGCCGACCAATTTATGGATCGGGGATTATCACCCAACCGGTATTCGGAGATCGTCTCGAACTCCGAGGACCCCCCCATCTGGCGACTGGGCCATATTCCGAGATCGTGCTGCCCCGAATACCAGCGGACGTAGTAATCAACCTCTGCAATCTTTTCCAGTATCTCTTTCACGGGACGTGAACTCCGTTTAAGATCTCCTGGATAACGGCCTCCACGGTCAGGCCTTCGGCTTGGGCGGAAAACTCCAGGAAAATTCTATGCCTGAGAACATCCCCTGCGACGGCCTGAATGTCCTCAGGATAGACGTGCTGCCGTTTACGCAAGAAGGCCTCGACACGCCCCGCATCCCTCAGGGCCAACGTTGCACGGGGTGAAGCGCCGAGCTTCACACATCCCTCCAGTGCCTTGAAACCAAATTCCCCAGGGAAACGGGTTGCCCGAACCAGGTCAACGATGTATTGATGGGCGTAATGCCCCACGGAGACTTCCCTTTTTATGCTTTCCCGCAGTTCACAGACGTCATGGGGCCCGATGACCTTCTGGACGGCTCTGATTTTATCCCTCTGATCCAGGTGGACGTTGGTGAGGATATCGATTTCATCCTCCGGGCTGGGATACTCCACCACGACCTTGAAGAGAAACCGATCCAGCTGGGCCTCAGGAAGGGGGTAGGTGCCGTCCTGTTCTATGGGATTCTGCGTTGCCAGGACAATGAAGGGATCGGGCAGTTCGAGGGTGTCTTTCCCCATGACGGTGACTTGGCGTTCCTGCATGGCCTGAAGCAGCGCAGCCTGCGTTTTTGCCGGGGCCCGGTTGATCTCATCCACAAGGGCGACATGGCATTCGGTCAGGGGGCCCTTCTGAAGTTTAAAGCGATTTCCGACGAAGACATAGGTCCCGAGAAGGTCGCTCGGGAGCATATCGGGTACCATCTGGATCCTCCGGAATACCCCTCCCATGGCCGCTCCCATGGCCGACACCAGGAGTGTTTTCGCCAATCCCGGAACGCCCTCAAGCAGGACGTGGCCATCGGCAAGGAGGGCCACCACAATCCTACAGATCAAGGTCTTCTGCCCCACAATTACCTTCTCTATCTCAGCTGCGAGATTCTGGACCTTATCGATGCCTTCGTGGAGGCCTAATTCCGATCTTTCCTGAAGCTGTGCGATGGTTTGCATGGAAACCCCCAAAAATAGCAAAACCTGTTTTACCCTTTTGCTGCAATTGATATGCCAAAAATTTTTCCCATCACCATGGAATTTACCGGGGGATATCCCCTAGGAGTCAGGCCGGATTGTGAAAATTTTTCAAGGTTTACGCAAAATTTACCACCACTTGATTGGAATTAACCGCAAGCACCCGGATTTTATTGAAGCCCCCAGTCGTCCCTCCGCTTCAGTGCTCGTGATATGACCCCGAGACCTCCGGAAAAGCCGCTCCTCGCCGCTCAAGCATATTTTTTCGACGATTCAAGCGTTCCACGCCATCTTCAACCTAGAACTGGGTTTACAGCCCCTCGGGTCACCAAAGAGTGGTTGTCGAAAAAATATAATTCGCGCTCAGAGCTCCTTTTCCGAATTCCCAGCCATCTAAATCCATCTCATGAACGCTGGTGTTCTCCTTAGACTCCGGAAACTCCGGTCCTAATTCCCTTGACATCCCATCCGATTCGAGGTAAGTTAGGAATAACCAAGCTAGGGGAGCCTAATAGGCTGAGAAATTTCGTCCCAAACATGGGACGGAATGACCCTTTGAACCTGTTCGGGTAATTCCAGCGTAGGGAAGCGGCGATTCAAAAACCGGATCAGGGCCGTAATACCGAAATGGAATTACGGCCCTTTTTTTTGAAAGGAGATGGATATGGAGCTGAATGAAGTGGTCATTACTAAGGCAATCATCGACCGGTTCACGAGGAAATTGGAGGAAAACCTCGATCTGGACGTAGCCGTGGTTGGTGGAGGTCCCTCCGGCCTCGTGGCATCCTACCACTTGGCAAGGGCAGGGGCCAAGGTTGCTATCTTCGAGAGAAAGTTGAGCATAGGAGGGGGAATGTGGGGGGGAGGAATGATGTTCAACGAAGTGGTTGTCCAGGAAGAGGGAAAACGAATCCTCGACGAATTCGATATCCGAACCGAGCTTTATGAAAATGGCTACTATACGGCCGATTCAATAGAGGCTACTGCTACCATCTGCTCCTACGCCACCAAAGCCGGAGTCACCATATTCAACCTAATTAGTGCTGAGGACGTGGTGGTCAGGGAGAATCGGGTGACGGGCCTCGTCTTGAACTGGACCGCCGTGGAAATGGCTAATCTGCACGTCGATCCCCTCGCCATTCGATGTAAATACGTCATCGACGCCACAGGCCACGCAACGGAGATCGTAGCCATCATCCAGCGGAAGATGGGCTCCCAGCTTTTCACCGAGACGGGCAAGGTGCTGGGGGAGAAATCCCTCTGGGCAGATGCCGCGGAAAGGGATACCTTGGACAATACCAAGGAGGCGTTTCCAGGGGTTTTTGTAGCAGGAATGGCCGCCAATGCCACGTTCGGTTCGTATCGGATGGGCCCCATTTTCGGGGGGATGTTGCTTTCGGGCGAGAGGGTGGCCGAGCTCTTGATCGAAAGGCTCATTCCGGGGGGAGGAAACAAATAGTGAAGAGGGTATTAACCATCGCAGGATCTGATTCCGGAGGAGGGGCGGGCATTCAGGCCGACTTGAAGACCATTACCGTCCTCGGCGGATTTGGCATGAGCGCTATTACCGCCTTAACCGCCCAGAATACCGTGGGGGTCCAGGGAATTGTCGAACTGGATGTGGAGTTCGTAAAGAGACAAATCGACTCCGTCCTCTCCGATATAGGCGCCGATGCCATCAAGACGGGGATGCTTGCCAATTCGGAGATCGTACGGGGGGTCGCGGAAAAAATCAGGGAATACGGCATCGAGAAGGTGGTCATCGATCCGGTGATGGTCGCAAAGAGCGGCGATGCGCTCCTGAAAAAGGAGGCCCAGGAAACGGTCAAACGTGAGCTCCTTCCCCTCTCCTATTTGGTCACCCCCAACCTTCCCGAGGCTTCCGTGCTTTCCGGTCGTGACGTCAAGGGGCTCGATGATATGAAAGGGGCGGCCAAGGCCATTTACCAACTGGGTGCCAGAAATGTCCTGATAAAGGGAGGCCATCTGCCCGACAATCCCATCGATATCCTCTTTGATGGGCAGCGGTTTCATGAATTCGTAGGGGAGAGGATTGTAACGAAGAATACCCACGGCACCGGATGTACGTATTCTGCCGCCGTAGCCACTGAACTCGCCAAGGGCGAACCATTGGGCAGGGCGATCGAGAAGGCAAAGGCATTCATGACCATCGCCCTTCGATTCTCCCTGAATATGGGAAGAGGGCACGGACCAACAAACCCCTACGCAATGATTTCCAGGGAAATCGAGCGGTACCGAGTTATCGTTGCGCTGGAGGAAGCCGCTTCACTCCTGCGTGAGGCCAATGTGGGCATACTCATCCCGGAGGTACAGTCAAATCTCGGATATGCTTTGCCCTATGCCGAAATAAAGGAGGATGTGGCCGCCTTCCCGGGAAGGATAATTCGGATCGGCGATTCCGTCGAGACCATGAGGGGGCCAGCCTTTGGAGGTTCCCAGCATATCGCCAGCATTATCCTGACGGCCATGAAGCACGATCCGGAATATCGATCTGCCATGAACATCCGATACTCAAGGGAAGTCCTGCAGGCCTGCTCGGCGCTCCATTACTCCGTGACAAGTTTCGACCGAAAACGGGAGCCCGAGGGAATCAAGGAAAAGGAAGGGTCCTCGCTGGAATGGGGCACGGAGTCGGTTTTGCGGGGAAGCAAAGGGATACCGGATATCATCTATGATGAGGGAGACCGCGGGAAGGAAGCCATGGTTAGGGTAATCGGCAGATATCCCCGAGAAGTCGTCGAGAAAATCCTCAGAATTAATGAACGGGTGACCAAGGCCCACTGACGGGGGCTCTCCCGGGGCATTCATTTTGCCATCCGATGGACAAAAAAATGACGAAAAGAGGGGCCTCGTTTCCAAGGAATAGTAAGCTCTCCCTCAGGGGAATCGAAAAGAGCTTCCGCCAGGACGGATCCTCCCTCGCTGTGCTCCTCGACGTCACCCTTTTTGCCCGCCCAGGGGAATTCGTCTCCATCCTTGGCCCCTCTGGATGCGGTAAGAGCACGTTGTTCAACGTAGTGGCTGGCTTGGTCCAGAGGGATGGAGGGATCATATCCATCGATAATCGGGAAGTCCAGAGCGGACTGGGAAATGTCGCATACATGCAGCAGAAAGACCTCCTCTTTCCCTGGAGAACACTCCTGCAAAACGTGTTCCTGGGGCCTGAGATTTCAGGGGGAGTTCACGAGGAGATCCAAAGCGAGGCGCTGGAGCTCATGACGCGAGTGGGCTTAAGGGGATTCGAGGGAAACTATCCCGCTGAATTATCCATGGGCATGCGGCAGCGGGCTGCCTTGGTGAGGACGTTGCTCTTCCACAAGGATATCCTCCTCCTCGATGAGCCCTTCGGGGCCCTCGATGCCATGATTCGGTCTGTTATGCAACACCTCCTGCTCGAGCTTTGGATGGATTATCGGCAGACAATCCTCCTCGTTACCCATGATGTGGAGGAGGCCCTGATTCTCTCTGATCGCATCTATGTGTTAACCGCCCGCCCTGCCACCATCAAGGGGGAAATCAGCGTCGATATTCCGCGGCCCAGGAAGGTGACGGATCTGAGCTTCGTGGACCTCAAGAGGGCTCTCTTGGACATGCTGCAGGGAGAGATTGAGAGGGTATTTGCATGATCAAGCGGATGATCTATCCGGGCATACTCTTAGCTCTTTTCATCCTCTTTTGGGAGCTCATGGTTCGACAGTTAGAGGTTCCCCACTATATCCTCCCCGCCCCTACTCGGATCCTTCGCACCCTGACCCTTCAACAATCCGTCCTGCTCCATCACACCTTGGTTACCTTGGAGGAGATCATCGTGGGCTTCCTGCTGGCCTTTGTGGTAGGGGTGAGTTTATCGTTTCTCATGTTTCAATTCCCCGTCCTGGAGCAGACCTTCTATCCCATTGTAATCGGGTCCCAGACGATACCGGTCTTTGCCATTGCCCCGCTCCTGGTCCTCTGGTTCGGCTATGGGCTCCCATCCAAGGTGGTCATGGCAGCGTTGATCGTCTTTTTTCCCATCGTCGTCAACACCCTGGATGGGTTGAAGGGAGCTGATTCCGATGCGGTGAACCTGCTGAGGATATTGAGGGCCAACCGGTGGCAGATCCTCTGGAAAGTCCGGGTTCCCTCGGCGCTCCCCTTTATCTTCTCCGGTTGCAGGATCGGGATTTCCGTATCGACCATTGGGGCCATCATCGGTGAATGGGTGGGATCAAAGGAGGGGCTCGGCTACCTGATGCTCCATGCCAATGCCCAACTTCAGATCTCCCTCATTTTCGCCTCGCTTATCTATCTCACCATCTTGGGGGTTTCCCTCTTCTATCTCATCGTTTTGATGGAAAGGTGGGTTATGCCATGGAAAAGGTTTTCCGAAGCACGGTGAGGGTATTTTTTGTCATAGCTCTTTGCCTGTTTATCCTTTCGCCTTCGGTGGGAGTTGCTCAGGATAAGCCGATCAAAGTGACCTTGATGTTGGACTGGTTCCCCAATGCGGATCACGTTCCCGTCTACGTGGCCCGGGACAAGGGCTTTTTCGGGAAAGAAGGCCTGGACCTCGAAATACTGGTTCCAGCCGATCCCAACGATCCGCCCAAGCTCGTGGCGGTTGGCAAAGTGGATTTCGGGATAAGCTATCAGCCCGCCGTCACCGTAGCACGCTCCCAGGAACTGCCCATAAAGGCTATCGGAGTCCTCGTGGAACACCCATTGAGCACCATAACCTTCTTGAAGGAGTCGGGGATTCGAACGCCGGCTGATTTGAAGGGAAAGAGGGTTGGCTATTCCACGGCTCCCACGGAGGTTATCCTCTTCGAAGCTGTGGCCCAGTCCGCCGGCCTCTCCCGGGATGACTATGAATTGATCAATATCGGCTTCAACCTCACCCCATCCCTCCTAACGAGAAAAGTCGATGCCGTTGTGGGGGCATACTGGAACTACGAGATCAACGAATTGGCTCTGGAGGGAAAGGACGCCGGGTACTTCCCCGTCGAGAAACACGGGGTCCCCGATTACTACGAATTGGTATTTATCGCTAACGACCAAACGTTGAAGAGGAGGCGAGGGGTTGCGAAACGATTCATTACGGCAGTAGACAGTGCAATCCAATTCAGCAAGCGAAATCCCGAAGAAGCGCTTGAGGTCTACTTCCGGGCCAATCCGAATGTCAGGAAGGAATTGGATGCCAAGGCCTTCAGGGACACACTGAAGGTCTTTGCATGCACGCAGGTACAGTCCTTGGAGAAGTGGAAAGGCTTTTTGGATTTCGCCTTGGATAGGGGCCTCATTCAAACGAGGCCGAGTCCCGAAAGCCTCTTCGAGAATGTTGTGAGATAGTGCTCACCATGCATGGGTCCCTGGGACAGGACAAAAATGCGTTGACAAAAAGGGCAATAAATTATTTAATTGCTCTACCTTATTTCAATCGTGAAACAGGAAGTTAACCCGGGAGTAGGCTGAATGTTGGAAGTACGATCCTTACAGAAGAACTTCGGCGGCCTCCGGGCCGTTGACGAGTGCAGCCTTGAGGTCAAAAAGGAGTCCATTACCGGACTCATAGGGCCCAATGGAGCCGGCAAGACCACCCTCTTCAACCTTGTGACGGGTTTCCACAAGCCGGATGGTGGCGAGATCCTCTTTAAGGGGGAACGCATCGACGGCCTTCCCCCTCACCAGATCTTTCGAAGGAAGATCTGCCGCACATTCCAGATTACCCGAGAGTTCAGCCATATGACCGTGCTGGAAAACCTGATGCTGGTACCGGAGCAACAGCGTGGGGAGCAGATTTGGAATACATGGTTTCGCCCCGGATTGGTAAAAAAGCAGGAACGGGAGATAAGGGATAAGGCCCTCGGCGTATTGGAATTCGTGGAGCTGATCGACCTGAAGAACGAGTATGCGGGCACCCTTTCGGGTGGGCAGAAGAAGCTGCTCGAACTGGCCAAGACCATGATGGCGGACCCCGATCTGATCCTCCTGGATGAGCCCGGTGCAGGGGTGAATCGGACGTTGATGAGGAAATTGGTGGATAATATCAGGGAGCTCTGTGCGGAGAAGGGGATCACCTTTTTGATCATCGAGCACGACATGGACCTGGTCATGACCCTCTGCAACCCCGTCATCGTGATGAGCGAGGGGCAGAAACTGGCGGAGGGAACCCCCGAGGAGATCCAGTCGGATAAGCGGGTCTTGGACGCCTATCTCGGAGGTCAATATCGATGAGGGTCTTGGAGGCCAGAAACCTGACTTCCGGTTACGGCGAGACGGATATCCTCCACGACGTCTCCATGAAATTGGAAGAGAAGGAGATCGTCTCCATCATCGGACCAAATGGTGCGGGCAAGTCAACCCTGCTGAAGACCATCTTCGGCATCCTGAGGCCGAGGCAAGGGGTCGTCCGGTTGGGGGATGAAGAGATAACGGGGTTGAATCCGGACAAAATCGTGCGCAAGGGAATGAGTTACGTTCCCCAGGTTAACAACGTCTTTCCCTCCCTCACCATTCAAGAGAACCTGGAGATGGGGGCCTTCGTCAGAACCGATGACTATCGCGATAGGCTCCAGGAGATGTATGACCTCTTTCCCCTTCTCAAGGACAGGAGGAACCAGAAGGTAGGCAGGCTCTCCGGCGGGCAGCGACAGATGGTGGCTATGGGGAGGGCCTTGATGCTCGACCCCAAGGTGCTGCTCCTGGACGAACCCTCCGCCAGCTTGGCCCCCCTGCTAGTGGAGATGATCTTCGAAAAGATCGGCGACATCAATAAAACAGGCGTCGCCATCATAGTGGTGGAACAGAATGCCCGGGAAACACTGAAGATATCAGACCGGGGTTATGTGCTGGCCACGGGGCGGACGGTATTCGAGGATACGGGAAAGGCCATCTTGGAGAATAAAGAGGTCGGTAAGCTCTACTTGGGAGGCTGAGGGTGGCCGAACTGATCGTATACGGAATTGTCCTCGGGAGCATCATTGCACTGGGGGCCATTGGCCTTACCCTGGTGTATGGAATCCTGAGGTTCGCAAACTTCGCCCATGGCGACCTGATGACGGCCGGGGCTTACGTGGCCCTCTTTCTGGTCACGGGTATTTTCCCCTGGCTTGGCATCCCGGATACCACCTTCGGTTCGCTTTCCTTTGGGTGGCGGATGACCCTCGCCTTTCCCATCGCCATGGCTTGTGTAGCAGCTGCCTCCATCCTCTTCGATCGGATTCTCTATCGTCCCCTCCGCCGAAAACAGAGCGGCCCAGTCATAATGGCTATATCCGCCCTCGGGGCATCCTTTATCATCCGGATGATCGTCATCATCCTCTGGGGCGCTGATTACCACTTCTACCGTCCCGGAGTTTTGCGACCGGCCATCATGTTGCCCCTTGAGATCAAGATCAGACCCGATCAGATTTTGATCCTCGCGACTGTTTTGTCCTTGGTGATCCTTCTCTACCTCTTTCTCCAACGTACCAAGATGGGAAAGGCCATGCGCGCCACGGCCGACAACATGGAGTTGGCCCGGGTGAGCGGGATTGACACCGAAAGGGTGATCGTATGGACATGGGGTATTGGAGGGGCGCTCGCTGCTGCAGGAGGTATCCTCTATGGTATCGACGTGCAATTACATCCGGGGATGGGCTGGCACTTTCTCTTGCCCCTCTTTGCCGCCACAATCCTGGGAGGAATAGGCAATATGTACGGGGCTCTCATCGGGGCTTTGATCATGGGCGTCGCGCAACAGGTTTCCACCTTCTACCTGATGCCTACCTATAAGCCCGCCGTTGCCTTCGTCGTCATGATCCTGATCCTCTTGGTGAGACCTCAGGGTATCTTTGGAGGGGGACGCTCGTAATGGAGATCGGAGGGATCATCGCCTATCTGGTTTCCCTGGCCATCATGGCGGGGATTTTTGCCGTGTTTGCCCTGGGGCTGAATATTCATTGGGGATATACGGGCCTCTTCAATATCGGGATCGCGGGCTTCTTCTGCATCGGGGCGTACACCTCGGCCATGATTACAACCCCAAGGCCAGAAGATGTATCTCCGATGTATGCCCAATATGTCCACCAGATTTTCGGCCTGAATCTCCCCTTCATCGTCGGCCTCCTGGGTGCCGCCCTGGTGTGCGGTTTCATCGCGTATTTGATCGGATATCCAACCCTTCGGCTCCGGGAGGATTACCTGGCCATTGCCACCATCGGCATCGCCGAGACCTTTCGGCTCATCTTCAACAACGAACATTGGTTGGCAAATGGCCCCCGCGGCCTGATGGGGCTCCCCCAACCCTTTCAGGGCTTAGTCGAGCCGAGACATTACAATTACATCTACCTGGTAGTCGTGCTGGCCATCATGGTGGTCATTTACATATCCATTGAAAGGGTCATTCGATCGCCCTGGGGGCGGGTGCTCCGGGCAATACGAGAGGATGAGGTCGCCTCGGCTATGAGCGGGAAGGATATCGTTAGGTTCAAGATGCAGTCCCTCATCTTCGGGTCCATGATCATGGGAGTAGGCGGCGCGCTCTACGCCCACTATACCAAGGCTATCTCCCCGGACGTGTTTACCCCCCTCTACGGCACCTTTATCATCTGGGTTATGCTGATGGCAGGGGGGAGCGGCAATAACAAAGGGGCCATCCTCGGTGCCTTTGTGGTTTGGGGCATCTGGATAGGCACGAAGTTCCTAACCGATCTCCTCCCCTACACCCTGAAGGCCAGGGCCCCTTACATTCGCTTCCTCATCATTGGCATCCTCTTGGAGATCATCCTCATCTATCGACCGCAGGGCCTCATGGGAGAGGAGAAAAGGATATCAAAGATGATGGATTGACGAGGCGGTTTTGGCGGCATTTACAAACAAAAAAAGGGGGATTCCGCCACGGCGGGATCCCCCTTTATGATCCGTTTTCTCCTCACCTCATTCCCGCGGAATATCCATCTCCAAACGCACGGTTACCATGTCGCCCTTTCGGTATCTCCACACCTCAATGGGCGTTATCACGTCGCCGTTGGCGTCGAAATCCACGGATCCGGCAGCCCCTTCGTAGTTAATGGCCTTCCCCTTATCCAACAACCCAAAGGCCTTTTTGAACTCCCCTGGCTTAATAACTTCACCGGGTGGATTGGCTACCTTACGGAGCTGGTCCCTGATATTTTTGGAGTTGATGTAATCGCCCTTCGCCTTGCATGCATAGGCGGCAAGGCCAATCACCACCGTGGCATCATAGGCGTTGGTGATGAAGGGCAGGGGAGGGAGAACCCCGTATTCCGTTCGATAATCGGCGTTGAAAATAACATATGCATCGGTCTGTGCCGCGCCGGGAGCCGTCCCCCATCTTCCTTCCACATTTCTGGCCCCGACAGCCTTGATGATGTCGTAGGACTTGGTGCCATCGCAGTACAGGAAGTTCCTGAATTTGAAGAACTCGAAGGCCTCCTTGATATAGACCTTGGCGTGCTCCGGGTAGCTGAAGGCACCGACAACATCGGGCTTGCCCGCAAGGGCCTTCTTCAGTTCCGCCGTGTAGGACTCCCCGGCCTTTTCGTCATGGGGCACCATGGCCAGTACCTTGCCCCCTCGTTTCTCATAGGACTTCTTAAACTGCTCCGCAAGCCCCTGGCCGTAGGGGTTATTCACGTAAAGGACTGAGGCCAACTTGCTGAAGGTCACGGCCAATTTTCCCGCAATGACCCCTTGAAGGGCGTCAGATGGACAGGTCCGGAAGAGCACGTCGGCCTTTTGATCAGCGGGCAGAACCGTGATGAGGGGAGAGGTGGAGGCCGGCGAAATAAATACAACCCCGCTGGGACAGGTCACCGATTCGGCCACGGGCACAGTGACCCCGCTTGCAAGGGCACCCACGATGGCATCGACTTTGTCCACCTCGACCAATTTCTTGGCGGCGTTGGTGGCCGGTATGGCGGAGGTTTCGCTATCTTCATGAAACAACCTGACATTCAGCCCCGCCGCCCTGAGCTGTTTCGCGGCGAGCTCACAGCCATTTTTCAGATTGGGACCGAACTCCTTGAGGGGCCCCGTGTGCGAAAGAAGCGTGCCCACCCTCACCTCTTGGGCAAACGCCCCCGAGGCCAAGGCAAGGGCAAAAATACATACGATTGATATCGAAAAAATCCTCTTCATGTTTACCTCCTTTCTTCAATTATCGCCCGGAATTTCCCTTACTTCCTTTCTTTCACCCCCTTTCCCCTAAGGAATCACACCCACGTCAGCCCCGATCGAAGATCGGTGCATTTCCCTAATTAACTCAATTTTTCCTTCTTGTCAACAAAAAGAAACGTCAGTGTGTTAGCCTAGGGATTATGTCCCCTTTAACTGCCAAGGTAAAATGTCCCCATTATGGGAGACAAACTAACCTTGAGTCAGAGGCGGTTAAGGCAGTGGCATCTTCTCAAGATGGTGCTTGAGGGG
>Ga0209636_10000532_pt1 | contig 37560 bp, 39 predicted proteins | sample DeeMarSWOR152_54_FD_187464 | JGI IMG/M metagenome (GOLD analysis project Ga0209636, IMG submission 187464) | Marine sediment microbial communities from White Oak River estuary, North Carolina - WOR-1-52-54 (SPAdes) (version 2) | ecosystem: Environmental > Aquatic > Marine > Intertidal zone >... | reverse complement strand
CAAAGACTTATGGGGAGGATAGAGGAAAAATTGTCAAAAGGAAAGATTTGACCCCATGAAAACCCTCATAGTAAGCAGCGATCCTCATCTACGAAAAGGCCTTAAGGATCTCCTGGAGCCCAAGGGGCTTGATGTCCATACAGCCGGAGATGGCATTGAGGCCTTAGGATGCCTTGCGCAGAGCCCCTTTGACCTGATCTTTACCGAATTGCTGATGCCCCGTATGGGCGGAAGGGAGCTCTTGAGCCGGGTAAGGGAGCGATTCCCTGAGGTCTTTGTCGTGTTATTGACCGGAAATGGCCCCACAGAGCTGGCTGGAGAACAAGCAGCGCAGAGCTCCTTTGATGATGTCCTGAAGCCTTCAGATCAGAGGAGCTTATTTGCCCTTATCAACAGAGTAGCTGAACAGAAACGGTTCCTGAGCAGCCATATCTATCCCCACGAGGATCGCAGGAAGACCTACCGCTTCGAGAATATCATAGCAAAGACACCCCAGATGCTCGATATCTTCCACAGGATTCAGGATGTTGCCAGTTCAGATATCCCGGTGCTGGTTACCGGTGAGAGTGGCACTGGCAAGGAGCTCGTTGCCGATGCCATCCACTATACGAGCCCCAGAAAGCGAGGACCCTATATTAAGCTCAACTGTGCCTCACTTCCAGAGAGCCTTATTGAGAGTGAGCTCTTTGGCCATGAGAAGGGCGCCTTTACCACCGCGGTCGCCCAGAAAAAGGGCAGATTCGAGCTCGCACATGGGGGGAGCCTCTTCTTAGATGAGATTGCTGAGATGCCCCTTCAGATGCAGGCCAAGCTCCTGCGGGTGCTCGATAACGGTAATTTTGAGAGGGTGGGGGGAACCAAGACCCTCCACTCCGATGCGAGGATCATCTGTGCGACCAATAAGAATATCGACCAGGAGCTCAGAGAAAGGCGGATCCGCGAGGATCTATTCTACCGCATACACGCGGTGTCCATCCACTTGCCACCCCTCAGAGACAGGACAGATGACATTGCCTTGCTGGCCAACTACTTTGCCTACCTCTACGCCAAGAAAGGTAGGAAAGACATCAAGGGCCTTTCAAAAAAGAGCCATAAGGCCCTGATGGCCTATGGGTGGCCTGGAAATGTCAGGGAACTGTCAAACGTGGTTGAGCAGGCCGTGGTGTTCTGCAAAGGAGAAGAGATCACCCCCGAGTGCCTGCCCGAGGCTATAAAGAAAGACTCTCAACCAAGGGAATTCACCCTCCGCCTCACTTCCAGATCCCTGCCCCTTGCTGAGTCCACCCTGATACGGAAGGTTCTGGAGGAGACACACTGGAACCTGAAGAAGGCGGCCAGGGAGCTGGATATTGCCAGAGGCACCCTCTACAGCAAGATTGAGAAATATAGGATAGAAAAGCCAGAATAGCTCGACCTACCTGCTGCATGATTGATACTGAACACTCACCTGGGCTGGCCCTTTCTCTCGCCCGGTTTTCCCGCTATAAGGTGCGGGGGATCGCCTCTCACCAGTCACCCCAGAAAAGACCTCATGACCCTTACTTGATTGCCCGGATTGCAAACTATTCAGTGCTCCCCATAATATCTTCAACCCGGCCATAAGCGCGAGCTGTCTCAGGGGCAGTGATTGCGATGCGGTTCGTGTGCCAAACCTTTACCTGGCCGTATCCCAGTTCACTGAGCTTGGTCACAGGGTCGTGCTTATCGCGCACTTCAATCCAAGGGATTTTCTTAGAAATCCCAACATCACTGACAGGTGCATAAATGTTTGGCACAGAGATTGCTGCATATGGAAATAGATGGTTTAAACCCAGACCGGATCTCAGGGGTAGTAAGGCATCAATATGCAGAGACAAAAGCCCTTTTTCAAAACCAGCGTATATCTTTTGGCCTTGCTTTTTGTGGGATTCCTTTTCCTACCAAGCGAAATCTTTCCAAAAGACACCAAAAAGGATATTGACTTTTTCCACAGGGTTTTACGCGGGGAATCACTCGGCAGGATCGCACGCCAGTACCTTCCACTCACTGAAGCCCTCAGCGTAGACTACTTGATCGAGAAGATCAAGGAGCTAAACGGGATCCAGGGATCGTTGATCCGACCAAATCAGCGTCTCCTGATCCCTCTGGTCCGATCGACTCCGGTAGCAGCCAAGAGTGTTCCCAAACAAATAGACTTTGAGGCCAGGGGGATCTACGTAAATCGGTTTTCCATGGGCTGCCGGAAAATGAGGCGGCTGCTCGACAGGTTGATCACCTTCGGGGGCAACACGGTCATCCTCGATGCCAAGGACATGTCAGGGAGACTCTTCTATCCGTCAAAAGTACCTCTGGCCAAGGAAATCGGTGCAATCTCCGGCCCCACTATTGGAAATCCTGCCAAACTGTTTCATTACCTTCACAAAATGGGACTCCACGTTGGCGTCCGCCTTGTTCTCTTCTATGATCCCCTCTTGGCAACCAATAGACCCGAGCTGGCCCTTCGCTCCATCCGCAGTGGAGACCCATGTATTGAAAAGGGTGAAGTGGCATGGGTCGATCCCTCCCAATCAGCCGTTCAGAGGTATAATCTAGATATTGCCAAAGAACTGGCAGAAATGGGGGTAGACGAGATCCAATTTGACTATATCCGTTTTCCTACCATGGAATGTACCCGAGAGACCACATATGGCCTGGAAGAGCGGGAGATTCCCAAACACCAAATCATTACCGACTTTTTAGCTCGGGCACACAAAGAATTGGCCCCCTATAAGATTCTCTTATCCATTGATGTTTTTGGGATTATTGCGTGGGGGCGTTCGGAGGATACCCAGATTATCGGTCAAAAGATAGAGGACTTGGTACAACACTGTGATGTGATCTGTCCTATGATCTATCCTTCCCATTTTTATGGTCCTTTTCAAGACATGGCCAATCCAGGTGCTCAGCCCTTCCTCGTGGTTTCAGAGACGTGTCGGAGATTCTCCAGTTTTCTGAAGGACTCGGAGGTAACTCTGCGTCCCTGGGTGCAGGCTTTTCCATTCGGTACCAAGAGCTTTAACGAAAAGTATATTCATGAGGAGCTCCGGGCTCTGGCTCAGTCAAAGGCCCGAGGGTGGCTTTTCTGGAGTGCTGGAAATGCCTATGATCATGCCTGGAAGGCCTTGGCCCTGTGGAATAATACGGTCGCACAAATCGCCAGGGTAAATTAACCCTATGCCGAGCACTAATCCCGAATTTCGCACGCGTTTTTGAAGGGCGTTACCATTCCTGTTATTTCGAAGCAATCCCTAGAAACAAATACTATGACCAACTCCGGCCAAAATGATGGGAATAATACGCCGGAATAATCCACAATTCTTTGTTCACTGCCTCTAACCCACGCCGCCACCTTGGGTACTTCTGTCTCTGATACGTGAATACTAAGACGAACCCTTGAAACGTAACCAAATCAAGGGGTTTTCCTGGCACCCATGATTTTTCTCTTTGATACCAAGAGAGTAAACGGGGGAAGATGCCGGGCAATGTAGGCACTTAGGAGCGATTCACCCTGGCGCTTGGCTACAGGGTCATTGAGAAAAAAACTTTCGGGAGTATAGGGATGTCTTTTTTTGCTCCATGCCCTTTAACAGGGGGCCTCAGCGTGCCCCGTAAATCGGGGCACAGGTGCAACGCGGATTTGACTGTTATACACCATGGCGGTTGGTGCCCCGATTTATCGGGGCCTGCCGGTGTATTATGTAGAGGGCATGAGACAAAAAAAGACATCCCCATACTCTTTTACACCGCTAGTTTCTCAGGAGGCCATTTTGGATTACGTCTGTTTTCTGGCGTGAAGCGGGCGGTATCGCCTTGGATTGCACCTGGGAGGATAGAGGTCTACTCATCGGTCTTTTTCTCTTTCCAGTGAGTATCTTGGGCCTTAAGCCGATCATCCAAGAACTGAAGGATCAGGCTATTCAGGGAGCGGAACTGGTTGTTGGCAATCCTGTCCAGGGCCTTTTTCATCTGTTCTGGCATTCTGATGTTAACGGCAACTTTCATAATTATAAATTATAACAATTTTGGTATCTTTTTGCAACATTTTTCTTGCATTTTAAACTTTTTTGTAGTAAATGTAAATAAAATATTTTTAAAAGCGACCATATAGTTTATTTTCAATAGCAATCCCAACTCATTGAGATACCCATGGGAAACCGAGATATGAGGGGTTTCTTCAGTTTCCTCCGGGGTGAGGGAAGAGAGAAAGACCAGCGCAGAGGAGGTGCCATGATGCTTTTTATCGCGAAGAAGGCTTTCCGCGTCCTGGTAATTGTCGTGGTAGCCCTGTGGGCTTTTTACTTGCCTGTGGAATACCCTGGCAGTTCTTGTACTTTCCGGTGGCGGTCCGAGGCCTTGGCGGGCCAGGGTGAGCTACGGCGTTTGCTGGCGGCCCAGGTGTTGCTCTTCAACTGCCGAAGCTATGAAGAGGTGGAAGGGTGTATCATGGGGCTCAGTGACGCTGGTGTCAATACCGTGATTGTTCGCTGCTTTCAGAATAAGGGAGACAGCTTGTATGGCTTCGCACGGCCGCGATGTCAGGTTGGAGTCTATTTCGACACCGAACATGCCCCGGTGGTAGATCCGCTTCTGGAAAAGATAGTTGCCATCGGACACCGGCATGGACTCAGGGTCTTTGCCTGGATGGAGACCCGCAAGATGCCGCTCGGACTGCCAGACCCAGAGGACTCCAAGGCCTTGCGCTATAATTTCGAAAGGAGGACCATGGAGCCCATCTCCATGTGGAGCATCTTCGACGGTCGTGTGGCAGAGAGGCTTGTTGGCCTGTACCGGGATGTGGTGAGAACTGGAGTTGACGGGGTTCTGTTCCAGGATGACCTGATCATGTATCAATACGAGGATTTCAGTCCAAGGGCGGTGACGGTGTTTGAGCAGGAAGTAGGGGAAGTGCTCAGCCCGAGGGCCCTCTATCGGACTGTATTTAAGAATTCAAGCGGGCGTTGGTGCGTGAGGGAGTATTCAGACACTTTCTGGACCTGGTCGCGCTGGAAGAATCAAAAGCTCCTGGAGCTTGCGCGCAGGTTGATCCGTTCTGCCAGAGGAGTTAACCCTCGGCTCCAGTTCGCCCTGAATTTCATGTACGAATCAGTGACACACCCGAAAAAGGCCATGGCATGGTTATCCCAGAACATTGAGGAGTCGAAGAGATTCCCCATCGATTTTTATGCCATCATGGCCTACCACAGGCAGATAAAGAAAGAACTCTGCCTGAGCGAGGAAGTGGTCTATGAAAAGATCGCCACCATGACGGCAAACCTCCTCAAACGTATTGATGAGCCTCACAAGATCTTGATGAAAATCCAGATATGGGACTGGGACACCCGCAAACATATTCCTTCCTATGAGGTTGATGAGGTCCTTCGGCGGATAAACAGCCAGGGGAGAGTCAGCCTCGCCTTTGTGCCCTACTCAACCAAACTCCCTTTCGATGTCATCGGGCGCCACTTTCATTAGATGATGGCAAGCATCACTAAAAAGATCTTAATGCTTGAATGCCCTCTGGCCGGTAAAAACCATGGTTACTTGAGGTTTGGCCTCGTTACAGGCCTCAATTGATTCAAAGTCCCTCAGCGAGCCTCCTGGCTGGACAATGGCCCTTATCCCCTCCTTTATAGCCACATCCACACCATCCCTAAAAGGGAAGAATGCATCCGATACCATGGTCGAACCTACAAGCCCGCCATGGGCCTCAGCGGTTGCTTTATCTATCTCCTCCCTTAATGCAGCATCTTTCTTGCCTTTATTTATGTCAGCTTCCAGCTGCTTGTAAGGGATACCGTATTTTCTGAAACAGAGGGAATCGGCATGTTTGGTATAGGCCTTATAAATAGCTATTTCCGCCACACCTACCCGGTCCTGCTCTCCCGTGCCGATGCCAACGGTTACCCCATCCTTAACATAGATAACTGAGTTAGATGTAATACCCTGCTCCACCTGCCAGCCAAAGAGCATATCGGCACGTTCCTCTTCTGTGGGTTTCCTGGCAATTTTGTATAGTTTTCCCTTGTATTCGGCAGATGCCGGTTTAAAATCATCTGGTGATCTTATCTCATTTAAAGGGGATTGCTGTACAATTAGTCCCCCGTCAATAAGGCTCTTAAATTCAACGAAACGTTTCTCCATATATTCGGCTAATCTATCAATTCTGCTAATCTTTATTATCCTTAGATTCGGGCTTTTTTCTAGGATCGATATTGTTCCATCCTCAAAGTCCGGTGCGACTACAACCTCGAGATAATTGGTGCTGATTAATTGCGCTGTTTCTTTATCAATAGCCCTACTAAAGACTGCACAGCCGCCAAAGGCTGCTATCCGATCTGCCATGTTTGCCTTTTCATAGGCATCGGCAGCGGTTGAACCATAGGCCACACCACAAGGGTTATTATGCTTGACAATTACCACGGCCGGTCTTAGGGAGAGGTATTTGACTATATTGAGGGCATTGTCTATGTCGGTCAGATTGATTTTGCCTGGATGTTTTCCGCTCTGGATCAATTGTTCTTCGGTTATGGCCGAAACCAGGCCTTTTCCAGGTTCGATAAATTGACACTCCCCAAGCGTAAGGTTGCCGTTTATCAGCTCATAGAGGGCTGCTTCTTGGCCTGGATTCTCTCCATACCTGAGCCCTTTCTCGATTAGTTCCCCTGAAGCCTCATCAGCTATCTTCCAGGTTCTTTTGAGGTATACCAGTTCCTGATCGCCAAAACCTATTGTGATCTGAGGTGGAAAATGGTCATCCATCACAGTTCTATACATCTTCTTTAGCTCATCAGCCATGCCTTACTTCCTCTTGATAGATTATCTATCTTGCTTTTCTTTATCCCTCTCTATATATGCGTAGGCATTGTGGTTGTGAATGGATTCAAAATTCTCTGACTCAACCGCAAACCAGGTTATATTTGGATCACGCTCAAGCTCCTTGGCTATATCCCTGACAATATCCTCCACGAATTTAGGATTTTGAAATGCCTTTTCAGTTACATATTTCTCGTCCTCTCTTTTTAGGACGGAGTAAACATCGCTGGAGGCAGCCGCCTCTACCAGTTTTATGAGGTCCTCTATCCATACAAACTTTTTGAATCTGACCTGCAATCTAACCTCTCCCCTCTGGTTATGGGCGCCGAAATCGCTTATCTCTTTTGAGCATGGGCAAAGGGTGTTAATCGGCACATGGATCATCACTACCAGATCTTTTCCCTTGTTCAAACTACCTTTAAAGGTGCACTGGTATTCCATCAGTCCTTTGCTATGAGTAACAGGAGAAGACTTCATTACAAAGTATGGAAAGGATATCTCCATATGTGCGCTTTCAGCATTGAGCCGTTTTTTCATGGTGGAAAGGATATCTGAGAAATTCTGAAGAGAGATCCTTCTATTGTGTTCATTCAGAATCTCAACAAGCCGGCTCATGTGTGTGCCTTTATGGCTCCTGGGGAGGTTAACGTACATGTTAAACAGGGCTACAGTCTGCTGGGTTTTTGTTGCTTTGTCCAGAACCGTTATTGGATAGCGGATATCCTTTACCCCAACCTTGTCTATAGCAATATTGCGATCATCTTTTTGATTCTGAATATCTTTATCTATCATTACCTTACTACCCTTTATTTTTGGTAAAATAAATATTATCTAATCCTTACAAAGTCAATAAAAAGATATGTTGAACAGATAAGTAAGGGACTTCCTGTTCATAATTTTCTTGATTTTTTGAGGGAAAATGCGGTATTAGAGTTACGTTATTCGGGGCGTGGCGCAGTCTGGTAGCGCACCTGCTTTGGGAGCAGGGAGTCGGAGGTTCAAATCCTCTCGCCCCGACCAAAGTGATTGGTTTTTGGTTTTGTTGGCATGGAGCAGGTACTTCTTTTAAATATTACGTACGAACCTCTTAGGGTCATCAACTGGAAGAAGGCAATTGTTATGCTCACCCTGGGTAAAGTGGAGGTGGTGGAAGAGTATGACACGAAGATTCATTCAGTCAGTTTCTCCATTAAGTTGCCCGCAGTTATCAGGCTCTTAAGATTCGTAAGAAGGCCAAAGACACCAGTTAAATTTAGCAGACAGAATATCTATATTAGAGATAATTGCAGGTGTCAGTACTGCGGGAGGGTATTCCCCACAACTGAGCTTACCTGGGATCACGTTTTACCTAAGGCAAGGGGAGGTAAGACAGAGTGGGAGAATATCGTCACCTGTTGCATAGAGTGCAATAGAAAGAAGGGAGGGAGGATCCCCTCAGAGGTCTCAATGAGCTTGATCAAGAAACCGAGCAGACCAGAGTGGTTGCCCATTCTGACAATTACATTAGGTTTTAGGCATATGCCCCAGTCATGGAGGGACTATATCTACTGGAATGTAGAGTTAGAGGAGTAAGTGGGATGTAGTAAGGAGTAAGCAGTAAGCACTCTTCTTGGAAAGTAAGAAGTATTTACTATCTAAAGGATCTATCTGGTTTATTGATCATGCTCGCAAATGAATGTTTAATCTGATCTGTCAAGGGGAACCTCTCCTTACTGCTTACTGCCTACTTCTTACTTCCTATGAGTTGGGGCCAATCAATTGAAGTAAATGTTCTCGAGAGGCGGTGGTCATCATCCACCAAAGCAAAGGTTAGATTGGTAAAAACCTGTTTGGCAATAGCCTGAATTAGATTTGGGGGAATAAGTTCGTCCTCTTTTCCATGAAAGATAAAAACAGGAAGGGTGAGTTTTTCCGATAGATATGAGGTGAATTCTGGGAGGTTAAGGGCCGGTGCAAGGAGGATGAGTTTTTTTATCCTGTCCTGATTCTGAAATACGTATAATGCAGCCATGAGCCCACCTAAAGAAGAGCCTATCATAATTATCCCTCTTTTATCTCTTAGGATTTCGTTCAGTTTTGACATCCTGGTTGACACATCACCCACAAAGTCCGGGATAATCATCTCCGGAAAAAGTTCTCTAAAGAAGAGAGCTTTTGTTCCCTGGCTGCTACTTTCTTGCCCGTGAATAAAAATGGTTGGGTTTTTTATTATTTTCCCCGTCACCTTTTCCCAGCTTCCAGGTCGAGGATTTTCTTTTCCAGTTCAGCTATTCTTCTTTCAAGTCCCGCTATCCTTTTTTTTCTCTCTATTTTGTTCTGGTTTTCAATTATCTTTTTTTGCCCCATTTGTGGGCCTTTCTCCTTGAGTATTCTATGAACGCTTGAGAGACTTACTCCACATTCTTGGGCTATCTTTCTCATGGGCAGTCCGCTTGCATGGGCTTCCATAACCTTTTGCCTTATTGTTTCATCAATCTTTTTTCTGGCCATTTTTTCTCCTTTCAAGACTTAGGTTTTTTGATTCTTTAGCCAATTTAATTAGTGGCTGATCTCTGAGTCTTGTTACATTGCTAATATCCAGGGTTTCAAAAATAGGGTATATGCTGATCTTATCTCCCTCACGGATGACGTGGTTGAAGGGAACTGATTCACCATTGACAAGAACAAGATCAACCTCTTCAGGTGGCACCCCCAGGGAGCAGATTGCCTCTTTTATGGTAGTTGGATCTTGTACGGATAGGCTGAAAGTTATTTTTCTTTTTTTAGCAGGCAGATAATCATTCAGCTCTTCATAAAGGCGAAAATATGCCTTGTAGCTCATGCGGAATAAAACTTTCCCTTATGAATAGTTAATAATTTGCAAAAAATAATAGAGAATAATCTTATCGGGGGATTGCTGTACCCAAAATAACATATTCTTCTTTTCTTTTTCTACCCATTTTTTGCACAAGTCCATTGGTTCACCTCAAAAAAACCTATTTCCTGGTCTTTGAGACCAAATGCTCACTCACCATATGATTGTCATGGAATAAAAGGTCCAGGGGCTATTGAGCCTATGAAAAAGTTGCTCGGCACCTGTTTGTGCCGGAAAGCGTGAGAGGATCTGCCTATGATGATAGAGCTTTTCCTATTGGAGAGGGCGGAACACTTTCGCAGGCATGGATAGTGGCATTTATGACTGAGGCCTCACATTTATGTCCAGAGGATAGGGTACTGAGAAGATTCCAAGGCCACTTGTTGATCAGCTTGCTGATGGTGGAAGGATCGAGGAAAGGGTTATGCCTCAATAATTACCTTGATTGAATCCTGAGCTTTTTCAACAAGACAGAACCCTTCCCCTGCCTTGGCGAGTGGAAAACGATGGGTTATCATATCCTTTACGATGATATTCTTTGACCTGATCAACTCTATTGCCTCACGTATATCTAAGGGAGAGCCGGCATAGGATGTGGTAATCGTTATCCCGTCATGCCAGATATCATAGAGGGGTAGAGCAATATCGATACCGGGCTCTGGAGGGGCAAAAATAAGGACAGTCCCTCCTCTATCAACGGTTTTCCAGGCCATATGAAGTGCCTCTATGGCCCCGGCAGCAACTATTACCATGTCTGCCAGACGTCCATTATTCACCTCCTTAAGTTGCTGGGGGATAGTATCATTAGCCAGAATAGCTGCCTTTGCCCCGGATTGTTCAGCGAATACCAGCCGCTTTTCATGTATGTCGGTTACCACCACAGAGCTTGCTCCCAGGGCCCTTGCCAGCTTGAGGTGGAGTAGCCCTGCAATCCCTCCCCCTATTATAAAAACTGTTTGGCCTGGCTGGAGGTGAGCAGTCTTTTGACCCCTCAGCACACAAGCCAGTGGCTCAATAAATGTTCCCTCTTCGTAGGAGATTTCATGAGGTAAAAGGAATACCCCCCGATCAACATTGATTCCTGGCACCCTGATGAATTCGGCAAATCCTCCGGGGTCAAAGTTTGTTTTTCTTAAGGTATCACACACCGTATGGTGACCATTGAGGCAATAATGGCACGTGTTACAGGGGACATGATGGGATACAAAAACCCGATCACCCGCCTTATATCTTTTAACATTGTTTCCCACTTCCACTATCTCTCCGGTCATCTCATGACCGAGGACAAGGGGGGCCTTTTTTATTCTATACCACTCGAGGACATCACTACCACATATCCCGCATGCATGCATCTGGACCAGGAGCTCATCTGCCCCTATGCTGGGTACAGGGATTTCTTCCACTCTTATATCCCTGTTATTGTAATACATTGCGCATTTCATATGGTGTCCCTTGATTGTTGTCGGCAGTGCGTTGGTGTTTGACTACTTACTCCTTATAAGTTCCTGGTAGAGTTCCTTGGCCTCTTGCGGTGTTGCGTTTTTATGGATTATGGCGTTTAATGCCCTCATCATAGGGACAGGATGCGGGTTCTGCCACACATTTCTCCCCAGATTGACACCTATTGCCCCCTTTTGAATGCCGTCATAAACAAATTCAAATACCTCAAGCTCTGTCTCACATTTCGGGCCACCTGCAATAACAATGGGGACAGGGCAACCTTCTATTACCTTCTCAAAATCCTGGGGGCAATAATAGGTTTTCACAATCCTTGCTCCCAACTCAGCGGCAATTCTACTGCTCAGGCTAAGATATCTGGCTGTCCTTTTTTCCATTTCCTTACCTACTGCTGTTACGGCCATCACAGGAATACCATATTGTTCACACTCATCCACAAGCTGGGCGAGGTTGGTCAATGTCTGTTTCTCGTAATCAGAACCAACAAAGATGGAGATACCAACGGCTGCAGCATTGAGCCTTATGATTTCATCTATTGATGTGGTGATAGTCTCATCTGCCAAGTCATGACCTATTATGCTGGTACCTCCGGAAACCCTCAGGATGATCGGGGTTTGGCATTTGGGAGGAATAGATGCACGCAATACACCTCTGGTAACAAAGAGCCCATCGGCATAGGGGAGAAGCCCCTTTATTGTCTCCGATGGTTTTTCCAGACAACTGGTAGGTCCCTGGAAATAGCCATGATCTATAGGCAAAAACTGGCAGCGGCGATCCTCCTTGATTAATATGGAAAGCCTGTTTTCAATACCCCAGTCCATTCAATCCTCCTTTCAAAAATAAAGGGCCTTTCCATAGCCCTTATCCTGTTTAGATCTCCTTTATTGGAAATAGTGCTATGTAAGTCTAATCATCTCGTTTTCCTTGAATAAAATCCTCTGTGAGTCTGAATGCCTCATCATCGGTATACTGTCTTGGGGGATGTTTCATGAAATAGGAGGAAGGAGAGTATAAGATGCCCCCCTTGCCTCTCTCGAGTGCAAGTTTACAACATCTTATTGCATCAATAACCACCCCGCCAGAATTTGGAGAGTCTTCTACTGAAAGGCGCAATTCAAGGTTCATAGGGACATCGCCAAAAAGCTTGCCTTCCATCCTGATAAAACCGATCTTGTTATCTTTTTGCCATGCAACCCAATCACTTGGCCCTATGTGAATATCTTCTTTCCCCAGTCGCTTTTCTGAGAGTTGAGATTGCACAGATTCAGTCTTGGACTCTTTTTTGGATACAAGGCGGCTTCTATTGAGCATATTCAGAAAATCTGTGTTACCTCCTGTATTAAGCTGATAGGTTCTTTCAAGTTTAACCCCTCGTTTTTTGAAAAGGTTTGTTAAGACCCGATGCACTATTGTTGCCCCGAGTTGAGATTTTACATCGTCGCCAATAATGGGTACGCCCTCTTTCTCAAACGTTGCACCCCATTCTTGACTGCTGGCAATAAATACAGGCATGTTATTTATGAATCCTACTCTGGCCTTAAGGGCGCATTCTGCATAAAATGTGACGGCATTTTCTGATCCTACTGGAAGGTAATTTAAGAGGATCTCGGCGCCAGATTCCTTCAATATATTGATACAATCTTCTTTGGATGGTTCCTTTTCATCAGATAGGACAAATGTGTATTTATCGTCGTAATCTCGCATGTGTTCAGAAAAACCATCCAATATGGGACCCATTTCTACCTTGACACCTGTCTTTGGTATATCCTTGCAGAAAATAGTGGTACAGTTTGGCAATTGAAATATAGCCTCTGAGACATCCTTCCCCACCTTTCTTTTATCTATGTCAAAGGCAGCTACTACCTCGATATCATATGGTTTGTAAGGACCTATCTCCCAATGCATCAATCCGATAAGATCCTTGCTATCCCTGTTTTTATAATACTCTATGCCTTGAAGTAATGAGCTTGTACAATTGCCAATGCCGACAATAGCAATCTTGATCTTGTCCATAGGCAACCTCTTCAACGATATTACAGTATTTGAGAAAATAGATAACAGGACAACTTAGAAATTTAACTTCTGGAATTGTTTTTCAAGGCCTCATTTTTTTGCTATTTCATTAAGGTGGTTTACCACTTGATAAAGGGTTTCTTATAGGTACTAAGGTTAACAAGCAACTTCATGTAACGTTTCTGAAAGAAGGGTGAAAATTTTGACATTTTTTTAACAAAAAAGAATATCATTTGCAAGGATTTTATGCCCTAACGTCCACAGGAGGAGATTTGTTTGGTTATTTGACATTATGGTGTAAAGAAAATAGATTGAGCTGAATTGTGGGGATCTATGAGGTCATATATGGATATTGCAATTGTTTTTTTATACTTCTTAGGGCTGATCTTTATTGGCAGTAGGTCCTTTAAGATTGTGAAAGGTATAAACAGTTTTTTTGTTGCTGATAGGGGGGCCTCTTTCCTTTTTATTGTTGGATCGCTTTTTGCCACCATAATTGGGGGATCTTCCACCATTGGAATGGCAGGTTTGGGTTACAGACAAGGTCTGGTGGGATCCTGGTGGCTTCTGGTAGGGGCTATTGGACTTTTTTTTCTGGGCCTTTTTTTGGCAGAAAGGGTGAGGGGGTATTCCCTTTATACCTTACCGGAAATCCTTGAGGTCCAGTACGGCCCTGAAGCGAAGATTCTTGCCTCAGGGTTGATAGTTATTGCCTGGATGGGTATCATTGCAGGCCAGATAGTAGCTGCAGGAAAGATCTTAGAGGCTATTTTGAATGTATCGCCATCCCTTTTAATGATCATAACCGCTTTTGTGTTTATCCTATATACCTTGTTAGGGGGTCAATATTCAATTGTCCGAACGGATACAATCCAGAGCCTGATCATTATTATTGCAATTCTTGTCTCGATTCCCCTCTGTCTCGGCAAAGTGGGAGGGGTTTTTGTAATGAGAGAGGCCCTTGGTGGAGACTACTTTTCCTTTCCAGTAAGCCAGGCGTTTACCTGGAAGTCATTGGCTACCTATCTTTTTTTAGTTGGTTCGACTTACTTGGTAGGGCCTGATATATACTCCAGGCTCTTCTGTGCCAAGGACAAAAAGATCGCCAAGGGTGCTACCGTGACAGTAGCCATGGCATTAATACCATTCGCCTTTATCATAACTATGATAGGTATGTCGGCCAGGGTATTATTTCCCCAGATCAGTCCCGAGGCTGCCTTTCCGACAATGATTGACCATCTTTTCCCGGTAGGATTAAGCGGGCTCGTTATTGCCGCACTCCTTTCTGCGATGATGTCCTCAGCAGACACATGCCTTTTGACAACCAGTACGATCCTGTCAGTTGATATAGTAAAGCCCCTCTTAAGGCCAGGCATAGAAGACAGAAAATTACTTTTGCTTTCCCGTTTCTTTATTGTGGTAATAGGCATCTTTTCTCTAATCCTTGCCCTAAGGCTGAAGGGAGTTATCCCGTCCCTCCTTCTTGGCTATACTGTTTATACCTCCGGACTCGTTTTTCCTGTTCTTCTCGGTTTTTATAGATCTGGGCTCAAGCTCAACAGGGGGAGTGTGATCCCAGCTATGGTAGCTGGAGGCGGTTTGGCATTGTTTGGGAAACTTATGGGATTGAGTGATTTTGGCCTTTACGGGTTTTTTCTGTCAGGGGTTATTCTGATATTAGGGAGCCTATTAATATCATTCATGAAAAAGGGTTAACCTTTTGGAGAGCAGAGAAATATATCAAGAATCGGCAGAGGACCCCGGGCATGAATGCCTTAGAATGTATATCATGCGTCCTTGAGGTCTTTTCTTCGGTTCCAGGGCTCCCGGCCTGGTCTTTTCTACGACTTATCTGCGGGGGAGTTTTGCCCCCTCCGCATTCCCCCGACAAGTCGGGGGCTGCGGTTTCCCCCGCTGATAAGTCGTGAAAAGGACGGCGGCCTCCCACCAGTCACTCAGAAAAGAGCTCAAGGCCGCGCTTCACCTCCAAGTGCCAAAAACGTGAGCCCGGGGGTCTCTACTCTTGCCCATACCCTTAGACTATTCGCTGCTATAGGAAGAGACCGGTGATGGTCCCCACAGAGACCTATTGTGGCTGAATCATCCAAGTGGCAGGAGAACCCGCATTTTGCCGTCCGACAGGATGCCAGGTTCATGCTACGGTTATAGTGTCAATCCAGGGAAGATTCGCCAAGTCGGCGTTTCCCCCTGAGAGAATAATTCCAATACGGTTTCCTGAGATCTCTGTGCGTTTGGTCAATAATACAGCCAGTGGTACTGCGGCTGAAGGTTCTACGATTATTTTCATTCGCTCCCAAATGGAGCGCATTGCCTTTACGATACCTTCTTCGCTCACTGTAACAATTTCTTTGACGTATCTTCTTATAATAGGAAACGTTAGGTCACCAAGAGAGGTACGAAGACCGTCCGCCATGGTATCAGGATTTTCTGAGGGTATAATTCTGCCGGCGTGAAAAGAACGATATGCATCATCAGCCCTTTCAGGCTCTGCGGCAATCACATGAGTCCCTGATGAAATTGCAGAAACAGCAAGGGCAGTTCCACTCAGCAAACCACCTCCACCCACCGGCGTCATCACTATATCAAGGTCCGGGATCTCCTCGCAGAGTTCCAGCGCAGCAGTTCCCTGCCCCGAGATTACTCGATAGTCATTGTAGGGATGGATAAACGTGGCACCGGTGCGATCCACTACCTGGGCCAAACCCTCTTCACGGGCCTTGAGCGTTGGTTTGCAGAAAGTAATCTCCGCCCCGTAGTTAGCCACCGCATCTCTTTTTACTTGAGGAGCGTCTTCCGGCATTACCACATACGCCTTAATTCCTCGCCAGCGGGCAGCAAGCGCCAGGGCAGCTGCGTGATTTCCAGATGAGTGAGTGGCCACCCCCTGCGAGGCCTCTTTGTCCCCAAGGCTAAACACCGCATTGGTTGCCCCTCGGATCTTAAAAGCACCTACCTTCTGGAAGTTCTCACACTTGAAGAACATCTCCGCCCCACACATTCGGTTCAAGGTGCTACAGGTGAGAACAGGGGTACAGTGAATAAAAGGCCTAATTCGCTCAGCAGCCTCTCTGATTTCCTTTATTGTTGGCTCATTCATCATGTAACCTAACACCTCAGTGTTTTACTACCATTAGGATCCATTTTGCCACTTTTTCAGCCCCCGAGTAAGATCTGACACCGAAGCAACACTTCGGGGTTATTCATGGAAGAAACTTTAAGCCGAGCATGGAGATGTCTTTTTTTGTTATGCCCTCATAAAAGCATAGGACTGGCCCTGATAATCGGGATTTAATAGACGGAGCTTATAATAGCATTGTCAAGTTGCGATAAATCCCGATTATCGGGGCCCAGCACTGGCCCTTGTTTAGAAAGCATAACAAAAAAAGACATCTCCATGCTCTTTTCCTGATCTAGTTTCTTAGGAGGGCGAGCACTGACATTTTGAGGGTCTTGCGAAATTCGGTTAATCTTGTCAACCGCGCAGACCTGAGTCCGTGATCAGTCACTTTGTTCATTGTTGGGCTGGACGAGTAGTGTGAGTCCACGGATCCCTCGAACCCGCACTGCCTGTCCCTTCTCAACCGGTGGCCCATCTTCCATCACCTCGGCCTGCCAGAGCTCACCGTGGACTCGTACATAGCCTGATGGAGCCAGCCGGTCTTCTGCGCTGCCTCGGGAGCCGACCATCGGGTTTGCGTTCCGCAGACGGTCCCAGTCGTAGGCGCGCCAGGTGAAGGGGAACAGGATAGTGTCCTTGGCCACCCAGAGACCCACGAGGCACCAAAATAACCACGAGGGAAGATCCACCCACCGTTGAACGAGGATCAACATCAAGATCAGTACAGACAGCGCTGGCACCTGAAGCAGGACATATCTCACCACGACACGACCTGACCAACCATGCGCATGCCGCTTTGGGGCCTCTGCGGCCAAGAATCTCTTTTTCGTGTAAGGGCCACCATTCCTGTCCATAGTAAGTTTCCCCTTGATTAGACCGCGAAAATTATCACGGTAGAGGCCTTGATGAGGGCTTAGGCTTCCCTTAGATCAACTCCATGTAAGAACTCACTCACTCCGAAGCCGTCTTCCCTACGTCTATAATAGTCTAATGTCACATCCGCATATTGCTCATACAACCGTTGCCGGGCAAATACGAGTTCTGGGTAGCACCGTGCCAAGGCCTCCTCTGGGGTTTCGTTTGACTCTTTGGTAAACACATCCCTCCACAGCATAGGATGTGGTTTGGATATATATGCTTTCAGTAATCGCTCCTGAACCTCAGGTGGTATGGACAGGTAGACGACCGTGGTATATTGGCGAAGCTTCTTTAAGATCTCTTCCCCGGTGTAAATAACACTCCCGGTCGTATCAACAACTATATTCTCGTCAGTATTATTCTCGCAGCTGTCAAGGTAGTCAAGGATTTCGGCAAGTACCTCTATTTCACAGGACAGGTACTTGGATTCACGCTCCTTATATTGAGGCCTGTAGGGGAATCCCATCCATTCGCCCACTTTCACGGTGGTTCCATCTGGCATCGTGAGCTCAGGGGCCAGCTTTGCCGCAATCAGATCATCGCAGCAGAAACGCCTGAAACCGTGTTCGGCAAGCCTTATGGACCAATAGGATTTCCCAGATCCTGCCATACCAATCAATGAAAGACGCATAGCCTGAGATGATTTGCCAACACCCTCCACCTTGTCCTGTTGACTAATTGATAACTACTCACGGACTTTTCTTTTGATTTCTTGAACCCTCGGATTACTTAACCACTTTATAAAACCCTTGTCCTCCCCGCACAGGCATGCTCATATGGCTTTTCTCAGGATTTCCGTTAATTCCCTACCTGTCAATGCGATGGGGTTCCCCTTCATACTGCTTGCCTTTTCGGAGTTGGCCACCACAGTTGCAAGGTCCGCCTCTTTCAATCCAAACTCAACCAGTGATGGTACCTTTAGTGCCGCGCAAATGTCTTGTAGCCATGCGATACCATCGGCAGCTCGCGCCGTGGCCATTCCCGTGAGAATCTGGGCCACCTCATCATATCGAGCCAATGCAGGGGAGCCAGGTGTACGGGCCTGCAATGCTTGCACATTGGCTTCCATGACATAGGGCGCTAGTCGGGCGCATATGACGCCATGTGGAGCGGAGAACATGCCCCCCAGCGGTCCGGCAAAGCCATGTACTGCGCCCAGTTTCGCGTTTGCCAGGGCCAATCCACCAAAGAGACTTGCCAAGGACATGTCCTCACGTGCGGCCTTGTTGCTGCCATCTTCGTAAGCTCGTCGCAACGAATGGGAGGCCCTTCGTAAACCCTCGCGGCATATTCCGTCTGTCAAAGGGTTTGCCTTGTGAGAAACAAAGGCTTCCATGAGCTGGGTGATCGCATCAAGGCCAGTGCTGGCGGTTACGGCTGGCGGCATAGAGTGAGTTAATGCAGGATCAACCACAGCCAGAAGAGGCAGCATCAATGGACTGCGCATGCTTACCTTGACACCATGTTCAGGCGAGGCCAGTACCGCGTTGCGCGTGACCTCGGTACCTGTGCCGGCCGTGGTTGGAATTGCAATGTAGGGTGCAGGGGCCTTGGCCAGCTGTTGACCACCACCGATAACCTCCAGATAGTCCACAAGATCACCGCTGTTGGTCAGCAGTGCTGCAATCACTTTACCGGTGTCGAGGACACTTCCGCCGCCAATACCAATAACCAAAGCGCACTCAGCCTGGCGCGCCTGTTGCACCCCTTCAAACGCTAGAGCCGTTGTCGGCTCACCTGGCACGTTAAAGGTGACACATTCTATCGCCTGTTTGTTCAACTTTTCCAATAGGGGCGCGGCGCGTTCAACGCTGCGGCCAGTAACGACAAAGGCACGGTGTCCAATGTCGGCAGCCCGAGGTGCAACTTCCTGTACTGTGCCTGAGCCAAAAATGATGCGTGTGGCAGTGGCAAATTCAAACCCCATGGCCCCTCTTTGATTCTTAATCCCAGCCGTGCTCATCAGGAAATACATTGGTGTATTTGATGCTGGTGCGTGGCTCGGCCATCATGTCGGCCACGTGATCTCGCCATTTCTGATAATGCGCTGTTTCTTTGTGCCGGGCTGGGTCATCAGGCGTGCGATAGACCTCGACAAGTACAAAGCGAGCCTGGTCATCTTGCTTTTGGATGACATCAAAGCGGGCGATGCCTGGCTCCTTTCTACTGTTACGGGCGTTTTCAACAGTAGCTGCCTTGAATGCTTCAACCTCCTCAGGCTTAACGTGGGCAAAAACGTGGACGATAAACATATCATCCTCCTTGTCTTAAAAGAAAACACTGAACTTAGGTGCTCGGCCCCAATTGGTTCCAGCAACCTTGCGGACGGAACCCAGATTCCGAGTAGCTTTATCCGAGGTTTCCAATCCTCACTCCATCAATGGCATAGGTGGGTCCAATGGGAATGCCCTTTGAAAAAGGTATCCGGCTTTCAAAAGAGTGGCCTCGTCAAAAGGGCGACCAACTATCTGCATGCCCACAGGCAGGCGCTGGGTTGATAACCCACAAGGAACGGAGAGTACGGGATTGCCGGCAAGATTGAAGTATCGTGTAAACCTGGTGAGGGCAGAGCGGATATCCAGAATCTGGTCCGGCCCTATGGATACCTCTTTGCTCTCAATAGGGGGTGCATCCACTGTGGTTCCTGGAACTACTAACAAGTCAACTTGCGAGAAAACCTCTGCAAGGATGCCTATGAGTTTGGTACGCATTCGCAAGGCATGGATATACCGGGTGGCAGGGATGCTCATTCCTAAGCGTACGCTGGACATAACCTCTTCACTTACATCTTGCGGGTGATTACGGGCATGGATTTCAAGACAGGTGGCTGCCTCGGAGAATAACACCGTGTGAGCTGCACGGTCAGCTTCCATGATTCCAGGCATCTCGATTTCACGAACACGCGCCCCAAGTTCCTCGAACCCCTTTATGGCCTTGAAGATGGTCTCTTTGACATCCTGCCGGAGATTTTCATAAAAAAAGGTCGTTGGCAGGCCTACCATTATACCACTGAGGTCGCCTTGCAAGTGAGTGATGTAGTCCTCTGCCTTTCGATTAGTACTCGCCAAATCCTTAGAGTCATAACCGGCAATAATCCCTAAACTCAGGGCAATATCCTCCACCTGCCTTGTCATTGGGCCCACGTGATCAAGAGACCAAGCTAAGGGGAGAACCCCACCTCGGCTTACAAGGCCATAGGTCGGCTTAAGGCCCACCGCCCCGCAAAGGCTGCTGGGAATACGGATAGATCCACCTGTATCGGTCCCCAAGGTCAAAGGCACAAAGCCCGCAGCTAAAGCAGCTGCTGAACCACTGCTTGAGCCTCCGCACATCCTTGTAAGGTTCCAGGGGTTGAGAATGGGACCATAGTAAGGATTCCGACTTGTGACACCAAAGGCAAGTTCATACATATTCAACTTACCTACCAGCACAGCACCAGCATCTCTGAGTTTTTTAACCGCATACGCATCTGCAACAGGAACATAATCTTTCCAAACCTTACTGCCTGCCGTTGTAGGAACCCCTGCTGTATCAAAAAGATCCTTGACGGCAAAGGGTACTCCATGCAAGGGGCTCCGCCAATGGCCTGATATTATGTCATCTTGAGCCCTTTTCGCCTCAGAAATAGCAGCCTCGTCCAAGACCCGGATGAATGCGTTGACTCTTTTATCAAGAGAGTGAACCCGCTCCAGACAGGTATTGATCACCTCGACAGGAGATATTTCCTGATCTCGGATCATTTGACCGAGTGTCAGGGCGGATAGACCTGTGAGGGATCGTTTATTCATTGATTTTCCTCCTTGGCAATGCAAACACATGGACTGGTTCATATTCGCGTTGATCGAAAACACCCATGACCTCAAGGTTTCTGGCAAGATCCCACGCAAGCGGGGTCAGGGTTTCTTGGTCTGTATCCTGTGGTAGTGCATAAATGGGCAGCATTAAACTTACAGGCTTACTTTGTTTTGACATTGGTCCCTCCATGTATTGGCTCCAAATCCACCGGGTAGGCTTCTCCCATACCAGGCTCAGGGCCTAAGATTCTTATGTCATTCTGATCGATGAGCATCAATATTACTGTGCTACTGCATGCTTACCTATTCATAGGTCCATCAATTTCTCCTCCAGGGCCTTCATTGGGGGGATAAGGGGAGGTTGATAGAGCAGATAGCCCTGCATTGGGTAGCGCAAGCCCTTCTTTTGGGTCTGTTCGAGTCCATCTACAAGGGCTTCCAAATAGCTGGCAGGAGCAGCAAAGGACATCTCGTTGTCAGCGGTCCCTGCCAACATACGCTCCCCTCGGCCTGGATGGACCAAAGCAGGTTCGTGTTTCCAGAAGGGCATGAAGGTAGAGAGACATGAAAGGCCGAAGCCCGTCTCGGAGCTGATCAGACGTCCGTGGTTATAGATAAAGCCAACAGCCAGTCGGGTCATCTGTGCAGGTGTCCCATAGATCACGACAAGATCGGGGCTCAGTGGTGCCTTGTCCAACGGAAATATGACAATACCTTTGATCTCTCCAGGCTTTAACAGCTCAGATTGTTCTGCCATGGCAGAGGCCAGGTCCCGGGAATGGAAATACCCCATGTCCATGATGAACTGAACAAAATCAGCCTTGCTTTTGAGTTTCCTAAAACCAAACGCAGCCAAACAGGGAGCACAGTTGATATCTTCTGCCATCGTCCCCACTACCCATCCCCACCTTCTGGCCAGCGTGATCCACTGGCACAGGGCGACCTTGATCCCAAATTTGCTAGGCCTCACAACCCCGTCGGGAAAGGGTTCGTCCTTTTTGATGATTTTGACACCAAGTGGAAAGGACTGGGGCATAATCATCCTCTTGATGCTCTCGGAATACCTCTTATAGTCCATATTCTTCCTCCTTTTTTGACTCTATGAGGCCCCTTTCTATCTTTTCAAGCATAGATGACGTATTCATCAGGTGAAAACTGGGGATGAGTATGAAACTTCAGCACACTCGCCTCACCTCGCAAGGCTCGAGTGACAACCAACCGAGTCAACGCTTGTAGCTGAGGTAGAGCTTGCACCTCATCCAAGGTGAAAAAGCGGGCACCCGCTACCTCAAAGCCATCAGCTTGTGTACTCTCATCAGATGCCCGCAGTAGAAAGATGAAGTAGGCACTGTTCTCAGCATCACTCAATCGGCTGCGAGCAGCAATCAACCCCTCGATCTCGGCCCTAACCCCTGCTTCTTCGAGGACTTCGCGCCGTACTGCAACATCAATGGTCTCATTGTGTTCAACAAAGCCGCCTGGAATCGCCCAATCATCAATATTACTGCCTAATGCGCGCCTTACCAGCAATGCTTTTTTGCCACACAAGACAACGCCCCCGACGCCTATTGAATATCCTTTGCGGTATCTTGATTCATCATAAGTCATTTGTGAGAATACCTTTCACCAGCTTTTCCAACCTGCAACGACCACGACTTGATCATCCGATGCAGCAACCTTGACGTCAGAGATCAGCTGCTCGCTGTAAGAGGATCATCCACATTGAATTGTTACAATAAAGGTATTTGCTATATACCCCCCCCAGATCGAAGATCTCTGGTGTGCATTGGCTGCGGCAGAATAGCTGAGATCTCCAAGAGCTGTGCTATTTGTTTGTTAATTAGACCTGTCAGTTCTTTCATCCGAATGTCCCTTGTTAAGGGCCGATAACCATTATCTCACACTGGAAGTTCACATGGAGCGTTGATGAGCCGATTTTTCCCTTAGGAGCTCTCTGAGTCTATCACTAAATCCATAAGGATATAAAGAAAACACATCAGAAAGTCTCCACTCCAATGTCTGAAAAATCATCTCTGCCGTTGGATTTCTCAACTCCAAAAGCCAAGTACCTTGTTTTCTAATTTTGCTTCGCATCTTCATCTTCTCTATCTTATTAAGTTTTGGCACAACGTTAATCCCATCCTCAAGCATATCGAGTATTTCTTTTACATCACATGTATCTAAACGGGGCATGGATAACCTCTATGAATCTAAAATTCGTCTTGCATGGACAAGCGGGTAATGGCCCTACAGATTCCAGGAATATAGCTATCTTAATCTGCCAAAGATCAATATTGAGTCCCAGTAATCTCAAGATCTACAGAAGATTCAAGATCTCCAACGGTCGCTTGATCAGCGCCCGCGCACCGTTTTCTAGTAGCTCCTCTGCTGAGCGGAAACCCCAGAGCACCCCCACCGGGAACATGCCCGCGGCACTGGCAGTCTTCATGTCGATGGCGCTGTCGCCAAGGTAGAGGAAATCTGCCGGGGGGATGTTCAGACGTTCAGCCACCTCCAGCGCACCTGCCGGGTCAGGCTTGCGATAGACCGCATCGCGCTGGCCGAGGATCACGTCGAACGTCCAGTTTGGCAGGAGATCGACCACGCATCGTTTCGTGGGCTCGTGCGGCTTGTTGGACAGAACTGCTATCTTAAGCCCACGCACCGTCAGTGCGTCCAGCATTTCCTTAATGCCGTCGTAGGGCCTTGTCTTCACGTTCCAGTTCCGTGCATAATCTTGGCGGAAGTCCTCAAGGCAGGCACGGATGGTATCATCATTTTGTTGCGCTTCGGGCAGGGCACGGGTAATAAGCATAGCTGCCCCGTCGCCAATGAAATAACGGTATTCATCCAACGTGTGCATAGGGAAACCCCTTCCCACCAGAACGCGGTTCACAGCGTCAGCCAGGTCTTCAAGCGTATTGAGCAGCGTCCCGTCGAGGTCAAAAATTATGGCCTTGTAGGTCATGGGGCTCCTTTCAATTATCAATCCCGCGCAGAGCTGAGAAGATGTTTAGAGGTTACAAATGATAGCAACGTGGTTTTCGCATAAGTATAGGGCAAAAATAGTTGCGGGTCAATAATGAGGAATTTATGGGGCCCGAAAAGCCTGGGAAAGATTCATATTGCTGACAATTCTTAAATGTAGTAGATATTTCCAGAGTGGAGGAGTCGGAGTAGGGGAGGGCGGAAAAAATATGGACATGGACAAGAATACTGATAGAGCAGGAAGCCAGGATAAGGTATCCAGCATGATTAATTTTCTTGTTGCCAATAGGTTCTATCCCATATTCAGCACAAAAGGGAAACTATTCTTCAGGAAACCCACAAACACATCGCTGTCTGAGGAAAAGGTGCGGGAAATCATAGATCAACTGAATCTAAAGTCAGCAGATGATTGCAGGAGAATAAGAGAAATTGTAAAGGAGCGAGTGGATAAGCAGCGGACAAACAGGCCTATCCGCAGCTGGATAAAAGAGGAAAGACCGCGGGAGATGCTCTACAGGTATGGCCCCTCAAGGCTTTCCCTATCAAAACTTTTGGCAATACTGTTAAGGACCGGAACAGAGGGCATCAGTGCAGAAGAATTAGGGAGAGCTATCCTCAATCAATTCAAGTCACTGAGGGGCATAGACAGTGCCCCTCTTTCGGAACTGTGCGCGATCCAGGGCATAGGAGAGGCGAAGGCGGCCCAGATAAAGGCTGCATTGGAGCTGGGGAAAAGGCTGTATAGAGAGAAGGCGGAAAAGAGGCAAAGGATAACCAACGCTAATGATGTAATCATATACGTATCCGAGTACTATGCACCGTATCTCAGGGATTCCAAGAAGGAGTTTTTCAATATTATCTTATTAGATTCAAGGAATAAGCCCATTGATAATATAGAGATAAGCAAGGGAGGCATGACAGCAAGTATGGTGGATCCAAGGGAGATTATCAGAGAGGCAACAATGAAATCAGCATCTGCCATTATTTTGGTTCATAACCATCCATCCGGTGAGCCAGACCCCTCACAAGATGATATCCATATAACAAACCGGATAGCCCGGGCCTGCAATCTCGTAGGAATAAAGGTCTTGGATCACATCATCATAGGAAAGAATAAAGGCGATTTTGTAAGCTTGTTGGAAAAAGGGCTGATGAGATAACGCCCGGGTATCAGTATCAATGTGAGATCATCCCTTGAAAAAAAGAGAACTGGAAGGATCAGGCGTCTACCGAGTACTGCCGCTATACAAAGGATGTAAGGAGATGTACAGAATAGTGTGGTGAGGCCAGGTAGTATCAGTATTTCTCTTCACCTTCGATTATGGATTGGACGTATCGATTCAGTATTTGACTATCCTGTTTGGACATTTCACAGAACTTGACTCCCATTCCACGTGGACTCTTCTCAGTGTAGCTTTCTTTTGTTACCCATGAGACCTCACAGCTGACTTTAATTGGCTGGGAAAGTCCTGGAATTTGCAGCTTGAGCAAGAACTGCTCACCTTGCTTGAGTGGACGTTCGGTCCTTACAAAAAGCCCACCCCTACTAATATTGCCTGTGTAAGCCTTAACAAAGGACTGACGATCCTTAAAGGTCAGAGATAAGCTCTTTTGAACGCGGGTCTCTTTTCGGGAGGTAAAATCGCAGGCCCTATCGATGAGATTTCTGAATCTTTTAACCACGGCCACCAGAATGGTCCTGAAGTATCCGGGGAGTTTATTGAATTCCCTATCCAAAAAAGCGCGGTCGACAATGCTAAGGGTTGTCTCACCAATGGCCCGGGCTGTAGCGGTCCGCTGCATATCTCCAAAATAGCCAAGTTCGCCAAATACCTCATCGGGCTTAAGCACGGATATAACAAACTTCTTTCCTCCAACTGTCTTAGAGATCTCTACCGAGCCACTAAGAACCACATAGACCCAGTCCCCTGAACTCCCCTCCTTGAAGATAATCTGGCCATCCTTATAGGTCTCTCTTGTTGCTATAGGATACATAGAAACGCCTTTCCCTCAGCCTGCACGTGATATATGATTGATACTTTATTTGGCCACGAAAATGGGTAAAACATGGTATTTGTATTTATTATAGTCTAAAAAGTCCTATGAGTCAAATAGGCTAGCACCTCAATCCATATTATGCTACCAAAGCTCGCTCAGAAGTACAATGAACAGATTGGACATTCCCTCGGCCTTCCCTTTTTCAAGTACTATAGCGAGACCGTGGAAAAGCCCTAAAGCCATCTCTTTCGGGCTTGTAAGTGGTTGATCTTACTACCTATGGATTTCAAAAGAGGCAATGTTTGGACCTTTTCCACGATCTCAGAGGTCTGCCAGCCCGATTTTCCATATCCTTGTTGATGGCAGACTAGTTGGTACCGCTATCTGCATCCTTGTTCAACGTTTTAAGAACTGCCAATCGGCTATGATGTTCTCAGCACCCCCAATAATGTTATCAACGAATTCCTTTACCGTGGGTATGTGATCTACATAGGTCACTGCAAATGACATCAGGCTGCTCAATCGGTCATAGTCCTCATTCCACATCTCTGGGGCGAGCTGCCAGTCATCGTGTTTGAGCATCACCCTTTCCAGGGCGGTTAGCCACTTCGGCAGAGACATCTCGCCACGCTTCTTCATGACTTCCTCATAATCCCTGGACTTGGGTGGGGCCAGCACCGTGGTCCGCAAGTGAGGATTGTCGGGAAAGGCCTGCACCATTCTCTCCTTGAAGCGGTCTGATATGGGGCACTCCTTGGTAGCCATAAAGGCTGTGCCCATCATCACCCCCTCAGCACCCAGGGCCAAGGCTCCCAGGAAGGTGTGGGCATCACCTATCCCTCCTGCTGCTATGAGGGGGACCTTTAACTCCCTCGCTGCCCAAGCAATGGTAGTCATTGTGGGAAGCTGGGAGATGTTCTTGAAGCCGATACCCTCCAGTCCCACCAGAATCACAGCGTCTGCACCCTGCTTCTGGGCATGCAATGCATGTTTCACAGTGGCTGTCTTGTGAATCCACTTCCGCCCCGCCTCCTTGATGCGCTTGCCGTATTCGTCGGCAGTAAAGACAGCGGTTTCAATCACCTCCACCCCTTCCTGAAGACACACCTCCAGCATCTCATCGATGTGGGGGCACATGCCTACAGTGATATTCACGCTGAAAGGCTTGTCAGTGGCCTCCCGGCACCTTCGGATGTCGTCCCGCAGTTTCTGCGGTGTCGATGAAACAGCGGCGGTGAGGCAGCCGTGGGCGCCCGTTTCACTGACAGAGGCTGCAAATTTCCAGTTGCCTATACGGCTCAAGGCGCCCTGCAAGATGGGATACTCGCAGTCCAAAAGTTCGGTCACTCTGGTCTTCCATTTCATGGCGTTTTACCTCCTTCCGTAGTCGGCGGCCGCAGCGGGAGCCTTGTGGAGCAAGATATTGCCCAGCCTCCAGACAAGCGCCAGCCCACTATAGACCTTCCCGTAAGCAGAATCCCTGGATAACTATTCTATGCCGCTACTGACCTTTTTTCAAGGTGGGGCAGTGCGATTGGGGCCTTTCCTTGCCTCGCTCGAGGCCCACAGGGAGAAAAGCGCATTCCGGGAGTGCCCGTCAAGTCCTACCACCCTTTGATAAGAAGTTACTATTTCAGGGATGGAATATAGAGAAATTACGGTTGTGTGTCAATTACGAATGCAAGGCATGATGTAGGGTCATATGTCTATAGATCCCAGCCAGCCATTCAAGCTCACCTATATCTAGGGAAGCTTTGCCTTCCCGGCCCGTATCTCGCCAAAGCAGGAGACGGGCAAAATGACGAGGTCCCATTCCTTGGATCGGGAAACCGAAGAAAAGACCTCATGAGCCTTTTCTGCAGCGATCAGATAGAGTTATTGCAAACAATATTATGCTCTCTGTAGTAAGAGCGACATGATAAATGCCCTATCTTTTAGCGCTCCCACCTCTCGTATTTGACGATTTTTTCCAGGGGTAGACGATATTTTTCCACCGGTGTCGGATCTTGTGGATAGCCAATAGGCAAGAGTATCACCACGCGGATGTGCCGTGGAATGCCAAGGATCTCCTTAACTTGATCCTCGTAGAATGCACCAATCCAGCATGTACCTAATCCTTCAGCCGTTGCACAAAGAGTGATGTGGTCAATGGCAATGGCGACGTCAATGGGATAGCTAGGCTGGTTACAGGTCATGATGTGATCATCGGTTTCGGCGCAGCATGCGAGAACCACGGGGGCCGTGGCAATAAACTTTTGGCCACAGGCAGCCTGTGATATCTTTTCTCGAGTCTCTGGATTGCGCACCACAACGAATCGCCACTCCTGTGAGTTATTCGCCGACGGTGCCCTCTGCGCCGCCTCAAGCAATCGGGTTATGACGTCCCCTGGCACCTCCTTGCCCTTAAATGCGCGGACGCTCTTGCGAACCGAAATAGCTTCATATATATCCATTTTGCTTCTCCTTCCTCATAAAATTCAATCCTATTGAGGAATCTATCGTGCATTACTTATTCAGATTTTGGAAGATTTGGTCAAATCTTTATGACTTTACAAAAGGGAACTTGGTGAGTTTAGGGAATGTTTTACGCTGGTTCCAAAATATTCTTCAGGGGTAAAAAGCATAGCAAGCTGTATGCTTAGATTACAGCATATAGTAATGAAAACCTCGGCCGCCTTTTTCCTACCTGATAAAGCACGTGTCCTGCCAAGGTAGGCAGGGTAAACCATTCCCACAAAACTGCGCTTTAAGAAGGCAGAGCCATTCAAGGAATGCTGAGGCTCGTAAGGCATCTCTGAATCTAATCTTCTATTCTCTCCAATTTAAAGATTACGGGCCTCAGGCCATCAGTGCAGCACGAAATGGCAACCCCCTTTCCTTTCATCCAGGGATAATAGCCCCCATACAGGATATGTACCAGGTCTCTCTGTATATCAGCAAAGGCCCAATTACAGAAGCCAGGCGGGCAGTTATGAGTGTCAACCACAAATTCCTGCCCTACACTAAACCGGTCGCACTCTGAAGTGATCCTGCCCTCATCAAACGGGGCTGGAGGATTCTCACCGTACAAATCCTTATTGTTTACCTTCTTGACCACCGTGATTTTTACCTTAGCCATGTAACCCTCCTTTTGTTACTGGGTTATGTGGGCAGTAGCTCCCACAAGTTCTGTGCCATCCTCTCGCGTTAGTTTTCTCACCTTTACCGCTGGATAAATACCATCTGGTTTGCCTTATTTCAAGCTTATTAGGCATTTCAACAGCTTCCTTTGAGCCTGAAGATAGCTGTAGTGGCATTACACGCTACTCAACCCTATCAAGATACTCCCGGCCATATATGCCCAAGGGAGATGGGCACCTTCTGATCCAACCAAGGCGATGCCAGTGAAAAAAAGGATTACAAGAAACCAATCAGAGGAGACATAGTTCTTAATTCGCATTCAAATCTCCATAGGTAAGGGCCCTGGTTAAATGTAGTCTGTACAGGGGAAGATTAGTCCCGGCTGTCCAGCAAAAATACAGAGCAGGTGAGGGTCACCGCGGCCAGAGCGGAGCCGGCAATGGTAAAGCTGGAGTAGAACCCAAGCTGGTCAATGAGGTAACCCATGGCCGGCGTTAGTACGCCGCCGCCCTCCAAACCAGAGAAGTAGTAGATGCCAAGTATTGTGGAGCGGTGAGGCTCCGGCGTATGGCCAACAATGTAAGCCTCTGAAACCGGTATACGTATGGTCAAGATCATGCCGATGGTAAGGAGCAGGGCACCGAAACCCAAGCCGCAGGGCACTATGTTGAGTAGGTAGAGGATAGGACCAGAAAGAAGACACACCGCCAGGATCATCGGTATGCTCCCTAAACGGTCGGAGAGGTGTCCACCCAAAGGGCTTGCCCAGAGCCCGGCAGAGTAGATTAGGGCCAAACAGATTGCCGCAGTTTCCTTCCCTACACCGAAGTGGTCAACCATGAACAGTGGGATGAAAGCTATTGTGGAGAAGATGACCGCCTGGGTGAATGTGCTGAGAATCATAAATGCCACGAGACGGCGCAGATGACCTGGAGTGGAGGGTGTCGCGCTATGACTGCCGGCTATTTTATATCTTTTTTTCTCCATGTATGACCGCCGGCCCAAGGACACATAAAATACGATCCCGAATACAATAGTAGGGACAGCCAGTCCGATAAATGGGCTACGCCAACCCCAGGCGGTGGCAATGGCAACACCGATGAGGGGGGCCAAGAAGTAGCTGGCACTACCACCAATGACGTGGAACCCCAGTGCCCGCCCCCGATTCTTCGGCTCAACCGACGCCGAGATCAGTGGCGGGGCAGATGGATGATAGCCACCACCTAGCACTCCCATCAGCACCAGGAAAATAATCATCATAAGGTAGGTTTGTGAGAGGCCGACCAGAAGTCCAGCCACCGCCACGCCCGAAATGCCTATGGTAATCAGTATGCGGGGCCCCATAAGGTCAGCGAGCCAACCCGCTGGCAGTTGACCGATGCCATATGACAAGGTGAATGCCGAGATCACCAGTCCAGATTGGGTATAATCGAGGACAAAGTCGTTGCGGATCATCGGCAAAAGGGGTATCGGGAGTGCGGTGAGCACGTGATGGCTAAAGTGTGCCAGCACAAAGAGAGGCAGCAGCCCTGAAAAAAGCGAGGGAAGGCCAAATTTCTTGATGGTGTTTCCTTTCAATGTGATTTTGCGGGTCTCAACACAGCACGATGTTCATGGTACTAATCGGAACTTCCCATTGACCCACAAAGAGCTGAGCAAACAGGGAATTGGTGCCTTGGAGTGGACTTGCTATCCCAGGGCCATACTCAGGGCACAATCTGCAAGTATGCCTGGGGCAGATAAGAACCAAGGTCTGCTCACAAAGAGTTGCCAGGCTGCAAAAAGATTCGCCTTGCAAAACGTAGCACGAGGGCATGGATGCCCCTGATAACTATATTGCAGCGAACTAAAGCTTATTGACGTTCTTGGCCACAGGTCCTCGGTCGCTCTCTTCCACGTCAAAGCTCACCTGGTCACCTTCAGCGAGAGTCTTGAACCCGGGCATGTTGATGGAGGAGAAGTGAACAAATACGTCCTCGCCATCTTCCTGATTGATAAAGCCATATCCCTTCTTTTGACTAAACCACTTTACCGTCCCTTTTGCCAAAGCTCCAATCTCCTTTTTAAAACTTCTCTTTTATGGTCCCAATGCTCAGGTCGCCACTCTAACAAAAGGAACCGATCCTTGAGAGTGAAACCAACCCGCGAATAGAGCCGGGCCCTTGCCACGCAGTACCATAGTACAGAGTTTTGTCAAAGGTCAAGGGAAAAGCTGATTATCCCCCGCATATCATACCAACCTCATTGTTCGGCCGGCAGGAGAATCAGTCCACCGAAGGCTGAATAGCGAGGATGTACATTAGAGGATCTTCTTTATTTCCTCTGTTAATGCCGGCACTATATCAAAGAGATCACCAACAACACCATAGTCGGCTTTCTGAAAAATAGGGGCATCAGGATCCTTATTTATGGCCACGATATACTTGGAGGTGCTCATTCCAGCTAAGTGCTGAATGGCGCCTGAAATACCACAGGCAATATAGAGATTGGGAGACACAACCTTACCGGTTTGTCCTACCTGGTCTGAGTGTGGTCGCCAGCCGGCATCCACCGCAGAACGCGAGGCACCTACAGTTGCATCAATGAGATCTGCCAATGCCTCTAAAATGTTATAATTTTCCGGCCCCTTCATTCCTCTTCCACCAGAAACAATTCTCTCGGCCTCAGTAAGATCGACTTTGCCACCTGCCTCCTGGATGAACTCAATAACATTTGTCTTCAACTGGGAATCATCAAGGCTGAATTCGGCATCAATAACCTCGACTGACCTTGACTCATCAGGCTCATTCAATTCAAAAACATTAGGCCTTGCTGTGGCTATTTGGGGAGAGCTATCTTTAAATGTGACTGTGGCATAAGCCTTGCCCGCATAGATGGGTCTTTTTGCAACCAGGTTGCTGTTGTCAAGAGAAAATGCTACACAATCTTGAGCCATACCAGCCCCAAGCCTGGCAGCGAGCCGACCTGAGAGATCCTTTCCCTGCACTGATGCACCTAACAGGATGATAGCAGGTTCATTGACCTGGGCTAGTTGTGCGATAACTGATACATAGGCATCTGTGGTATAGGTTGCCAGGCGGCTATCATCAGCAACAATAACCTTATCTGCACCGTATTTCCCAAGCATCGATGCCTTTTCCTTAATATTAGAGCCTAAAAGGATGGCTGATACTGGTTGGCCCATTTTGTCAGCCAGACGTCGCCCCTCACTTACTAATTCAAAGGATATCTTTCTCAGTTCCCCTTCTCTGTGTTCAGCAACTATCCAAATTCCCTGTGCCATTGTTATCTCCTTTTGTTATTGTTAAGAAATAGGCCTCCTTCACCTAAATAAGCTTTGCATCTTCATGAAGTAACCGTGCCAGATTGGCGGCCTTTTCCTGTGGTGTTTCACCTTCTACTATCTTTCCCGCCTCCCTTTCTTCAGGAGGTGTGATTTGCATAATCTTTATCTTTGCGCCACCTTCGCCAACTTCGCTGGCGTCCACACCTAAATCCGTAAGTGTCTTCACATCCAAGGGTTTTTTCTTGGCCTTCATTATGCCGGGCAATGATGCATATCTTGGTTCATTTAGTCCCTTTTGGGCAGTAATTAAGGCTGGCAAAGAGGCTTCGACAACAAGGATTCCACCTTCTACCTCTCTGTGAGCCTTTACGGACGAACCATCTTCACTAACTTCCAATTTAAGGACTATTGATATCTGGGGAATGCCCAAGAGTTCTGCCAGGCTGGATCCAACCAAACCATAATCATCATCCACCCCCTGTTTGCCGCAGAGGATCATATCATAGTCAAGGTCTTTAATAACTGCCGCAAGAATCTTGGCAGTACCAAGAGAATCGCTCCCAGTAAGAGCTGGATCATCTACCAAGATTCCTCTATCGGCACCCATTGCCAAGGCAGTCCTTATGGATTCTGTTACCCGTTTTGGTCCTACTCCTATAATGGTGACCTCACCGCCAAATTTTTCTTTCAGGCGGAGGGCCTCTTCAACCGCATACTCATCATATGGATTCATAACCCATTTTATACTATCAGTAACGATTGACATACCATCTGGAGCAATCTTGATCTGAGTTTCTGTATCAGGAACCTGCTTTAGACAAACTAAAATGTTCACTTTTTCCTCCTTTCCGATTATCTTCAAGTGTTAATCTTTGAGATTTGCCAGATTATACTGACAACAAAGACATCTTTTATACCCTTTTTCGGGTTAAAATCCTTAACACTAAAATATTAATTATGTCAATAGAGATAAGATAAAAAGAGTTAAAAAACTTTGGATGTCCGTTGATTGTTGCCCGTTGCCCGTTGTGGGTTTATTCTACTTTGCAACGCACAATAAACGCTAAAGCCCTCCCCTCAACGCAACGGTATGAGAAACAGGACTAAAATTACCTCTTGACATAATCTTAGCGCAAAAATTATACTCTTATCCAAATATAGTCACATTATAGCTATATTGTAATCATTTTTCTGTTTGCTTGTCCGTAAAATAGGAAGAAGGATGAAATATAGCCTATTCTTGGGATGCACCATCCCTGCTCGCTCCAGAAATTATGAATTGTCCGCAAGGGCCATAGCCTCCCGCCTGGATCTTGAATTTATCGATATCGAGGATTTTTCATGTTGCGGCTTCCCTCTTGAGGCATCTGATGAAATGGGGGCAATTCTCCTTGGTGCCAGGAACCTCTGTTTAGCAGAAGAGAAGGGCTTGGATGTATGTGCCCTTTGTAGCGCCTGTGCCTCTATGCTCACAAAGACAGCCTACCATTTAAATGGTGACGAGAGATTGAGGGAGCAGGTAAATAAGGAACTATCAAGGATAGGGAAAGAATACAAAGGGATAATAAAGGTCAAGCACTTTGCGAGGATAGTGCTGGAAGATATCGGATTAGAGAGGATAAAGGAAGAGATTAAACGGGATCTGAGCGGGTTAAAGGTGGCTACGCACTATGGCTGCCACTATCTAAAGCCATCGTATATCTATGAAGGCTTTGATGATCCCCAAGAGCCCTTAACCCTTGAGCAGATTCTTGAGGCAGTAGGTGTGACCAATATTCAATATAGACGAAAAAAGGAGTGCTGTGGGGGACCTGTTCTTCTTTCAGATGAGGATGTAGCCCTTACTGTCGCGCAAGAGAAACTAAGATATGTCAAAAAGGCCGGGGCTGATTGCATGAATCTGGTGTGCCCTTTCTGCAGTTTGATGTTCGACGCCAATCAAAAAGGGATAGAGGCTAAATTTGAAAGTGCATTTACTATCCCAGTCCTCTATCTGCCTCAGATAATAGGTCTGGCCATGGGCTTGAGCCGGAAGGAACTCGGCCTTAATCTCAACGTGGTCAGTACCAGGGAATTGGAATCCACATTGGAGGTATACTGAATGAAGGTGACTGTTTACCGCAAAGCGTACTACAATATAGCAAGCTTTGCGGTGAATTGTTACAAATGAGGATAGAGGAGGGCCGTGGGCCATGGAGAGGGTTAATTTGCAAGACTCTGATCCTGATTTCATACAAGCGCTTGATTCATCTTACTTTATAGGCGGTTTTAGGGGTTGTTATATCTGTGGCACCTGTACCGCAGGGTGCCCTGTACATAGGGCACATAGGGATTATGATCCCCTTCGCATCATGAGGATGCTCGTCCTTGGTCTAAGAGAAGAGCTATTGAGGGGTGACATGATCTGGCTCTGTTCTGATTGCTACACGTGTCAGGAGAACTGCCCCATGGGAGTGAAGATTACAGATATAATAAATCACCTCAAAAATCTTGCAACCCTTGAAAAGAATATCCCCCTTGGGGTAAGCACTCAGGGGAAACTTCTCAAGGATCAGGGCAAGATCTACATTATAGATGATTTTGACAATAAAAAGAGGGCAAAGTTGGGCCTTCCCTGGCTTCCTGAAATGGTAGGGGAGGCAAAAGCATTGCTCAAAAAGGAATAGAATGGTTGAGTGGTCAAAGGCAATGGACAGTACCCCTTGCGCGGACCTGCGGCGGAACAACTTTAAACTTTAGGCACTTTGATTTGAGGCAGAGCATTGCTGGTTCTAGATTTGATAAATCGTTATTGCTTTTTTCTTTCACAAATCGGAGATGCTCCCATTTGAGGTAAATTATGTCTGAAAGGAAGCTTGGCTCTATCCTCATTGCAGGTGGGGGCATTGCGGGTATGCAGGCTGCTCTCGATTTGGCCAATTCAGGTTATTATGTATACCTGTTGGAGAAGAATGCGGCCATTGGAGGGGTTATGTCCCAGCTTGACAAGACATTCCCCACCAATGACTGTACCATGTGAATTATATCACCCAAACTGGTCGAGGTCGGCCGGCATTTGAATATAGAGATTATTACGTATGCTGATATTGAATCCGTCGAAGGCTCTGCTGGAAACTTCAAGGTAAAGATCAAAAAACGTGCACGGGGTGTCAACACCGAGATTTGTACTGGTTGCGGCAGTTGCATTGAAAGCTGTCCGGTGACAAATCAAGCAGTTGCCATAAGATAACCAAGGTTCACTATGTGATTCATATCAGTTTATTCCTGTGAGGGAGATACGCAGATGGACGAGATAGGTTCATCCAACCCTGGTCAAACTGTTGAAATCGATTACATGGAACTTGATCACATAGATGATCCAAAGGTTTTCTCTCTGCGCACTGGGCACTTCAGCCCCCAATCCGGTACTGACCACCATCCTCTATTTCCGTGGTGAGTATGAGACCCATATTAAGGATAAAAAATGTCCGGCAGGGGTCTGTAAGGCCCTGTTCCATTACGAGATCGATGAAGGAACATGCAATGGTTGCCACCTGTGTGCACTCAAATGCCCGCAGGAGGCAATAACTGGCGAAAACAAGAAAGCCCACCGGTTAGATCAGGCTAAGTGTATCAAATGCGGCATCTGTTACGATGTCTGTAAGTTTGAAGCCATTGTCGTGAAATAAGCAAGGCTCAGCGGTACTTTATATGATCACCTTCAAGCTCAACGGTAAAGAAGTCCAGGGAGAAGAGGGGCAATATATCCTCCAGGTTGCCGAAGGCTATGGGGTTGAGATTCCCACCCTGTGCTCCCATAAAGCTCTTGAACCTGCCGGAATGTGCCGTCTCTGTACTGTGGAAGTGTATGATGGACGTAAAACCCATTTTGTCACGGCATGCAACTACCCGATATGGGAGGGGATGGAGGTCTACACCGATACGGAGGCTGTCCATGAAGGCCGTAAACTCAACGTGGAATTGTTGCTTGCCCGTTGCCCGAATGTGCCCGTTATCAAGGAACTGGCAGCAAGGTATGGGATCAAAGAGCCGCGCTTCAAGAAAGAGGATAATGATTGTATCCTGTGCGGTCTTTGCACGCGAATGTGCGAAAGGGTAGGCAACAGCGCTATCAGCCTAACCGGGCGGGGCGTGGATATCAAGGTAGATACCCCCTTTCATATCCAGACCGAGGTATGTATGGCCTGTGGAGCATGTGTCTCGGTTTGCCCCACCGGACATATCAAGCTTGAAGATATTACAAGGCATGTTATTCAGCCCATTCCTTGCGAATATGATAGGGGCCTCACGGGCCGAAAACCCATCTATGTACCCTATGCCCAGGCTGTACCCAATACACCTGCCATCGATAGGACGACCTGCTTACACTTTAAGACAGGTGGTTGTCAGGTATGTGCAGAGTTCTGTGGTGTTGGGGCCATTGACTTCTCCCAGCAGGATGAGACTGTCGAACTAAACGTTGGATCGATCATCCTCGCACCTGGTTTTGACTGCTTTGATCCTTCCAGATATACCCACTACAGGTATGCCAAACATCCCAATGTGGTTACCGCTATAGAATTTGAAAGAATCCTCTCCACCTCCGGGCCTTATCAGGGTAATCTTATACGCCCTTCTGACAAGAGGGAACCAGAAAAGATTGCGTGGATACAGTGTGTCGGCTCAAGGGATATGCATCACTGTGACCATAGTTACTGTTCCTCTGTATGCTGCATGTATGCCATTAAAGAGGCAATTATTGCCAAGGAACACAGCCAAAGTAGGGTCGACTGTGCTGTCTTCTATATGGATATGAGAACGTATGGGAAAGACTTTGAGAGATACTACAACCGGGCAATGGAAGAGGGTACCAGGTTCATCAGATCAAGAATACCCACCGTAGAGGAGATACCAGGAACGGATGATCTTGAGGTGACCTACACTGATGAGGCCGGTAACCTTATTGATGAACAATTCGATCTTGTTGTTCTCTGTATTGGTATGGAGATATCCAAAGAGACGACTGAAATGGCACATAAATTAGGGTTAAAGCTAACCCCTGACTCATTTGCTGAATCCACCTCCTTTGGACCAGTGAGCACCTCAAGGCCCGGCATCTTTATCTCCGGCTGTTTCCAATCCCCCAAAGACATTCCCTCATCGGTAACCGATGGAAGCGCTG
>Ga0209636_10000531_pt1 | contig 37646 bp, 36 predicted proteins | sample DeeMarSWOR152_54_FD_187464 | JGI IMG/M metagenome (GOLD analysis project Ga0209636, IMG submission 187464) | Marine sediment microbial communities from White Oak River estuary, North Carolina - WOR-1-52-54 (SPAdes) (version 2) | ecosystem: Environmental > Aquatic > Marine > Intertidal zone >... | reverse complement strand
TCTTCCAGAGACACTATACGCTCGGCGCCCCGCATATAGTTTAGAGAAGCCGCGTACAAACTCAAGCCAAAATTGATAAACATCAGCAAGACCGAAAAACCTGCCCCAAAAAGACAAAATCTTCTCATCAATTCTTCTCCTTTCCGCAGAATAGTCTACATTATATAAGCACTTGTTTAAGAAGGAAAAAGTTGCCCTGAATTCTAAATAGGGAAAAATGTGATTTTCACTAAAACGTCCAGAATCGAACAGTCCCTGTTTCAGAAATGAACAAGCCTTCCATATGATGAACCACCATTCCTCCGGCTCCCCGTAGAGCCTTCATTTGGCATGAAATATGCATACATATATTGCGAATGTATCTTCGAGTATGAGGCATAAAATGATATCAAAAACATTGATGGCTGCATCAACCAGACCCATAATTCTGGCGATTCTCTCCAGAGGAGAGGATTACGGCTACAGCATAATCCAGAAAGTTAAAGACATTTCAGGAGGGCATCTTAAATGGACGGACGGCATGCTTTATCCGGTCTTGCAGAGGATGGAAATGGACGACCTGATCACTTCTAAATGGAAACTATCCGGAGAAGGCCGGCCCCGACACTACTATACCATCACCGAGAAGGGCCGAAAGGAGCTGGCATCAGAACTTGTAAGCTGGCGGAACGTCTGGCAGGCATTAGTCCGGCTAGCTAAGCCGATTCCGGCCGAGGATTAAAACCGGAAGGAGGAATGATGTTCGATCTGGAAAAAGAAATCAGAAAATGGAAAAAAAGCCTACAAAAACATGAAGTGTTCGAGAACGGGTTCATCGCAGACATAGAACTCCACCTTCGCGACTCCTACAGTGCCCAGAAACAAGCAGGGCTTACGGAAGAGGACGCCTTTCGCCAGGCTGTTGCCCAAGTGGGGACAGCTGAAAGCATTGCCGCTGAATATAACAAGAACCGTCTGGTCATGCTCAACCGCCACTCTCCCCTGCGCCCCGGCCGCTTCATGCCAGCCCTGGTCTGGAATTACATAAAGACAGCCCTGCGCACAATCCGCCGCCATAAAGGCTACTCCCTCATCAATGTCTCCGGCCTGGCCATAGGCCTTACCGTTTGTATGCTAATCGTTCTCTGGGTGGCGGATGAATGGAGCTTCGACCGTTTCAACACCAACGCCCGCCAGATATATCGAGTTTACCGCAACGAATCCGCCACGCAGAAGAATTCCACCACCGTCTTAACACCACCGCCCATGGCCGCAGCTCTTAAAAGTGATTTCCCTGAAATCATCAAGGCTACCCGGTTCGGCTACTGGCATAGACAGCTCGTCACCTATAAAGACAAAAGCTTCAACGAGCCAGGATTCAGGTATGCCGACCCTGATTTTATCGACATGTTTTCCTTCCCTCTGATAAAAGGCAACCCTAAAACAGTCCTCTCCAATCCCTACTCGGTCATCCTCACAGAAAAAACCGCGACCAAGTATTTCGCCGAGGAAGATCCCCTCGGAAAAATCCTGACAGTCAACAACTCATTCAACGTCACAGTCACCGGTGTCATCCACAATGAGTCGCTAAACTCAAGCCTTGAATTCGACCTCCTTTCCCCCTTTGTTATCATCCTCAAGGAATCAATCGGGGAAGGCAACGCGGATAACTGGGGATTTAATTCCTTCGGCACTTATGTCATGCTGGAGCAGTCCGCCTCCGCTGATAATCTCAACCAGAAACTCGCAGGCTACCTTAAGAAATATAGCGACACGGACACAGACGAGCTGGTTCTCCAGCCTCTAACCGACATCCACCTTTTCTCCAACCTGGGCCACGATCTCAGAAACAGGGGCGATATAAAATATGTCTGGATATTCAGTGCCCTGGCGGTGTTCGTTTTGCTCATTGCCTGCGTCAATTTCATGAATCTCACCACAGCCCGTTCAGCCAACCGGGCTAAGGAAGTCGGGCTGAGGAAAGTGGTGGGAGCTGAGAGGTCTCAGCTTATCCGGCAGTTCTTCGGCGAGTCCATTCTGATAGCGCTTTTAGCCCTGGTGATAGCCCTTATTTTCCTGGAGTTACTGCTTCCGCTTTTTAACACACTCTCTGGCAAACAACTCGCCTCGGGTTGGTGGAACAACCCCATTCTTTTACTCGGATTTATCGGCCTGGCCCTGGTGACCGGCATTTTATCCGGCAGCTACCCGGCGCTCTTCCTATCTGCGTTCCAGCCTATCCGGATCCTCAAAAGTACTGAGCGCTCATCCGGGGCCAATCCTCTGTTTAGAAAGATACTGGTTATTTTCCAGTTTACGCTGTCTGTTTTTCTCATCATCGGAACGCTCATAATTTCAAGACAGCTCTCCTACATGAGAAACATAGATCTGGGTTTTAGCAAGGAGCACATCATCTATTTGAGTATCCACGGCGAACTCCATGATAAGTACGGATCCATCCGCGAACGGTTTCTGCAAAATCCTGATGTCATCCGCATCACCGCCTCTATGACGCTTCCCACCAATATCCAGGGCTCCCCGGGCACCCCGATGTGGGAAGGAAGACCATCTGATGCGAAAATGGAGATCAAGGCAGATTTTGTGGATTATGATTATATCGAGACTTTCGAAATCCCCCTGGTTGAAGGCCGGAGCTTTTCGCGGCAATATTCCGCCGATCCTGAAACCGCCTTCATCGTCAATGAGGAAGCCGTTAGACGAATGGGACTTGAAAAACCCGTGGTGGGAAAGAGGTTCGGATTCTGGAATATCGACGGCCAGATCATCGGCGTCATGAAGGATGCCCATTTCCAGAACCTTCATCACAAAATCGAGCCCCTGGTATTTAAAATGTTTCCCGGGTGGTTGCGGCGCATGTATGTGAAGATCCGGTCCGCCAACGTGCCTTCCACTCTGGCTTCTCTGGAAAAGACCTGGGAAGAGATGAACCTGGGCTATCCCTTTGAGTACAGGTTTCTGGATGAGGACTTCCACAATTTGTATAAAAGTGAAGCGAGGCTGGGAAAAATATTTCAATCCTTCGCGGCCCTGGCAGTGTTTATCGCCTGTCTTGGCCTTTTCGGCCTTGCCTCTTTCATCGCTGAACAGAGGACCAAGGAGATAGGGATTCGAAAGGTCCTGGGCTCGTCAACGGCCAGGATTGTGGCGCTCCTCAACCGGGAGTTCCTTTACTGTATTGCAGCCGCCAACCTCATCGCCTGGCCCATCGCCTATTTCGCCACGCATGAATGGCTTCAAAAGTTCCCTTACCGAACCAATATAAAGATATGGGTATTCCTTCTCTCCGCCGCGCTCGGCCTGGCGGTGGCTCTGCTCACAGTTAGCCTGCAGACCTTGAGAGCCGCTAGGGCCAATCCTGTGGACAGCCTCAGGCACGAGTGAGTAAGTGTGAGTCGCGGAGTCTTATAAAATATTGATCAGCCTCAGCCCCTTCCTGCCAAGAATAACAATATAAAATGCTTTTATGGGTTTTATTCTTCTGTAGGGGCTTGATTCATCAAGCCCGCACTTTATTCTCTTTCCAAAAGCTCGGTGCCCATCGTCCATCCCTGCTCTGTTAATTCAAAACCTGTTTCTAGAGATTCAATCAATCCATGTTCAATCGCACTGTTAAGAACTTCTGCGAATCCTTCAGGACCTGGCGAGTACGTGATAGGATAATCTTTTTCTGCTTCCAAATAAACGCGATCGCCAGACCGAGCGGATTTCTTTCTTGCGAACAAGATTAGATTGTTAACTTTATCATCAAGAGTCTTGTTCTCATATTCAGTGATCATTCCTGTTAGGTAACCTGCGTCTTCCAGTTGAGGTGGTTCCTTTCCATGCTCAAAACAATCCCTTGTATAAGATGATATCATTGTTCTTTTTTCTCTGGGCATAGCTTTATAACTGCTCTCAAATATCTCCGGTGAAGCAAGAAAGTATTCCCCACATATATCACATTTTATGAAATATCCCACCTTATCTGGAATATGTGCTTTCTCTGCGTTCTTTTCACATAAAATGCATATTGCTTGCTCGTTCATTTTTCCACCTCGCCGACTCAAATTTATCTAATTATATGAAATCATTATATAAAAAATGAAATGATAACTCAAGCACACACTTTATGTATGGAGCTTTCTACTACATGCATTTTCTAATAAAAAAGTAGCCTGTCCCCTTTTTTTATGACTTTTTTTATGATATCTTGAGTTAGCCATTTTTGTTAAACATCATTAAGGAGGATCTCATGTTGAAAAAGCTTTTTTTGATCATATCAATAATGGGGGTGCTCATGGCCTTTGCAACAACAGCCCAGGCTGATAATGCCAATCCAAAAGTAATCATGAAAACAAGCATGGGAGACATAACCATCGAACTCTATCCAGATAAAGCACCCATAACTGTTAATAATTTTTTCTCCTATGTGGATGAGAAATTCTATGATGGAACAATATTTCACCGGGTGATGAAAGGATTCATGATTCAGGGTGGCGGGCTGACCGCGGATTTTAAATCAAAACCGGTCAAGCCTGCCATTAAGAATGAAGCTACGAATAAACTAAAAAACAAAAGGGGAACGATTGCCATGGCCCGCATGCCTGATAAAGACAGTGCCACCTGCCAGTTCTTTATAAATCATGTTGACAATCCCGGCCTTGATCACAGAGACAATACTCCTGAAGGATATGGGTATGCTGTCTTCGGAAAAGTCATCAAAGGTATGGATGTCGTTGATGCCATAGCGAACGTTAAAATAATGACAAGAAGCGGCCGGGCGAATGTTCCGAGGGAAACCATAACCATTATTTCCATCCGCCGTGTGGAAAAAGATTAGCTTCTTGGCTGATAATTTCCTCATCTTCGGAGCTTCGAACCGCTCTTGACTGCTATGGGCGACTGGATATTTGCCTTCTTTCACCTTTTTGCTCTCGTTGCTATTCTTGTTTATGCTGTCTATTCTCTCTTTCAAGGAAACGTTTCTAGATTCATCATTCTTATTATCCTGCTGGGCTTTTGGTACATTTTCATGCTTCATCCTGCAGTAAAAAAGGAGATCGAAAGAAAAAAGAAGAAAAAAAAGTCTTGAAAGGAAACTAATCCTCGATGCCAGTTTTTTTTGCTTTCTCGGATGAGTCAGGAAAATATAAAAAGGAAAGATCAGATAAGTTTATTTTAAAAAATCCGTTTTACTGCCGTTCGGTTGTTCTTCTTGAAGCAGGCGACTGGATAAAACTCAAGGAGGAATTTTACCGCCTTAAAAAGGATTTGCTGGATATCGGCCACCAGCAAGAAGTGAAATGGTCTTACATTTGGTCTCTTTTCAAGCACTCTCAAAAAGGAGAAGGAGTCCCAAAAAATAAACCCTATATTTATCTTAGAAATCATTCCCTGGACTTACTCGTAGATTTCATAAGAAAAGTTCTTCAACTCCTCAGCGAATGCAGAAGTTGCCGTATAATTCTCACTCTGACTTTCAATGACAGGGAAAAAACAAAACCTATGGAAATGAAAAAGATAGCAAAGAACCATATAGCTCATGCCTGGGGTTTAGCTGATAAAGAAATGAGAAAGATTCCCGAAAGTGTCTGCGTTTTTTTCTTCAACCGGGAAGAGCCAGCTCTTGAAAGGAGCCTGAAAGAAGTTTTCTTTGAGATTTATCGAGAAAGCCCCCCGGAGAAATATTCCCGTATAAAAGACAGCCTCAACTTTGAATACTTCCCTCAAAGCTTTGGCGGTCAACTTGCAGACTACTGTGCAGGAGTTTTCAACGGCTGTTGCCGTCTTTATCCTCAAAGCATAGACCTGCTCCGTAACCAGATCTGGTCAAAAATACTGAAGGAGGATAATGAAGCGCTGGGATACGGAATAACAGAAATCCCCAAAAACTCAAAAAATAGAGCTTATCTTAGAGGAATCCTAGAGAAAATTTTTACTGCAGAGGAAAAGGATTACCGTATTAGCCTGGACAAAAAGTTGAAATAGGAAAAAGAGAGATGGACTTATTTGACCGCGCAATCCGCTTCCTGGCCGCAATAGTTTGGGGCCCTCAGACGGTTATCCTCCTCTTAGGAGTAGGATTTTTTCTAACCATCCGCCTGCGCTTTGTCCAGCTTCGACATCTGGGACTATCCATCCGCTTTGGTCTTGGGAAAAGAGATTTTGGGGAAACTGCAAAGGAGCGCAAGGGCGACATTACCCCTTTCCAGGCCCTAACAACCTCTTTAGCCTGCACGATTGGAAACGGAAATATTGCTGGAGTCTGTACAGCAATAGCCATGGGCGGTCCTGGAGCGGTTTTCTGGATGTGGCTCCTCGCCTTCTTCGGCATGGCCACAAAGCTTGTCGAAGCTGTGCTGGGGCAGAAATATAGAAGGATCGCTTCCGACGGCTCAGTGGCGAGTGGTCCAATGTATTACATAAGAGATGGATTGAAACTCCCGTGGCTAGCAGGAATATATGCTTTCTTTATGGGCTGTAAACCTCTTTTTGCGACCACTTCCATTCAATCCAACTCAATTGCCCTGGTTTTAAAGACACAATTGGGATTCGAACCGTGGATTTCTGGTCTTGGTCTGGCTTTTTTGACCTGGCTGGTCATCGTCGGAGGGATTAAAACCATAGCCAAGGTGACAGAATTTTTATCTCCTTTTATGGTGGTTCTGTACCTTTTTGGCGCCTTTTTTACCTTAATAGTCTTCGCGCCTCAGCTCCCCCACGCCTTCTACCTCATATTCGTAGGAGCCTTCAACCCCTCAGCTATCACCGGAGGAGTGGCAGGTATGACAGTAGCACGGGCTATCCGCTACGGCCTGGCCAGAGGAGCTTATTCCAACGAGGCTGGAACCGGAACAGCAGCTGTCTTTCATGCCAGCGCCCAAACAAGCGAACCTGTGCGGCAAGGATTAATCGCTTCTTTAGATGTCTTCATTGATACTATCATTATCTGTTCCCTTACAGCTTTTGCGGTTCTAGTGACAGGAGTCTGGAACACAGGAATCACCAGCACAGCGATGACCGCTTCCGCTTTTAACGCCGCTTTGCCGAAATACGGAGGCCTTATCGTGGCTGCAAGTTCTCTTCTTTTCGGATATTCCAGCCTGATTACAGTTCCTTATTATGGAGAAATTTCATTTAAATATCTCTTGGGCTCCTGGGTAAGACAACCATTCCGCTGGATCTTCTGTCTCGTCATTTTCGTTGGAGCTGTAATGAAAGTCGAGGAAGCCTGGTCTATCGGGGATTTATTCAACGGAATGATGGCGTTTACCAACCTAATAGGACTGGTAGGTCTCTCGGGAGTTGCGGTGGTGTTGGTAAAAAGCTATTTAAAAAAATTGCACACCCATAAAAATAAAAACTATTGATATAGCTTATCTCTTCGGAAACATTTTTCATTGCGAGCCCCGCAATCTCATAAGATATGTCATTGCTAGGAGCGCAGTTATATTATCATTGCAGGTAGGAAAGTTATATTGTCATTGCGAGGAGCGCAGCGACGCGGCAATCTCAACCCTTTTTTATGAGATTGCCACGCTCCCTTCGGTCGCTCGCAATGACATAAAGAAATGAGTAAGGCAGATTTTTCTATCGAGCACCCCTGGGATAAGCCTTTTATTTAATAACTTTCCCGGAGAGGATAAGGATTAAAGCTCTGTTTCCACCGTCAAGTTTAGAGACTCCCACCACAGTCCTTTCTCCGCTTTTCACTGTTAGAGTTGTGCCTATCAGAATTATCTCTTTTTCTTTTTTTTCTATTCTATCAGTTTTAATAGCACTAATATGTTGGATTAAGCGCAAATCTAACTGAAAGGTATCCCCTTTCTCTTCTTTTACATAGTGAGGCTCCAATCTCAGTCTTAAATCCAGGTCATGACCACCGAGTTTCAGCTCAGAATACTTGTCGTCTTGAATTCTTATGAAGGAAGAATCAATTCTATAGTAGTGGTTGTATCCTAAAACGCTTTTCAATTCTTTTATTATCGGATCAGACTCTAATGTCTTCTTCGATTGCTTTCCTTCGATTAATCTTGCAAGATCAGGTATTTCCACTAAATCCATCGACCCTAAAATCAGGTCCATAGTGATAAGGATATCAACTGGCTTGACGTCGATTTCTTTGATGATCGAGAGCATCTTGTCAACAATCTCAGGAGTGTCCTGTATGGTGATGATATTTAGGTCATCGTTGGAAGTTATGCGGCCGTACGGACTCTGAAAGCTGCGCAAAACCTTATGCACCTCATCCGCCTCAACATACTTAAGCTTTACAAACTCCTTCTTAAGCTCGGGCTTCCTCTGTTCCTCTAAAGCGTAAAGATTCGAAGTTATTCCAGTCAAAAGGAGAAAAACGCACAAAATTCCGATAAATTTCTTCATTCTTTGACCTCCAATTCAAAATTTTTATTCAAAAACCAGACTATTTTTAGCCCTGTTTCTTTGGATACAAGTGTCATCGAAACCACCTCCTGTTCAGACTCTTCCGGTGATCTCCTGAAAAGCTGGGCCTGTTCCTGTGTGAATTTTTCTGATCCCAGCCCCATATTTTTCTGCGTTATTGACGGCCTGATTATAAATAATAAGGTAAGAGCAACAACAAGCATTCCTATGAAAGAGTAAGCCCAGACTTTCTTAAACGGCCAGGAGACAGGAGGTGAAACTTCAGGTTTTTTATCTTTTATGGCTCTCCGGAGAGCCTGCTTCCATTCGTTATCTTCCCAGTCTTTCCTGTCTTTTGCCAGCCATTCCTTTGTTTTCTCAAGAGATAAATTATAAGAGTCGTATTCCTGGCGGCATTTCGGACATTCTTCAAGATGGGTTTTTAAGGCCAAAATTTTAGATTTGGGAATCTCGGAGCCAGCCATCAGGGGGAGTAAACGTCGAACCTTTTTGCAGTTCACCTTCTCACCTCTTTTGCATCGGCAAAATTTATTTTTTCAAACTGTTCGCGGATTTTTTTCCTTGCCCGGGACAGGTGGGTCCGGATACTGATCGACGAGCATTCAAGAATCTCTGAAGCTTCTTGGATGGAGAAGCCCTCTCCATCCCGGAGAAGAAACGTTGCCTTTTCTTTGGGGCTTAAATTCTGAAGGCAAGTTTCGATTTTAGCCTTTATTTCTCTATTCAGAAGTTGCTTTTCAGGATCATGGCCCGCACTGAAGTCTATTTTTTTTTGACTCTCCACTAGATATTCATCTTTCTTTTTCTTTCTCAAAGAATCATAGGCAGAATTTACCGTAATCCTGTAAATCCAGCTCTTAAAGCTTCTGCCTTTTTTGAATCTACGGAGATACCTGTAAACCTTGATTAAGGCTTCTTGACAGACTTCTTTTGCCTCCTCTAAGTTTCCGGTCATACGATAGGCCATGCTCAATAATCCTTGTCGATAAGGCTGGAGAAGAAGTTCAAATGCACGGTGATCCCCGCTAAGGACATCCTCGACCAATTCATCTTCACTCTTCATCTCCATTTAATATACTTATCTTTCGATGAAAATGTTAAGAAATAAATCAAACAATCTTATAGAAGGTTAAGATTGCCGCGCTCCCTTCGGTCGCTCGCAATGACAAGCGAAGGAATATTCTTCGCTCCTCGCAATGACAGTTTACTGTAAGAGACTGCCGCGCTTCGCTCGCAACTGCGGATTGCCGCATCGCTGCCATAGGTACTTGTTTGTCTGCTATTACTCCGCTAAAGCAATTCGGGCTATCCGCAATGTTGACTAAAGGGGCGAAATAAACTATTTTTCTAATTTAGGGCTTCCTCCAAAATAATAATCCTTCATGCAAGTCAAGATAAAGACATATAGGAAAAAAAGAAAAATTCGGCGCATACATCTTTTATTGTTTATATTCCTCTCTTTCTCGCTATTCCTTATCCTGACCTTCCTTCATAAGCAAAGGCCTTTGCTCGAAGAGGAAAAAGAGGCTCCTCAACAAGAGGTTTCTTATGTTCTCCCGCCTCTTGAAGAAAAAAAAGAAGTCATTCGAAGAGGAATGACCCTGACAGATATTTTAAAGCCCTACAATCTCTCTGGAACTGAGATACATGAAATGATTAAAGATATAAAGCCAGTATATGACCTGGCCAAAATAAGAGCTGGTCAAGAGCTAAGAATTTTTTCCTCTCCAAAGGGAGAGCTCTTCTCCTTAGAGTACGATATCGATGAGGAAAATTTTCTTCGTATCCAGAAAAAAGAGGGCGCATACGGTGCTGAAATAAAAAAAATTCCCTACGATATTAGGGTCAAGACGATCTGGGGGATTATCAAGGAGAATCTCATCTTTGCCGTAAGAGATGAAAACGAGGGAGTTATCCTGGCTCTTAACCTTGCTGATCTTTTTGCCTGGGATATCGATTTTTATGCTGACCTTCGCCGTGGCGACTCGTTTAAAATCATATTCGAGAAGAAATATCTTAACGGCGAATTTGTCGGCTACGAAAATATTCTGGCTGCAGAATTTGTCAATCAAGGCAAGAAATTCCTGGCTTTCCGCTACACTTACGCTGACACTAAAGATTCGGATTATTTCGACCTCGAGGGCGGGTCCTTAAGGAAACAGTTCCTGAAATCTCCGATAAGGTACAGCCGAATCACTTCCCGCTTCAGCCACAGGAGGCTACATCCCATTCGCAAGGTCTACCGCCCCCACTACGGAGTGGATTATGCAGCCAGTATCGGGACCCCGGTCCAGGTGACTGCGGACGGAACCGTTACTTTTGCCGGGCGGAGAGGAGCTTCAGGCCGTATGATCAGCGTCCGTCATAAAAACAGGTATGAAACCATGTATCTCCATCTTAGAGGTTATGCAGCGGGAATAAGAAAGGGGAAAAAAGTTAAGGGAGGGCAGGAAATCGGGTACGTGGGTTCATCGGGTGAGTCGACTGGCCCTCATCTGGACTATAGAATAAAGAAAGATGGGAGATACATAAATCCCCTTCTTTTTAATCCCGAGCCCGTAAAACCCTTAAGAGCAGAATTTCTGGATGATTTTAAGAAAAAAGCTGAGAGTTATTGCCTTTGTTTCGAGGCCCCTCTGGTCATATTATCATGCTTCAGTAATTCTTTTCCCTTTTAACTCAGAATCCAAATGGGTCAGGTCTTGCTTTTTGCTTTTACTCATACAAACGCGGTTTATACTAATACATTACATTGCGGGCAACCTCTCTTTTTATAAACAGGCTAACGAACGTGCCAATCTCATCCTGAAGAAAAGAGATATCTATGTCGTTATCATCTTTGCAATTAAATTTTAAAACGTTTGTATGAGATTTTTGAGACAAGCAAAAAGCAAGACCTGACCCCCAATTTGCAGAGCCGCGGGTTTGCTAATTTTTTCTAGAGCCGCTGCGTGAGCCGCCGCTTCTGGAGCTGTTTCCTGAGCTTTTACTTCCTGAAGAACCCACACTCCGGGAGGATGCAGAGGAGGATCCAGACGAAGAAGAGGACGCTCCTGATCGTGAGGAAGAGCCACTTCCTGAGGAAGAAAAACTCCCTCCGCGACCGACATAACCTCGGCTACCTATATTCCTTGACGACAGGCGCAGTTCCGGACAACGGATTTCGTTGGTCCTGCTGACATATTCGATAGATACTCCTACTTTGCAGGCCAATCCAACATCAGGATTCCAATCCCTGAAACGAAGGGAAGATCTAAGGTTAGCCGATATTGAAATGTTTGATATACTCTTTTCAACTTTATGAAATGAAGTCTCTTTCTCAGGCGAAATGATTCTTGGTTTGCTTACTTTAATTTTGGAGCCATCCGGAAGCTTTTGAGTCTTAAGGCTCTCTGCTTTATCAGCGACGGGCTCCTTATTATTCTTCAATGAAGAAGTTATATAATTTCTGTAATAAGATTCTATTTGACCTTTATAATTTCTGAGAGAACCTCTGAAGGCGTTCAGCTTGAAAGTATCTACTGCCTCTTGATAAGCGTTTTTAAAGGATTTCTCAGAAAGGAGTTCCTTCCTCGCCTGTGAGGGAATATCTCGAAGCTTTAGGGCTCTGTCCTGGATTCTTTTTGCGTTTAAATCTTGTTTTTTTACTATAACCATATGTTCGGGAATCTTGCGCAAGGAATCGATAACTCTCTTGTCTCCTCTTTTTAAGGCGGAAATTACTTTCTTGTAGACTCTCTTTATTTCCTCTGGCATTGTGTAGGTAGGGTCTCCTTTCTTTTTCAACTGTTTTTTACTAATGACGGAAATCGTTTCTGCCCTTCCTCCCGCGCCCGAAATCACGCCAACTCCCCCCCCGTAACCAAAATAATAGGGAGACCAACCCCACAACGAGCTGGAACTCCAGGAGTAATAACCCATGGTGAGATCCCAAACCGACCAGGACGGAGAAAAGGCAGAACCAGGCATCCATATCCAGCCGTATTTCTTGCTCCAGATCCATTGGCCGAGATGATAGGGAACCCATCCCCACTTCTCTTCAGGCACCCAGAAAAGATGATCGTTTATCTCTCTCCAATGTCCATAGTAGTAAGGCTGCCAGCCTCCCCAAGGGTAATAATCGTTATAAAAGGGCCGCCAGACATAGCCGTAAAGATCGTCCCAAACCCATTCTCCATGAATATTCGAGTATTTTTCAGCAAAATAGACGACAGCTCTGGGATATCTATAGATAGGTTTGGGGAGAGGACTTATTCCCTTATGAATGTCTTCGAAATTTTCGTTCACATGCTCATTCCACAACCCAAAATCAACATCCTCCTTGTATTCTCCTTCAAGAGCCCGGTGATTTTTGGTGATAGTTAGCTTCTCTAATTTTTTGACCTTTTTTTCGTCAATGTTTTGCTCATCGGGTCCGTATACTACATAAGCCTTTCCCAGCCTTACCTGGACGTCTGTGCTTTCATCTTCTCTGGCGTTTATCATGGCCACTGTCCTGTGCTTTATTTTTACGCCAGCAGTAGGAGTCATCACCTGGAAAATCTCAGGATAGCCATACCTTTTATACATGACATAGATCTGGCCTTTATTAAGAACAAAATTGGTGAGTTTCTTTGATGAGCTGAGGCTCTGGGCCAGAACAGTCTCGATCTTCAGTTCTGTCGCCACGTCAAGCCTTATGATTGTTCCTGTGTCAAATTGAATCTCGCATCTTCCACTCTCAGTGGTCCTGACAATATCTCCAGGTACTAGAGGAAAATTAAGGATAGCAACTTCAGCCTCTCTCACCCCGACTCTCAGGACTACTGGGTCTTCTCCATCATGTTTGACCTCGGTGTAGCTAATGTGACCGAAATAAATATCTGTTTCAGGCGAATGGACATAATTATAATCGGATTTGGAGTAAACGAAACAGGGGATAAAAAGGATTAAGACAAAAACTCCGAGAGAAACGAGTTTCTTGGGTTTCATGGTTTCCCTCCATAAACAGGATCTTTTGCTGCACATTCTACATGAATCTTTTGCAATCTTTGTGCCAAATAGTATTAGGTTAAAGTGGAGCTTTTAGGTTATTTTTTGTCCTCTTTTACAGCCAGCTGTATCCAAATGGGATCAGGTCTTGCTTTTTGCCTTTACTCATACAAATGCAGTTTATACTAATGCATTACATTGCGGGCAACCCCTCTTTTTATAAACAGGCTAAGGAACGTGGCAATCTCATCCTGAAGATAAGAGATATCTATGTCGTTATCATCCTTGCAATTAAATTTTACTGCGTTTGTATTAGATTTTTGAGACAGGCAAAAAGCAAGACCTGACCCCTAATTCGGTAGGGGCAAAATAATGCAAGTTTTGCAAGCCTGACCCCATTTATTGTTGACTTTTGAGGAGTAAAAAACTAGAATGACTTTTCCCCAAAAAATACACACCTTCGAGGAGGTTTCAATGAAAATCACCCTTAGTGTCTTAAAAGCAGATATAGGCAGCATTGGCGGTCATATAACACCCAGCCAGGCCCTTCTTGATGAAGTCAAAAACTTCGTTAAGGAGAACGGCAAGAATCTAATTATTGATTTCCACACAAGTCATACTGGAGACGATATTGCCATTTTATGCACTCATGAGAGAGGCGTCTCGGACGAAAAAATACACAAAATGGCCTGGGATGCTTTTATTGCCGGGACCGAGGTTGCCAAAAAACAGGGACTTTATGGGGCAGGGCAGGATTTGTTGAAAGACGCCTTCAGCGGAAACATAAAAGGAATGGGCCCTGCTGTGGCCGAGATGGAATTTGAAGAACGGCCCAACGAGCCCTTCGTCTTTTTTGCCGCTGATAAAACTGACCCTGGCGCCTACAACCTTCCTTTCTACTTAGCCTTTGTTGATCCCATGTACTGCGCAGGACTGATCTTAAGCCCTAAAATGAGTGACGGGTTCACTTTCCGTATTATCGATGTCGAATACACTGAAAAGGATAAAATCGTTGAACTCAACGCTCCTGAAGAAATGTACGATATCGCAGCCTTACTCCGGGACAATGAAAGATATGTCGTCGAGAGCATCTACTCCCGGAGCGCTGGAAATCAGGCTGCAGCTATCTCCACAACCCGCCTCCACAATATTGCCGGAAAATATACTGGCAAAGATGATCCGGTGGCTTTATGCCGTGTTCAGGGAGAATTCCCCGCAACCGGAGAAGTGCTGGCTCCTTATCAAATCGGTCATTATGTAGCCGGCTTTATGAGAGGAAGCCACATCGGACCTCTCATGCCCTGTAAGCAGAACGCAACCATCTCCTTTTTTGACGGACCTCCGGTCGTCACAGGAGCAGCTTTTTGTGTCAAAGAAGGAAAGCTTACAGAACCTGCCGATGTCTTTGATCATCCTTACTGGGACTATGTGAGAAATCAGGTATCTGAAAAAGCAACTGCCATAAGACGGCAAGGTTTCTTTGGAGCAGCGATGCTTCCTTACAGCGAGCTCGAATATGGAGGCATTGTCGAGAAGTTAGAAAAGCTGGAAAAGAAATTCAAGATTCAAGATTAAAAAAGCTCTGAAACTGTAATTCACGGCAAACTGTTATTTTTCTCTAAAGGTCGTCAACAATATAAATCCAATTAGAGTCATCATGGAAAAATACAGGTACCCAATCCCCACAGTAGACATAATCATCGAAATCGAAAGAGAGAACGGACAGGAAGGAATTATTCTTATTAAAAGAAAAAACCCTCCGTATGGTTGGGCTCTGCCTGGAGGATTTGTTGACTGCGGTGAATCCTTAGAAGAAGCAGCAGTTCGAGAGGCTAAGGAAGAAACATCCCTTGATATCAGGCTAAAAAGCCAGCTCCACACTTATTCAGACCCGAAGCGCGATCCCCGACAGCATACTATTTCAACAGTATATGTGGCTGCGGCTCAGGGAAAGCCGAAAGCCCAGGATGATGCTCAGGATATCGGGATATTCACCGAAGAGGAAATCAATTTTCCTCTTGCTTTCGACCATCAAAAGGTACTGGCCGATTATTTCAAACAAAAAAATAAGAATCTTTAAAACATATTGTGACCTTTATGCCCGCAATGACACATTCGATGTTATTGCCGTCCTCCCTTTGGTCGCTCGCAGTGACAAAGGAATAAGAAAGGAAAAAATACGATGCCAAAAATTAAAGAAAAAGAGAAAAAATCAGAAGAGGATTTGAGGCTAAAGGAACTTCATACAGTCTGGGGACCGGTAGAAGCTGATGTGATTAAGAGTTTTCTCCGAAGCCATGGAATTTCCTGTCTTTTTAGAGGAAAAGTAGTTCAATCTGTCCATCCCTTTTCTGCGGATGGACTGGGGGAGATAAAAATTTTTGTCTCTGAAAAAGATTATGCCCTAGCCAAAAAACTCCTCAAAAATAAGCAAGGGGATAACTCAGACAATCAATAAATCATATCTAATCCTATAATCACAAAGGCGGGCTTGATGAATCAAGCCCCTACATAAGAATCCCTACGTAAGAAAAACCATACCTAAACACAAAAAGGCTTAATTCTCTATATAGTAGGCATCCAGAAATTCACACAATATATAGAAAACAAAAAAAATAAATGGCTTTTTTTTGAATTTTTTCCTTGACAACGGATATTATCTTCCCTATATTTGGGAAAATGGGACAAAACGGGACAAAATGGGAAATTTCTTATTAGGAAGCTATACAGTAAGGCTCGATAAAAGCGGTCGAATTAAGATACCAGAAAAATTCCGCATCTCCCTGGAAGAAGAATACGGAAAAGAAATATTCATAACTTCTCTAACTGATGAATCCGTCCAGGTCTACCCCCTCTCAGTCTGGGAAGAATTATCCGGCGTTTCCGGAGAAGGAGCTCTTCATCTCCAACCTACGGTGAGAAAATTCATGCTCCGAGTTAACAGAAAGGGAAACCACTATAGCATTGACTCAAAAGGACGAATCTTGATCAGCCAGACTTTAAGAGAGAAGGCGAAACTTGAGGATGAAGTAGAAGTTATCGGTCTCTCCAATCATTTAGAAATTTGGAACAAACATAAGCTCGATGGAACACTCGAGGAGAAGCCTCTAACAAACGAAGATTTTGAAAAAATCGCAGAACTCATGCCCCGAGGAAAACCTAGATGAACGGGAACGGCCACCTTCCGGTTCTCTTAGAAGAAGTTATGGATTACTTGGATATAAAGAGAGAAGGGATTTATGTAGACTGCACGCTTGGCCTGGGAGGGCATGCGCTCGAAATAGTCAAGAGAAATCCTAAGGCTTCTCTAATCGGCTTTGACATCGATGAAATGTCCCTTCTCAAGGCAAAAGAGAAGCTTGGCCCATATGCAGATAGAGTGAAGCTTTATCACTCAGACTTCAGGTATATCCCAGATCTTAAAATCGAATTCTCAAGAATCAGGGGAATTTTGCTGGATTTAGGAATCTCTTCATTTCAGCTTGATTCTCCAGAAAGGGGATTCAGTTTTAACCAGAACGGCCCTCTCGATATGAGGATGGACCTCCGGAACAAAATAACAGCTTATAAAATAATTAATAAGTACCCAGAGCACAAACTCGCTCAAATCTTTCGAGAATACGGTGAGCTCAGACAGGCAAGAAGACTCAGCAAAGAAATTGTCTCGATAAGAAAATCCGAAAAAATCGAAACAACGATTCAGCTTCGACGCATTGTCGAGGTTATCTGTGGCTGGAGGCCCCAGAAAGGAAAGATTCATCCAGCTGCCAAAGTCTTCCAGGCAATACGCATTGAAGTCAACCAGGAGTTAAATAGCCTTTCCGGCTTCTTAGAAAGGATCACTCAATTGATTCCCAAAAAAGCCCACATCACAGCGATTTCCTTTCATTCCTTGGAAGACAGAATAATCAAACATACTTTTTCCAATCTTGCTACCTCAGAAAATTCCCATTCTTTCCTTAAAATTTTGACCAAAAAACCCGTCATTCCCTCCCAAGAGGAGATTGCCATCAATTTCAGATCAAGGTCAGCCAAGCTTAGAGCGGCCGAGAGAATTTAGATGGTAAGAAAAAAATACACCACAAAAGAGATAATGCTTTTTGTATTCTGCACAATTATCGTTATTTTTATTCTGACTTTCTACATCTGGCATCAGATGGAATCCATCAGAATAGGCTACGAAATAGGCACGCTCGAGGAGAAAGTTCTTACTCTGCAGAGAGAGGTTGATGAACTGGAAACAGAAAAATCTTCCCTTCTGTCTCTTGACAGAGTTGAAAAAATTGCCAAAGAAGAACTGAATCTGGTCGAGCCAAAAAAAGAGCAGCTCGTCTACGATGAGTTTATTCCCTAATCTAAGAAAAAGAATTTATGAGTACTGTATTTCAGAACAGAGCACGAATAAGAATTATCATACTGGGCTTTTTCTTTATGATCTGGTTAGTCGGGCTCACAATTCGCCTTATTCAGCTTCAGGTTTTTGAACATCCCCGCCTGAAAACAGAGGTTCTGGAACAAAATCAAAACAGGAATACTGTCCACCCCAAAAGGGGAACGATTTACGACTGCATGGGCAATATCCTAGCCCGAAGCCTCCCGATCCAATCCGTCTTTTTTTCTCCGTTCAAAGGCGAGCCCTCTAATCTTCAACTCGAAAAAATAAAGAAGCTCAAGAGAATTTTAGACCTATCCGAGAACGAACTTCAGAGTATACACAAGAGAATAGAAAGAAATTCTTCTTTTATCTGGTTAAAAAGAAAAATCAGTCCCGAACAAGAAGATAAAGTGAAAAAACTCTACTTAAGCGGGATTTATTTTTTGGAAGAAACCAAAAGGTTCTACCCTCACGGAAGACTCGCGGCCCATATCCTGGGAAGAGTAAACATTGACGACGTTGGTGCCTCCGGGATTGAGTACAAATACAATTCAGTATTAGAAGGAAAAAAGGGAGAACATCTTATCCTGAGAGACGCCAAAAAGAGAGAGTACCGCTTTGAGACTCTGAAAGAACCAGAAGCCGGCAAAGACTTAATCCTGACAATAGACGAAACCGTCCAGTATTACGCAGAAAAAGAACTGGAAAAAGCTATGCGCAAAACTGAAGCAAGCTGGGGAACAGTTGTCATTTCCCAGCCGGCGACAGGAGAAATCCTGGCTATGGCGAATTATCCAACCTGCGACCTGAATAATCCTCCTTCGATGCCGCTCTCGCTCGATAGAAATAAGGCCATCCACCACAACTTCGAACCCGGCTCCACTTTTAAGATCGTCACGGCCGCGGCAGCCGTGGAAGCAAGAAAAGTAAATCTCACGGATTCCTTTGACTGCAGTAAAGGATTCATCCGGGTTGCAGGAAAGACTATCCGAGACCATGAACTATTTGGAGTACTCTCTTTTCCTGAGATCATCATCCATTCTTCCAATGTGGGGACAATTCAATTCGGCCAATCCATAGGAGATGAAATTTTCTTCGAGACAATAAAAGCCTTTGGCTTCGGCAAAAAGACCGGAATTGACCTCCCTGCTGAAGAAAAGGGGATTTTCAGGCCGCTCGACAACTGGACCCAAATATCCGCCGCCTCACTTTCCATCGGCTACGAAATCTCAGTAACAACGATCCAGCTACTCCAGGCGATAAACGCTGTTGCCAACAAAGGTTTCATCATAAGTCCAAGCGTTGTCAAGAAAATCCTTGATCCCGCTGAGGAGTCGAGGGAAAAGCCTTATAGGCGAAAAAGGATAATATCAGAAAGAACAGCTACATTATTAACCTCTATTCTTCAAAATGCTGTCCAAAGAGGCACAGGGATAGCCGCCAGAATTAACGGTTATAGAGTTGCCGGAAAGACTGGAACGGCCCAGAAATTCGATCCTTCCATCGGGGGCTATTCCTCTACGGTTCATACCTCTTCTTTTGCCGGTTTTGTCCCTGCCGATAATCCCGCTTTCTCCATGATTGTGGTTATTGATGAAGCTAAAGGTCCATATACTGGAGGGGAAGTCGCCGCTCCTCTCTTCCGGGAGATTGCCACCCTGGTTCTCCGCTATCTTCGCATTCCCAAACAACAAGAACATCTAAATACTATTATCGCCGAACGCCGCTTGAGGCAGGTCGAAAGATGAAGCTCAAAAACCTGCTCGAAGGAGTTCCACGCGTTCGCTATAACGGAAACGGGGAACAAGAAATTCAAGGAATTGCCTACTCCTCAAAGGATGTTCAGCCCGGCTTTCTATTTGCTGCTTTAAAAGGAGAGAAAAAAGACGGCTTTGAATTTATCGAAGAGGCTCTCATTAACGGTGCTGTCGCCTTTCTTTCAGAAAAGCCGAAGCCAGAAAATTTCGAGAGAACCTGGCTTCAAGCCTCTGACGCCCGCGAAGCACTCGCCTTGTGCTCAGCCAACCTTTACTCTCATCCTTCCCAAAAAATGAAAGTTGTCGGCATAACAGGAACAAAAGGAAAAACCACAATCACCTACTTGCTCGAGGAAATATTAAAAAAATCTCATTTCCTTCCCGCGGTTATCGGGACAATCTCCTACCGGGGTCCCGGTATAATAATCTCTGCCGAAAGAACCACTCCTGAAGCCCCTGATTTGCAGAGAATGATGGCAGAAATGCTTGCTCAGGGAGTAACACACTGTTTGATTGAAGTCTCCTCTCATGCCTTAGACCTGCGAAGGGTCCTGGGCATAGGATTTGATATTGCCCTTTTCTCAAACTTAAGTGGCGACCATCTGGACTACCATCACACCATGGAAAATTATTTCGAAGCCAAAAAAAAGCTTTTCTTCCTCGACCATAAAAAAAGAACGGCGGTAATTAACTTCGATGATTCCTGGGGAAAAAGACTGATTTCAGAGCTTCCCTCAGGAGTTGTCACCTATGGCCTCGAACCGGAATCGCAGGTAAGATGCGAAAATTTCAAGCTCACCGAAAAAGGAATAGAGCTTACAGCTAAACATCCAGCAGGAACACTTCCTCTCTTCTCGACTCTTATGGGTAAGCCTAACCTCTACAACATCCTGGCATCGATTGCCGTGGCTCTAACATTGAACATACCTGTATCAGCGATAAAAGAAGGCATAGCCTCGCTTAAAGAGGTGCCAGGAAGGTTTGAGAAAATAAAAAATTCCCTTGGACTCCATATCTTTGTCGACTATGCCCATACCGATGATGCCCTCAAGAATTTACTGGAAACCGTCCGCGAGCTTAATCCCAAGCGCATCATTTTAATCTTCGGGGCGGGTGGAGACCGGGATAAAACAAAAAGACCGAGGATGGGAGAAGTTGCCGGGACCCTTTCTGACTGGACCATCCTCACCTCTGATAATCCTCGTTCAGAGGATCCCCTGGCTATAATCTCGGATATAGAAAATGGTATCAAAAAAACCGGGACAAAGAATTATGAAATTCTGCCTGATAGAAAAAAAGCAATCGAACATGCTCTCTCCATCGGAGAAAAAGGAGATTATGTCCTTGTTGCCGGGAAAGGACACGAAGACTATCAAATAATCAAGGATAAAGTCATTCCTTTCAAGGACGCCGATGTCATAAGAGGCGTTCTTGAAATAAAGGAGTCAGCCTGAAATTGGTTAATCTCCGTTTGAGCGAAACAGCAGAAAAAATGGGAGGGAAAATCCTTCAGGGTTCGCGCTCTCTTTCGTTTCATAAATTCAACATAGATTCTCGTCTAACAGAGCCTGGTGAACTCTTTTTTGCTTTAGTTGCCGAGCGGAACGGCCACGATTTTATCACGGCAGCAGTCAAGAAAGGAGCTTCAGGTGCCGTTATTTCCCATAAGATAACCATTCCCGACAAGGACGTCGCTCTGATTCAGGTCAACGACACTCTTGAAGCTCTCCATAAACTCGCGGGACAGGTTCTCTCCGAGCATCCTGTCAAAGTAATCGGGATTACAGGCAGCATAGGAAAAACAACAACCAAAGAGTTCACCTGGCTGCTCCTTTCTCGAAATCTAAACGTCCTCAAGTCTGAGGGAAACTTTAACAACCAGTTGGGCGTTCCTCTCTCCCTTCTTAAACTGACGGACGAGCATGAAGTCGCGGTATTGGAGATGGCAATGTCCGCTCCCGGTGAAATAAGAATTCTGACCAGGATTGCTCCTCCAGATATAGCTGTCATAACCAACATCAAGCCTGTTCACCTCCAGTTTTTCAACTCGATAGATGAGATTGCCCTGGCCAAAAAAGAGATTCTCGAAGGGGCCAAAAATGATGGAATAGCGGTCCTCAACGGAGATGATCCCCTGGTCAAAAAAATTGCAGAAGACCGGAAGGGCAAGAAGATTTTATTCGGTCTTTCTGCGGAATGTGAAGTTCGCGCCCAGAACATCCAAAAAACTGGCTGGGAAGGAATGGCTTTCGAGCTAAAATACGGAAACAGGGAGGAGAAAATAAGCCTTCCTTTCTTTTATGAAAGCCACCTCTACAATTTCCTGGCAGCTGCGGCTGCAGCAAAGGCTTTATCCGTCCCCTTCGAGGATATTCTACCTCAGATAATAAAACTCAAGCTCATGCCTAATAGAGGTACCCTCGTCCGCCTGGCAAAAAACATCAGGCTTATAGACGATTCTTACAACTCAAACCCGGCAGCACTCGAATCTGCCCTGAAGGCGCTGACTCCTTTCCCTTCCAAGAGAAAAATAGCAGTCCTGGGCGATATGCTTGAGCTTGGAGAAAAAGAGGTTGAATACCATATTCAGGCTGGAAGGCAAGTTGCAGAATGGGGATGGGACGTCCTGGTGACAGTAGGTATCCTGAGCCAGCATATGGCCGAAGGAGCTCTTTCTTCAGGAATGCGAGCAGACCAGATTTTCTCTTTTAAGAATTCAGAGGAGGCTGCAGAAGAAATATTACCTCTTATCCAAGAAGGGGATCTTATCCTGGTCAAGAGCTCAAGAAAAATAAAGATAGAAAAAATTGTCGAAAAATTAAAAAAGGAAAGGCAGTAACGTGCTTTATTATCTATTGGTTCCGCTGAAAGAATACTTCATATTCTTCAATGTGTTCCGCTACATCACAGTAAGAACTGCCCTGGCCGGAATAACAGCCTTTCTTATTTGCCTCATTTTTGGCCAATGGGTCATCAAGATGCTGAAAAAATACCAGATAGGAGAGGAGATTAGCCCGGACGGACCAGATTCTCACTTAGAAAAAAGAGGAACTCCCTCGATGGGAGGAATTCTTATCATCGGGGCGACCATAATCCCTGCGTTTCTCTGGGGAGATCTGAGTAATACTTATGTTCGACTGGCAATGAGCACCATGCTTTTATTTGGTCTTCTCGGCTTCTGGGATGACTTCCTGAAAATCAAAAGGACAAAATCCAAGGGACTCATCATACGCCATAAGCTTTTTTTCCAAATTGGCATATCCGCAGTCATAGGACTGATTCTTATTTATCTCGGCCTCGCAGGGGAGTTCAGTCTTCATTTAAGTCTTCCTTTCTTTAAGAAATGGGTTCCTTATTTAGGTTGGTTTTACCTCCCCTGGATTATGCTTATTCTTGTGGCGTCAACAAATTCGGTCAACCTTGCTGATGGACTTGACGGACTGGCCATCGGCCTTACCTTCATCAGTTCAAGTGCTTTTATAGTTCTGTGCTATGTCGTGGGTCGCGCCGACTGGTCTGAATTCCTGAATATAGTCCGGGTGCCTCCAGCAGCCGAACTCACTGTTTTTGCGGGAGCTATGGCCGGAGCCTGCTTGGGTTTTCTCTGGTTTAACTGCCATCCCGCCCAAATTTTTATGGGAGATGCAGGAGCATTATCGTTGGGGGGAACCATCGGTGTCATCGCTATCCTGATAAAGCAGGAATTTCTTCTTTTCATGGTCGCTGGAGTTTTCATCCTGGAAGCACTTTCTGTTCTTCTTCAAGTTTCTTACTTTAAGCTGACCGGAGGAAAAAGAATATTCAAGATGGCCCCCCTCCATCATCACTTCGAGCTTATAGGATGGTCTGAGGAGAAGATCGTCATTCGGTTCTGGATCGCTGGCATTGTCTTTGCCCTCTTCAGCCTCACCGCCCTGAAACTGAGGTAATATGAATCTGGAAGGAAAAAGAGTTCTGGTCGTTGGCTTAGGCAGTACTGGCGAAGCTCTCTGCAGTTTTCTTCTCGATCACGGAGCTCAGGTGAAGGTCAGTGAAAAAAAGATGCCAGAAGAAATGGGTCAAAAAATCTCGTCCTGGGAGCAAAAGGGCGTTACGGTAGAAGCCGGGAAGCACGATCAAAAATCATTCATGGAAGCTGACTTGATCGTGCCCAGCCCTGGAGTTCCCTGGATTCCTGAGCTTGAAGCCGCCAGAGCGAGCGGAGTGAAGATCATCTCAGAGATAGAGCTGGCTTATAAATTTTTAAAGGGAAAAATTGTAGGCATAACCGGATCGAACGGGAAATCCACCACAGCTACTTTAACCCAAAAAATTCTGGAAGAAGGGGGACTCAAAACTTACCTTGCCGGCAATATAGGAACACCTTTAATAAGTTTTGTCGATAACAGCCAGGACGATCACATTTATGTTACAGAAATCTCGAGTTTCCAGCTCGAGCATATCGAGGAGTTCAGAGTCTCTGTCTCAGTTCTTCTCAACATCCATCCAGATCACCTGGACTGGCATCCTTCCTTCGCAGATTATTACGAGGCAAAAAAGAAACTCATTATCTCTCAGAGAGAGAACGATATAGCTATTCTTAATCGAGATGACCCGCTGGTCTGGGCGTTAAAGGAGGAAGGGAAATTCCAGGTTTATTCCTTCAGCCGAAACGGCAAAGTTTCTCCAGGATGTTTCCTTAACGGGGATTGGATCGTTCTCTCTAACAAAGAAGAGAAGAAACTTATAAGAACTTCTGTGATTCCTCTTCTTGGAATCCATAACCAGGAGAACATAATGGCCAGTGCTTTGGTAGGTCATATCCTGGGTATCCCGCCCTCCACAATAAAAGAACCGATAAAAAGCTTTCAAGGTCTCGAGCACAGACTGGAAAAAGTTACATCTATAAGAGGAGTTGATTTTTATGATGATTCCAAAGCTACGAACATTGACGCCACCTCAAAATCTATCCAGAGCTTTGACCGCAAGATCATTCTCATCTTAGGAGGAAGGGATAAGGGAGGTGATTTCAAAAAATTAAGAAAACCTGTTAAAGAAAACGTAAAAAGTATCATCCTCCTTGGCGAAGCCAAGGAAAAAATAAAAGCCGCACTCGAAGGAATTGCTCCGATGGAGGCTGTCTCCTCTATCCAAGAAGCAGTGAGACTAGGCTATTCACAGGCAAAACCGCAAGAAGTGGTGCTTCTTGCACCGGCCTGTACAAGCTTTGACATGTTTCAAAACTTTGAAGAAAGGGGCATGGTTTTCAAGCGCGAAGTGTTATCCCTTGAAAAGGAGCTCGGGAAAGAGAGGCCATAAGAATTATGGAAATATTCAGACCTTACGGCTTTGATAAGCCTCTTTTCTTTGCCACTCTCATCATGATCGCCATAGGGCTAATCATGGTTTACAGCTCTTCAGCGATTTTAGCCAGTGAAAAACATGAGAATTCTTTCCATTTTTTTATAAATCAAAGCATTGCGGCTGGCATTGGTATTGTCCTTATTTTTCTGATGATGCCCATAAGAAAGCCATTTTTCCAAAATTTTTTCTTTGTCCATGGACTTCTTATCCTCTCTTTTGTTCTTTTGGTGCTCTGTCTGCTCATGCCGGCTCTGGCTAAGACAAACCGCTGGATTCAGCTCTTCGGGCTGAGCTTTCAACCATCAGAACTGGCAAAAATCAGCCTGATTCTGTTTTTTGCCTCCTATTTTAACCGGAAAAAAGAAAAATTAAATGAATTTCAAACTCTTATTTTCCCCCTGATAGTTCTCTTTCTGTTTATCCTCTTAATCATAAAGGAGCCTGATTACGGAACTGCCCTTCTCATCTTTATCATTTGCTCAATAATGCTCTTCATCGGGGGAGTGAAGTTCAAACACTTATTTTACCTCGGAATCCTGTTTTTAGGTCTTTTTGCCTTTTATCTTTTCCAGGCTTCATACAGATTAGACAGAGTCTTCACGTTTTTATCGCCTGCAATGGATCCCCAGGGCGCTGGTTTTCAGAGTATCCAATCAAAACTGGCAGTTGGCTCAGGAGGTTTCTTCGGCGTAAGTATCGGAGAAAGCACTCAAAAACTTTTCTTTCTTCCCTGCGCTCACACCGACTACATATATGCCATCCTGGGAGAAGAGATAGGCTTCATCGGCGCCATATCCATCCTGCTTCTCTTCTTTGTTTTTTTCTGGAGGGGACTGGCGATATCCCAAAGAGCACCCAATTTCTTCTCGCAAATTGTCGCCGCAGGGCTAACGATGGCCATCTTTTCTCAAGCTTTGCTGAACATAAGCATTGTCCTGGGCCTGGGTCCACCTACCGGCATCCCTCTTCCCCTGATCAGCTTCGGGAGGTCTTCCCTCATATGCACCCTTTTCAGCATAGGCATCCTTCTCAACATCTCGCAGAGAAGGAGTACCAGTCGAATAAGAAGAGACGGGCTTGATAAATCAAGCCCCTACAAATAATAAAAAATGCAAACGCTAACAAAAAATGCAAGCCTTAATAAATAATCAAAAATGAAGGAGAAAAAAATAATCATAAGCGGCGGCGGAACTGCAGGCCATCTTTACCCGGCCTTAGCTGTGGGAGATAAATTAAAAGAAAAAGACCCTGCTCTTCGTTTGACTTTTATCGGGAGCAGGAGGGAAGTGGAAAAAAACATAATTAAACAATATCAAGTGAATTTTGTCTCTTTGCCAATCGAGGGAATTAAGGGAAGAGGTCTTAAAGCCGTAAAATCTCTTCTTCTCCTTCCTCTATCTTTCCTCAAATCTTTCGTTATGCTCCTCCACATAAGACCCAGGCTGGTCATAGGAGCGGGAGGTTATAGTTCAGGGCCGGTAGTGCTTCTTGCCTCCTTGATGAAAATCCCAACGATTATCCTTGAACAGAATCTTTATCCCGGCTTCACAAACCGCCTCCTGATTCCATGGGTGCGCCATGCGGTAGTCTCTTTTAAAAGCTCTCTCCCCTCTTTCAAGGGAAAAGGAATATTTATAGGAAATCCTGTAAGAGAGGAGTTTTACCATCTTTCTCCCAAGGAAAAGTCGGAAAAACTCACAATCCTCATCTTCGGAGGAAGCCAGGGATCTCATTTTTTGAACAAGGCCATGATAGCCTCTCTTCCTCTTCTCAAAAAAGAAATAAAGAATTTAAGAATCTTCCATCAGACTGGAAAAAAAGATCATGAATGGGTCAAAAAAAATTACGCTCAAAACGGATTTAAGGAAGTATTTGTCGCACCCTATTTTTTTGAAATGGCCGGTTATTTTCAAAAATCAGATTTAATCATAAGCCGAGCAGGTGCGACCACCATAGCCGAGCTTATCGCTTCTCAAAAGGCTTCCGTGCTGATTCCTTTTTCTCAAGCTACGGACAATCACCAATTTTTTAATGCCAAAGAATTGGAAAAAATAAAGGGCGCTGAGATCATTCTTGAAAAGGAATTCACGCCCGAAATCTTTGCCGATAAAATTTTTTCTTTCCTGCGAAACAAGGAAAAGATAGCCCTGATGGAAAAAAACTTGGTTCCGCTGAAAACAGAAAAAGTGTCTGAGAAAATCTCGAATCTCTGTTTTAAACTCATGGAGGCGTAACTAAAGGAGTGAACCAGTGGTAAAACGCGTTTACAAAAAGCTCAATAACATCCACATGGTCGGCATCGGGGGCACGGGCATGAGCGGTATCGCAGAGGTGCTTTTGAACCAGGGTTACAATATCTCAGGAACAGATATTGAGAAGAGCGAAGTGACTCAGCGCCTCGCTCGCTTCGGAGCAAAGATATCTATCGGTCATAAAGCAGAAAAGGTGGAGGGGGCTGATGTGGTTGTTATCTCTTCCGCCATAAAAAAGAGCAATGTCGAAATCGAAGAAGCAAGGCGTCGCAAGATACCTGTTATTCCCAGGGCGGAAATGCTGGCAGAGTTGATGCGGATGAAATACGGAATAGCTGTAGCCGGATCCCACGGCAAAACATCCACAACCTCCATGATTGCTCAGGTCCTCGAATCGGGCGGCTTTGACCCGACTATCATCGTCGGCGGCCGTCTGAGCACAGTCGGTGGCCACGGAAAACTGGGAGATGGGGACTTCATCGTGGCCGAAGCGGATGAAAGCGACCGATCATTCCTGTATTTATCTCCTTTTATCGCTGTGCTCACCAACCTGGACGATGAACACCTGGATCAATACACGACCGTAGATGAAGTCAAAAAAGCATTTATAAATTTTGCCAACAAAGTTCCGTTTTACTGCCCCATAGTCCTCTGCCTTGACGACACAAATCTCAAAGATTTAATCCCATCATTAGACAGAAGAATAATTTACTATGGATTCTCTCCATATGCCGATGTCTTTGCCAGATACAGACACTTTGATAAATTCTCGACCTCTTCGACACTATACTGGAAGGGCAAGGAAATGGGGAAACTGAAGCTCAACGTCCCCGGCAATCACAATATTTACAATGCGATGGCCGCAGTGGCCGTTGGGTTGGATTTAGATATCCCCCCGCGCCTTATCCTGCAGTCTTTGGAGAGCTATAAAGGCGCCGGCCGCCGATTTGAACTAAAGAAAAAAGTTCGGGATATCATGATCATAGATGACTATGCACATCACCCTACAGAAATAATGGCCACCTTAGAGGCGGCGAAGAGAGGCTGGAAACGAAGGCGAGTTGTAATCTTCCAGCCCCACCGCTTCAGCCGCCTCTCTCTTCTCATAAAAAGCTTCGCCGCATGCTTCACCGACGCCGATGTTCTTATCACCACAGAAATATACGCGGCAGGAGAAAAACCAATTGGCGGCGTCTCTGGCAAAGCACTTTATCATGAAATCAAGAAGTCCGGGCATAAAAATGTTTATTTTGAACATTATATGAGAAATATCCCTTCGCTCGTAGGCAAGATTGCTCGGCAAGGGGATTTAATTCTTGTCCTCGGAGCAGGAAACATCTACCAGATTATTCCTAATATTATAAAAACCCTGGAGGGAAGAAGATAACGATGGCTTCTCACCTTAATCCGCCTTTGAAGACAAGAGGAGAACCTTTCTATTCCCAACATATGCAGTTCCAAAGAGGAAAAGGAAAAACAAAGACAAGAAAAGTCCAGAGAAGAGCAAAGCTTAAATTCAGGCATATCTTTTTCTATCTCCTTATTATAGGTGGAATTTTTTATTCCGTTCAGAAATCTTATCTTTTCCTGATCTCATGGGATAATCTGGAAGTAAAAGATATGATAGTCGTTTGCCGCAACTCTGAGGTGAAAGAAGAAATCCAGCAAAATTTAGAAAATATAAACGTGGGAAATATACTTCTTTTCGATATCGCGCATCTTCAGGAGGAGTTGGCAGCTCACAGATGGATTAAAGAAGTCCGTATTAGGAAAATTTTTCCCTCTACTTTAAGGATCGAAATAAAAGACAGAACGCCCCTTGCTCTTTTAAAAAGAGAAAATCTTTATCTTATTGACGAAGAAGGTATTCATCTCGAGAGAATTGAGTCAAGAGAAAAATTAGATCTTCCCCTTCTCGTCGATTCGAATAATTTTAAAAAAGACTATAAGGAAAAATTAGAATTAGCCTGGGAATGTCTTCGCAGCTTATCTCTATCAGAGAAAGAGCAGCTTGATGTTCTGGACCTGAGTGAATACGAAAATATTACTGTTCAACTTAAAAAGAAAAAGACAAAGCTCATTCTTGGCAATGATCAGTTTTCCCAGAAACTCAAAGCGTTCCAAAAATACAGCGTTAGATTAGGAAAGTTCGGAAGCCTTGAATATGCTGACCTTCGCTTCCCTGATCGGTTCATCATCAAACCCAAGAAAAATCCGTACAAATCAGCCATTCCCAAGTCTAATAGGGAGGCAAACTAATGCCTAAAAATAACTATATTGTCGGACTTGACATAGGGACAAAAAAAACTGCCGCTATTATAGGTGAGATCACAGAGGATAAAAAAATCGAGATTATAGGCATAGGTACAACCGACTCCAGAGGGCTAAGAAAAGGAGTTGTGGTCAACTTGGAAGCCACGGTTAATGCGATCAAAAACGCCCAGGAAGAGGCAGAGCTTATGGCAGGAGTAGAGATAGATTCGGCCTTTGTTGGAATATCTGGCGCTCATATAAAAAGTTTCAACAGCAGAGGAGTTATAGCAGTCTCGGGTAAAAACAAGGAGATTTCTCCAGAAGATATCGAACGCGTTATCGACCAGTCCAAGGCTGTCTCCATTCCTCCTGATAGAGAAATCATCCATATTATTCCTCAAGAATTTGTGGTTGATGAGCAAGACGGGATAAAAGACCCACTCGGAATGAGCGGAATAAAACTTGAAGTCAATGTCCACATCGTAACCAGCGCGACGACTTCTGTTCAAAACCTGAAAACATGCATCGAAAGAGCTGGAATTGAAATAGAGCGGATTGTCTTAAACCAGATAGCAGCCAGCAACTCTACCCTTACTCATGACGAAATGGAGCTTGGAGTGGGCATGATCGATATGGGAGGAGGAACAACAGAAGTAGCCATTTTTGAACGAGGAAGTTTGTGGTACACATCCATAATCCCGATCGGAGGAGATAATTTCACCAACGACATCGCGGTCGGACTCAGGACACCAATCCCTGAAGCAGAGAAGATAAAGAAGAAATTTGGCTGTGTATCCAGTCCCATGTTGGACGAGCAGGACACTATTGAAGTCCCCTCGGTAGGCAGAGGGAAAAAGCCCCGTATACTATCCAGGCAGTTATTAGCTGATATCATTCAACCCCGGGCAGAGGAAATCTTCCGTTTAGTTGATAATGATATCAAAAGGATGGGATACGAGAAATCTCTTAATTCTGGAATAGTCCTCACAGGCGGAACAGCGCTGCTGGAAGGGCTGGAGGAGGTCGCAGAGGAAATCTTTGATTTGCCTGTGCGGCGCGGCGATCCAAGCGGCATAGGAGGGCTGGCAGAGAGAGTCAACACCCCGGATTATGCCGCATCGGTTGGTCTTATCCTGTTCGGGTATGACCAGTGGAAAGAAAAAACCCTATCCAAGGATAGAAAAAGAAGTCTTTGGGTCAAATTTAAAGATTGGCTCAAAGAGGCATAGGAGGTAAGAATGAGTGAAGGAATGAAAAGTAAATTAAAATTTCGTTTAGTAGAAGAACACTATGGGGCCAAGATAAAAGTTGTTGGGATCGGTGGAGGCGGCGGAAATGCCATAAACAGGATGATTGAAGCAGGAATCGAAGGGGTGAAATTTATAACGGTCAATACAGACCTTCAAGCTCTCAACAGCACCAAGGCAAGGACCAAGGTCCAGATTGGAGAACAGCTTACAAAAGGTTTGGGTTCTGGCGGAAGGCCGGATATCGGAAAACAAGCAGCCATGGAAGATACGGAAAAATTGGTCAGTGTCCTCGAAGATTCAGATATGGTCTTTTTGACAGCTGGCTTGGGAGGAGGCACAGGGACAGGAGCGACTCCGATCCTGGCAAACCTCGCCTCAGAAATGGATATCCTGGCGATTGCCATAGTGACCCTTCCCTTTCAGTTTGAGGGAAAGATCAGGGCTAAACAGGCAGAAGAAGGCCTGGCAGAGTTGAAAACCTCTGTTGACACGGTTATTTCCATTCCAAATGAAAGGCTGCTCGAGACTGTTACCCTGGATACATCTATCCAGGATGCCTTTAAAATGGCTGACGACATCTTACGGCAGGCAGCCCAGGGAATTTCTGACCTCATCACCAAGCCAGGACTGATCAATCTGGACTTTGCTGATGTCAAATCAATCATGAAAGGCATGGGCATGGCCTTCATGGGAACAGGTTTAGCATCCGGTGAAAACAGAGCTGTGGATGCTGCCCAGAAAGCAATATCAAGTCCTCTTCTGGTTGATACCTCGATCGAGGGAGCTCAAGGAGTCCTTATCAATATAACCGGAGGCAGAGATCTCACCCTTCACGAAGTCTCCAAAGCCTCGCAGCTTATCCACAGCCAGGCTCATCCAGAAGCTAATATCATTTTTGGCACGGTGATCGACGAAAGCATGAAAGAAATGGCTAAAGTTACTGTCATCGCTACAGGTTTTGGTCTGGCACGGCGGAGGGAGATTGTTCCTCAACCAAACCTCACTTCCATGGCTCAAGAAGCTCCTCCCCTTAAGGCGCAAAGTGATACACCTCCTTATTTATTCGAGCCAAAGGGAAGTGAGGTTCTCTGGAACAGACCGGCTTGGGAAACGCAATGGGAACCTTATGAGACGCCTTCATTCATCAGAAAAAACAAACAAACATCTATGAGGAAAATACCTCGTGAAGTCAGCTGACCTTGCAGTTGTAAACTGTAAGCAACTGCTTACCTGCAGGGGACAGATACCTAAGAGAACTGTCGCCCTGCATGATGTCGGGCTTCTGGAGAAAGCCTGCATCGCATCCTATAAAGGAAAGATTATTTTTTTGGGAGAGGAGAAAAAATTCAAAAAAGAAGTTCGATTGGAAGAAGATGGCACATGTATCGATGGAACTGGTCTGGTCGCACTTCCGGGCTTTGTTGACTCTCACACACACCTCCCTTTTGCTGGAACCAGGGAGGAAGAATTTGTTCTCCGTCTTAAAGGCTACTCGTACCAAGAGTTGGCAGAACAAGGTTTAGGGATTCAGACAACAGTGAAAGCAACCCGTCAAGCTTCCAAGAAGGATCTCCTCTCCCTCTCTCTTAATCGCCTCGATAGCATGCTTCTTCTGGGAACTACGACTGCCGAAGCCAAAAGCGGCTACGGCTTGAACCTTAAAGACGAAATAAAGCAGCTTCTGACGCTCAAAGAGCTGAACAGAGTCCATCCTATCGATATCGTCCCCACTTTTATGGGCGCCCATGAAATCCCAAAAGAATACAAATCCAGAAAAAACGATTACATCGAGCTTCTCATCGATAAAATTCTACCCGAAGTAAAAGAAAAAAATCTGGCCGAGTTCTTTGATGTCTTCTGTGAGGAAGGAGTTTTCTCTGTTGAAGAGACAAGAAAATTAGTCAGAGCCGCCAAAGCGGCCGGTTTTAAAATCAAAATCCACGCCGATGAATTCTCTCCCTTAGGAGGAGCAAAACTTGCCGCGGAAGAGAAAGCCACATCTGCTGACCATCTCCTCAACATCACCGAGGAAGGAATCCAGGAACTCGCGAAAAGCCAAACAGCCGCTACCCTTCTCCCTGCGGTCTCTGTCTTCCTCATGTATGAGAAAAAAGCGCCAGCGCGAAAACTCATCGAAGAAGGAGCTATCGTGGCCCTGGCTACAGACTTTAATCCAGGAAGCTCGATGACAGAATCCATGCTTTTTGTCCTCCAGCTTGCTGTTTTATCCCTGAAGATGAGCATAGAAGAGGCAATCAATGCTGCCACGGCAAATGCAGCCTATGCTCTGGCGAAGCATGAGGAAGTGGGAAGTCTTGAAGTCGGGAAAAAAATGGATGTTGTTTTATGGGACGTTCCCAATTATCCCACCCTTGTCTACCACTTGGGCATTAACCCCCTGAAACATGTCATAAAGAACGGGAAAATTGTGGTCAAGGATGGGACCATCGTGGCTCAAGAGGAAATAGTTTGAAAAAAGAATTGAACCTCCTTCTCCTCAACCTCCTTCATATACATAGTTGGGGTCAGGCCTTGCTACTGAAGAGAAAAACTTATAGCCATCGATTTTTCAAGCTTCATTTTGATAAGGTCTGACCCCACTATGCTCTTTTCTCTTCTTTTCTTTCCTTAAGACCTCATCTGCATATGCTTATCAATGAGGTGGCGGTGATAAACTTGAATTCAAATATAGGATATGATATGCAAGTTATAGAGAACATCAAATTAAAAATATTTAATAAAAAGGATTATTCATGACACCCCTAGAGTACTTAGCGAGGTTAACATCTAAGATTTCAGCCCCGTTCTTAGATCGGGCACTCAAAGCTTTGTCCTCGAGTAAAAAAATTAATAATTTTTTAAGGATATTAGAAACTAAACACCTTCACAAAATAGAAAAGCCGAAAAGAATATTAATTATTCCTGATATCAATATTGGTGATGCAATTATCACCCAATCATTCATATCTCCATTAAAGTATTATTTTCCAGACATGGAAATTAGTTATGTCTATCAACGCAAAGCTTATCCTCTAATTAAAGAAAATCCTAATATAGATAGACATTTTCCGTTGTTCAGAAATCTCGGCTATCCTTCTAAAAGAGATTGTAAAATTTTAAAAAACGTAATTGAAAGATATGATTTCGACTTAATTTTCAATTTTTGTCCCTATCTTCCCACAAACAATTTTAAATCCGCCAATTCATCTGTTATCAATCCAACAAGATTTATAGCTAATATTATTCGGGATTACACTTCAAATAACCGCAAAGCTCAGATTGCCTTTCAAATGAATAAATTCGCCAAAGAATTGGTAGAGGAATTTCCTTCTAATATTAAACCTAAAACTAAACCAAGGATAAAATTTTCCGAAAATCATCTTTATACAACTCAACAACTTTACAAAAAAACAAGAAAAGCAATGGACAGATTAAACGTAAATCCGCATACGAAAAAGATTCTGTTTAATCCCGATACTGCTTCCCCTTACACATTAATTCCCCTTAAATTTCAATTAGAACTATTAAAAGGAATTTTATCACGCAACAACCTAACCCTCCTTCTGAATTGTGGATTTATTTTTAAAGGAATTGAAAAAAAGATCCTAAATGAAATTCCCTCATCTCTGAGGAAAAAAATTGTTGTCATACCCAGGGATATTCCAATCGATGTCTATGCTGCATTAATCGATAATTGTAATATGTTTATCACTGGCGATACAGGCCCTTTACATATTGCTGCAGCAAAAAAAATAATTGTGAATTCTGATAACCATTTTAGAAATTCTACTGCCGTGATTGGAATATTTGGAGCAACAAGTGCAAAAATCTATGGCTATGATTCTTCTTCCGATGAATATTTATCTGCATCGCAAGCTGCTCCCTCAAAAGTCTTCGAAGCGTTTCCAGCCTGTAAAAATCTTACATGCATCGATAAGATATTTAAAAAGTGCCCGGAAGTGAAGTGTTTTAATGGGCTGGAACCTGAACAAGTTATTGACTACGTCCAAAATTATTTATCTTAAGAGCTTTAGCTCATCCAAGAAATTTATCACTTATTTTTTCTGAAGCCTCCTAATACATAACAAAGAATGGGAACAATAAGGAGGAAAATAGTCAGGAAAATTGTTCTACCTTTTCCAAATTGTTCAATAAATTCATAAAGCTCGTCAAACCATAATGTCCAGGATATAATCCCAATCCACATCGAAGGGATGACTATTAAAAACGTTTCTCTAGTATTGTAGCCTTCTAGATAGGCAATATAGGAACCTATTACCGCTCCTGTCCAGGGCAAAGGTATCCATACAAAAAGAGAAAGGCCGAACCAATTCCATTTTTTAAACAGTCGCTTTTTATTTTTGGCCTTATTCTGCATAGATTCAATATAATTTCTTATAAATTTTAATTTCTTAACTTTATCAGATAAAAAAACAAAAATTGAATACATTAGTAAAAGATAAGTGGTATTGTAAAAGACTATGATGGGAATGATGAGATAAGAAGAAAGCCCATTTTCTAGCCCAACCGCGATAAAAGCAAGTCTACCCCCCAGATGATTAGCTACCACCATTGACAAAATTTTTGTGGCAAAAGAAGAGTTCACGATCAGCCAAAAAATAAAAAAGACAAGTTCAATTCCCAGAAGTACAATCCCAACTATGACAGTCGCTTGTTTTTTCATTTAAATCACAGAAAAAATATTTTTAGCTTTAAAACTTAACGAATCTAAAAGATGCAAAATGAAGTTAATCCATATAATCCAAGCTGCGCAGCTTCTTCTTTATTTTTTTCTCTTCTTTAGAATTTTGTGCAATCCTTGAAGAACTTCCTTTCAGGACTTCATGGATTATGTAAGATAAATATTCTTCGCTGGATTGGAATTCGGTATCCTCGATTCTCCTTTTAATCTCATTCATTATTTCCTCAGGCAATTCTAAGCTAACTTTTTCTTTTTTAGTTGACTGTCTTTCATTTTTTTCATTTTTCATATCTGAAAATTCCCCTTTGACCAAATTATCATCATCTAATCTCCCTCTTTCTCTTAATCTGAAAATGCCTCCCCTGATAAACTCCTTCTGTTTTTTGCTGTTTAAACTTTTTAGTAGATCATTAAGTCTTTTTTTCATTTTATCAGCTACAATTTTGTTTTCAACAGCGATATTAACCTTCTCTTCGGAATCAACCTCTAGATTATATAACTCCTCTTCTCCCCCGTGTACCTGCTGGCAATAATTGCACATACCAACACCATCAGGGCTAAGAATATACTTAAATTTTTTTGTTCTAAAGGCAATCTTTCTCTGGACATATGATTCCTCATTGAATACGAATTGACGTATTTCCCTTTTCTCTTCTCGAATCAAAGGCATCAAACTAGCTCCATCTAATCCATAATCTTTGTAATTGATATTCAAGAGCTCATATAAAGTCGGTGCTAAATCTACGTGTTGAACTAAGCCTTTCACTCTTTTCGGTTCAGAAAAGGCTTTAGGATAATAAAGGATCAAAGGGACATGTGTCGTCACATCGTAAAGACCATGATGATCAAAAAAAATATCGTGTTCCGTTAAACTCTCCCCGTGGTCTGAAGTAATAATAATCAGTGTATCGTCCAGAAGTCTTTCTTCTCTTAACGAATCGAATAATCTGCCGATTTGCCGGTCAACATATCTTACCGCTCCGTTGTATCTCGCTAATAAGACTTCCTGGGAAGTCATGTGGCCTTTTTTCTTCTCTAAAAAATTTCTGGAGCAGTTATACGGTGTATGTGTGTCCCAATAATGGAGAAAAAGAAAAAAGTTTTCTTTTCCTGAACTTTTAATCAATTCCTCAGCGAGCCCCGTAACGAAACACGCATCCTGAACTCTTGCCAGCTCAAAAGTAAATAGAAATGTTCGAAATACGTCTTTGAATCCTCTCCATAAAGAGGCGGCGGTAAATCTTCTCTTTTTTGAGTAAATTCTTAGTAATCCAAGATGTGAAGCTATATATCTTAAATGAATATAAGGAAGGGCAAAAATATAATAAATGAGGTTTCTTAAAAGATTTCTTTTTGGGTTATAACCATAATAATCAAATCCTCTTTTAAACCATCTAGCCATCCAATCAACTGCGAGGGTTTCATATCCGTTACCCTGTAAAACCTGAGATAGCAATCTTACATTTAAGGTCTCAAATGCGTTTAGATCTTCAGGTTTTACCTTATCACCATGGTGGACAATCCCGTGGGTTCTTGGGTATCTTCCCGAAAGAATAGCAGTTAAACTTTGATCTGTCGTATTCCAGCTGCAATAGACATTTTCAAAAAGAACACCTTTATCCGCAATTTTATCGATGTTTGGACTTGATGTTCTATCTCCTCCGTAGCATCCTAAATTTTGTGCACGAAGAGCATCGATGACAATCAGAATGATATTCGGATATTTATGCTTATTATTTTCCACTATATCTACGCGCAAGATATATATTTATTTTCTTGACGAGTAACGAATATTTCCATTTTTTCCTTATTCCATCTCGTTTTCTTTTCAGAACCTATAAAAAGGAAAAGTAGCTACTTCAAATGAAGGAGGTATTAATGTAAAAATATTGAAGAAATAGCTCCGTGTTTGAAGTTTAAAAAACATCTTTATTTTCAACAGTAATCCGTAAATGACTCTAGTTTTTCTCTCCGGTTAGGATGCTTTAATTTTCTCAAGGCTTTTGTTTCGATCTGCCTGATTCTCTCACGAGTAACTTTGAATTGATCCCCGATTTCTTCCAGGGTATGCTCGTTGCCATCACCTAATCCAAATCGCATCTTTAGAACTTTTGCCTCTCTCTCTGGGATAGTTTTTAGCACATCCTCAATTTGCTCTATCATATTGATATGAATGACTGTATCGGGAGGCGAAGGGATATCCTCATCTTCGCTGAAATCGAACATTCCTTGGATGACTTCAAGATCCTCCTTTATCCTTTCTTCTAGAGAGAAAACTTCATTGAGGGCAAGCCGGGTATTAGATAGAGCTCTGATAATATCCTTCTCACTTCTTTCGATTTGCTTTGGCTATTTCTCCCT